>Ga0073904_10003630_pt1 | contig 11596 bp, 8 predicted proteins | sample KloWWTrecipitate_FD_66668 | JGI IMG/M metagenome (GOLD analysis project Ga0073904, IMG submission 66668) | Active sludge microbial communities from Klosterneuburg, Austria, studying microevolution and ecology of nitrifiers - Klosterneuburg... | ecosystem: Engineered > WWTP > Aerobic digester >... | reverse complement strand
TGGCCGACGTGTCCAACATGATCCCCGTGGCGTACGGAGTGGTGATGGTGCTCGGGCTCCTGTTCGTGGCGGCGATGTACCTGGACATCACCCGGGGCGTCAGCACCTGATCGCGGTTGCGCCCGTAGTCTGAACCCGTGGACGCCGGAGCAGTCACCTTCCCCCGCCGCAACACCCGCCAGATCCGGGTCGGGTCGGTCGCGGTCGGTGGAGGCGCGCCGATCACCGTCCAGTCGATGACGACGACGCGCACCGCGGACGTCGACGGGACCCTCCAGCAGATCTATGCCCTGGCGGCGGCCGGTTGCGACATCGTCCGCTGCACGTGCAACGAGATGGAGGCGGCGGAGGGCCTGGCCCGGATGGTGCCGCGCAGCCCGCTGCCGATCGTCGCCGACATCCACCACCAGTACAAGATGGCGCTCGCCGCGCTGGAGGCGGGGGTCCACGGGCTGCGACTCAACCCGGGCAACATCCGCAAGCCCGAGCACATCAAGGCGGTGGCGTCGGAGGCCCGCGACCGGGGAGTTCCGATCCGCATCGGCGTCAACGGCGGCTCGCTCGACCCGTCGCTCTACGCCAAGTACGGCGACACCGTCACCCCCGAAGCGATGGTCGAGTCCGCGATGACCGAGATCGCCTACTTCGACGAGGTCGGCTTCGACCAGATCAAGATCTCGGTCAAGGCGTCCAACGTCCCGTTGATGATCGAGGCCTACCGCCAGCTGGCCGAGGCCACCGACCACCCGCTGCACCTCGGCGTGACCGAGGCCGGTCCGCTGCCCGGCGGCCTCATCAAGGCGACGGCCGGCATCGCCACCCTGCTGGCCGAGGGGATCGGCGACACGATCCGGTACTCGCTCACCGCTGATCCGATCGAGGAGGCCAGAGCGGGTCGAGCGCTGCTGGAGGCCTACGGCCTTCGCGAGCGCAAGAACGTGGATCTCATCGCCTGTCCGAGCTGCGGCCGCGCCGAGGTCGACGTGATCCAGATCGCGGAGGCGGCACGCGACGCGTTCGCGGACCGTCAGCTGCCGCTGCAGATCGCGGTCATGGGCTGCGTCGTGAACGGACCCGGCGAAGCCCGCGACGCCGACATCGGCATCGCCGCCGGGCGTCACCGGGGTCACCTGTTCGTCAAGGGCACCAACGTGGCCGTGGTTCCCGAGGACGAGATGGTCGGCACCCTCGTCGAGTGGGCCGAGTACATCGCGGAGCACGGCACCGACGCCGCGCTGGCGCGCGTCGACGTGGAGAAGGCCCGTCGGGAGGCGGAGAAGGATCGCGCTGCGCTGTTGGACGAGCAGGGTGACGACGCCAACGCGTCGGAGCAGCGTGTGGAGCTGATCCACAAGCGGTTCGACTGACGCGGGCGGGTTCCGTCGACCTTGTACGTGGTCGACCGCATCGGCGCCCGTGGCGTACAAGTTCGACAGGTGCTGCGGTACTTGTACGTGGTCGACCGCATCGGCGACCGTGGCGTACAAGGTCGATGGTCAGCCGGCCATGCTGGCGAGCTCGTCGATGAGCTCAGCGAAGCGCCCCGGTGCCTCCTGCATGGTCTGGTGGCCGACGCCGGGCAGGACGCGCAGCACCGAGCCCGGCATGGCGGCCGCCAGCACCTTGGACTGACCGACGGGGGTCAGCAGGTCGGCGGAGCCGACGACGACCATCGCCGGGACCTTGACGTGGGTCAGGTCCTGGCGCACGTCGTGATCGACGATGGCTCGGCCGGCGGCGATGAGGTTGTCGTGGTCCATCTCGGCGAGCATCTCCCGGACGTCGTCGACGGCTTCGATGCTGGGGTGACGGCCGAACGCAGCGCGGACCATGAGCAGCGAGGTGTTGGTGTCGGGCCACGCGTAGCGCATTCGGGGCCGGGCGGTGCCGGCGTACGCCGCTCGTCGCACGATCTCCTGTGCCCTCGTGCTGCCTTCGAGCAACGCCGGCAGGGCCAGGGGAGCGGCGCTCGTGTCGAGGAACATCAGTGCGCCGCAACGCTCGACCATCAGATCCTCGTGGCGGGCGCAGAACCGGCCCAACGCCATCCCACCCATCGAGTGGCCGACCACGATCGCATCGCGCAGATCGAGCTCGGTGAGCACCGCAGCGATGTCGTCGGCCACCGCCTCGAGCGTGATGCCTTCCTCGCCGACCGTCGACCGGCCATGGCCCCGCATGTCCCATGCGAGCACGCGGTAGCGCTCCGACAGCAGGTTGAGCTGCGCACCCCACACCCACCACTGCAGCGTCACGCCGTGCAGCAGCAGCAGCGGCCGACCCTCGCCCCGCTCGACCAGGTGGATCTCGGCGCCGTCGTCGGAGCGGATCGTGCGGTGCACGACATCGTCGGGCGGGCGCAGGAGCGCGTCGGTCTCGGGGTGGTTGGTCTCCCGGATGCGCCGTCCGGCGACACCGACCCCGGCGATCGCTCCGATCGCGACCAGGCCGGCCCCGAGTGCGACGGCCCCGGCGACCTTGAGCGGTGAACGAGCCATCGTCGAAGGCTAGATCGGTCGGAGCCCGCGCCGCTCCGGCGACGAACCGACCGCAGAGGACCGCGTGGTGCACCGGTAGGCTCGCCCGCCATGGCCGAACAGCACCAGGGTGCACCGCAGCAGCCCACGCCGCCCAAGCAGGGCAAGAAGAAGGCGCCGGTCCTGACCCCTCGGGAGGACGACTTCCCCCGCTGGTACCAGGACGTGCTGAACAAGGCGGAGCTGGCCGACAACGGCCCCGTCCGCGGCACGATGGTCATCCGGCCCTACGCCTACGCGCTGTGGGAGCGGATGGTCGCCGAGGTGGACGCCCGCATCAAGGCGGCCGGCGCGGAGAACGCGTACTTCCCGCTGTTCATCCCCGAGTCGTACCTCCACCGAGAGGCGGAGCACGTCGAGGGCTTCAGCCCCGAGCTGGCGGTCGTCACGATCGGCGGCGGCAAGGAGCTCGAGGAGCCGGTCGTCGTCCGGCCCACGTCGGAGACCGTCATCGGCGAGTACATGGCCAAGTGGGTCCAGTCGTACCGGGATCTACCGCTGCTGCTGAACCAATGGGCCAACGTCGTGCGCTGGGAGCTGCGCCCCCGCACCTTCCTGCGGACCAGCGAGTTCCTCTGGCAGGAGGGCCACACGGCGCATGCCACCGAGGACGACGCCCGCGCCTACGCCCGTCGGATCCTCACCGACGTGTACCAGGACTTCATGGTCGACGTCCTCGCCATCCCTGTGATCCCGGGCGTGAAGATCCCCGAGGAGCGCTTCGCCGGAGCGACCAACACGCTGACGTGCGAGGCGATGATGGGCGACGGCAAGGCGCTGCAGATGGGCACCAGCCACGAGCTCGGCCAGAACTTCGCGAGGGCCTTCGAGATCGACTACCTCGACGAGTCCGGGACTCAGAACCTCTGCTGGACCACGTCGTGGGGCGTGTCGACACGCATGATGGGCGGGCTGATCATGGCCCACGGCGACGACGCCGGCCTGCGGGTCCCGCCCCGACTGGCCGCCACCCAGGCCGTGGTGCTGGTGGTCCGCGACGAGGACGGAACGGTCACCGCTGCAGCCGGCGAGCTCGTCGAGCGGCTGGTGGCGGCCGGCGTCCGGGCCCGGCTCGATGACCGGGTGTCCACCCCGTTCGGCCGCCGGGCGACCGACTGGGAGCTCAAGGGCGTGCCGGTGCGCATCGAGGTCGGTCCCCGGGACCTTGCCGACGGCCAGGTCGTGGTGGTCCGTCGTGACGAGTCCGCCAAGGTGCCGGTGCCGATCGTCGAGGTGAGCACCCGGGTGCCCGAGCTGCTCCACGCCATACAGACCTCGATGTTCGATCAGGCGCTCGCGCTGCGTGAGTCGAGGACGGCGGACGTGTCGACCGTCGCCGAGGCGGCGGAGGTCGCGGCGACCGGCTTCGCCCGCATCCCTTGGTCGGCGCTCGCGGACGGGGGAGTGCAGCAGCTGGGATCGGATGCCATCACCGTGCGCTGCCTGCTCAACGCTGACGGCGACATCCCGGTATCGGTCGACGACGACGGTCTCGTCGCCGTCGTCGCCCGTTCGTACTGACGTCATCTGACCCGGCGCTCCTGTTCCCGGCGCTGGCTGGGTGTCAGCCTGTCCCGCTGGAGGCGGAGCGGGCGCTCCGTGGGGGCGATCCATGGCGATCCGCCATCGGCTTCGCCGGGGATCTATACTGCAGGCCGTTCGGACTTCCGGGAGGCGTGGGCGTTGCCCACGCCTTTTCCATGATCCGGACGCCGGGACCAGCCCGGCGATGAGGTGACGATCGAGCGACGCAGGAGGTGTCACGGTGACGACGACCGCTGACCGTCTCGCGCGCCTCGTCGCTCCCGTGGCCCAGGATCTGGACGTCACCGTCTACGACATCGAGGATGCCAGCGGCACCCTTCGGGTCCTGCTCGACCGGCCGGGTGGCGTCGACATCGACACCCTGTCCGACGCGTCGAGACGCATCTCCCGTTCGATGGACGAGGACGGGTCCTTCGCGTCCACGTCGTTGCTCGAGGTGTCGAGCCCGGGCCTGGAGCGCAAGCTGCGCACGGCAGAGCACTTCGCCGGCGCGGTGGGTGAGCAGGTGAAGGTCAAGCTGCGCCCGGGCGTCGACGGAGCCCGACGTCTCGACGGCGTGCTGAGCGCCGCGACCGGCGACACCATCACCATCACGACGTCCGACGGTGGCGAGCACCGGACCGTTGCGGTCGCCGACGTCACCTCGGCCCACACCGTCTTCGTGTGGGCGACCAACCCCAAGCCGGGCAAGCAGCCCAGAGCCAAGGGCGTGGCACGTGCTGCTGAGGACGCACCTCCCTCTGGCGAGGCCGATCTTCCCGGCAGCCCTGACCACACCGACGATTCCGACAGCACCGATTCCGACAGCACCGACTCCGACAGCACCGATTCCGACAGCACCGACGAAACTGAGGCCACAGCATGAACCCCGAGATGATGGAAGCGCTCGACGCCCTCGCCGAGAGCCGGGGGATCTCCAAGGACGCGCTGTTCGCGGCGCTGGCCGAGGCGCTGGAAGCCGCGTACAAGAAGCAGAACGACGACTACGAGTTCGTCTGGGTGAACATCGACACCGAGACCGGCGAGATGCGCGTGTTCGCGCAGGAGCTCGACGAGGACAACCTGCCGACCGGACCGGAGATGGACGTCACGCCCGACGACTTCGGCCGGATCGCAGCGCAGACCGTGCGCCAGGTGATGTCCCAGCGGATCCGAGAGGTCGAGCGTGAGCTCAAGTACGAGGAGTATGCGGGCCGGGAGGGCGACATCGTCACCGGGATCATCCAGCAGTCCGACGCTCGCTACACGCTGCTCGACCTCGGCCGCGTGGAGGCGCTGCTGCCGCAGTCGGAGCAGGTCAACTACGAGCGTCCCGAGCCCGGTGAGCGGGTCAAGGCCTACATCGTCGAGGTCCGCAAGACCATCAAGGGCCCGCAGATCGTGGTGTCCCGCACGCATCCGGGCCTGATCCGGCGCCTCTTCGAGCTCGAGGTGCCCGAGATCGCCGACGGCATCGTGGAGATCAAGGCCTGTGCCCGGGAGCCCGGTCAGCGCACCAAGATCGCCGTGTGGTCGAACGATCCCAACGTCGACCCGGTCGGTGCCTGCGTGGGCGCCCGTGGGGCCCGGGTCCGGATGGTCGTCAACGAGCTGCGGGGAGAGAAGATCGACATCGTCCCGTTCAGCGACGACCGCCACGACTTCGTGATGAAGGCCCTCCAGCCCGCGAAGGTCAAGGAGGTCCGCATCGACGAGGAGAACCGGACCGCCGAGGTCATCGTGCCCGACTTCCAGCTCTCGCTCGCGATCGGCAAGGAGGGCCAGAACGCCCGTCTCGCCACGCGCCTGAGCGGTCTGCGCATCGACATCCGCTCCGAGACCGACATCGCCGAGCAAGAGGCCTATGAGCGCACCTACGGCACCGACGCCTATGCCGAGGGCGCCTGGATCGTGGATCCGGAGACCGGCGAGCAGATGTGGCAGCCGAGCGACGGTTCGCCTGCGTGGACCCTCGAGCAGTGGGAGGCCGCTCAGGCCGAGGCTGACGTCGAAGCGGTCGAAGAGGCCGTCGCCGAGGAGTTGGCGGGCGACGTCGCCGAGGCGGTGGACGAGGTCACCGACGTGATCGCCGCGGCGGAGGTCGACGAGGAGGAGTCCGAGCTCGACGAGGTGGCGACCGACGAGGTCGAGTCCGCGCTCGAGGCAGCAGCTGACGAGGCACTGACCGCGGGGACGGCACCGGAACCCGACGGCTCGGACTGAACCGCCCGACGGCACCCGGCCCGGCTGGGAGATGCTGCCCCGGCGTCGTTGACTGGGGGCCAGGATCTGCCGGATCGGTCTCGCCGGGCCGGATGTGGTTCGTGTCCGCGCCGGATCCGTGCTTGGATGGAGGGCCGCTCAAAGGGTCTGTCGCGCCCGAGAGCGGGTCATGGAACACCGTGTGCGAGCGACTGATGGCGAACGACTGACAACGAACGGAACGTCTTGGCAAAGCAGCGTGTCTACGAGCTCGCGAAAGAGCTCGGTCTGACCAACAAGGAGTGCATCGATCTCTGCAACGCGCTCGGGTACGGGGTGAAGAGCCACTCTTCCTCCCTCGACGGCGCGTATGCCGACCAAGTTCGTCGTAAGGCCGAGCGAGAGGGCCTGATCCGCGACGAGCAGCCGGCGGAGGAGAAGCCCGCCAAGAAGGCGGCGGCCAAGAAGGCGGCGGCCAAGAAGGCGCCTGCCAAGAAGGCGCCTGCCAAGAGCGCCCCGGCCGCCGAGGCCGCTGCGCCGGCCACCGATGGTGCCGTGCCGGCCGCAGCTGCGCCCGACGCTCAGGCGGTGCCGGCCCCGCCTGCAACCGCGGCGCCGGCCGAGGCGACCGCGGCGGCCGCACCGGAGCCGACGACGTCGGTGCAATCCGCGCCGGCCGCATCCGCGTCGGTCGAGACGCCCGTTGCTGCGGAGCCCGCCCGCAAGGTTGTGTCGTCGAAGCCGGCCAGCGGTCGTCCCGTTCCCCGACCGGTCGATCCCGACGTCGCCCCAGCTGCCCAGCGTCCGCCTGCGGCCCGCCCCGCCGGTCCGCCCGCCGGTGCAGCACCAGCGGCTCGGGCCCCGCAGGGCCCCCGGACCGGCGCTCCCTCGTCGACCGGTTCCACGCCGACACCTGCCGCACCTGCCGCCTCGACGCCGACCGACACCACGTCCGCTCCGAGCGACACCGCGTCCGCTCCGACGTCGACGTCGCCCGGCGAGGCGCCCGCCCCTGCTGGCCCGCCGCTGTCCAGCTCGGGCAAGCCGATCCCGCCGCCACCCGGTCCGCCGCTGTCGCGAACCGGCAAGCCGATCCCGCCGCCGCCTGGTCTGGGCGGTCGCGGACCCGCTCCGTCCCGTCAGGGCGGTCCGGGCCGATCGCCCGGTGGTCCTCCCGGCCGCGGTCCGCGCCCCGGTGGTGCGCCCGGCGGTCCAGGTGGATCGGGTGGTCCCGGTGGATTCAACCGCGGTCCCGGTGGCGGTTTTCCGCCCGGTGGCGGTGGAGCACCTGGTGGGGGCCCCGGCCGCGGTCGTGGTCCCGGTGGCGGGCCGCGTCCGCCGCGTCGCAAGGGGCGTCGTCGTCGCAACCGCGAAGAGCTCCAGCCGATGGACATCCCCACCTACACGCCGGCCACCGCGCCGGTCCCGGAGGGGGTGTCGGTCATCGAGCGGGCGTCCACGCCCCAGGACCTCGGTCCCAAGCTGAACCGAACTGCGGCCGACGTCGTGCGCTTCCTGCTCCAGCAGGGCGAGATGGTCACCGCGACCCAGTCCCTCAGCGACGAGATGATCGAGCTCTTCGCCGCCGATGTCGGCGCCGAGATCCGACTGGTCAACCCCGGTGAGGAGCAGGAGGTCGAGCTGCAGAAGGTGCTCGACCTCGGCGACGACGAGGACCTCGACTACGAGTCGCTGCCCCATCGGGCGCCGGTGATCACCGTGATGGGTCACGTCGACCACGGCAAGACCAAGCTGCTCGACCAGATCCGCAACGCGAACGTCGTCGCCGGCGAGGCGGGCGGCATCACCCAGCACATCGGTGCGTACCAGGTCGTCAAGGACGGCAAGCCGCTGACGTTCATCGACACCCCCGGCCACGAGGCGTTCACCGCCATGCGGGCCCGTGGTGCCGACTCCACCGACATCGTCGTGCTGGTCGTCGCCGCGGATGACGGCGTGATGCCCCAGACGTTGGAGGCCATCCAGCACGCTCGGGCTGCCGAGGTCCCGATCGTGGTGGCCGTGAACAAGATCGACCGCGAGAACGCCGATCCCAACCGCGTCCTGCAGCAGCTGTCCGAGCACGACCTGGTCCCCGAGGCCTGGGGCGGTGACACGATCGTCTGTGAGATCTCCGCCCTGCAGAACATCGGGATCGACGAGCTGCTGGAGAACCTCACCGTCGTCGCCGAGCTCGAGGACCTGCGCGCCGATCCCGAGGGTCGGGCCCGGGGAACCGTGCTCGAGGCCCACCTCGACATGGGTCGTGGCCCCGTCGCCACGATCCTGGTCCAGCGGGGCACCCTCCGCGTCGGCGACCCGCTGGTGGCGGGTCCCGCGTGGGGCCGAGTCCGGGCGCTGATCACCGACAAGGGCGAGCACGTCAAGGAGGCGGGTCCGTCCACGCCGGTCGAGGTGCTCGGCCTGTCCGACGTCGCCCAGGCCGGCGACGACTTCGTCGTCGCCCCCGACGAGCGCAAGGCGAAGGCCGTGGCCGAGACCCGCGAGCGCTGGCACCGCGAGGCATCGCGGGCGCGTGACGCGTCGGTCATGTCCCACGGCGCCCGCCTCGAAGACATCTTCGCCCAGATCCAGGCCGGCGAGCAGGCCGTCCTCAACCTCATCGTCAAGGCCGACGTCCAGGGCTCCCTGGAAGCGGTCACCGAGAGCCTCCGCAAGCTGGAGCGACCCGAGGTCAAGATCGGCTTCGTGCTGCGCGGTGTCGGCGGGATCACCGAATCCGACATCCAGCTGGCGGCCACCTCGAGCGCCACGATCATCGGCTTCAACGTCCGTCCCGGGCGTTCCGCCCGTGACCTGGCCCAGGCCGAAGACGTCGAGATCCGCACCTACGAGATCATCTACAAGCTCCTCGAGGACATCGAAGCGGCCATGGTCGGCATGCTCGAGCCCGAGTTCGAAGAGGTCGTCACCGGCGACGCCGAGGTCCGGGAGGTCTTCCGGGTGCCCCGGGTCGGAGCCGTGGCCGGCTGCATGGTGCAGAACGGCACCATCACCCGTGGCTCCAAGGTGCGCTTCCTGCGAGAGGGCACGATCATCTGGAAGGGCGAGATCTCGTCGTTGCGTCGCTTCAAGGAGGACGTCCGAGAAGTCCAGTCCGGCTTCGAATGCGGCATCGGACTGTCAGACTTCCAGGACCTCAAGTCCGGCGACATCATCGAGACCTACGACCTGCGGGAGATCCCCCGCAGCTGAACCGGGTTGCGTCCATCGGTTCCGCCGGCTGTTCGTTCCGTCAGCAAGGCCCGGCTGTCCGATCGGCGTCCGATTCCGGCCACATCCGGTGGAGTCGCCGGTCGACGTCGGTGGCGCTGCAGCCGTGGCTGTTCCCGGAGAACTGCGCCCTCGATTGGTCAGGCCAACGGTGGACCCGGGCTGTGGCCGCTCCACGGTGCGTCCGGTTCGATCCGAGCGTGGCCAAGGGGGTCGGGTCCGGGTCGACGCCTCCCAGCAGGCATCAGGTGACACGGCCGCGCTGGGGATGCGCGTTGCACACGGAGGGTCGGGCTCGACTCCGGCGTGCGTGCGGTGACGACGATGGGTCAGACACCTGCCCGTCGTCTGAACGACCACCCGTCCAGCCCTGACGGCTGACCGTCAGCCCTGGCGGCGACGCTTCAGCAGGAGCAGGACGCCGGCGACCAGGAGACCGACCCCGATCAGGACCGGAAGTCGGATCGTCGATCCGGTGAAGGCCAGGCCTGCGGCCTGGGCGTCGGCTGCGCTCGAGGTGCCCTGCGTCTCGGTCGCCCCGGCGACCGCAGCCGCCGGAAGGGGAGCCGGTGCGTTCGACGCGGTGCTGGCGAGCACCTGTCCGTCGGGCGGCGGGTTGGTGGGCGCGTTCTCCGCGGGCGGCGTCGCCGGCTCCTCGCCAGGACCAGTGACCGTGAGATCGGCGGAGGTCTGGGTGTCACAGCCCTCGACGCGGGCGACGACCTGCCAGTTGCCGGGACTCGTGCTCGCAGGAACGGTCACCGGAACCGACCAGGATCCGTTGGCGGGGACGACGACGCTCGCACCCGTGGGCACAGCAGCAGCAGGTGGCTGCTGGAGCAGGATCTCGATCGTGGTGCCCGGGACACCGCTGCCGGCCACGGTGACGGTGCCGTCGGGTGCCACCGAGTCGGGGCTGACCGTCACGTTCTTGGGGGTGTAGGTCTCGCAGTTGCCGCTGACGCAGCCGCCGCCGGGGTTCTGCAACGACGTCTCGAGAGCGAACGGGAACAGGAGCGGTCCGTGCCACGGTCCGGTGGGCGAGATCACCGGCGGCGTCGCCCCGGTGAGGACGTCGAACTGGGCGGGCAGGCATCCCTTGTGGAACGTGACGGTGGTGACGCCCGGACCGGGGACGATGAAGTCCTGCTTGAGCGCCAGGGTCTGGGGCCACTGCGAGCCGTCGAGGGGCATGGCGTAGATCGCGGCGGTGGCCGACACGGGCTGGCACAACGACGGAGACGCGAAGATCTTGAGCGTGAACGTCGTCGGGGTCTCCGCCACGCTGTGGGTCAGGGCGAGGAACGGCGGGAGGCAGAAGCCGGTCGCGCCCACCGGGGACTGGTCCACCGTGATCGTTCCGGGCCCATCGGGCAGGCTCTCGGCCCCAGCGGAGGTGGGGGAGACGCCGAGGAGGAACGACATGGCCAGTGCGAGCGCGGCGGTTGCCACGAGCAGGACCTGACGCGAGGACGACGCGAAGGTGTTCCCTCGTCGGTCCGCTTCCCGGCACTCTCCCATGTGAATGAACCCTCCAGCTCGGCACCGACGGTGGGAGTCGCCCTTGGCTCCGACGTCAGACCTCCCACGAGTGTGACGTCATCAGGGTACCGGAGTCCACCGGTCCGTGAACATCTTTCAGCTCTGCATGCGGACCGTGATGTTGCGGCCACCACCGGTGAGGTCCTCGGTGAGGTCGACCGTTCCGCTGTCGGCCCCGCCTCGGAAGGGCCGACCGGACGAGGTGATGACCAGCCGGGCGTCGTCGGGGTTGACCAGCGGCTGGGCGATCCAGCGGAGGTGGTAGTCGCCGGGGTCCAGGCGGCCGGAGAGGTCGAACGCGACGGTCCGGGTCTGCCCTGGGGCAAGATCCACCTGCAGGGTGTGGCGGTGGAGTCCGTCGAGGTCGTCGCGGGAGCCGATGGCGGTCGCTGCTCCGTCGACGGTCGCGCCGGTCGCACGCAGGGGGGTGAGCACGGCGAGCTCGGTCCGGTTCGTCCCCGCCGGCGACCCGGGCGGCGCCAGGCCGACCACCTGGGGGAGACCCGTGGCCGGGGCGGTGTTGGTGAGCTCCACCGTCACCCGGGTCCTCACCTCTC
>Ga0073904_10003625_pt1 | contig 11600 bp, 12 predicted proteins | sample KloWWTrecipitate_FD_66668 | JGI IMG/M metagenome (GOLD analysis project Ga0073904, IMG submission 66668) | Active sludge microbial communities from Klosterneuburg, Austria, studying microevolution and ecology of nitrifiers - Klosterneuburg... | ecosystem: Engineered > WWTP > Aerobic digester >... | reverse complement strand
CGCAACGATGCCGACATGCGGAACTGGATCGTGAGTAGACTGGCGAGCCATGAACACACATCGACGGTGCGGCTTCGGCCGCCTGATCGCGATCCTGGCCTTGGGCCTCGTCGCAGTCTTCACTCCGGTCGTGACCGCTCAGGAGGGGGGCGGCGACACGGTCCGGGTGTGCACGTTCCCGGCCGCGGGCTTCTTCGCGCGTGACGGCGCGGGCGTGGCGTCGGGCTTCGAATACGATCTTCTGACCGGCTTCGCCGCCGCGGGCAAGCTCAAGGCCACGTTCGAAGACGTGCCCCAGTTCGACCAGATCCTGAAGGACACCGCGAGCGGAAAGTGCCAGATCGGCGCGGCCACGATCGCCGTCACCAAGGAGCGGAAGGCAAAACTCTCCTTCTCCAACCCGTACTTCCCGAACCGTGTCGTGGTCGTCCAGAAGAAGTCCACCGCCTTCGCGCAGCCGGCCGATCTCAAGGATCGCCGGGTGGCGGTGGTGAAGGGAACGCTGTCCGAGAGTCTGGTGACCGGTATTTCCGGCGCGAAGTCCGTCCTCGCGGACGACGACGACGCGGCGTTTCAGGCGCTGCTCAAGGGCGCCGCCGACGCCCTGGCCTGCGATTCCGCGGTGGTGCTCCACTATCTGAAGCTGCATTCCGACCTGACCATCGCGTTCCCGATGGGGGATCGATCCTTCTTCGCCTTCGCCCTCCCCCCGGGATCGAAGTTCGTGGGCCCGCTCAACGAGCACCTGAAGTCCCTGCAGAAGTCGGGTGCTTTCACCAGGCTGCTCGCGAAGCACTTCGGCGAAGCGAACGCCGACTTCCTCGCCGAAGACGTCGCCAAGGCGTCCGGGAAGCCGTAGCCACCCTTCACGCCCCGGGGATCGGCTGAACTCGATGCCCCCGATCCGTGTCGGCCTGAAGCGGGTTCTTGTCGTGGACGTGGGCGGAACGAATCTCAAGGTGTTTCTCCCCGGGACCGACCATGCGGCGGTGACTCCCTCGGGGCCGCGCTTCACGCCTCGCGACATGGTGGATGAGATCAGGAAGACGGTGGCCGGCTGCCCGTACGACGCGGTGTCGATCGGCGTTCCCGCGGTGGTCGCGAAAGGGAGGATCGCGGCCGAGCCGCCGAACCTCGGTCCGGGCTGGCTGAGGTTCGAGTTCGAGAAGGCCCTCGGGCGGCCGGTCAGGCTCATCAACGACGCGGCGATGCAGGCGCTCGGTAGTTATGAGGGCGGCACCATGCTGTTCCTCGGTCTCGGCACGGGCCTGGGCACGGCGCTCGTGGTCGACGGCAGGATCGTCCCGCTCGAGTTCAGCCAGCTGCCCTACAAGCGAGGCACCTACGAGGACTACCTCGGGGCCGGCGGCTTCACGAGGTTCGGACCACGCGTCTGGCGCAGGCACGTGGCGGCGGCGGCCGCCACCCTGAAGGAGGCCACGGTGGCGGACTACGTGGTGCTGGGCGGCGGCCGAGCCGGCGCCCTCGCGGACCTGCCCGCGGGGTGCCGTCGCGGCGACAATCGCAACGCCCTCGCGGGCGGGCTGCGCCTGTGGGGTCGAAGGCGTCGTTCCCGGGAGTGACGAAGGTCACGGCGGGTCCCGAACTTGTGACATCAAAGACGACCAGGTGGTGCTCGATCGTCCTATCCTTCAGGGGTGAAAAACTCCTATCCGGGGAAGGTGATGCTCCGTGTTCTCATCTGCTCCCGGCGGGACCTGCGGCCTGAACTCACCGAAACCCTGATCGGACGGCAGGGCATCGAGGTCTATCGCGTCGAGAAGATGGCCGACGCGCGGCTGGTCGGTCCCAGCCTCGGCGTCCAGGTGATCCTGGTGGATCGCGAATTTCCCGATGCCGCGGCCTTCATCCGCCAACTGCGGAAGGAGCCGGCCACGCGCGATCGCTCCATCGCGGTGCTGAGCCGCCGTCCGCCCCAGGACAGCGGTCAGGAACTGCTGGCCGCGGGCGCCAACGCGGTGCTCCGGCTGCCCCCCGACGCGAGCTGGGACGAGCGCTTCTCGAAGCTGCTCACCGTGCCCGTCCGCCAGCAGGCGCGGCTGCCCGTCCACATCAAGCTGCCCACCGAACTGGCGTCCGAGGCCGCGGTCCTGAACCTCAGCCCCGGGGGCATGCTGGTGTTCACGCATCACCCCCTGAAGGTGGGCGATGAGTTCAAGTTTCGCCTGCCCGTGTCCGAGGGAACCATCGTCATTGGCCGCGGTCGGGTGACCCGCGACGCGCGGCCCGCGGGGTTCGGCGTCGAGTTCGTCGAGCTCGAAGGCGACGGCAAGGAGGCGGTGATGAACTTCCTCCGCTCGGCTCGCCTCGACTGAGCCGCAGAAGCCCCGGCCAGGGGCCGTATAGTTCTCTCCCACGCCGCACCGACGGGAGGACATCATGTTCCAACGCATCTCCAACAGCTGGTCCCTGGTCAAGGCCAGCGCCGCCGTGCTCAGCGCCGACAAGGAGCTGATGGTCTTTCCCGCCATCTCCGCGGTTCTCTCCGTGGTCGTGCTGATCACGTTCGCGGTGCCGAGCGTGCTGGCCGGCCTGTTCGACTCGGCCGCGCTCAACGAGTCGGGCTTCCCCCTGGCCGGCTACGTCGTGGCCTTTCTGTTCTACGTGGTCCAGTACTTCGTCATCTTCTTCTGCAACACCGCGCTCGTGGGGGCCGCGCTGATCCGATTGCGCGGGGGAGATCCCACCGTGGCCGACGGCTTCCGCCTCGCCCAGTCGCGGGTCGGGCACATCTTCGGTTACGCGGTCATCGCCGCCACCGTCGGGGTGGTCCTGCGCGCGATCTCCGAGCGAAGCGGGTTCATCGGGAAGCTCGTGGTCTCCTTCGTGGGGCTCGCCTGGAACGTGGCCACCTTCCTGGTGGTGCCCGTGCTGGCCGCGGAGGACGTGGGGCCGATGGACGCGGTGAAGCGCAGCTCCGCCTACCTGAGAAAGACCTGGGGTGAGCAGATCGTGGGCACCGCGGGCATGGGCGCGGTGTTCGGCCTCATCTCCTTCGCCACCGTCATCGCGGGGATCGCGCTCTTCATCGCGGCCGCCGCGACCCAGTCCGCGGCCCTGATGATCGCGGTCGCGGTCGGATTCGTGTTCACCCTGATGGCGATCGCCCTGGTCAGCTCGACCCTGGGCGGCATCTACGCGGCGGCGGTCTACCGCTTCGCCGCCGAGGGCGACGCCGGAACGTTCTTCAGCGCGGACATGGTCCGGGGCGCGTTCCGGAAGAAGTGAGTCGCCGCCTGCCGCTCATCGAGTGACCTGCCTCACCGAGAGCCGCGGCGGCCGGACCTATCCTGTCCGCATGTCTAGCGTGAGCATTTCCTACGATCTGGCCAAGGACGACGAGGCCCAGGCCTTCCGGATCGCGGTGGCCGCCGAGGGCCTGTTCCGGGCCCTGATCGACTTCCACCGTCTGGTCGTCGAACGCCGCGACCGGCGCGCCCGGTCGCAGCCCTCGCACGTGGTGCGGGCGCTGCTTCGTGAACGCCTCACCCAGCGAACCGCGGCCTGGACCCTCAAGGCCAACGCCTTGAAGCCCCGGCGCTGGCGGCGGCCCCTGCGTCCCGCGACTCTGACCGTGGAAGTGGGTTTTCCCTACGTGGCCCTCTTGAACGCCGAGGGCATCTTCGCGGCGGTCCGGGCCATCGACGCTTCCTTCAAGGCGGACGATTCGCTCCTGTCCTGGAAGGAAATGGCCGCGATCAACCTCGCCAAGCTGGAGCAAAACGGCGCCGCCGCCGCGTTCCTGAACGAAGTCACCGCGCACCGCGGCGAGTGAGACCCGGAAGCCGGAACCTTCCGGCTTAGAGTACGGGCTCCATGTCCCTGATCGAGCAGACGCGCAAGGCCGGAGTCGTCGGCGCCGGGGGCGGTGGCTTTCCGGCCCACGTGAAGTTCGCCGCGAAGGCGGAGATCGTGATCGGCAACGGAGCCGAGTGCGAACCGTTGCTCCACAAGGATGCCGCGATGATCGAGCACCGCGCCCGCGAGGTGGTGCGCGGGATGGAACTGGTGATGGACCAGGTCGGCGCGCGCGAGGGCGTGCTCGGGATCAAGGAGAAGAAGAAGGCGGTGGTGGCGGCGGCCCAGGCGGCGTGCGCGGGAAGCCGGGTTCGCGTCCATCTGCTCGGCGACTACTACCCGGCGGGCGACGAGTACGATCTCATGTTCGCGGTGACGGGAAGACTGATTCCCCCGCAGGGCCTGCCCCTTCAGGTGGGCGCGGTGGTCAGCAATGTCGAGACCCTCGCGCAGGTCGCGGCCGCGGCCGACGGACGTCCGGTGACCCACAAGATGGTGACCATTGCGGGCGCGGTCGCGAATCCCTCCACCTTCGAGGTTCCCCTGGGCGCAAGTTACCGCGACCTCATCGCCGCGGCCGGGGGCGCCACCTGCGAAAGCCCGGTGCTCCAGATCGGAGGCATGATGATGGGGCGCACCAGCGAGTCGCTCGATGTCCCCATCACCAAGACCGACGCGGGGGCCATCGTGCTGCCCCGCGAGCACAAGACCATCGAGCGCAAGCTGCGGCCGAAGGAGGCGCAGGCGCGGATCGGGCGCTCGGCCTGCGACCAGTGCCGCTACTGCACCGAGTTCTGTCCGCGTTTCCTGCTCGGCTACGCGGTCGAGCCTCACCAAGTCATGCGCGGCCTCGGCTTCACCTCCGCCGGCTCGTCGCAATGGAACCCGTGGGCGTCCCTGTGCTGCTCCTGCGGCCTGTGCACGCTCTACGCCTGCCCCGAGGACCTGCACCCGAAAGAGGCCTGCGACGACGCGAAGATCGAACTGCGCGCCACCGGTTTCAAGTGGACGGGACCGGCGCCCGAAAAACCCCATCCCTTCCACGACGGCCGCCGCGTTCCCATCGATCGGCTGGTGAGCAAGCTCGGCATCGGCGCGTGGGACAAGCCGGCGCCCCTGCGTCCTCTGCCGCGGGAGCTGACCCGCCTCGTGCTTTCGCTGAAACAGTCGGCCGGCGATCCCGTGGCCCCTTCGGTGCGGGCGGGGCAGAAGGTCCGGATGGGCGAGGTGCTGGGCGAGCCCGCGAGCGGCGCCCTGGGCGCCACGCTCCACGCGCCCATGGCCGCCCTTGTCGAATCCGTGTCGGAGACCATCGTCCTGGTGAAAGCATGAACAACTGCATCGGCCTGATCGAGCTCACTTCCATCGCTTCCGGTTTCGAAGCCGGCGACGCCATGATCAAGGCGGCGTCCATCGAGCTGCTGCTGGCCCGCAGCATCTGCTCGGGGAAGTACATGGTGATGGTCGGCGGCGAGGTGGCGAACGTCGAGGCGTCCATCGAAGCCGGAGCCGCCATCGCCCAGGGCTGCCTCATCGATCGCTTCGTGATCCCCAACATCCATCCCGATGTCTTCCGCGCCATCAGCCGCACCGAGGTCCCGCCCCTCGAAGGCGCGCTCGGCATCCTCGAGTCGTTCAACGTCGCCACCCTGATCGAGGCGGCGGACACCGCGGTGAAGGCGGCCGAGGTGAGGCTCCTCGAAGTCCGCCTCGCCATGGCCATGGGCGGCAAGGCCTTCTGCACGATGACCGGCGACGTGGCCGCGGTGCAGGCCGCGGTCGCGGCCGGCCGGGCGGTGATCGCGAAGCGCGGACTCCTGGTCAACGCGGTCGTGATCCCGCGGCCGTCCCCCGAACTGTATCGGGAACTGGTCTAAACGGGGTCCAGCGGCGAGGACGTCATTCCCGCCGCGCAGGTCCCGCTTTCAGTGCTCAGGAGATCGAGCGGAGCATCGGGGGCCGAAAGGGGAGACTCCCGCTGCGCGCCTCTCATGGGGTTGGCCTGTGGATCTCGAAGTCTTCTAAGTCGCCGAGACCGTGATTATTGGTTTCTCGCGGTGGGCCGACTGTGTTCCCTGGTGCCAGGGTCGGTCCGGCCTCCTTGGCGCCGTCCGCCGCACGCGTTTCCGCGCGGCTTCATCCTTCCTCGTCCCGCCTCCTCTTCAGAGTTCCTTCGCTCATCCTCCCGCCCCTCTTGTCTGGGGCTCTACCTGATTCGGGTTTTCAAGCCCTCTTCGCGGCCTACCGAAGGCGTCCACTACCGCGAGAGCATCCGACCCTCGCTACGTTCCGTCCTCAGGTTTTCAGAGAACCTCCCGACGGTTTCCTCCGCTTTCGGTGTCGCCGGCTTGTTTCGTCCGGCCGCCACGTCCAGGGTTCTTTCTGCTCGGTCTGGGAGACGTTTCTCTCAGCCGCTGGACGCCATCGTCGCGCTGCATCAGGCGTGCCACGCGGGGGCGAAATGCGCTGCCCGGCCGAATATCTCCTCCGCGGTCAGGAAGATCCGGGAGGAGACATCCCATCAGAGGGCGCGGCCCGATGGCCGCTCCCGCGAAGCTCTTGCGTGGGCTCGCAGGACACCAGCGCAGCACTTGCGTGCGAGCCTCGCGGCGCGGGCCCGACGGGGCTAGGACATCCTCGGCGCGTCTGCGAAGCTTCCGACCGCGGCCTCTTCGGATTCGAACGCCTCCCAGACCGTGAGGAGCCGGGTGATATTCAGGAGCTCCTGGACGCGGTTCGTGAGGTGGAGCAGTTTCATCCCCCCGCCCTTCCGGCTCGTGGTCACGAAGGTGCGCACGAGCTGGCTGATGCCCGCGGAGTCGATGTAGGGAACCCCGCCCATGTTGACGACGAGCTTCACGCGCCCGGACTCGATGGTCCGGGTGACCGCGTCGCGGAAGGTCTCTTCGCCGTCCCCGAACATGATCCGTCCCTCGACATCGAGGATCGTGATATCGCCCGCCTCACGCTCGCTGATCTTCATAGGGCCCTCGGCCGGCAATATACGCCCGGCCCGGGCCTATTCGAGGTCTTCGACCTCGAACCGGGCCAGTTCCTTGCGGCTCTCGAGCCAGGCGACCACGGCCGCCCGCTGGGCCGCGGTGGGGCGGGAACCGTCGAGGCAGGCCACCCGGAAATCCCACCTGCGGTCGTGCCGCTCCTCATCGCACTCGAGACCGCGGGGTTCGATCGCCTGTTCGACGAACCGGTCCAGGAATTCGTTGGCCCTCAGGCTCGAGACATCGTCGAGCACGTAGGACACGCCGAAGGCGTAGCCCTTGAACTCGCCCTCGCCCTGTTTCTTCCTCAGTCGCTTGCGCATGGCTAGCGGGTCGACTTCAGGTTCCAGATGGCCAGCGCGTCCGGCGAGCCCTGGCTGCGGACCCCGTTGTCGGTGAGGATCGCCTCGGTGGCCGCGAGTATCTCCTTGTGCGAGAAGACCAGGGTCTCGGTGAAGACGCCCTCGAACTCGAAGGTGACGAACTCCGCGGTCTGATCGCGCAGCAGCTCGACCAGGTGGGAGAGGCTCCGGACCGGGGCGCCGTTCGCCTTCTGGAGGACGAGGCCCATGGGGTTCGAGTAGCCCTGGGCCAGGCGATGGGGGAAGAAGGGCGCCGCCACCACCACCAGGCTCTCGCCCGGGAACGCGGGCGCGTCGAGCATCCGCTTGATCAGCGAGCTGGTCATGATCCCCAACATGTTGCCGAGCCCCTGGTTGCGCATGAACCCGCTCACGAACTCCGTGCTCGCGCTCGTGAAGACGATGGGGCCATAGACGAAGTAGGAAGGGTAGCTCCCGTCCAGGCTCGGGATGAGGCCCGGCCGCGCGGCCTTCACCGGCAGGTCGATTTGCAGCGGCTTCGAGTCGCGGATCACGGAGAGGGGGACCTTGCCGTCCTTCGCGACGCTCTGCACGAGGTACTGGAAACTCACACGCGAATTGGCGCCGAGCTTGACCATGCCCTGGTCGTCCACCGGACTTCCGCCGATCTTCGTGATGACGTCCCACTTCCGGAGGGCCGCCTCGCCCGCCCGCTTCTCCGGCTCGTCCACCACGATGCCCTGGGCGTCCTTCGGGAGCTTGAGGAAGGTGCGCAGGGCCGCGTTCTCGAGGGTCTGCAGCCGGTCGGTCATGACCGGCTTGCCGTCATAGCGGCCATCGGCGATATCCGCGAGGTAGGGCTCGATCTCCGCGCAGGGGATGATGTAGCTGATGTTCTGGGCGCCGCCGAGGGAGGAGAAGGCGAGGCCGATCATCTTGTCGCCCACCACCGCGGGGCCGCCGCTGTTGCCGGGATTGATGGCCGCGTCCACCTGGATGCGCAGGCCCGAGGCGCCCGTGCCCGCGGGATCGTAGCCGTAGGGAGAGAAGTCGACGCGGGAGACGATGCCCTTGGTGACGGACAGGCTGTCGCCGCCCACCGGGTACCCGAAGGCCATGACCGCGTCCTTGATTTCCGGCAGGGTGCTCGCGCAGGGAAGGGGCGGGCGGTCCTTGAAGAACTCGCCGTCCTCGAGCTTCAGGATGGCGAGATCCATGTCCCGGGCCAGGGTTTCCACCCGGGCGGTGAGCTTGTTGCCCGACTGATTTGCGCGGACCTGGACCTCGCTCGCGAACATCACCACGTGGGCGTTGGTGAGAATCCGGTTCCCGGAGATCACGACCCCGCTGCCCGTGGCTTCGGAAGGCGCCTGCTTGGTCCACGGCTTGTACGGGTCCGGATAGCGCATGGAGGAGAAGACCTTGACCACCGAGTTCTCGAGTCCGGTCGCCGCGTCCTGCGCTTCGGACACCCCCGCGGAAGCCGCGAGCAGGGCCAGAGCCAGAAAGTTCAATCTCATCCTTTGAGTGTAGACGATCGGATCCGCCGGCCGGCCGGTTTCGCGGTAGGGTTCGGGCTGCTCACGAGGATTCAACATGATGAAGCCATTCAACCTTGCCGTCGTGCTCGTGCTCGCCGTGGCCGCCGGTCCGGCCGGGGCGCGGAGCCCCGGCCCCGCCCGGGAGGCACAAGGACCCATGAACTCGCACCAGGATCTCGTCGCGTTCTTCAAGGAGTGGCGCGAATTCCAGAAGCCGGTGCTTCTGGACGGCGTGCCCGACTACACCGCGGCCGCCATGGCGAAGCAGCGGGCGGCCCTCGATCAGACCTGGAGAAAGCGCCTGGCCGCCTTCGACACCTCGGCGTGGCCGCTCGCCGAGCGGAACGACCATCGGATCGTGGAGGCCGAACTGAACGGTCTCGACTTCGATCACCGCGTGCTCCGGCCCTGGGCGAACGATCCTTCGTTCTACGTGATGGGTCTCGACTCCGAGAGCGACGTGCCGGCCCGCGAAGGCCCGGTTCACCTGGCCGCGACGGATCTGTGGAAGTACACGAAGGCGCTCCCGGCTGCCGACGCCGCCATGGTCCAGGCGAGGCTCGCGGTCATTCCCAGGGTTCTCCTTCAGGCGCGTTTGAACCTGGTGGGCGAGAGTCACGACCTCTGGATGATCGGCGTTCGCAACGCGGCGTCGCAGAGGGAGATCTTCGAGACCTTCGCGAAGAGCATGCGGCCTGCTCATCCCGGCCTCGCCGACGAGGCGATGAAGGCGGCGGCCGCGTTCCAGGGCTTCGGAGCCTGGCTCGAGGAGCGGCTGCCCGGGAAGAAGGGAAAGGCGGGCATCGGCGTGGCCAACTACGACTGGTACATGAAGCACGTCCACCTGAGCCCGTACACGTTCGCGGACGAGGTGCTCCTCATGGAGCGCGAGCTTTCCCGCGCCCGCGCCTACCTGGCCCTGACCGAGAACGACAACCGGAAACTGCCGGCCGCTTCGACCATCGACAACGCGGCGGAGTTCCACCGCCTTTTCGGGCAGGGCGTCACCGACTTCATGAAGTTCCTCGAGTCGAACGACGTGATGGCGATCAGGCCCTGGATGGACCAGGCCCTGCGCGAGCGCGAGGGCTCTTTCCAACCCGCCGGGGAGAGGGACTTCTTCGCCCAGATCGAGTTTCGCGATCCGCGGGTGATGCGCTGCCACGGCACCCACTGGTTCGACCGCGCCCGGGCGAAGCACGAGCCGCATTCGAGCCTGATCCGCCAGACCCCTTCTCTCTACAACCTGTGGGACTCCCGCGCCGAGGGTCTCGCCACCGCGGCCGAGGAGATCCTCATGGGCGCGGGCCTGTTCGCGGACCGTCCCCGTGCCCGCGAACTCGTCTACATCCTGGTCGCGAATCGGGCGGCCCGCGGCCTCGCCGGCCTCAAGGTCCACAGCGGCGAACTCACCGTCGACCAGGCGCGCCGCTTCGCGTCTGCCCAGACGCCCCGCGGGTGGCTGCTCGAAGACGGCGGCACCAACTGGGGAGAGCAGCAGCTCTACCTGCAGCAGCCGGGGTACGGCACCAGCTACCTTTCCGGCAAACTCCAGATCGAGAAACTGATGGGCGAGCTCGCCCATGAGCAGGGTTCGAAATTCTCGCTGCGCCGGTTCTTCGACGCCTTCCACGCGGCGGGGATGATGCCGGTGGCCCTGATCGCCACGGAGATGAGGGCCGCCGCCGCCCGCTAGCTCCGGGGCGGCGTCTCGAAATCGATCGCGGACAGGTCGATGGGGCCGGTGGGCGCGTCGCCCGGGTCGTCGTAGGGCGGCGGCGCCTGGGGCGGCGGGACCAGCTTCGTGAACACATTCTCGCCCATCTGCGCGAGGAGCTTCAGCGACCACGCCCGCTCGGCGTAATAGATGGGCTGGAAAAGGGTCTGGTGGATGAGGGGGAGCACCCCGATGCAGCACGTCAGGACACAGGCGAGTGCCACTATCAGGCCCACCGCGATGCTGACCGCGAGTTTGAGCAGCGCGTAGCCGATGAGGAGGCCCGGGCTCTGGGCGAACAGGGCGAGGAAGACGCCCGCCGCCTCCCGCGCCCCGACGTTTCGCGAGATCTGCAGGGGGGCCACGAAGTCCCGCAGGACCATGTTGAGGACGGCCGCCACCAGGATCGCGAGCACGAAGGCGAAGGCGATGGGAAGCAGGCCCATGAGCAGCGGGCCCATGCCCCACTCGCTGGCTCTCGCCCACAGCACGAAGAAGCCCCCAAGGCCGATGATCAGCACGAGCAGGATGAAGGAGGCGCCCTGCACGATCAGGCTCAGGATGAAGAAGGAATCGGCGTGCGCCCCGTGCTCTCCCCAGGGCCGGACCAGGTCGAACCGCCCGGAAGCCACGTCGTCGATGTAGACGAAGATGGTCCTCGAGCGCAGCCACATGAACAGGAGCGAGAGGACCATGGCGGCCATCAGCACGCTCACGAAGATGATCATGTGGGCCGCGATCCAGGCGAGAGCGGCTTCGGCGAGGCGGGTCGGGTCCTCGTACGAGCCCGGCTGGCCCACGCGATTCTGGAGGCCGCCGCCGCCGCTCCCCGAGCCGCAACTCTCGAGCAGGCTCACGAAGCCGAGGGTGATCCACCCGACGAAGCTGAAGGGAAACAGCTTCTCGCGCATGTGGGAGATGGCTTCGCCGAGCGCGTCGATCGCCGAGGGCGCCTTTCGGATCGAGGCGGAGGGGGTCATGTTGCCGAACTCTAGTACCGTCGCCCCCCCGATTGAAATGGACCTGGCCGCCCCCCGGGGCGCCGCCCGGATTTAGACTCCGTTCGAAGAATTGAATCTGTTCACTCGCGGGCGACTTCGGTCGTTCCCATGACATGAGGTGTTTCATGCGTTCTGTGCTAGCTCTGTCCTTCGCCACCCTTATCGCCACCCAGGTTGCGGCCGCGCCGCAGACCTTCGGC
>Ga0073904_10003624_pt1 | contig 11602 bp, 9 predicted proteins | sample KloWWTrecipitate_FD_66668 | JGI IMG/M metagenome (GOLD analysis project Ga0073904, IMG submission 66668) | Active sludge microbial communities from Klosterneuburg, Austria, studying microevolution and ecology of nitrifiers - Klosterneuburg... | ecosystem: Engineered > WWTP > Aerobic digester >... | reverse complement strand
CTGGGCGGCGCGGCCCCAATCAGCAGGTCTTTGATGTGGCCCATGCGGTTGAGGTCTTTGCCATCCTCTTTGGCCAGCAAAAGCAGCGGCGCAAAATCTGCGCGGGGCAGGCGCACCACGTTGTAGCCATTGGATTTAAGCAGATTGATATATGGGTCAACGCAAAACATATTTCACCTTTTGCGGCTGCGCGTGATGGCGCACAGCCGCGCCAATTTTGTGATTTTTAGACCAGCGCAAAGAACTTACAAAGCAAACGGCCCGTTCATCTCAAACATCACGTTGATGGCGCCCACGCGGAAATAGTTGGGGCTTTGCCAGGGCGGCATTTGCGCGCCAATAGCCCGGACAAACAAGCGCAGGGTGCCCTTGAATTTCCCATCATTCCACGCCTTGAGCAACGCAGCCGTGAACACGCCGTTGCGAGCGCCATCACCAGAAAGCTGATTGTCTTGGCAGCCGGAAATTAAAACCACGCAGGCATTCACCTTGGCTTTATCGCCAGGCAGATTGGCGGTCTGAATGCCATCGTATAACTCTTTGTGTTTCTCGTAAACGGCTTTTTGCTTCTTCACGGGCATGATTCTAAAACGCGGCTCGTTTGCGGCGGTTCTTGGGCGGTTGGCCTGGATGGCTTTGCCAATCGCCAGGTTTTTTGCAACCGTGCCGCTGTGGCAACTGTCAGACAACATCAAAACAGACACGCCTTTTTTGAACTTGCTCCAAAGCGCGTATAACTCGTCATCCACAATCTGGCGGTCATACAACACCCAGGTCTCATCAAGGTCATCTGGCTCATCGCCGTTTTTGTCTGGCAGTTGGCCGCCATGCCCAGAATAGGTAAGAAGAAGTTGATCGCCAGATTTAAGGTCTCGCGCGGCGGCGCTGATGGCTTCAATAACCCTCGCGGAAGTGGCATCTTTGGTGAGCAAGAGTGTGGTTTTGTAACCCTGCTTGTCTGCCAGCGCCTGCATGTCCTTCGCGTCAAACTCGCAGGCCGCCAGCTTGCCATCCCAGCCTGCGTATTGTGCCGGGTCAACGCTGTTCAAGCCAATGTGAATAGAAATGCCATTTGCCATAACCAACCCTCCTGTGTGAATATAAACAGTTCCAGCCTAAACCCCGCCAGAGAAACTGCGCGTGTGGGCGGCATTTTACGCCGGGCGCGGCGTGGTGTCAAACCATCTATTCCGAGTAATTCACTCTGACGCGATGTGCGCCGGTTGCCGCCACCGGATAAATCCGGCGGCTAGTCGCTTAGAAAACCCGCTCGCGGGTTATGTCGGCGCTTTTAACCCGCGCCAGCGGGTTTTCTAAGGCTTAGGCGGCGGATTTTATCCGCTGCCGGTGGAATGCAGATATACATGGACGAAGTTATGCAGAGTAAGTCTGAAGAAAATGCGCTTTGAGCAGCACTTTGGGCGATTTACTCGGAATAGATGGGTGTCAAACTAATTTTGCGCCCGCGCCCTTGTGATGAAATTCACCGCGGGTCGCTTTTAGAAAAGTCGTAGAATCTGGGCTGCCATGACGCAAAAAGTACCTTCCGATCTTGAGATCGCCCAGGCTGCCACCGTGCAGCCCATCACCGAAATCGCAAACAATTGTGGAATTCTGGACACCGAGCTTGAGCTATACGGCAAAACCAAGGCAAAAGTTCATTTGTCCCTGCGCGACCGCCTAAAGGATCGCCCAAACGGAAAATATATTGACGTGACGGCCATCACGCCCACGCCGCTTGGCGAGGGCAAGACCACCACCACCGTTGGTCTCTCGCAGGCGCTGCATTACATGGGACGCAAGGTGTTCACCTGCATCCGTCAGCCCAGCATGGGGCCAACCTTTGGCATCAAAGGCGGCGCGGCGGGCGGCGGCTACTCGCAGGTCATCCCAATGGAGGATTTCAACCTCCATCTCACCGGCGACATTCACGCAATTGGCGTGGCGCATAACTTGATGTGCGCCGCGGTGGATTCACATTTGTTCAGCGGCAACGCGCTGGGGATTGACCCAAATTACATCAACGTGCGCCGCGTGGTGGATGTGAACGACCGCGCATTGCGGGTGATTGACATTGGGCAGGGCGGCAAAGATGATGGCGTGCCCCGCCGCACCGGCTTTGACATCACCGTCGCTTCGGAAGTGATGGCGATCCTCGCACTGGCGACTTCCATCGAAGACCTGCGCCAGCGGCTGGGCCGCATGGTGGTAGCCCTGAACAAAGATGGCGGCATGGTGACATGCGAAGACCTGAAAGTGGCCGGAGCGATGACTGTGCTGCTCAAGGATGCCATCATGCCAAACTTGATGCAAACGCTGGAGCATTCTCCGGTGATGGTGCATTGCGGCCCATTTGCCAACATCGCGCACGGCAACAGCTCCATCGTGGCCGACCAAATTGCGCTTAAATTGGCCGATTACGTTGTGACCGAGAGCGGCTTTGGCGCGGACCTGGGCATGGAAAAGTTCATGAACATCAAGTGCCGGTATAGCGGCCTGACACCCGATTGCGTGGTGCTGGTGGCGACCGTGCGCGCGCTCAAGATGCACGGCGGCGTGGGCAAGATCGTGGCGGGCAAGCCGCTTCCGCCGGAGCTGGTGAGCGAGAACCTGCCCGCGTTGGAGGCTGGTTGCGCCAACATGGTCAAGCAGATCGAGAACGCCCGCAAGTTTGGCGTGCCGGTCGTGGTGGCGGTCAACTCGTTCAGCACCGACACCCCCGCCGAGATTGAGTTGATTGAGAAACTTGCGATTCAGGCTGGCGCAGAAGGCGCGCATCGCTCGGACATTTGGGCCGAGGGCGGCAAGGGCGGCGTGGAGCTGGCCGAGGCCGTGATGGCCGCCGCCAACAAGCCATCCGCGTTCAAGTTCCTGTATCCGCTGGATGTTCCGATTAAGCAAAAGATTGAGACCGTGGCCAAGGAAATTTATGGCGCGGACGGCGTGGATTACACACCAGAGGCCGAGGACAAGATTACCAAGTTCACCAACCTGGGCTTTGACAAGTTGCCGGTGTGCATGGCCAAGACCCATCTCTCGCTCTCGCACGATGCGACCCTGCGCGGGCGCCCGACCGGGTTCCGCCTGCCCATCCGCGATGTGCGCGCCTCGGTGGGCGCGGGCTTTGTCTACCCGCTGTGCGGCGACATGCGCACCATGCCCGGCCTGAGCAAGGTTGCTGCGTATCAAAGCGTTGATTTGGTGGATGGCAAAGTGGTGGGGTTGTTCTAAATCAGTTAGAGTTGAGAGTGATCGTGATAAAAAAAGCCGTCCGAGAGGGCGGCTTTTTTATTGCCAGCCCGCTGGTGAAAAATTTCTCAACCCAATTTCAACCATTTCTCGCTAGCATGAATCTCGGTAACTCGGCACAACCGAGAAAGGAGAAATGGAATGAATTTGAAATCTTTGATGGCATTGGCGGCAATTGTGCTTGCTCTGAGCGCGTGCGGAAGCGCAACCCCAGCCGCCTCGCCAACGGCCACCCAAGCGATGGCTAAGGCAACGGCCACCGCCTTGCCTGCGGCCACATCGGCCCAAACCAATGCCCCGCCCGGTGGCGCACCGCCAGCGGGAAACCCGCCCCCCGGCGCGGGCACGGGCGCGCAAAGCGCAACGCAGGGGCTTTCTACCGCCACTGGTAAATATGCGCTGGATGGCAAAACCGCCACGGAGAATGGCTTGAATGTGACGACCGCCATCACCGACCAGTCGGGGATTTATGTGACAAACGGCGGCTCGCTCACGGTTGCCAATGCGGCGGTGAACACCAGCGGCAACACGTCATCTGATGAGAACAGCAGTTTTTACGGCTTAAACGCGGGCGTGTTGGCGGCGGGCGGCAGCAAAATTGTGATGAATGACAGCGTCATCACCACGACCGGAACGGGCGCAAATGGCGCGTTTGCCACCGGCGCGGGTTCGTCGGTTGCGCTAAAAAATGTGACGATTAGCGCCACAGGAGATGGCGGGCACGGCATCATGGCGACGCAAGGCGGCGCGGTGACGCTGGAGAACGTAGTGATGAACACGACCGGGGCGCACTCCGCGCCCATCGCCACCGACCGCGGGAGCGGCACGGTTGTTTCCACCGGTGGCTCGGTGACAAGCTCTGGCGCAGATTCGCCCTGCTATTACTCAACCGGCGACATCACGGTGAACGGCAACACCTGCAAAACCACCAGCTCGGAGATTGCGGTCATCGAGGGCGCAAATGCCATCACCCTGAAGGATGTGACCGCCCAAACCAGCGCAACCACCGAGAAATGGGGCGTGATGATTTACCAGAGTTTCTCTGGCGATGCGCTGGGCTCGCACGGCATTTTCACCGCAACCGGCGGCGCGCTGACAAACACGGCGGCCAAAGGGGCGATGTTTTACGTGACCAACTCGCACGGCACAATCACGCTAAACGGCGTAAAAGTGTCTGCGGCTTCTGGTGTGCTTTTGCAAGCCGCGGCCAATGACCGCTGGGGCACAAGCGGCTCCAATGGCGGAACGGCGGAACTCGTTGGAATTGGGCAAACATTGAATGGCAACCTGGTCGCGGACAAAATCAGCGCCATCAGCCTGAGCCTGCAAAAAAACTCTGCCTTTACCGGCGCAATTAACGCCGAGAACACGGCCAAAACCGCCAGCCTCACGCTGGATGCGACAAGCTCGTGGAATGTCAGCGCAGATTCGTATCTCACTTGTCTGGCAAATGCGGATGGCATTTCTGGCACAACCGTGAGCAACATCACCGGCAACGGCCACACGGTGTATTACAACGCCAGCGCTTGCGCCGCGCTGGGCGGCAAAACCTACACCCTAAACGGCGGCGGCACGCTCAAACCCTTGAGTTAGGAGTGATAGTTGAGAGTGATGGTTAGAGAAAGTCGCGTATTCCCTATAACTCTCACTACCAACTATCACTTATTTTGCGGGGTCTGGCGCAGGCGCAGGGTGCGGATGGTAGTTGAGCAGTTTGAACATGAACTGCACCACCGGCCCAATGCCCAACGCGAAGGCGACGGTGCCAAAGCCCACCGCGCCGCCCATCAGCCAGCCAGCCGCCAGCACCACAATTTCTATGATGGTGCGGATCAGCCGGACGCTTTTGCCGGTTTTGCGCACCAACCCCATCATCAAGCCATCACGCGGGCCAGCGCCAAGCCGCGTGCTCAGATAAAACCCACTGCCAAGGCCAATGGTCAAAATGCCCGCGATGCTGAGCGCAAGCTGCGGGATGAGCTGCGTGGCGGGCGCGAGCACATTTAGCACCACGTTGGTCACAAGGCCAATCAAAATCAAATTGGCGATGGAACCCACGCCGGGCTTTTCTCCCAGCGGAATCCACAACATGAAGATGAACACGCCGCTGATGATGTCTATTGTGCCCAGTTGCTGGTTGGTCTGCGTGGCGATGCCATCGCTCAGCACCGCCCATGGCCCCAGACCCATGTTGGAGCGTTTCATCAACGCGATGCCAATGCCAAAGCAAACCAGCCCGGCAAGCAAAAAGACCCAGCGCCGATACGAAATTCCAAAAATTTCACCCTTCACTCTTCACCTTTCACCCTTTATTAGTTCCACTTTTTGCAAGTCTTTGATGTTGCCCGCGCCTGCGCACAGCATGGCCGCCCGCAACTGGCCGTTGACCACCTCGACCTCATCCAACACCGCCTGAGTTGACAGGGTGGCTGCGCGGAGCAAAGGCCGCGCCAGGCCAAACAGGGTGGCGCCCAACGCGATGCACTTGGCCCCATCCACCCCGGTTTGCAGCCCGCCGCTGGCGAACACGGGCAAACCCGGCGCGGCGCGGCGCACGTAGCCAATGGAGTCTGCGGTGGGAATGCCCCAATCTGCAAAAGCGGCGGCTATTTTGCGCTGGATGGGATTTTCGGCGCGATACATCTCGACCTGCGACCACGAGGTGCCGCCCGCCCCGGCCACATCAATGGCCGCCACGCCCGCGCTGGCCAGGTCTTTTGCCGCGCGGGGCGAAATGCCCCAGCCCACTTCTTTGGCAATGATGGGCACGGGGATGGCCCTGACCAATTGCTCAATTTTGGGCAGCAACCCGGCCAGGTTAAAGTCGCCTTCGGGCTGCAATGCTTCTTGCAAAGGGTTCAAGTGCAAAATAAGCGCATCGGCCTGAACCATGTCTACCGCGCGTTGAAAGTGGGCGGTCTCAAACCCGTAATTGAGCTGCACCGCGCCCACATTGGCAAACAGCAAAATATCCGGCGCGATGTCGCGCACCTCAAATGTGCGCTCCAACTCCGGGTGGGCAATTGCGGCGCGCATCGAACCGAGACCCATCGCCAGGCCAGCCTGCTGGGCGGCCTGCGCCAAATTGCGGTTGATCATTCGCGCCTGCTCCGTGCCGCCGGTCATGGACGAGATCAGCAACGGCGAGCGTAATTTTTTGCCAAACAAGCCGATGGAAATGTCCACCGCGTTCAGATCCAGCTCTGGCAGGGCCTCGTGCATAAAACGCCACTTTTCCAGCCCGCTGGTCAGGCCAGACTGGACGTTTTCATCCAGGTTAATGCGAATATGATCAGCCTTGCGAGAGGGCAGTTGGGCTGGCTCGTTCTGCGCTTCGTGTAAATTTGTCTCAGACACCTCGTAACTCCTGTGTTTATGCGGTGTTATTTTGGATGTTACAATCACGGGGCAAAATTGCCTCGTGACGGGCAAGCTTAACAGAAGAGAAAATTGCGGTTGCAAAACCAAACACAGAGGAGACATTCAATGGCAGATCAATCCACTTATGAGCGCGTGAAGGCGCTGGTCGTCAAACTTTTGGGCGCAGACCCAGACAAGGTGACCATGGACGCGAAGTTTCGCGAGGACCTTGAGGCCGATTCACTTGACCTCGTTGAGCTTATCATGGCCTTCGAAGAAGAGTTCGGCGGCGAGATCAGCGACGAAGATGCGCAGAAGATCACCACCGTTGGCGAGGCAGTGACCTATCTGGATGCCAAGGGCGCGAAGTAGAAATTATTTCGGCTTAATCTAAAAGCGCTGGCCGCAAGGCTGGCGCTTTTTTGTTTTTCCAACCCCTTCCCGTTCGTCCTGAGCGCGAGCGGAGCAAGCAGTCGAAGGATGAGCGAGAAGGGTTGAGTACTTTGCGTAAGTCCAGGAAAACCAATCCTTCACGCAATCAGCAGCGCGTATTCCATCGAATCCACCAGCGCCTGCCAGCTTGCCTCCACAATATTGGGCGATGAGCCAACGGTCGTCCACGATTTGCGGCCATCGGTGCTGTCAATCGTCACGCGGGTGGTTGCGGCGGTGGCGTGGTCGCCATCAATAATGCGCACCTTAAAATCGCTCAGCCGCATCTTTTTGAGCTTGGGGTAATGCGGCAAAAGCGCCTTGCGGATGGCCTGGTCAAGGGCGTTGACCGGCCCGTCGCCCTCGGCAACGGTGTGCGCAATTTCATCATCCACCCGCAGCTTCACGCTGGCCTCGGCAAACACGCCGCGCCCATCGCGGTTTTCCACCACCACCATGTAATCAATCAGCTCAAACAATTTGGGGTGGTTGGGCTGCGAGCGGCGGAGCAGCAACTCCAGCGAGGCGTCCGCGTTCTCGAAGAAGAATCCCTGATTTTCCATCTCCTTCACCTTTTGCAAGGCCTGCTTCACCTCGGCGCTCTCCGGGTTCAACCCAAACTCCTTCGCCTTGTATGCGATATTGCCGCGCCCGCTCAGTTCGCTCACCAGCACGCGTTTTTGGTTACCCACGCGGGCTGGGTCAATATGCTGGTAACTTTCTTCCAGTTTGAGGATGGCCGCCACGTGGATGCCGCCCTTGTGCGCAAACGCGGCCTGCCCAACATACGGATGCCGGATATTTGGCGCGAGATTGGCGATTTCAAACACATACCGCGAAAGTTCGGTCAACCCGCGCAAATTGTCATCGCTCACACACTCATCCCCCAGTTTTATTTTTAAGTTGGCCAGCGTGGCCACCATGTCGCAGTTGCCCACCCGCTCGCCAATTCCGTTGATGGTGGCCTGCACCTGCTGGCACCCCGCGCGAACGGCGGCCAGCGCGTTTGCCACGCCCACCCCACTGTCATTGTGGGTGTGAATGCCAAAACGGACGGAAGACGGAAGACGGCCTTCTGCGGTCTCCCGTCCACCGTCTTCCGTCAAGGCTCGCATCGTCTCTCTCACAATCTCGTCCACTTCCCAGGGCATGGTGCCGCCGTTGGTGTCGCACAGCACCAGCCAATCGGCGCCGGCGTCTTTTGCGGCGCGAAGCGTGGCAAGGGCGTAATCTTTGTTCAGCTTGTAGCCATCAAAGAAATGTTCGGCGTCGTGCATCACCTCGCGCCCCAGCGCTTTGAAATGCGCCACGCTGTCCGAGATCATCGCCAGGTTTTCCTCCAGCGTGGTCTCCAGCACGTGCGTCACATGCAGGGCGCTGGTCTTGGCCACCATCGTCACCACCGGCGTGGCGGCATCCTCCAGCATTTTGATCTGCGGGTCGGTCTCGCATTTTCCACCCGCGCGGCGGGTGCTGCCAAATGCCGCCAGTTTGGCGTTCTTCAGGTTGAGGGATTTCGCCCGTTCAAAAAACTCGGCATCTTTGGGGTTGCTGCCCGGCCAGCCGCCCTCAATGTAATGCATGCCAAACGCGTCCAGCTTTTGCGCAATTTTCAGTTTGTCATCCACCGAAAGATTCACCCCCTCGCCCTGAGTGCCATCTCGCAAAGTGCAATCATAAAGATAAGTCAGCATTGGTTCTCCTGATGTTATAAAAACAAAAAAAGCAGCCCCCCGCATTCGGAAGGCTGCTTTGATTTAACTCAGCTTTGTGTGGCTCACACTTTTATCCGACATGCGGCATTTTTTGCGGCGCAATAATGTGCGCCGAAATAATCGCCATGCGAATAATGATGCGAGCGTCGTTCACGTTTGCCCTCTATTTTGCCATAGCCTTTTCGTAGGCCTCAATTTTCTCGCGCATACCCTGCACGTAACCAATTTCATCCACCCCGTTTAGCAAACATGTTTTGCTAAAGGCGTCAATTGGGAAAGTGACCTTGCGGCCATCCGGCAGGTTCAGGGTTTGCGTCGCCAAATCCACGCTCACCTCCGTGTTTGGGTCTTCCTCGCACAAGCTAAAGAGTTGCTCGTGAGTGTCCTTGTCCACAATCACGGGCAGCAGGCCGTTCTTGAGCGAGTTGTTGCGAAAGATATCCGCAAACGAGGTGCTGATCACCGCGCGGATGCCCCAGCCGGTGAGCGCCCACGGCGCGTGCTCGCGCGAGCTGCCGCACCCAAAGTTATCGCCGGCCAGCAGCACTTGCCGCCCGGCCATCTCCGGTTTGTTAATCACAAACTCCGGCTTGGGCGAACCGTCATCGTTATACCGCCAGTCGGAGAAGAGCATTTTGCCCAGCCCCAGCTTGTCGGTCACTTTCAAAAACCGCGCCGGAATAATCTGGTCGGTGTCCACGTTCTCCGCCGAAAGCGGCACAATTTTGCTGTTCAAAGATGTAAATTTGCTCATGAGTTTTGTTCTTTCACCGCAGAGGCGCAAAGACGGTGAGATTAAAAAACCTCCGTTTCTCTGCGTCTCCGCGGTAAAAATTACTTCATCATCGTCCGCGCATCGGTCACCACGCCGGTGATGGCGCTTGCGGCGGCGGTGAGTGGGCTTGCCAAAAAGGTGCGCCCGCCCTTGCCCTGCCGCCCCTCAAAGTTGCGGTTGCTGGTGCTCACGGCATACTGGCCGGGCGAAAGCTGATCGCCGTTCATGGCGATGCACATGCTGCACCCCGCCTCGCGCCATTCCGCGCCCGCGTTCTTGAAAATCTGGTCAAGGCCCTCGCGCTCGGCCTGCTTTTTAATGGGCTCGCTGCCTGGCACCACCATGACGCGCACGCCATCCTTCACGCGCTTGCCTTTCAGCATGGCAGCCGCCTGGCGCAGGTCGCCAATCCGGCTGTTGGTGCAGCTGCCAATAAAGACCACATCCACCGGGTGGCCCAGCAACGGCTGATTGGGCTGCAAGCCCATGTAGGCCAGCGCCTTCTCCAACGCGCGGCGTTGCGAAAGATCGCCCACGCCTTGCGGGTCGGGCACGCGGTCGGTGATGTGCATTCCCATCCCCGGGTTTGTGCCGTATGTGATCATCGGCTCTATTTCTTCTGCATTAATAAATATTTCGTTATCAAATTTTGCATCACCATCCGAGAACAAAGCAGTCCATTCAGTTTTCTTCTTTTCCCACTCATCGCCTTTCGGAGCAAACTCTCTTCCTTTTATATACTCAAATGTTGTTTCGTCTGGTGCAATCAATCCACAACGTCCGCCCATTTCAATACTCATATTGCAAATCGTCATTCTGGCTTCCATAGAAAGCGAACGGATTGCAGAACCTGCAAACTCAACAGCATATCCTGTTGCACCACTTGCCGTAATTTTTGAAAGTATATATAGAACGATGTCTTTTGAAACTACTCCTTTATTTAATTCACCGTCTACATTTATCCGCATCATCTTTGGGTTGCTTTGTAATAAGCATTGTGTTGCCATTACCATTTCTACTTCGCTGGTACCAATACCAAATGCAATAGCACCAAATGCTCCGTGTGTAGAGGTATGACTATCGCCACAAACTATTGTCATACCCGGTTGAGTGAATCCCAATTCTGGTCCAATAACATGTACGATACCTTGGTATTGATGACCGAGGCCATATAGTTCAATATCATGCTCTGCACAATTTTTTATTAAGGCATCCACTTGTAATCTGCTTAATTCTTCTTTGATGGGCAAGTGCTGGTTAATCGTTGGTACATTATGATCTGCAGTAGCTACTACCTGTTTTGGTCTAAATACTTTAATGCCTCTGTTATTCAAACCAGTAAATGCCTGAGGACTGGTTACTTCATGTATAAAATGCTTGTCGATATATAAAACAGACGGACCATTGTGAATAGTTTTGACAATATGTTTCTCCCAGATCTTTTCAAATAATGTTTTACCCATAGTAATTATGCTGTTGCTGTATTCTTTTGATATTGTTTTCCAATAGAAGTAAGATCATTATCCTGTACTTCTTTTTTGCTATCGGCTACTCTTAAAAACTCATCATACAAAACATCCACATCCTGCTTATCAAATTGAAAACCGAGATTTTGGAAACGATAAGCTAATGCACTTCTTCCACTTCTGGCTGTCAATACAATTTTTGAGCTGTCAGCTCCAACGGATTCTGGTTTGATTGTTTCATACGTATCAGCATTTTTCAAAAAACCATCTTGATGAATGCCGGATGAATGAGAGAATGCATTACTGCCAACAATTGCTTTGTTAGGTTGTACAGGCATCCGCATAGTATCTGAAACTAATCGGCTCATTGGATTCAATTGTTCTGTCTTAATATCTGTATATAAACCTAAATTTTTATGCTGTTTGATAACCATCACCACTTCTTCCAACGAAGTATTGCCGGCTCTTTCTCCCAAACCGTTTATGGTACATTCTATTTGTCTTGCCCCAGCAATTACACCTGCTATCGAATTGGCAGTTGCTAATCCTAAATCATTATGACAATGACAGGAAATAATCGCCTTATCTATATTAGGTACATTATT
>Ga0073904_10003623_pt1 | contig 11603 bp, 8 predicted proteins | sample KloWWTrecipitate_FD_66668 | JGI IMG/M metagenome (GOLD analysis project Ga0073904, IMG submission 66668) | Active sludge microbial communities from Klosterneuburg, Austria, studying microevolution and ecology of nitrifiers - Klosterneuburg... | ecosystem: Engineered > WWTP > Aerobic digester >... | reverse complement strand
GTCACCGCATCCGGCAGCACGGCGGGATGCGCGGCGAGGTCGGCCAGGCTGACCTTAGCCCGCGTCGCCAGTGGATGGTCGGGCGCGACCACGACGTGCAGCGGATCGTCCCAGATCGGGGTGGAGCGCAGCGGTGGCTGGGTCGGTCCGAGCGTGGTCAGGGCGACTTCGGCATCACCCTGCAGCACTTGCGCGTAGGCTTGCTCGGAGTCGACGAAGCGGATGTCCAGCGCCGCACGCGGATGCAGTGCGCTGAAGCGGCGCAGCAGCGGCGGCAAGCGATGCAGGCCGATGTGGTGGCTGGTGGCGAGGCTCAGTCGGCCGCCGATGTCCTGGTCAAGGTCATCGATGGCGCGGCGGGCGGCGTCGGCTTCAGCGAGCATCTGTTTTGCGCGCGGCAGCAGCAGGCGGCCGGCCTCGGTGAGCAATACCTGCCGGCCGAGTCGGTCGAACAGGCGTGCGCCCAGCGACGTCTCCAGCAGGGCGATGCGTTTGCTCACCGCCGGCTGGGTCAGGTGCAGGTGCACGGCGGCGGCGGAGAAGCCGCCATGGTCGGCGACGGCGACGAAGGCATTGAGGCTGGCCCAGTCCATTGCAGGTCCTTCGATGATTCCGGATGGGAATCGAACGAATGAAAAATATGCATTTGAGTTATCGAAGGCAAGCCGGCAGCATGGACTTCCAGCCGGCGGGCCGGAGTTGGATGCAAGCCTGCCGCCAGACCTGACCGAGGCGCGCATGGCCGGCAAGACGCTCTACGACAAGTTGTGGGAGATGCACGAAGTGACCCGTCGCGATGACGGTTCCTCGCTGGTGTACATCGACCGCCACATCCTCCACGAAGTCACCTCGCCGCAAGCCTTCGAGGGCCTGCGCCTCGCGGGGCGCAAGCCGTGGCGGATCGACGCCAACATCGCCACGCCCGACCACAACGTGCCGACCACCAAGGTCGAGCGCGATGGTGGCCTGCAGGCGATCGCAGATCCCATCTCCAGGCTGCAGGTGCAGACGCTGGACGAGAACTGCGACGACTTCGGCATCCTCGAATTCAAGATGGACGACGTGCGCCAGGGCATCGTCCACGTGGTCGGCCCGGAGCAGGGCGCCACGCTGCCGGGCATGACCGTGGTCTGCGGCGATTCGCACACCTCCACGCATGGCGCGTTCGGCGCGCTCGCCCACGGCATCGGCACGTCGGAGGTCGAGCACGTGCTGGCCACGCAATGCCTGGTCGCGAAAAAGATGAAGAACCTGCAGGTGCGGGTCGAGGGCGCGCTGCCATTCGGCGTCACCGCAAAGGACGTGGTGCTGGCGATCATCGGCAAGATCGGCACTGCCGGGGGCAACGGCCACGCGCTCGAGTTCGCTGGCAGCACGATCCGCGCGCTGTCGATGGAAGGCCGCATGACCATCTGCAACATGGCGATCGAGGCCGGCGCGCGCGTTGGCATGGTCGCGGTCGACCAGAAGACCATCGACTACGTGCGCGGCCGACCTTTCGCGCCCAAGAACACCGGCGCGCGTGCGGACTGGGACGCGGCGGTGGCGCTGTGGCAGACGCTGGTGTCGGATGACGATGCCGTGTTCGACAGCATCGTCGAATTGCAGGCCGCCGATATCAAGCCGCAGGTCAGCTGGGGAACGTCGCCGGAGATGGTGCTGGCGGTCGACCAGAACGTGCCGGATCCCGATCGCGAAAATGATCCGGTGCGCAAGGATTCGATCCAGCGCGCGCTGAAGTACATGGGCCTGCAGGCCAACCAGCCGATCACCACGATCAAGCTCGATCGCGTGTTCATCGGCTCGTGCACCAATTCACGGATCGAGGACCTGCGCGCGGCGGCGGATGTCGCCAGGGGTCGCAAGGTCGCGGCGAGCGTGAAGCAGGCGCTGGTGGTGCCGGGTTCTGGCCTGGTCAAGGCGCAGGCGGAGGCCGAGGGACTTGACCGCATCTTCCTCGACGCCGGCTTCGAGTGGCGCGAGCCGGGTTGCTCGATGTGCCTGGCGATGAACCCGGACAAGCTGGGCGCCGGCGAGCACTGCGCCTCCACTTCCAATCGCAACTTCGAAGGCCGCCAGGGTACCGGCGGACGCACGCACCTTGTGAGTCCGGCGATGGCGGCCGCGGCCGCGGTGGCCGGCCACTTCGTCGATGTGCGCGACCTGGACATATTTGATTCGAGCCGAGCCTGAGGAAATGCCGATGAAAGCCTTCACCACTCACACCGGCCTGGCCTGTCCGCTCGACCGTGCGAATGTCGACACCGACCAGATCATCCCGAAGCAATTCCTGAAATCGATCAAGCGCACCGGCTTCGGCCCGAACCTGTTCGACGAATGGCGCTACCTCGACATCGGCGAACCCGGGCGCGACAACAGCGTGCGTCCGCTCAACGAGGGCTTCGTCCTCAACGCCGCGCGCTATCAGGGCGCCAGCGTGCTGCTGGCGCGCGAGAACTTCGGCTGCGGTTCCTCGCGCGAACATGCGCCGTGGGCGCTTGAGGAATACGGCTTCCGCGCGATCATCGCGCCGAGCTTTGCCGACATTTTCTACAACAACAGTTTCAAGAACGGCCTGCTGCCGATCGTGCTGGCCGCCGACGAGGTCGATGCGTTGTTCGCCCAGTGCGAGGCCACCGAAGGCTACGCAATCACCGTTGATTTGGCTTCGCAGACGGTGACGCGGCCGGATGGCGTGCAGTACACCTTCGAGGTCGATGACTTCCGCAAGCATTGCCTGCTGCATGGCCTGGACGACATCGGCCTGACCCTGCGCGACGAGGATGCGATCCGCGGGTTCGAGGCGAGGCATCGTGCGGCGCAGCCTTGGTTGTTCGATGCCGGCTGAGTGACGCGCGTGCTCTGAGCGCAGCGAACGCCCGCACGCCGTTCAGCATGGCAATTCAAGACGCAATGGCGTGTCGGATGCCGGCCCACGCCACATCCCAACCGATCCGCTCCTGTTCCAGCCGCACACGCACATCCCAGCGGTCGCCACGCAGGTCGCGGTACAAGGCCTGCTCGGCAGTGTTCAGGTGTTCGATGATCCCGGCACGATGCGGCACCGGCTCGTTCGTCCACAACCCACGATGGGCCAGCAAGGTCGTCTCGTCCATCAGCAGCGACCGTGCCCCCGGCACATGCCCGCGCAGGCGGCCGAGAATGGCCAAGCCGTGGGTATCCAGGTCGCCCCAGTAATGCACGGTCTCGGCGGCTCGCAGCCACGGCAATTCGTGCAGACCGTCCACCGCGTAGCCGCGCGCCATCAGTACCACGGCGCCGGGCAGGTCGCTGAAGGCAAGGCCGGTCTGCTTGTTCTCGACGATGAAGATGTGGCGCGCCGGCAGGTCCAGCGCGGCCAGTTCGTCGAACGGCGCATGGATGTCGCCCAGGCCGGCCACGCGCGCGCGCAAGGCGGGGTCGAGCACCCGCAAGCGTAGCCGGTCGGATTCGCGGCGCAGGCCGCTGGCATGCCAGAAATCCGTATCGCGCGGCAGATCGGACAACGTGCGCAGCCAGTCGCCGATCAGGCCGGTGCGGGTTTCCAGCCACTTGCTGTCCAATCCGGCCACGGGTAGCTGGCGTGCGAACAGGTTCGATGCGGGATGGGTTTGCAACCATCCCAGCATGTCGCCGAATTTGGCAAATTCGATGTCGTTGGTTTCTGCCAACAGCACGTATTGGCGGCGCAGCGTAGCGGTCAAGGCCGGCCAGCGTTGTATCCATGCATCGAAGCGAATGCGAGCACGCTGCCAGCGCACGGTTTCGCCGAGCAACTTGGCCAGCGTCTCCGCATCGGGCACCAGCAGGGCTTCCGGTACGACCTGGCGACCGAGCAGCGGCCAGCGCCGTTCGGTCCATTCCACTTCGCCGCCGCGCCAGTCTTTCCATGTGGATCGCCAGGCCTCGAACGCCGCCCAGTGCGTGCTGGCTTGGCGTTCGCCCGGGGCCGCAAGCGATACCCGCAGCGGCCATTCACCACCACCGTCCAGCCAGTCGCCAGCCTGGCGTTGCCAGTGGCCGCGCAGCAGTGCGACGGCTTGCTCAGGACTGCGCATCGCCGCTCTCGCGCGTGGCGCGTGGCAGATCCAGGCGCTGGCTGGCGTCGTCGTAGTCAATCATCAGCACGCCGGAATCATGGCGGCCGTTGATCTCGACGAAGCAGGCACCGCCGATGAACGGCTCCAGTGTCATTACAGATTTCAGTGGCGTGGCAACGATCATCTGGAAACCGAAGTTCTCGAAGATGCGCATGGCCATCGCGGTGAATTCGTTGTCGGCCTTGTCGAATGCCTCGTCCAGCACCACGGCCGCGTACTGGGGCACGCCACCGTCCTCGTCGCCGAGTTGGTAGCGCAGCGCGGCGGCCAGGCAGGTGGTGGCCAGTTTCTGGCGCTGACCGCCGGACTTGCCGGCGCCGCTGCGATAAACCTCCAGTTGACGGCCGGTAGCGGCATCGCGCTCCTCACCGATGAACTCCACATGCAGGCGCACGTCCAGCACCTGCTCACGCCAGCGTTTCTGTTCGTTGTCGGTCGAAGCCAGTCGTGCCACCAGTTTGCGCAGACCCTCGAATTGCGCCTCGGCGCGCTCGTGATCGTCGGTTTTCTGATTGCTCAGCACACTGGCCAACTGCTGACGGAACTCGATCACTTCCGGCAGGCGGCGATCCTCCGGCTTGATCTGCAAAACGCTGCCGCGATTGAACGGTACGGTCTGCAGGCTGGCATTGACGTCTTCCATGCGCGCGCGGATCTCCTTGTGCGCTTGCGCGATGTGCGTCTGCAAGGCGACCAGGTTCTGTCCGCTCTGCGTGCGCAGCATCTCGAAGAAGCGCGCCTCGTGCGCGGGCAGTCCGTCGCGTTCGAGCCGTTCCAGCCTGGCGAAGAAATCCGCCGCGCTTTCCAGGTTGGATTGGACGTCGCCGGCATCCTGCGCCCAGCGGCGGCGGAAGGTCTCGAAGCAGGTGACGATGCTGTAAGTCAACTTCCCGGCTTCGGTTTCCAGCGCGCCGCTGCTCTCGCGCAAAGCACGTTCGATACCCCGAAGGCGCTCTTCCAGATTGCCCAGCGTCAACAACGCTGATGTATCGCAGCGTGCATCCAAACCCTTCTGCTGGAATGGGGTCAGCGGAGTGACCGAAACGACTTCAGCGCAATGATCGTATTCAGCCCTGCGCTTCTTGCGCTCAGTCTGATTGCCTGCCCGCTCGGTACGTACATCGATCAGCTTGCTCTGGGCGTCCGATACCTGTTTACCCTTGGCCTCAATGCGCTTTCCCAATTCGTGCAAGGCCACGTCGCCTTCGCGCAGTTCCTTCAGCGTGGCCGCGATCGCGTCCAGCCGCGTGAGCAGCGGCGCGACGTCGATGTCGCTCCAGCGCAGGTTGGCCAGCGACTGCGCCGCGGCGGCATGGCCGGCTTGTTGCGCACGCTCGGTCTTGATCGTCGCCATGGTGCGGTCGGCCTCGGCGATCCGCTGCGCCAACGCGCCGGCCTCGGCCTTGTACAGCGCCAGCTTGTCGCGATTGTCGAAGCCCATCACCCACTGGCGGCGGTCGCCGACGGCGTGGCGGTCGTCCTTCTCATGCCGGCTACGGCCGTGCTTGATCTGGCCTTGGGTGGTGATCGCGCGTTCGCTGCGTTGCAGTGTCTGCACGCTGTCCACGCAGGCGTAATCGTAGCGGCGCAGCAGTTCCGCCTGCAGCCACTCCTGGTGTGCATGCGGGGCCAGCTCCAGCTTGTGCAGCAGCGAGCGCGGTGGTGGTGCGGATACGTTCAACACATCGGATGTACCGATGCGGTGGTACACCAGCTTGCCGCCGAGATGGGTGGCGTCGACCCACGCGGCCACTTTCGCGTAATGCCGCTCGTCGACCATCAGCGACAGCGCGAAGCCGTGCAACAGGCGTTCGATCGCGCCGCTCCACGCTGCCTCGTCCGCGCGCACCTGGATCAGCTCGCCGGCGAACGGCAGCGCGGTTTCGGCCAGGCCCACCGTGGCGCACAGGCGGCTGCGCAGCGCTTGCAGGTGGGCGGGAATGTTCGACGGGTGTGCTTCCAGCGCGGCGATCTCGGCTCGCGCATTGGCGAAAGCGTGGTTGGCCTCGTTCTTCTGCAGGCCCAGTTCCAGCATGCGCTGGTCGGCGCTGGCGGTGGCATTCTGGCTGGCGTCGAGCAGATTGCGCGCCTGCGCAAGTTGTTCGGCGAAACCCTGCGGGGTGTCGGCAAGCGACCAACCCAGCGTGCCGCAGGCGGTCTGGGCATTGCCGCGACGACGCACGCAGTCATCGCGGTCACGGCTCCTGTCGGCCTGTTCCCGCTCCAACTGCTCGATGCGGTCGCCCCCATGTTCGCGATGGCGCGTCTGCAGTTCGCCGAGTTCGTGCTGATGCTGTTCCAGGGTTTTCTGACGGCGGCTTTCCTCGCCTTCGAGGCCTTGATCGAGCGTGGTCAGTTCGTCCAGCCGTGCGTCGAGCAGCCGCAGCCGCTGGCGCTCGCGGTAGCCGTCCATGCCGATCAGCAGTTCGTCCAGCTCGCTGCGTTCGCGGCGCACATCCATCAGTCGGTCGTGAGCGGCGCGTGCCGGCCGCAAGGTCTCGATCTGGTCGCGCGCGGTGACCACCGCCTTGTGCGCTTCATCCAGCTCGGCGAATTCAGCCACCAACCGATCGGCCACGGCGAAGGTTTCCGGGCGCTCCAGCATGAAGTCGCGCAGGAAGTGATTGAGGTCGCCAAGGTTCTTCGCCGACTGGGTCTTGTGCAGCAGGCGCAACGCGGTGTCGTTGCCGATGCCCAGCAGGCGGCGGAAGCGCTCGGCATAGGCGTTGAAGCTGTCGTGATGGTGTACGTCGGGCAGGCGCTGCTTGAGCCGGCGCAGGTCCAGGTCGAAACCTTCCAGCTCCGTAGCCAGATCGAACGGCCGCTCGGCGACGATGAAATGCTTCTGCACGTCGGTGGCGGTGGAACTGTTGCCACGGATCCACAGCAACCGCACCAGGGTTACGCAGCGACCCAACGCATTGCGGTATTCCAGCGCCAGCGCCGACCACACCGGGCCGCGGCGCAGGTATTGGGTGGCGACTTCGCCCGAATCCTCGTCGTGCTGGTCGGCCCATGCGCCGCGCACATAGGACACCAGCGAGCGGTCGCGGCCGCTGCGTTCGGCCTCGCGCGCGGCAGCGTTGAAGTCGACCAGCGCAGGCGGCACCAGCAGCGCCGACATCGCATCGAGCAAGGTCGACTTGCCCGAGCCGGAGCGGCCCACGAACAGGAATCCGCGCTCGGCGATCGGCACTTCATGCAGGCTGGAGAAGGTGCCCCAGTTGAACACCTGCAGGCGACGCATGCGGAACTGCTCCTCGCGCGGCGTGGGCAGGTCGGACAGGAACAACGACGGTGAGGTGTCGGGCTTGCCCATCACTCATCTTCCTCCAACACAGCACCATCGGCGGCATGCGAGCCGGTCAGATGTTCGCGATAGACCGCACCCAGCGCCTGCACATCCTCGGCAGAGAACAACAGTTTCAGCGTGGGCGATACCTCGTGGCGTCCTTCACTACCGCGGATCGGCTGCAGCACGTTGTTCTTTTTCATCTTCTCGATGGCGGCGTTGAGCTTCCTGGTGAAACCGGCGCGGTCGGTGCCTTGCGGTGGTTCGTAGACACCCAGTTGGGCGTGCAACTCGTCCACCTCCACCACCGCGCGCTGCCCCTGCGCCTCGGCTTCGGTCAGGCGCTGACGCAGGGTCAACAGCAGCACCGAGTCGATGAAGGTGAGTGGGCTGGAGCGCAGCAGGGTCGGTTTTTCCAGCTCGCCGGTGTCGGCCTGGCGCACGAAGGCCACGCGCAGATCGCGATCCAGCACCAGCTCCAGGAATAGCTCGCACAGGCGTGCGCGGATGGCGGCTTCCTCATGCAACAACACCGGCCACAACAGGGCGTGACGTTCGGCATCCACGCTGGGGCCGGCCAGCAACTGGCACAGCACGCGGCGCGCCTCGAACGGCAGGCTGCCGCTGTCGCCGGGAAACAGGCCAGCGTCGCCCACGCTGTCCGGCGACGGATCTTCCGCTGCCGATTCGACGCAGTCCTCAGACCAGTTCATCGCGTTTTTCCTTGAGGAAGTACAACAGCGGAATGCGTGCGCGGCGCTCGTGACCGTCCTCACCGAGCCAGCCCACCGACTCGTGGTGGCCGGGCACCAGCAAGCCATGGCGACTGCCCAGCGCGACGTAGCCGACCACGCTGCCCAGCCCCTGCTCGGCCGGATAGTGTTCGAGCACACTGCCGACGGAACATTGCGCGTGCTCGGCCAGCAGCGTGTGCACGCGCTGTTTCAATGTGCGGAAGTCAATCTCCGACTGCGCCACCAGCTCGCCCACGCTGTCCAGGGTGATCGCCGCACCCTCGGCGCGCACGATGCTGCCGTCGACCTGATTGCTGCGTGGATCGTTCAGTCGCCAGCGCGACAGCGAGTGCAGCCGCGCGCTGCTCAGGGTCAACGTGTAGTCGAGGCCTTCGTTGCTGCGCACCCGGGCGCGCAGCTTCAGTGCCTCGGCTTGGGTCTGCTTGAGCAACTGGTGCAGGCGGCGCTGCTCAAGGTAGGCGCGGCTCTGCACGAAACCCTTCAGGCTGCGCGCGAAATGCTGTAGCACGTCGTGCACGTGACCACCGCGATCGAGCAGGGTGCGGGTGAGGTGCAGCAGGAAACTGCGTTCGCGTCGGTCCAGCCTGCGCGCGAAGTCACGGCCGGTCACCGCATCCACCGCGGCTTCCAGCTGGCCGCTTTGTTCGGCATCGGTGAGCAACCGCCAGAACGCGTCGAAGCTGCGTCCCGACTCGCTTTCGGCGATCACGTCCACCCCGGCGAACAGCGCCTCCAGCATCTCGCCGCGCTGGCGTTCGTCGCCGATGATGCGCTCGCGGAAGTCGCGGTCGAGCTGCTGGAAGTCGTCGCGCACATGCCGGAAATCCTCGGCCAGTTCGTCGGCCAGCGCGATGACCTCGCGTGCCCGCTCCAGCGCGCGCGCATCGTCCAGCACATCTACGCGGCCTTCGCTGACGGCGGCGATTTGCGTATCGATGCGCTCACGTTCGGCCAGCAATTCGGCCAGCCGGCTGTGCGGGTCGGCATCGGTCTGGCGGGCCAATTGCACCAGTTGCTGGATCACCAGTGCCAGCCGGCTTTCGGTGGCCACACTGCGGCTGGTATCGAGGCTGCCGAGAAAACGCAGCGCGCCGATTGCCTGGGTGGAAAGCTCGTACAACTCCTCGTTGGCACCCTCCGGAAAGCGCCGCTCCAGCCAGCCAGCGCCCAGCCACTCGGCCACGTAGGCCTGCGCGGTACGTGGGGCGCTGTGACCGTGCGCGCGGAGTTCCTCCAGCTCGCGTGCCAGACGCTCGTGCAGCAACGACGCCGGCAGCTGGCGCGCGTCGTCGAGCAGCAGCGATTGCAGCAAGCCGGCGATCAGCGGTGCATTGTCCGCCGCCAGCAATTTCCAGGTGGGCTGCACACGCAAGCGCTGCCAGATAGCGATACGCGAACGGGTTTTCATCGGATCGCCATTGGCCACAAGGCAGGCGGTGCAAGGGCAGTTCGGCAGTATGGAATGTATGTGCGAACGGGCATCATCGTGTCTGCCCCGGATACGATGTCATCCGGTGGCTGCCAGTGTAATTGGCCGCGTCTCATTCGCTGCGAATCTTCCATGCAGCAAGGCACCATGAGATCCAGACGAAGGCCACAGGTCGGGTTTTCAAGACCCCCTGCTGTTTTCGCTGACGTCCAGCGCACGATTCCGAACAGGGAGACTTCGAAGTCGAGCGATCAGCGTCTGTACCCGCCTGTTGTGCCTGGCTTGGTCGCCGCAGGCCACACCGGGGTCACGCAGCGATACGCAAGATATCCCTGACGGCTGAGCCCAGCACCCGATGCGCCTCTTCCAGGTCGTAATCCGCCTGCAGCCCCAGCCAAAAGCGCTCGCTGGTACCCAATGCGGCAGCCAGGCGCACGGCGGTATCCGCGGTGATTCCTCGCTTGCCCAGCACGATCTCGTTGATGCGGCGCGGCGGCACGTTGGCGGCGCGCGCCAGTGCGTTCTGGCTGACGTTCAGCGGCAACAGGAACTCCTCAAGGAGCACTTCACCGGGATGGATGTTGGGCAGTGTCTTCATAGTGGTGTCCTGGGGTCAGTGGTAGTCGACGATTTCCACGCCATGCGCATCCCCATCCTTCCAGCAGAAGCAGACGCGCCATTGATCGTTGATCCGGATGCTGTGCTGGCCCTTGCGCTCGCCTTTCAAGGCTTCCAGTCGATTGGCGGGTGGAAGCCTCAGGTCGTCCAGCGCGGCGGCGCTGTTGATCATGCGCAACTTGCGCCGAGCGATGTGCTGGATATCCCCGGGCAAGCGCCGAGACTGCGTTCCACGCCAGATCTTTTCGGCTTCCCGGTCGGCAAAGTCACGTATCACGGCCAAACCATAACGCATGTCGTCATATGACGCAACCCGTCATCCCGTGTTGCTGTGCGAAATGAGGTCAGCGGTCGCCCGGGTAGCACGCAGCGAAGAACCTGCGTTTCCCAAGCGAGCGCAACGTCAAAAGCAGATCCTTCGCTGCGCTCAGGATGACAGCAAAAGAAAACGCCGCCTCGATGGCGGCGTTTTCGTTTGCGACGCGGATCATCGAACTCAGTCGCGCAACTCCATCACCTGGCAGGGCAATTCCAGTTGCTCGAGTACCGCCTCGGTGGCGGCACGGGTGCCGATGGCGCGTTGGCCTTCGCCGGCGAGGTCGGCGGTGAGGAAGCCTGCATCCAGTGCGCGCGACACTGCCTGTTCGACGCAGGTCGCTTCGCCCTCCAGGCCCAGCGAGTGGCGCAGCAGCATCGCCGCACTGAGGATGCAGGCGTAGGGATTGGCCACGCCCAGGCCGGCGATGTCGGGTGCCGAGCCGTGGATCGGTTCGTAGATGCCGCAACGACCCTCACCCAGCGATGCGCTCGGCAGCAGGCCAAGCGAGCCGGCCAGCATCGAGGCTTCATCGGTGAGGATGTCGCCGAACATGTTCTCGGTGACGATCACGTCGTACGCGCGCGGCTTGGCGATCAGGTGCATCGCCATCGAATCGACCAACTGGTGTTCCAGCGCCACGTCGGGAAATTCGTCGCGGATCACGCGGGTGGTGACATCGCGCCACAGCCGTGAAGTTTCCAGCACGTTGGCCTTGTCGACCGAGGTCAACCGGCCGCTGCGGCTGCGCGCGAGTTTCGCGGCGTGGCGGACCACGCGTTCGATCTCGACCACGCTGTATTCGCACAGGTCGCTGGCGCTGTCTTCGTTGCGTTGCTTGCGGCCGAAGTAGATGCCGCCGGTCAGTTCGCGCACCACCACCAGGTCCACGCCCTGCAGCAGGTGCGGCTTGATCGGCGACGCGCCCAGGCCGGCGACGTGCGGCTTCACCGGGCGCAGGTTGGCGAACAGACCGAGTGCCTTGCGGATCGCCAGCAGGCCCTGTTCCGGGCGCACCTTCGCGTTCGGGTCCGACCACTTGGGCCCGCCCACCGCGCCGAGCAGGATCGCGTCGGCGGCCTGCGCAGCGTCG
>Ga0073904_10003619_pt1 | contig 11607 bp, 11 predicted proteins | sample KloWWTrecipitate_FD_66668 | JGI IMG/M metagenome (GOLD analysis project Ga0073904, IMG submission 66668) | Active sludge microbial communities from Klosterneuburg, Austria, studying microevolution and ecology of nitrifiers - Klosterneuburg... | ecosystem: Engineered > WWTP > Aerobic digester >... | reverse complement strand
CTACACCGACCCGGAATTCACCCGGCTCGAGTTCGAGAAGCTGTGGAGCCGCGTCTGGCAGGTCGCAGCGCGAATCGACGAGATCCCGGAAAAGGGCGACTACACGACCTACAAGATCGGCGACCAGTCGATCCTGCTGGTCCGGGTGGACGAGTCCACGATCAAGGCGTACTACAACTTCTGCCCGCACCGCGGCACCACGCTCGGCCACGGCTGCGGACACTTCGACGGTGGCAAGATCATCTGCCCCTACCACGGCTGGCGCTGGGATCTCGAGGGCAACATCAAGCTCGTGCTCGAGCGCCATGAGTTCTGCGATGGCAAGCTGAAGGATAGCGATGTCGCGATGCGCGAGATTCACTCCCGGGTATTCGCGGGCTTCGTGTTCATCAACCTCGACCCGAACCCGGAATCGTTCGACGATTTCATCGCGCCGTTGCGCCAGTTCCTGGGCGATATCGTGCTCGGCGACATGCGCCACATCTGGTGGAAGCGCACCGTCATTCCGTGCAACTGGAAAGTCGCCCAGGAAGCCTTCTACGAGGCCTATCACGTTTCCGCCACCCATCCGCAACTGGAAAAGGTCGGACGCGAGGTGGTCTACGGTGACCGTCCCGACGGCCCCATGATGTACCGGGACCTGACCTACGATGCGTTTGCGCACGGACACGGCCAGTTCTACGGCGGCGACAAGACACCGATGGCGGGCCATGTGCAGGAGCCGAAATCGACCGACGATCTGCTCGAGGAGATGGCGGCGCGCATGAACCTGACGGCCGAGGGACTCGGCGCGATGATACTCAAGGAGGACATCGAGCTGCTGCTGACGCTACGCGGCAAGCACTTGCCCCCGGGAACGAATCTCGGCGCGGAATACGTGCGCCTGCAGTACGAAACAGCGGCGAAATCGAACAGGCCGATGCCCAAGCTGACACCCGAGATTATCGGGCGCTGGGGCGGCGTGACCGTTGCCTTCCCGAACGTGCTGGTCCTGATGCAAGCCGGCAGCGCGGCGCTCTACCGCGTATTGCCGCACGCGACCGATCCCAACCAGTGCACGTTCGAGATTCGCTCGGTCAAGACCTACCCTGCGGGTGTGAAAACACCGCGCGCCATCGTCGAAGACATCTGCGATCCCGAGCAGGTCGGGCTCATTCCGCGGCAGGATCTCGGCAATCTGCCGCGGGTACAGGAAGGTCTGCGCTCCAGGGGCATGAAGCAGGCGTGGCTGGCCTCGAACCAGGAAAAGCTGATCCTGAACATGCATCGGGAACTCGACCGCTACCTGGGATCCTGAAATCCTGCGGCGGGGTGGACGCCCGGCTACTCGCGGCTGCCTGCGACAGGGTTGAGACCATGAACCATGCCGAACTGATGGCGCGGGAGAGCATCCGCCACACCATGGCCAGCTATACCATGGCGGGGGATCGGTTGCGGGCGGAGGATTTCATCGCCGTTTTCACCGAGGATGCCATCCTGGAAACGGACGGTGTGCCCGCGCAGGACGCCTTTCGTCACGTTGGCCGGCAGGCGATTCACGACTGGATCGAGCGCTGGCGCACACCAGCGGCGGACGATCAAAAGCCGGTACACCAGGCGAGCTTTGTGCGGCACCATCTCGCGACTAGCCTGATCGAGCTTGTCGACGCCGAGACAGCCAACGCCCGCACCTACTGGACTGCCTATACGGATATCGGCCCTGATCACTGCGGGTGCTACCTGGATCTGTTCAGGAAATCCGGTGAGCGCTGGCTCATCGCTCATCGAAGGATACGGCTGGACTGGCGCTCACCCGACAGCTTGATGTTCACGGCCATAGCAAGAACAAGCTGACGCCAGGAAGCCCGGACGAGACGTTCGAAGCGCACGCGCGACATGGCGTCATCACGCCACGATCCAGTGGCAAGTCATTCCGCGGTGGAGGTGTTTGTGCTCGAGGGTGAAAAGATCCTGATCACGGGAGCCACCGGGAAGATCGCGTTCCCCATCGCCCGGGCCCTGGCGAGGAACAACGAAGTGTGGGGGGTGGCTCGCCTGCAGAACGCCGGAGACCGCGACAAGCTCGCCAGCACAGGGGTCGAACCGGTAGCGCTCGATCTGTCCGCTGGCGACTTTGCGTCGCTACCCGACGATTTCAGCTATGTGTTCCACGCCGCCGTCGATCCCGGGCAGGGCGACTGGTGCCGGTGCGTCAGGACCAATGCGCACTACTCCGGCGACCTGCTTTACCACTGCCGTAGCGCGAAGGGTTTCGTGTTCTGCTCAACCGGATCGATCTACGGCTACCAGGGGCAGCGGCCGCTCACCGAATCCGACCCGCCCGGGGTTCCGCTGCGCGCCAACTACAGTTTCTCGAAGGTCGCGGCCGAATCCGTGTGCACCTGGATTGCTACGCACTTCGGGATTCCGCTGACGATCATCCGTATCTGCTCCACGTATGGCCCGCTGGGTGGCACGCCGGTCGACCGGCTCGAGGCGATCCTGCAGCGCAGGCCCATCCGCCTCCATCCCGACAAGCCGAACAACTACAACCCGATCTACGAGGACGACTACGTCGAACTGGGCATTCGTGCCATGGAAGTGGCCGCGACACCGCCGCTCGTCGTGAACTGGGCGGGCAGCGAGACCGTCAGCATCGAGGACTACTGCAGCTATATGGGCGAGCTGGTCGGCATCGCACCGGTGTTCGAGTACACGCCAGCGGCACACACGCCGCTGTGGCCGGACGTGACCCGCATGCACGAGGTGCTGGGCCGGACCAGGGTCCACTGGCGCGATGGCATGCGCCGCATGATCAAGGCTCTCCACCCGGAGCTCGTGTTGAAGGGGGAGCAGTGAGATGAACGATCACCGCGACAGTTCTTCTGCCGGGTTCATCGGCACGCCATCGGACGCCGTGCCGCAGATCCTCGCCGAGGGACGCGGTGGCATCACGACCCTCTTCGTGTCGATGGCGCAACGCCATCCCGACGGGGCCGATGCGCACTACCTGCGATGGCACACCCTGGATCACCGGCCGGAGCAACACCGCCTCGCCAGCGTGCGCGCGTCCCTGCGCGTTGTGTCGACGCCGGCGTGCCGCGCGGCGCGGGCGGCGAGCGACGAGCGCTTCGAGGCGATCGACCATCTCATGACCTATTTCTTCGCCGATATCGGCGGGCTCGACGAATTCAACAAGCTCTCCAGGGCACTCTCGAGCGCCGGCCGGGTTCCGTTCGTGCTCCCACCGGTGCAGCGCGGCGTCTACGCCGTGGAGACCCGGATCGCGGCGCCGCGAGCGAAGGTAGGCTCGGACGTGCTGCCGTGGTGCCCGGCGAAGGGGGTATACCTGCTCATCGAAGAGGGTGCGGCATCTGCGACTCGATTGACGGATGTGCCAGGCGTCGCGGGCCTGTGGTCTGCCAGTTCCGTTCCAACTGACTTCTCCACTGCCGGGGGCGGGCAGCAGATTACTTACTGCTTCCTCGACGACGACCCCGTGGCAACCGCCGGGAGGCTGCGCAGGGTGCTGGAGCAGCGATGGGCGGTGGCGGGAATTCAGCCCCTGCTCGCCGCGCCGTTCTATCCCGTAGTCCCCTACGAGTGGGATCGGTATCTGCCATGACTGTTTAAAACAGGCGGCGGCAGTGCATTCCTGCGCGCCTTCATGACGGATGCGCGACCAATCCGGTAGCGCCTAGCCTGCAGACTGCACCAGCTCGATGCGCGCTCCGTCGGGGTCGGTGCAAAAGACCATTGGCCCGAACGGCGAATCGATTGCCGTCTCGCGATGGACATGCCCTCCGAATCGCACGACGCGCTCGACCGCGGCGTTGACGTCATCGACAACCAGGGTCATGTGGGTAAATCCCAACTGGTTCATCGCGCGACGCTGGGCAGAGCCGGTCACGCCGGCGCCGGGGTAACCGATCAGTTCTATGGTGACCGCGCCGCATTTCACATAATGCACGCGACACCTGACCCCCGGCAGTTCCATCAGGCTGTCGTAGGGCGGGCCTATTTCATCAATCGAACGCTCGAGCACAAAGCCCAGCGCCTCGATGTAGAAGCGCAGGGAATGCTCGACATCGGATGTACAAATACCGATATGCGAGATGGATACGGTCGGCAAACCGCTCATTCCGCTCTCCTAAAGCCCCTCCGCCGCGACCAGTGGAAACAGCAACTTGTCGGCCAGTATGGTGCAGAAATACTCGTTCACCTGCTTGATCTTGCCCTCGCGCAACAAGAACACCATGCAATATTGATTGCAATAGGACTCACCGTTGCAGAGCGTGGCGTTGCCATCGAACTCCACCACCACCCGCTCGCCTTCGGCTGTCACGCTGTGGATATCCGGGTGCATACCGTCGGGCACCAGCTTGCGGAACGCCGCGATCGTGGCGAGTATGGTGTCGTGTTTGCGCACGCCCGCGAATTTCCCGAAACCCTTGGCCAGCGTGAATGCGTCCGGCGCCAGGCATGGAGCGGCCGCCACCGCATCGCCCTTGCCCATGGCATCGATGAATGTGAGCACGACCTGCTTGTTCTGCTCGCTCATGATGATCTCTCCTCCTTGTTGTGTGAATGTACATCGCGTCAGCCCCGCACGCGCGAAGAGCGCTCCAACGCGCTGACAGCGCCTATTTGCGGGACCAGCCAAGGTTCGAGCCGCCATCGACCGGCAGAACCATTCCGGTCACCTGCGCCGACAGATCGCTCGCCAGGTACAACGCGGCGTTCGCGACATCCCGCGGCGTCCCCTGGCGCCGTAGCGGCTGAACCCGGCGGGTCATTTCCGACAGGTCATAAAATGTCTGGGCTGCGGGAATATGGCCCGGCGCGATGCAATTGACCCGGATGCCGTACTCTCCGAGGTCTGTCGCGATCGACTTCGTGACGTGAATGACGCCTGCCTTGGCGGCGCGATAGCTGATCAGGGGAAGCCCCGGCTTGAGTCCGGCGATCGAGGTGGTATTGATGATCGAGCCGCCGCCGTGCGCGGCCATATACCGGCCGGCGCACTGGCAGCCTGCCATCACGCCGAACAGGTTGACGGCGATGACCCGCTCGAAATCCGCCAGATCGTCTTCCAGGAAGCGATTGTGGACCGCACCGCTGATACCCGCATTGTTGAACATCACATGCAGGCCGCCAAAACGCTCGACGGCAAAATCCACCAGTTCCTGTACCTGCCTGGCATCGGCGACATCCGTTCGCTTGAATGCCGCGGGCGCGCCGAGCATGGCCGCGAGCGCTTCGCCTTGCTCGGCGTTCACGTCCGCGATCACCACCCTGGCGCCCTGTTCCACGAACAGCTCCACGGTGGCGCGACCAAGGCCGCTCGCACCGCCCGTGATGATGGCAACCTGGCCGGCAAGCAACTGGCTCATCGAGTACTCATGGAATTGATGGATTGATCCTCGCCATTGACCCGCGACGGCGCGAGCCCGATCAAAGCAGGGGTTCCTCGCCTGCCAATATCGTGCGGTGCATCAAGCGGCCGCTGTCCAGAGGATACGGCAGCGCGCGATGCATGGTGCCGGTATTGTCCCAGATCAGAAGATCTCCCACCTGCCACTCGTGGCGATAGACAAACCGGGGCTGCGTCGCCCAGTCACGCAGGCGGGCCAGCAGCGCCCTGCTCTCCTCGACGGACATGCCTTCCACATAATCCGCGGTTGCGCCCAGCAGCAGCGACTTGCGCCCGGATTGGTGCGTCCATACGAGGGGGCAGGACTTGGAGGGCGCGCGTTGCCACATCTCCAGTTCCGCGTAGCTCATTTCGGGATTCACGTAGAACTGCGATCTTGCAGCACTGTGCACGACCCGCAGCTTCTCGAGGCTTTTCTTTTCATCGTCCGGCAGATCATCGTACGCCGCGTAGGTGTTGCAGAATTCCGTCTGCCCACCCGTTGCCGAGAGCTTTATCGCACGCAGCAGCGCCGCGAGGTTCGGGTACGGCTGCAGCGAGCCATCGAAGTGCCAGAACAGCGACCCTTTCAGGTAATCGGCGCGCTGATTGACCGCCTTGTCCAGGGATATCTTGTAGATTCCGCCCTCGCCCTCGCTCGCCACGGTTTTTCCGAGCGTCTCGGCGATGGCCACCTGCTGCGCATCGTCTATATCGAGACCGCGGAAAAATACGACACCGCGCTGCTCCAGGATATTGCGTATGATGGCGGCCTCGGAACCGCTCATCAAGGTCTCGACATCCGTCCTGATCTCGCTGCCCACCCGCGGCGTGAGATCGATAACCTGCAGCGTCATGATCGTTCCCCCTGTCCCATCAACTCAAACGCGTCAGGATCGTGCGTGCCGAATGCTTTACCCGAGGCTGCTTCCACAACTCGACGGCCAGCGAAACGGTGATCAATGAATAGAGCAGGTTGCGCAGGTTGGCGGCATCCGGCGGCAGTGGCTGCTGGTAGTCGAACTGGTCGAGGTAGGCAACCGCTGCCTCGGCATGGGGAAAAATCTCGTCGTAGAATGCCCGGATCTGCTCCATGGAGCTATTGACGCGTTTCACGTAGCGCGCATGCCCGTCTTCAATGGCCCACTCGGCAACCAGGTGTTCGAGTTGCGCAAATTTTGCCGGCAGCAGCGTGCTCATTTGCCGCCCCCCTTTTTCTCCTCACCTGCATTGACCTGGTCGACGACGACCTTGTGCAGATGGCGCACCAGCAATTCCTCGTCGTTGAAATGAAACTCCCTGATCGCGCCGCTGTTCAGCATGGCCTGCATGCCTTCAAGAGGGCTCGAGTCCTCGAGAATGATGTCATTGAGGAACGTCACGGTCAGTTCCTGGCCCAAACGCTCCTTGTGCGTCGTCGGCGGCCGATAGAACATTTCCACCTCGATGATGTGCGAATGCGGCCCCGTCGGCCAATGGACATGGGTGGTGAAACCCGACGCACCGAAGATCAGCACGAAATTGGGGAAGAACTGGAACGAGTCGAAACCGTAGTTCTCCGAGCGGGTGGGATTCAGCCCGCGAGGCAATGAACCGACGTCGATCTTCTTGTTCCAAGGGCCGGCCGCGCTTGCCTCGAACACGCATTCGATCGGCTTCGAGTACGGGGTCTTTCGCGAGGGCTCCCCGGCAAAGGAAAACATCCGGTGCAGGCCCTCGAGACGGTAAGCCAACGCATCGGTGAACGGATTCGGGGCTTCCAGCGCGGCCTTGGCCGCCGCAGTCAGGTTGCCAAAGGAAGCAGCGTGCAGGTAGGGCCCGTGATAGCTCTCCGCGAACCCGTCCATGAATATCTTCCAGTTGCACTGGATCTCGGCCTTGAACCGGTAGACCTGGTGCGGACCTGCAAAGGGATAGCCTTCGATCCCGTGGGCCAGCTCGCCGAGGAAGTCGCGTACAGACTCGGTATTGTCCGGGTTCAGGTTGATGAAGATGAAGCCTTCCCAGACGTCGCACTGCACGGGGGGCACGCGACACTTGTCGGGGTCGAAATCCAGCAGCAAATCCTTGCGTGTAGGTGCGATCAGGGAACCGTCGAGCTCGAAGCTCCAGCCGTGAAACCTGCAGTAGAGTGCGGGGGACTGGCCCTCGACCTCCTCGAACGGGTCGTCGCGCCAGACCAGCTTGTTGCCCCGGTGCGGGCAGATATTGTGGAAGGCGCGGATCACGTCGTCCTTGCCCCGCACCACGATGATCGAGGTACTGGCGAAACCCAGCTCGCGGGTGAAATAGCTGCCTTTCCTGGGCAGCCGCTCGACGCGCCCGACGTACAGCCAGTTCTTCCGGAATACGTGCTCGCGCTCCTTCTCGTAGAACTCCCTGGAAACGCAGTCGTCCAGCGAAACCGGGCCCCGGCCCAGCTCAGGATAGGCGTCGCTCCAGTGCCCACTCGGCGGCTTGGTGACGATGGGGTCCCTTTCCATAGCGCTTTCCTCGTTATATTCGCCGCGGTACCGACCACCGGGTCTGCGGTCACGGTTCCGTCCCGATCATGCATGCGTCAACGTATCACTTGTGCACTGTTGCAAAATAGACTCATATTTTGGAAAGTGTGTTGCAAATATGGAACATCATCCCTCATGGGTCACAACCTGCCGTTTGATATCGATGCGCTGCTCGTGTTCGCGAAGGTGGTCGAGTGCCGCAGCCTCTCGAAGGCAGCATCGTTGCTGGGGATGCCCAAATCCACAGCCAGCCGCAAGATCAGCAAGCTCGAATCCGACCTGGGCATCAGGCTGCTGCGCAAGAACACGCACCAGATCACTGTTACGGACCTCGGTGAGAAGATCTACGGCCATGCCCTGAATATCCTGGCCGAAGCCAACGATGTCCGCGCTCTGGTGGAAGGCAGCCAGCAGGAACCGCAAGGGGTGCTGCGCGCCGCCATACCGGTGTTCGTCGGCATCGATTTCGCCTCGCGGGTCGGGGCCACGTTCCTGCAGCGCTATCCGAAGTCCCGGCTCGAGATTCGCCTGGTGGACAACATGGTCCATCCCGTCAAGGACGGGTTTGACGTGGTTTTCGGAGCGGGCCCGCTGCAAGACTCCACGCTCATTGCCAGGAAACTTTTCACCCTTGAATGCTTTCTGTGCGCGGCACCCGATTTCATCAGGACCTTGCCGGAACCACTCACGACCCCCACGCAACTGAACACGCTTCCGTTCATTGATTCGGGCTTTTACGAGGAGCCGCGCAAGCTGCACCTGGCCAGAGGCAAAAAGCACTACCAGTTGTCGCCGCTGGTCCGGGCGCGCGCGAACAATTTCCAGATCAGCAAACAATATATCCTGCAGGGACTGGGGATTGGCGCGATGCCGAAGCAGATCATATGCTCGGGCGAATTGCAGGAAGGAAGCCTGGTACCGGTATTGCCGGACTGGAGCCTGGAAACGGTCGATGTCTACATGATCCACCCGTTCCAGTTGTCTTTCTCGAATCTGATCAGCGCCTTTTATGAAACCGCTGTCGAGATCATCACGCAAAACACCGAGAGGAGCGGGACGCTCGATACCCCGCCAGCCCCGCATTGAGCGGGCGGGGCGCGGGACGGGAACACGCGGGCACCCGTCCTTCACACCGATCGAGCTTTCCGGCGAAGGAGGAAGCGTTCTTCGATCTTCGCCGTGAGCTTCTCCATCAGATTGATGTTTGATGACCCGGCATCGGGTCCCGCACGCCGCTAGAAGTTATATCTCAAGCGTGCACCGTACATTCGTGGCTCCCCCGTCACCCGGAAATCCGCTCCGATGCTCGGATTGTCGTAGAAGCCCGTGATGTTGACCGGGTATTCCTCGTCCGTGACATTCGTAGCGAAAATCGACACATCGAAAGCACTGCCCATGATCCCCTTCCAACCGGCATTCAGGTTGAGGAGTTTGCGCGAGTCGAGCCAGCCATAGGTACTGACGATGGCGAGCTGCTCATCGATGTACGTGTAGCTCGCGCCAATCGACACGTCACCCACATCTGCGGGCAAGGGCAGCAGGTAATTCAGGGCGGCCGTCGCCGTATGCTCGGGCGAAAAGCTAAGCGCGCTGCCCGCCTCCACGTACCCGGTGACTTCGTCGTAGGGACTGTCTGACGCGGGCTGCGGCAGCTCGGTCTCATCGAGCTCGGTATCCAGGTACGTGTACGAAAGACTGAACATCAGGCCGTCATGAAACTCGAGGGTCGCCTCGATCTCGGCACCCTGGATCGTGGACGAACCGGCATTCACGATGCCGGTAGTGAACGCAGCCTCGCCCGTACTGCTCGAGTAACCGACCTGGAGCTGCTGGTCGCTGAGATCGTTGTGGAACAACGCGACGTTCAGAGTACCGGGAAGCGGAGCATCGAAGCGCCACTTGCCGCCCAACTCATAGGCATCCACTTCTTCGGCATCAAAGTCCTGGATCCCCTCCGCCGCGAACAGGTTGACGGAACCCTGCCGGTAGCCGCGTGCATATTTCGCATACAACAACAGATCCGGAGTTGGCACGTAATCCAGCCCGATCAGCCAGGTCGGTGCGTCGGTCTCCTTGTCCAGATCCTGCCTGCAACCGGGAGCCGCGACGCCGGTTGCGGGCGAAAGGACACAATCCGGCCCGCTTGCCGGCGCCCCGGGCGCAGCCCTGGGAAATCCAGTGTAGATTACTTGCGAGTTTGTTCCTTCGGTCTTGTCCACCGTGTAACGCAAACCGGCCGTGACGCTGAACTCATCGCTGATGTCGTAGGTGGTCTGCGCGTAAGCGGCCTTGTTCTCGTATTCGATCTTGCCGACACTGGATTGCACGAAGCCCGCACCAAAAACATCCAGACATTGCCAGAAGGATGGATCGCCACCCTCCGGAAGCTGCGGGCAGGTGAGAAACGTCGTGGACAGCAGACCCGACCAACCATCGGGCCTGCTGTTCTCGTAGTACACCCCCCCCTGCCAATCGAGTCGGTCATCCAGCGCTCGACCCGAGAACTGCAGCTCCTCGACAAAGGTCGTCTGGCTGCTGCTCGGCATACCGGCGGGACCCGATGGGTAGAACGTCACCGGCGCACCGACCAGGTCCGGACTCGGAAGCAGGGGCGCGTATGCAGCCGGATAACGGAAATTGGTCCCGAAATTCGCGTGTCGTATCGTCTGCTCGAGATCGGCATAGGACAGGATGTTCCTGACGGTCAACGCATCGCTCACTTCCCAGGTGGTCGTGTTGATGACCTGCCACTGCTCGAGCTTGCTGACCGGGTTCTCGACATCACCTTGCGCGACCGTGTAGAAATCATCCTTCTGGCTCTCGAGCGTAGGTTGGCAGAAGGCATCCAGCAGCCCGCCGGGTTTGCATACGAACAGCCCCTGGATCGTGCCGTTGTTTTCTGAATCGGTATAGGTGGCAATGGTGTAGTTTTCGACGGCATCCGTCATATCCACGCTCAGACTGGCGCGGCCTGCGATGTAATCGACATCCGTAAACCGATTGGGGCCGACACCGGATACATTCTTCATGTAGCCGTCGCGCTGCAGGGTATCGACGCCAAAGCGCGCCCGCGCGCGATCGCTCACCGGCACGTTGATCACGCCCTGCGCCCGCTCCATGTCGTAGTTGCCGGCGGACAGTTCCGCGTAACCCCCGAGTTCGCCGGTGGGCTTCTGCGGTACCAGCTGGATGGCGCCGCCCGTCGTGTTGCGCCCGAACAGCGTACCCTGCGGCCCTTTCAGAACCTGCACGTTCTGCAGGTCGAAAAAGGCGCCAGGACCCGCGCCGTCACCGGCGGTGATCACGGCGCCACCGCGCGGCGCGACCACGTCCGCGAAATAAACACCAACCGATGCCGTGGTGCGGAATTCCTGCGTGAAGCCGCGAATCGCGAACGACGCCTGGTCTGAGCCAAAACGGGTGTTGGCGCTCAGCGAGGGCGTGTGATTGACCAGGTCCGTGGCGCTGATGACGTTGCGCTCATCCAGCATCGCCTGGCTGAAAACCGTCATGGAGATCGGAACATCCTGCAGGGATTCCTCCTTGCGGCGCGCCGTGACGATGACCTCCTCCTGCTGCTCGATCGCCGCATGGGCCTCGGGTACCGGTACCGCCAGGCCCGCGCCGAGCATCACCGTTGGCAACATGGCTGCCGTGTGGAATACGTGACGCGAACCCTTTCTGGTGCTTTTGCTCATTGCGCTCCCTCTG
>Ga0073904_10003618_pt1 | contig 11607 bp, 10 predicted proteins | sample KloWWTrecipitate_FD_66668 | JGI IMG/M metagenome (GOLD analysis project Ga0073904, IMG submission 66668) | Active sludge microbial communities from Klosterneuburg, Austria, studying microevolution and ecology of nitrifiers - Klosterneuburg... | ecosystem: Engineered > WWTP > Aerobic digester >... | reverse complement strand
TGTTCCGATCGAGCCGTTCTGAGAATGTGTGCCGGATGTACCGACAGTGACGGTTACTCTTCAGAATCGGTCTTCGGAACCCGTCCGGATGAGTTAAAATGTGACGGATGTGCGGATCGTTCCGAATCTAACAGTTCTAGCGGCGGAATCGGGATTGACGTTCGCGACGCTGGAAGGGGCCGATTTCCGGCAGGGTTTGCTGATTTAGCGCAAGGCTCCGTTAGAAATGCAGGAACGCGACCGTAGGCTGATGCGTAAGAATTGCCGTGGGGCGGGTTTGCAACCTGCGAATCGGCCCAACGGGCCAGCTGTAAGTCAGCCCAGGGCAACGCCCTGGGTTATTGGTGGTCAAGTGCGAAAAGCCCCAACGGGGCGACCCTAAACGGATTCGCCCCGGCCAGAACACAACATAGTACCGCCCCGTTGGGGCTGTAGATCATCCCGTGGAATTTTTCCCCAGGGCGTTGCCCTGGGCTGACATAGGGACGTCCCTTTGGGCCTGAAGACCGGACAGCGTTCCGATGAATCTGACATTTAATTACTCGAGCGATTCTGAACCGCACCGAACACGCACGAGTTCCGCTGCGTTTGCGGGGTCGCCCGTTCTGTTCGCATTGACAAAAAAGCCCGGTGTCCATCACAGACACCGGGCTCAATTGAGACTAAGTATTGGCAGAATCTGCCGAACTACAGTGTCCAGCCTTCGCGGTATTCCCGCTGCACGTACTGGTTGAGTTCCGGCAGATTTGTGCTGACGAGATTCTTGGCGTCCCACTCAATCCGCTGCCCTTCGCCGGCTCGCACGGCAAGGTTGCCCACGAGAATCGTTTCGGTCAAACGGCCTGCGTAGCCAAAGTTGGACATCGTGCCGGGTTCATATTCGCCACGGCAGCTCTGGACAAACTCCCATTTCTGACGTTCGTCCGTACCGCCCTTGAACGGAATTCGTGGCAACGATTGCTCGGGCTTTTTGAAATCCTTGTAGTTTTCGGCTGGCAGCAGCGAGTACTGGGCACCGTAGTCGTTTTCAGACAGCAACAGACCCTTGCTGCCCACCACCACTGCCGCGCTCGTCTTTCCGCCGCCCTGTTTCTGTTTCTCGATTCGATTGCGGAAGCCTTCTGGCAACTGAGCGATCAGGTCATCTGGCGGCAGATTGCCGCCGTCGTACCAATAGAATTTGCACGCCACTTTTCCGTTGCGTTCAGGAAACTCGAACATCAAAGTTGAGGAACCTGGGTAGGTTTCTCCTTCGAAGATACCGGGGTTTTTGACAGCCGTGACTGCAATTGGATCCCACAGATCGAGAGCCATGACGGGCATATTCGTTGTGTGGCAGGCCATGTCGCCCAGCGCGCCAGTGCCGAAGTCAGCCCAGCCGCGCCATTTGAAGGAGTGGTAAACGCCTTCCTTATAAGGACGCATCGGAGCTGGCCCGATCCAGGAATCCCAATCGAGGTAGTCAGGCACTTTGTCTTCGCCCGGAGGCCGACCAATGCCCTGTGGCCAGATTGGACGGTTGGTCCAGATGTGAATTTCCGCAACATCACCAATCGCACCGGAACGGATGACTTCGACCGCTTCACGCAGCCCATCCTCGGAGGTGCCCTGATTGCCCATCTGCGTCACAACGCCCATTTCTGCAGCAGTCTCGCGCAGCATGCGAGCTTCGCGAATCGACCAGGTCAGGGGCTTTTGGCAATAGACATTTTTCTTTTTCTTCATGGCCATCATGGCAGCAGCAGCGTGTGTATGGTCCGGCGTGCTGACCGTGACGATGTCCACTTTGTCACCGAGCTTGTCCAGCATTTCGCGGAAGTCAGTGAATTTTTCCGCGTCGCTGAACTGTTTTCCTTTCTTGTCGAGCGTGCCACGATCAACGTCACACAGGCCAACGATTTCGACATCCTGATCAGCAATATGACTGCAGTCGCTGTCACCTTTACCACCGACGCCAATGCAGGCTGCCGTCAGCCCTTCAAGCGCGGATCGGGTGGGCCTGGCGAATGAACGCGGGGCAACCCAAAGCCCAGCTCCGAGTGCGGCTGATGTGCCGAGAAAACGGCGACGTGAAGTTCTTTGTGTCATGAGAGTACCTCAGAATTTAGGTGGGAAACAAAAACCATCAGATTCGAACGGGCCATCAGATTCAAACGGGAGCGACAACGCGCACTTGTCTATTCGATACCATTTTCAGGCTCAACTTCTGATGACAAGACTCCTACGATAACAAGGCGGAAAGAAACAGCAATGATTCCGGGAAATTCGGCATCGGTAAGTAGTTTCGAAATCTAAAAAAAACAGCTTTTTCGCCGTAGTGACGAAAATATTCTGCAGGTGGTCAAGAACTGCCCGGGTCAATCCAGGAACCTGACTGACCTGCCCGCCGCATCATTGCGAAAGCCATGCTGACTACTTACGCTGTTCAGGACTCCACCAGAATTCCTGTTCAAATTCATCAGACTTCCGGATACGACGTCCAATGAAAATCTCAGACCCATCTTGCTTTAGACTGCCGCTGCTTGCTGCTGGCTTCTGCCTCCTGATTGGTTGCGTGGAATCTTCCCCCGGCAAAGCTGCGAAAACACCGTCTGTCCTCGACGACCCGGCGGCTGTCGCTGCTCTCGAAAAGGCAGGCTGCGCCCTGAAGAAAAATGCTGCCGGGCTGGTGACAGAAATCGCGGTTTCGGCCGACACGGATTTTTCTGACACGTTGAAGCATCTCTCCGGTGTGCCCAACATCACCACTGCCCGATTTGGCGGGCCTGGCATGAACGACACGGGAATGGCGGCCGTTGCCAGTCTCAAGATGTTGAAACGACTCGACCTGACAGATTGCGCGGCGATTGGCGACGACACACTCAAGGTCATTGGCGGTATGCCCAATGTTGATGTCCTGATCCTGCGCCGCGTTGGATTCTCTGACGCAGGCCTGGCATCCGTCAGCAAACTCTCAAAGCTCCGCGCACTGGATTTGCGAAATACTTTTGTCTCGGACGCCGGGATCGCCCATCTGGCGGGACTCAAATCCCTTGTGGATCTGCAGCTGGAAAACACCAAGATTACCGATGCCGCCATTGATCATCTCCGGGGGCTGCCGCTCAAGTCACTCAACCTCAACTATGACACGTCCATCACCGATGCCGCCATGACCGCCATCGCCAGCATCACCACGCTCGAGTCTCTTCAAATGGATGCCGCACGCCTGACTGATGTGGGAATGGCGGAAATTGGAAAGCTCAAACAGCTTCGACGATTCGGTTGTCGACAGGCTGACATCAGCAGTGAGGGAATCAAGCATCTGGCAGGATTGACGGAACTCGCTCGACTTGAACTGCGGGAGAGCTCGATTGATGATGCCTGTCTTGAAATCATCAGCAAGCTTCCAAAACTGACGTATCTGGACATCAGCGAATGCAAGCGAATCAAAGGTACAACGATCGGAGAACTCGGCAAACTGACCGGGCTGACCTACCTCGAACTGATGGAAATCAAGAAAGTCAATGATGACAACTTTGCGGCGCTCGGTACGCTGACAAATCTCACTGAACTGAATCTGGAATCTACGCGCATCACTGATGCCTCGACGCCGACGCTGCTTAAGCTCAAAAAACTGAAACGCCTGAGCGTTGCCGGTTCACAGATGGGTGACGAAGGAATCATTCAACTCAGCCAGCTGCCGGAACTGGAATGGCTGAACCTGAATAATTCACGCCCATTGCCGGAAACGGTGGAGGCGCTCAAAGCCGCAAAGCCGGGACTTAAAATCGTTGAGTGAGAATCACGGCGGAAACTCCGTCGCAATCGTTTATACAGTCGAATCGCAATGCAACGACTGCGATTTTTCATTGGTCATTCTGACTTGGTCATTGGTCATTCTTCCCCCAAAGGCACCAATCGTGCTCCCAGACACATCCAAACGAACTCGCAGCGAAGTGGCTTTCCGACATACATCGAAGCTGATTCCCGGCGGAGTCAACAGCCCGGCCCGCGCGTTCGGCGCAGTCGGAGGCACGCCACCATTTATGCAGCACGGCGAAGGAGCGTACCTGTTTGACATTGATGGCAATCGCTTCATCGATTACATCGGTTCCTGGGGACCGCACCTGTTTGGACACCGCCACCCCGCGATTCTGCAGGCCATCGAAAAATCACTGCTCATCGGCACCAGCTTTGGCGCACCGACGGAAGCGGAAGCGGAACTGGCCCAGTTGGTGATCGAAATGGTGCCGTCGGTGGAAATGGTCCGGATGGTGAATTCCGGGACAGAAGCGACGATGTCTGCTATTCGAGTTGCACGCGGCTTCACGGGTCGAAATGGCGTCATTAAATTCGCCGGCTGTTATCACGGGCACGTGGACAGTCTGCTGGTTGCCGCCGGCAGCGGCGCGCTGACGCTGGGATGTCCTTCAAGTCCCGGAGTTCCCCCCGGCGCGACGGCCGACACGGTCGTGCTGCCGTACAACGATTGCGAGAGTCTTGAGACCGCATTTCAAAAGCATAATGATAAACTGGCCGCCGTCATCCTGGAGCCCGTTGTTGGCAACATGGGCTGCGTAATTCCCACGCCAGAGTTCCTGGCGCTGCTTCGCCGTCTGTGTACTGAGCACGGGACGGTGCTGATCTTTGATGAAGTGATGACCGGATTCCGACTCGCCGCAGGTGGAGCGCAGCAACTCTTTGGCGTCATTCCAGACATGACAACGCTGGGCAAGATCATCGGTGCCGGGATGCCCGTCGGCGCGTACGGCGGTCGCGCGGACATCATGAACACCGTTTCGCCGGTTGGAAAAGTCTATCAGGCCGGAACGCTGTCCGGGAATCCCGTGGCCATGGCGGCTGGTATCGCGATGCTGAACTTAATTCGTCAGGAAAATCCCTATCCGCGTCTGGAACAAAGCAGCCAGCGTCTGGCGGAGGGACTTCGGGCCGCAGCCGAATCGGCACACGTCGATATCCGCATCAATCGCGTGGGCAGCATGTTGACGGCATTTCTGACGAATCAGACGGTGACGGATCTGACCTCGGCTACCTCATCTGATACCGCCCGCTTTGCACGCTGGTTTCATGGAATGCTGAATCGTGGAGTGTACCTGCCCTGCAGCCAGTTTGAGGCGTTGTTCGTGTCAGCCGTGCATACCGACGCGGATATCGATCAGACCATCGCCGCCGCCGGTGCCAGTTTCGCGGCTTGTAACGACTAAGCCGGTTGTCTCTTTCGTAAAGTTGTGGATGACCTGGAAAGCCAGTGTTGCCGTAACGCAACAGAATCGCACAGCTGTCATCAGTGCGGCTCCATCGCCAGGGTTGGACGAGTTTCGTCTGGATTGAATGACCGTTCCGAACGGCCAGCGCCCTAGTATTCATGCAATACATCTGAGCCAACTGGCCTGCTAAGCATCGAGCAAAAATTACTGTCGGAAGTACGTCAGGCTTTCCAGCCTGACCTGTCGTGTTTCGATGCGAATTCCGGGCAGGGGGTGGCTGTTTGTTCCGCACTTTTCACCTCTTGACTCTGCACGGAATTCTTATTCAATGAACGCCACACCAGTTCTGGAAAAACCTGTCGATTGTGGTCAAAAACCAAATCGGTCGCCGAAAGAGGTCGATCAGTTTTCAACGCTGGTGGCGCAGCACACGATTGAGCTTCCGGGAACCGAATGGCTCACTCGCCTGAATCTGCACGCTCCGCGCGAAAACATCCAGTGTCTCTCGTTGCAACTGCGAATTTTCAAGCGAATCTTTGACATCGCCAGCGCATCATGCCTGCTGGTTCTGATGGCACCTGTGATGGTGCTTGCGGCGATTCTGGTCAAGCTCACATCCCCCGGCACTGTGATTTATTCACAGACACGGGTCGGACTCAATCTTCGCACGAAGAAGAAGACAGATCGGCGGACGGAATCACGAACGCTGGTGAATAGTGCGGAAAACCGACGTCAACCGGGGCGAGACCGCCGCGAAAGAAGCAACTACGGACGACCGTTTACGATTTACAAATTTCGCACCATGCGGAACGATGCCGAGCGAAACGGTGCCCAGTTCGCTCAGCAGGGCGACGCCCGCATCACACCGATTGGTCGCCTGCTGCGACGCACGCGAATCGATGAATTGCCTCAACTGTGGAATATCCTGAAGGGCGACATGTCGATGATCGGCCCCCGTCCTGAGCGTCCGGAATTTATGATCGAACTGCAGGGGCAAATTCCAAACTTTATGGAACGCCTCGGTCTGAAACCGGGACTCACTGGCATCGCTCAGGTCGTCAATGGCTACGACAACGAACTGGAAGGCTTCCGCCGCAAAGTGTCGTACGACCTGATGTACCTCCAGAACTGCTGTGCCTGGAACGATATCAAGATCCTGTTCCGCACAATCCGCGTCGTGATCACCGGCGAAGGCGCGCTGTAGGGCGAGCGGTTGGGTGGCCGGGGTTGGGTGGCCGGGGTTGGGTGGCCGGGGTTGGACTGAGCGGAGCGAAGGAAACCCCGGGGTTTCGAGCTGTCGCTCTCCAACCCCGGCCACCCATCAATGCCTCTGTGACAGAGCACTGGAAACAAAAACAGCCCGCAGAAAGCTGCGGGCTGATTCGTTTGATTTCACATCGAGAAGATGTGGTTCTCAGATCACCAACTTAGGGTGAAGCCGGAAGTCTCTTCGCGAGGTCATCCACTTCGTTGTTCGTATCGATGGCAATCACCAGAGCCGCGACTGAGGTACCCAGCATCGCCAGCGTTACAACATCGATCAGTCCGAAGCCCGTGCCGGTTGGAGGACATGTGTTGCAGGGATTGCCGTTCTCGTCGTAAGCCTGTCCGCGAACAACATTCTCGTTGGCCGCCATCACCAGGTTTTCGGCACTTCCTGCCGGTGCAGTCCCATTTTTCCACAGTCGCACGGAAGTGGAAGCTGCACCAACTCGCAGGTCATGTGCTCCGCCGCGAACTCCTGTGACCGCGAAATCACCGTTGTTACCGGTCATTGCGCGGGCGACGGTGACTCCCTGATACCGAAGTTCGACTGCGGCATTTTCCACAGCACGACCTTCTGTCGTGTAAATCTGACCATTAAGAGTGCCATCGCTGGTCAATTCGACATCGCGGGCAACCTGCTGCCGACCACCTTCAAAAGCAGACGCGGTACTGGAAATGAAAATCCCAAAGCACGCAGCGACGCTGGCGGCCTTGGTCAGAATCGTGTGCGTTCGCATCGTGTTCAATCCTTGTGCTATGTCTTCGAAGCCACAACCGCCACCCTAGGCAGATTGCGAAAAATCCTTGCTACTGCATTGATCGGCATGACCAGAAAGATCGCTACAATTGAACTGAGCAAAAAAACAGAACATGCAAAAAAAATCAACTGGTAAATATTGCCGGTCCTTACTCGCCCCCAAAGTTTCGAACGGTCGCCGGTCATGTCGCAGGAACCTGAACGTAATCCAGTGGGACGGGGAGCCGCAGGCAATCCCGCCAACAGGTTCCTGAAAGTCGTACAGGAAGAGGACTTTGCACAGCTGGAGTTTGATGACGAGTTTCTGGAGCAGCTTCATCGGCCCGCCACTCGCTACTTCGACGACACCTCTCATTCTGTCATCTCCGAAAACGACAGCCCCGACATCCCGTTTCGATTCAGTCTGAATCCTTATCGCGGCTGCCTTCACGGTTGCAGTTATTGTTATGCTCGTCCGAGTCACGAATACCTGGGTTTGAGTGCAGGGCTGGATTTTGAGACAAAGATCTTTGTCAAACGCGCGGCACCGAAACTGTTTCGCAACTGGCTGGCCCGACCAAAGTACGTCTGCGAGCCCGTGATGTTGTCCGGAGTCACCGATTGCTACCAGCCGATCGAACGCAAATTACAGATCACACAACAGTGCCTTGAAGTCGCGCTGGAAGCACACCAGCCGATGTCGCTAATCACCAAGAATGCTCTCATCACGCGCGACGCGGACCTGCTGAGCCGGCTGGCATCCATGAACCTGTGTCGAGTCGCCATCAGCATCAACAGTCTCGACCAGTCACTGACAAAGACACTCGAACCCGCCTGTTCCGCGCCTGCGGCCAGACTGGAAGCAATCCGCAAACTCACAGCGGCTGGAGTCCCCGTGCATGCGATGGTGGCTCCGATTATTCCAGGGCTGAACGACAGCGAAATGCCAGCCGTGCTCAAGGCCGCCGCAGATGCTGGTGCCAAATCCGCCAGCTACACGATGATCCGCTTGCCGCTCGCCGTGGAAACAATTTTCCTCGACTGGATCAAACGCCACCGACCGACACACGCCGATAAAATTGAATCGCGTCTTCGCTCCGTGCGAGACGGCAAACTTAGCCAGAGCGAATTCCGAATCCGCATGCGCGGCACGGGACCGATCGCAGATCAGATCAACGCCCTCTTCAAACTGACCCGCCAGCGCTGCGGACTCGCCGCGACACTGCCCGCGTCCCGAACGGATCTGTTCCGACCGCCCACGACATCCTCCGGCCAGATGCATCTGTTCTAAGGCGAGCTTGTCGAATCTAATGAGCGTCCCTGTCTCGCCACCAATCTCAGCCTTGAGTCCGTATTTCGGAGCTTGTAAAGTTCCCGGCACAACGATAAAAATGTGACAGACCGGAATTTGGCGAGCGATATCAGTTTTATTACAGGTCACTTGAATCCGTATTTGATATCGTTCTGCGGCAAGAATCCACTGTTCACAATCGAAAGAAGTCACACTCATGACACCACTGGATGCTCAAGACGCTCGCATCGAAGAAATCATCGGCGGCGATGAGGAAGCGACATTCGACGAATGCCGTGACAAGTTTTATGATCACCTCGAAAATTCACTGAAACTTCCGTGCGACGTCACCGGAAGCGAAGACTTCCGCTGGGAGGAGTACTATGTGATTGGCCCCGGTGATCCAAAAGAACATGAAAGGCTCCGCAAGAATCAGCCATCCTACAGGGATGTCTTCGAACTTTTGGCAATTGAAGATGATGTCGTTTCGGAATGGATGATGTTTCGTGGCGAAGATGTGGCGGGACACGTCCGCCGTAGATCGGACGGCAAGGAATTCCATCTAGGCCTTGCCGAAATAAAGGCTGTTGACAAAAAGTCAAAGAACTATCAACTGCTCGATGACTACTCGGTATGGCTCGTCAACAATCGGTAGCTGTGGTCGGCTTGCGACGCCCAAAAGCCACAGAACCAATAAGGCTTTGGCTTCACGAATGCGGAGGCTGCGTTTCGGCGATTTCTGTAGATCCTTTCTGCCGGAAAGGACTTCGCAGCCCCGCTGCGACCTGCGACCAGATACGTTTCCACTTCAAAGTCATGTCGCCGGAGATCACGACACCGCTTTTTGTTTCGCCGCGCAACATCCCGCTGCACGGTTCATGTCATCGAAACCATTTTGGCATCATCACGCCATGTCTCTCGGTCGCAAATCCGAACGATTCGCTGCCGTCCTTTCGACCGAAAACTCCGGCCACCGCCCCACCGGTCGTGACAGACCCGCACGTCGGGTGTATCATTTCGAGCATGTCGCTTTTGAGTCGCATTGATTCCGCACTAAGCACCACACACACGCGGCCCCACGAAGCGGAAAAGTTCAACGCATGATCTATCACGGTCGTCCGGTTACGGCGTTCGTTCGACGTATACAACCTGGAAGAAGGTTTTGGGATGGTTCGCTATCTGGCGTCACTTGGACTCATGTTCTTTCTTGTGCCCTCGGTATTGGCACAATCCGATCGACCACCAGCCGTAGCCGTGCTCCGTGATTCCGAGCCAGCCTTCGATGGAACTGACATCTATCACGATCATGCGATTCTGTTGGACTCAGAGGCGAACGTCATCAAAACCATTTCCGGGCTTGGACTGTACCAATCATGGTCGCACCAAAACATGTTGCTGTTCGATGTGGCTCACCGGCACCTTATTCTCATCGAGAATCAGCGTGATCGTTTGTCCGTATTTGACTACAACGGAACTTCTCAACTGACAATTCCGATTGAAAATGCCAACGCTATTACCCTGACTGACGACGCGACAATGATCGGATGCATGGTCAGCAAGACTCTCAACGAACAACAAACAGTGTTCTTTGAGACTACGACGGGAAAGGAGATTCGTCGTCTAAACTGGGGAGGGGTTGCGCTCATCAATGATGTTGTTGGCTCACAGTTCTGGGCGGTTGGCAAGCAGCTAATCGCGTTTGAACCCGAGGGCGAGATCAGCGTCAGGCGCCCGCTAACGCGGCTGCCCGCTGAACCTCACCACCCCACGGTCATTAACTCCAGAAACTGGTGCGGTGTTGGAGTGGCCGTCGAACCAAATGCAAATCACTGGAATCGGAGGATTTGGGTCATCGAGCGGGAACATCCAGACGTAAAAGGGAGCCTGAATCGACTCTTCGCGGTTGATCCAGATGGACAGTCCCGCATCCTCGTGGAGTTGAACGATATCGATCCAAGAAGCATCGCTTGTGCAACGTATAAGGGCGACTTGACGCTAATTCTCGTTGTCGATGGGGCGACAGGCGACCTCGTATCGTTCAACTCCGACGGCGAACGGATGCGCAAAGTCGAGTTGGGCGTACAAATGGTTGGGTTCGGAGAGCATTCAGGTCTTTGGGTTGCTGGCCGCAAGTCTCTTCAACGTCTTGATCCGTCTGACCTTTCCGTTGTCGCTCAACACACGTTTGAGCAGGATGCTGATCCCGTAGGGCTTGCAGTTCACTAAGGCGAGAGGAAGAAACAGAATTACCAGGGATATCTCGTCGCCCAGGGAATCCGACCTGAGACAGGTCGGACTACGTAGGCAGATCTGTCCTCAGATCTGCTTCCTTTGGCGTGGTTCAGTCGCGCGGGTCCCGCTCCAACCAATGACTCGCCGATGGTAAATCCTTTCCTGCCGCTCGCCTAAGAACGCAGAACGATACCGTAAGACGGACACTTTTGTCCGTCACGCACTGTGGCGAGGCTTAAAGTCAGCGAACCTCGATCACAACCAGAGCGCCAATCCAAAAAGTCCACTGCTACAGCGGGGCACGACGGTGTTACGCGGTCGGGTGGCCGCTGGACGGAGCAGAGCGAAGGAAGCCCCGGGGTTTCGAGCTGCGCTCTCCAACCCCGGCCACCCGTTGAATGATGAAGATCGGTGGATCGGTGACGGCAGTGGTGAATCTTCTGCTCCGAACTCTGACGAGTCCGGCTACTCCTGTTTTTCGTCTTTAGGCTTTTCCTCTTTGGGTTTTTCTTCTTTTGACTTTTCCTCTGTCGGCTTTTCTTCTGTGGCTTCTGGAACGGGTGCTGGTTCTTCTTTTTTCTTCTTGGCTTCGATGTTGAATGGTGGGCCGGTGCGGTGGCCGACGGGGGCTTTGAATTCGCGGACCCAGATGTTGCGGAATTTGACGGGGTCGCCGTGGAACTGGAGTGAGATCGGGCCAGTTTCAGCGTGCGGTTTGTAGTGCGGTGCGGCGATGAAATTGGTTGGTCCCATCATTTCAAAGTGGTTGAGCATCAGCACGCCGTTCTGAATGAGCGTCACGTAGCCGGGCTTTTCGACGTCGCCGTTGCCCTTGAATTTGGGCGTGTTGAAAATGATGTCGTAGTAGTTCCATT
>Ga0073904_10003617_pt1 | contig 11607 bp, 7 predicted proteins | sample KloWWTrecipitate_FD_66668 | JGI IMG/M metagenome (GOLD analysis project Ga0073904, IMG submission 66668) | Active sludge microbial communities from Klosterneuburg, Austria, studying microevolution and ecology of nitrifiers - Klosterneuburg... | ecosystem: Engineered > WWTP > Aerobic digester >... | reverse complement strand
AACCGGGTCAGACGCCGATCCCACTCGCGATCAACAGCGTAGGATACCACGCAATGTTGTGCCGCCAGCGGCACAATACTACTCGCGCCGATCTCGACGAGCTTCTGGATTGCTATCTCGAATCGGTCTCCGCGAAGAAGCGCGAGGCCAACAGTCAGGTTGATCGGCAACGCCGCCGACGCGACCAGCGTCTCCACGATTGCGTTGGCACAGTCGCGTTCGATGTGTTCCAGCCGCGCGACCCCGACGAGTCCCGAACCATCCAGCAGCTCCACGGTGTCCCCAACCCGCAGACGAAGGACATTCCTTGCCTGGCGCGCCTGCTCCGGCGCGAGCCAGACTGCCTGGCCAGTTGCCAATGGTTCCTGGACGAAGAATCGATGGGCACGCACGCCGTGTCAGCTCCGGCGAAGAAGTAGCGTCACCCAGTCGCCTGCCTGTCTCCGGCCGGCGACCGTGAACCCGAGGGGTCCAAACGCATCTAACACGATCTGCTCTCGCTCGTCGATGATGCCGCTCGCGATGACCGAACCCCCCTGGGCGACGTGTCGAGCGATTTTGTCGGCGTTGTCTGCGAGAATGCGCGCGATGAGATTGGCGAAAACAACTGGATAGGTTCGATCGGCCAGCGGCGCATCTTCGATCGCTGCGGTGATGACCTCGATCTGGGCATCCATCTCGTTCAACGACACGTTCTGCGTCAGCGCCCGCGATGCGACCGGATCGATCTCGACGGCAGTTGCACGGCGAGCGCCGGATCGGATCGCGCCGATCGCGAGAATGCCCGAGCCGGCCCCGATGTCGAGCACATCGCGTCCGTTGAGATCCAGCTCTTCGGTGAACTGCATGCACATCTCGGTCGAGGGATGCAGGCCGGTGCCGAATGCCATGCCGGGGTCGAGATGGATGACTCGATCCCCCGGTCGCTCCTCGTATTCTCGCCAGGTGGGCCGAACGACGAACGACGCGCCGATCCGGAGGATCTGGAAGTGCTCCTTCCAGGCGTTCGCCCAATCCTCTTCTTCGCGCTCGGCGAAGGTCGGATCTCCGACACCACCGATCTGCTTGAGGTGCCAGAGTGCGTGCTCGAGTTGGCGGCGGCGAGCCGGTAGCTCGTCATCGACTGCCAGCCAGGTGCGGACAAGCACGGGCCTGGTCGGGTCTATCTCAAGATTGTCGCCATCATCGTCCTGCTTGTACGACTCCTCAACGACGACGCCCTGGTTGTATCCGTAGCTCGAAAGCAGCTCGCTGACCGACTCTACGGACTCCGCGTTGGCCGGCACGGCAACCTCGACCCATCGTCCCGGCGTATCAACCACGGCTGGCTCCGTTCTCTCGATCCGAACGCAGGTCGATGTCGGACGAATCGCCGACGTTCACCCGCAACGGTTCGCCCCGCACGATCGCGTCCCGACCGACAATCGAACGGGTGAGCATTGCCGACTCAATCGTCGCGCCTGCGTCCACGATCGAATCGCGGACAATCGCGTTTTCAACGACCACGTTGTCGCCAATGCTGACATCCGGCCCGATGACAGACCCCGATACCCGCGCTGAATCCGCAATGAAGACGGGTGGAATCACCACCGAATCCGTAGCGGATGGACAGGTTTCTGAGCGAGCGAGCAGAAACCGATTCGTCTGGAGTAACGCATCGGGCGTCCCGCAGTCCTCCCAGACAGTCGCTGGCAGTGTGGTGAATAGCGCGCCATCGTCGATCATCAACTGCACGGCGTCGGCGAGATAGTACTCACCCTTCGTCTGAATCCCCTCGGCCATCTGGCGGTCGATTGCCTGGAAGAGCCACTGGACATCGCGGACGAAGTAGACACCCATGATTGCCAGGTTGTTCTCCGGCGCCTGGGGTTTCTCGATCAATCGGGTGGCGCGCCCGTTATCGAGCATTACGATCCCGAATCGACGCGGGTCGTCGACTTCCTTGACGAAGATCGCGCCATCGGCCTCGAGCGTGGCGAGACGGTCGAGCGGCGCCTCGAAGACCATATCGGGGAACACGATCAGCGACGGCCCGGAGACCTGTTCGCGAGCCTGCAGGATGGCATGAGATTGCCCTAGCGGTTGATGCTGCTTCACGAACGCTGCGTCGAAGTGGTAGTTATCGCGGACGTATTCCTCGATCTGCTCGCCAAGGAAGCCCGTTATAAAGACGGCGCGATCGATCTCGACGGCGCTCAGCGTATCGAGCACATGTCCGAGGACCGGTTTGCCGGCCACGCTCACCAGCGGCTTCGGCCGACTCCAGGTCTGTGGACGCAGCCGGGTGCCGAGACCTCCGACGGGGATGATGATGTTCATCCGTCCTGAACCTCCCTCATCGTGGCGTCTTCGCCATAGCTGGCTGTCGCCACGCGCCGCCGAAACCGCGATGGCTCATCCATCGCAATCGACGCTAGAGTGTAACCGAGCGCAGACTGACTTGACTGTGGCGGATGCCGCAGTTCGGGTGTTGTAGATGTCATCGTCCGAGGTACCCCCAAGGGGATTCGAACCCCTGCTCTCCTCCTTGAAAGGGAGGCGTCCTAGGCCACTAGACTATGGGGGCCTGCAAGCCATCGGAAGAGTACCACAGACACTCGTCGGTTCTCGGCTCGTTCATGGCGCAGAGACGACGACGAGCGCCGCGATTCCTACGACGATGCCGCCAGCCACGAATGCTGCAATACGCGAGTCTCGCTGTATCCAGCGATCGATCTGCCAGGCGATGAATCGTCCCTCCGGCAGCAGCAATGCCGCCGCCACGAGCATCACGAAAATCGCGCCACGAAGTGCCAATCCATCCTCCCGGCGAAACTGCAGCACGCCACCTGGGACGCTGGCGAACGTCTCTGCGATCCAGAGAATCAGGTGGGTCAAGTACCAGGTAACAGCAGCCACGAACACCTGGATGGCCGGCAGCCACGCGGTTGCTACGATCAGCGCGCCGCCGGCCGCCGCGAGTGGGACGAGAGGTCCGGCCAGAACATTCGCTGGGATGGACACGAGCGAGATCGTGCCCATGCTAACGGCGAATGCCGGCGCCGTCGCCAACGTGATGGCTGCTGTCGCGACCATCGGCGTCAATACCACCGCGCGCAGGCCGGACCAGCGCGCCGTGTAACGCAGGCTGGCGATCAGTGCCGCCGTGGCAAGAATGCTGAGATGGAACGACAGGCTCGACAGCGCGGACGGATCTGTCGCGATCATCAGCGCGGCGGCCAGTGCGATCAGTGATGGCCCGTGGGCAGGCCGGCCAAGCTGGCGCGCGGCGATCACGAAGCCGCCCATGATCGCTGCGCGGATGACCGGTGGATCAGCACCAACCAGCCAGATGTAGCCCGCGAGGGCTCCGACTTCGATCGTGACCCATCCTGGACCACGTAATCCGAGCGCCAACAGGAGCGCTCCCACGCTCGCGACCACAAGCGTGACGTTCCAGCCGCTGACTGCCGTGATGTGAGAAAGCCCGGCGCGTCGCACTGCGTCGTCGGTGTGGCGTGTCATTGCCGAATCGTCGCCAATAAGCAGCCCGAGCGCCAACGCGCCCTCCGATCCGCCCACCGTCCCTCGAACCGTGCCGTCGAGCCAGTTGCGGAGTCGCGACCTCTGTTCCTCGAGTGTCGCCGCGTGACGCTCGACCACGAGTGACGAGACGATGAGGCTGTCCGCGTTGACGCCTTCGGCGCGCGTGGTGGCCAGGATCGTGTCCCCGCGATGAAATCGGGGCCAGGCTCCCGCCAGCATGAATGATGTTCGTTCGATGCCCTGCGCATCGGTCCACCGAACGCGAGCGTGATATCCGCGAGGGTTCTGCGCTGGGTCGGATATGACCGTCATGGTTGTGCGCTCGTGCCCGTTGCCGGCATATGGGGGTGTTGTGGGCTCTCGCAAGATGACAGCAGCAGCGCTGCCGGCGAGAAAGCCGATTAGCAAGGTCGCGCAGAGCACACGGACGTGATCGCGAGTGAGCGCAACGAGGATGAGCAATCCACCAAGAAGCGCAACCGCCAGCACCCACAGATCAGCGTTGGCCAGACGAGCGCCGGCGATGATTCCGAGCGCAGCGACCAGTCCCATCTCACGGTCGAATCGTGATGAGCGGGCGCAGGATTTCCACCATCCGCTCGGAGATCCCGCGGATTTCGGCTAACTGGTCGATCGAGGTGAATGGGCCGTTGGTGTCGCGGTATTCGACAATCCGTGCCGCGAGCGTCGGCCCGATGCCCGGAAGCGCATCCAGCTCGGTGGCAACTGCGTGATTGAGGTCGATCGGGCCGGCCTCACGTGTCGTGCCCGGGGCGGGCGTGCCGCGGGATTCCGCCGCTTTTGGCGTCGGCCTGATCTCCGGCACGACAACCTGGTCGCCATCCTGGACGACTGCGGCCATCGGCAGCGACGATGTGTCTCCGCCCTTCGCTTCACCGCCTGCCGCCTGAATAGCCTCGGCGATTCGGCTGCCGCGATCGAGCGTGTAGATCCCGGGCGCGACGACCTTGCCTCCGACATAAACGCGGATCGTTGATGGGTCCGGCGCTTCGACGACATTCAGCACAACCGTCGGGGTAGATCGCGCGCGCAACACCGTGGTCATCAATGCGACGACCACCGCCCCGAGCGCGACGCCGATCATCATCGCGCGGACCCAGGTCCACGATGATGATCGCTGTGGTTGTTCCACGGCCTCGGTCTCCGAACTGCTCAATCTGATCGAGGTGGATGATAGCGCAGGTCGCATATACTGTCCTGTGCGGGAAGGCCACGCGGAAACGCGTTTGGCCCGCGCTTGTTGTCTGGAAATATGCAATCGGGCGAAATGAGGGCGCGGTGACGCTATCCCACCTGCTGCCGCTGTTTCATGACATACCACTCCCAGCAGTCGGGCTAGCCAGAGTCGCCGAACCGTGGAGGACGCCGCCGCTCGCCGCTGCTGCTCGCGCAGTGGCGCTCGCATCCATGGCAGGTCGGACATCCGGCCCGATCGTCGTGGTTGTCGGTCGGCAAGAGACCGCCGATACGGTGATCAACAACCTGAGCCAACTCCTGCCGGTCGGGAACCCGCCGATGGCATGGAAGGCTGCCGATCCACTCCCATACGAACAGATGCCACACGATCCGGCTCTGGCCGCCCAGCGTTCGACCATCCTCGGACGACTCGTTGCCGCGAACGAATCCGAGATGCCCCCGGTTATCGTTGCAACGGCGCGCGCCCTGATGACCGCCGTCCGCCAGCCCGGTTCGTATGTTCGTGATGTTGTCGAGCTCGCCGTCGGGCAGCGGATTGATGATGCTGCGCTCGTTCGACATCTCACCGCGGCCGGATACGATCATCAGCCTCAGGTGGACGGCCCAGGGACGATGTCCCGCCGGGGCGGAATCCTCGACGTCTATTCGCCGGGAGCAGCCGATGCAATCCGGATTGAGCTGTTCGGTGATGAGATCGATAGCATCCGACGCTTCGATCCGCTGACCCAGCGCTCCACCGAGCGGGTCGCCTCCGCGTGCCTTCTACCCCCGATCGAATATGACCTCACGAATCGAGCCGTCGCGTTGGCGCGGATCGGCACGCTGAAGCTGGCTGCGCTGCGTGACGAGGTGCGCGAGGAGTGGGAACGACTGGTGGCGTTCCTGCAAGCGGGCGCCGTGCCGTCTTCGATCGACCTCCTTGCCTCCCTCTTCCCGGGCAACGACGCGTCCCTGCTCGATTACCTCCCAGCGTCGGCGCTTCTCGTTGTCGTTGATCCGCAATCGGTCGATCTGCAGATGGACCAGGTTGCGCTACAGGCAGAAGACGTGCGCCAGACACTGGAACAAGCAGGCGAGGTCCCCTCCGGATTTCCGATCCCCTATCGCCATCGGCGCGACCTCTTCTCCGATATCGAACGACTGGCGGTCTGGCGAATCGGGGATAGCGGTGACGAAGGTGTCGAAGTCGCGACCGGCGCGCCATTCGGGGACACTCCCGTTTTCGGTGGCCGCATCGATGACCTCGTCGCTGATCTGAAAGACGAGCTCACCGACGGGTGGCGAGTCGTGTTGGCTACTGAACAGAGTGAGCGACTCCGCGATCTACTCGAGGAACACGATATCTACCCCCGCGCCTTCAAGCGTGGCGCTGCTGAAGCCGCAACCCCGCCGGCGCCCGGAACGGTCGACGTTGTCCACGCGCCACTCACCGTCGGATTTCGGTACGGCCCGGCGCGACTTCTCGTTCTGAGTGATCTCGAACTGTTCGGTATCCGGAAGCTTGTCCGAACGCAAGGGACTCAGACTCAGGCACGACCGCGCAAGGTGAGGCAATTCAAGCCCGGCTCCTACGTCGTTCACGTCGAGCACGGCGTCGGACAGTTCGGCGGACTGGTGCGACTGGACCTCTCTGGCGTCGATCGCGAATATCTCCAGGTTGACTACGCTGGCGGAGATCGCCTCTATGTGCCCGTCGATCAGTCTGACCGGCTTGTCCCGTACGAAAGTCCGGCCGGCGAACCGAAGATCACCCGCTTGTCATCTCCCGATTGGGCGAAGACGAAAGCCCGGGTCCGTCGCGCGATCCGTGAGATGGCCTGGGAGCTACTTCAGCTGTACGCCGCGCGGGAGACGGCACAGGGGCGCGCATTCCCGAGCGACTCAACCTGGGATGCCGAACTCGCGGAGTCGTTTCCGTTCCGTGAGACGGTTGAGCAGGACAAAGCCATTCGGGACGTCAAGGCGGATATGGAATCTGCGCGCCCAATGGATCGCCTTGTTTGTGGCGATGTGGGCTATGGCAAGACAGAGGTCGGGCTGCGGGCCGCCTTCAAGGCGGTCAACGATGGAACCCAGGTCGCCGTGCTGGTGCCGACGACGATTCTCGCGCTGCAGCACTACAACACATTCCGCGAACGCCTCGCCCCATTCCCGGTTCGCGTCGAGATGCTTTCGCGTCTTCGAAGCAAGACCGACCAGTCTGCAGTAGTTCGCGGTCTCGCCGATGGCACAGTAGATATCGTCATCGGGACGCATCGACTACTTCAGAAGGATGTCGACTTCAAGAACCTGGGGCTGCTGATCGTGGATGAGGAGCAGCGATTCGGCGTCCGCCACAAGGAGCACATCAAGCGGATGCGTTCGGCGATCGATGTCCTCACGATGACCGCGACGCCGATCCCTCGGACGCTCCACTTCGCGCTGACCGGCCTGCGGGATCTGTCACTGATTACCACACCGCCGCAAGATCGCGTGCCAATCCGCACATTTGTCACGCCGGCCGACGACGCAATTATTCGGGAGGCGATACTGCGGGAGCTTGCTCGTGGTGGCCAGGTCTACGTTGTCCACAACCGCGTCCAGAGCATCTACCGCACCTGCGAGCGGCTTCGGGAACTCGTGCCCGAGGCGCAGCTCGCTGTTGCTCACGGTCAGATGAACGAACACGATCTCGAGCAGGTTGTGTTGGCGTTCATGCGCCAGGAGTTCGACGTGCTGATTTGCACGACGATTATCGAGTCCGGGGTCGACATACCGAATGCGAATACGATCGTTCTGGAAAACGCACAGATGCTCGGGCTCACTCAGATGTATCAGCTCCGAGGGAGAGTTGGCCGTTCGACCAATCGCGCGTACGCCTATGTCCTGTACCCGCCGAACACGCCACTCTCCGTCGAGGCATTGGAGCGGCTTGAAGCAATACAGGAGGCAACCGAGCTTGGCGCCGGGTTTCAGGTCGCGATGCGCGACATGGAAATCCGCGGCGCGGGGAACATTCTCGGCGGTGAGCAGTCAGGCCACATCGCGGCGGTGGGATTTGATCTGTACACCAGGATGCTCGCGCACGCTGTCGAGGAGATTCGTGCCGGCCACCCGATTGCCGAACCAGAGGAGATCAACCTCGATATCGCGGTCGAGGCCGGCATCCCCGAAGAGTTCGTTTCCGACGAGCAGTCCCGGCTGGAGCTCTACCAAAGGATTGCTGCCGCGCCCAACGAGCGAGCGCTGGTCGACCTCGATGCCGAGCTTCGCGATCGGTTCGGTGCGGTTCCCGCTTCAACCGAGCGGCTGTTCGATCTGGTCCGGCTACGCCAGCGCGCGAGCCGACTGGGGCTAACGACCATCGTCGAACGCGACGGCGATATCCTCGTGCGTCCGGTCATCGGGGGCAAGCTGAGCCAGCAGCAGTTGCGACGTGAGCTGGGCAACGGAATACGTGTCACGCCCAACCAGGTTCGTATTCGTGTCGAAGACCTGCGAGTAACTCGCGACGTCGCGCTCAATCGGCTCTTTGATGTGATCGCGAGCGCGGGCGCCAGTATGGCGGTTCAGGGAGATGAATCTTCCTCAACTTCGAGTTCCGCAATGATGGCGCGGGCTCGATCTGCCTGATCCTCGCGGACGAGGATGTAATGCTCGTTGAGTGCGTTTGTGGTGAAGCTGTGCCCCATGCCGCCGGCCTTCAGCGCACTGATGATCCCCTCGTCCTCGAGCACCTGCTGCCAGATCTCGGCGATGATCTCGTTTGGCGCGACTGCGGCGGTGACGACGCGCACGTCGTCGTGTTCTTCGTGGCTCATGAATCCCTCAGATAAACAACCGTCACGCCATCCCCGCCTTCGTAGTGCGGCGGGGTTTCAAACTTCTCCACCAGCGGGTGTCCGCGCAACACATCGCGAACAACGTCGCGCAAGGCGCCCGTCCCCTTGCCATGCACGATCCGGACAAACGGCAGCCGCGAGAGGTACGCGTCGTGTAGATACTCGTCGACCAGTTGGTCCACGCCTGCCGCTCGTTGACCGCGGAGATGCAACTCCATGTCCACTTCGCGGCGCGGTGGCGGCATGCTTGGCGCTGGTCGGTGGTCGATTTTCGGCTTGCTGCCCAGCTTGCGCACCCCCGACAGCGGCTGGCGAACCTTGAATGCCCCCATCTGGACATCCACCCCGGTCATGTCGTCGGAGAACCCGGTGACTTCACCCTCGCCGCCCAAAGCGACGAGCTCGACATGATCGCCCAGTTTCAGCGGGACCCGGACAGTGGCCCGCGCCGGCCGGCGACGTTGAGACTCCTTGACGGCACGAGCCGCTGCTTCGACATCCTGCCGGGCGATGTCTTTGACTGGCTTGATTTCGGCCCGTTCGACGCGAACCGGGACTTCGCGGATGCGGCGGATCGCTTGGCGAGCCTCTGCGAGCTCGCGCTCGACCTCGGCCAATGCGTCTCGTCGTGCGCTTTCGCGCTCGATCTCTGCTTCCGCGCGAGCGTGCTCCGCTTCACGGCGAAGATTTCCGGCGACAGCGCGTTCTCGTGTTGCCTCTCGCCGTGCGACCTCAGCTTCCTCGCGCCGTTGACGGATCTCGCCGAGTAACGTATCCGCCCGTTCGACCGACGGATCTACGAACGTCCGGGCTCGTTCGATGACTCGATCGGGCATGCCCAGGCGTCGCGCGATCGCGAGCGCGTTTGACTGGCCAGGGATGCCGACCACCAGACGGTACGTCGGGGAGAGTGTCTGCAGGTTGAACTCGACGCTCCCGTTCTCTGTGCCTTCGGTGGAATAGGCGAACGCCTTCAGCTCGGAGTAGTGGGTCGTCGTTACTCCCAGGCATCCTACGTCGAGGATCTCGGTGATGATCGACCGGGCGAGCGCGGCGCCCTCCTCCGGGTCGGTGCCAGCGCCGAGCTCATCGAGAAGGACGAGGCTTTCCCGCGAGACGCCATCCAGCATCGCGATCACCCGAACCATGTGCGAGGAGAACGTCGAGAGATTCTGCTCGATGCTCTGTTCGTCGCCGATATCGGCGAAAATGCCGTCGAAGACCGGCAGCTCACTGCCCTCGTCAGCAGGTATGAACAGTCCCGACTGAGCCATGACCGCCATCAGGCCGATCGTCTTCAATGCGACTGTCTTGCCACCGGTGTTTGGCCCCGTGATGACCAGCACCCGGAAGGTCGTGCCCAGCTCGATGTCGATCGGGACGACGGTCGATGGATCAAGCAGCGGGTGGCGAGCGCGGTTCAGCACAACCCGACGACCATTGTGGGATTGACCGTCGACGATGGCCGGCATCGTCGCGCGACTCGCGGATGCGTAACGTGCCTTTGCCAGCGCCATGTCGATCGCCGCCAGCGCTTCCAGCGTGCGACGTAGCTCTGGTGCTGCCTCGCCGACCTCCCGTGAGAGCACCGTGAGGATCCGCTCGATCTCATGTCGCTCTGCAGATTGCAGCTCCCGCCAGCGATTGTTCAGATCGACGATATCCATTGGCTCGACGAAGAGCGTCTGCCCGCTCGCGGAGGTGTCGTGGACGACACCCGGCATCTGTCCACGTCGATCGGCGCGGACCGGCACAACGTAGCGTCCGTCTCGCTGGGTGACGATCGGGTCCTGGATCGCAGAGTGCTGCAGATACCGATTGATCCGCTCCAGAAGCCGGCCGTGGGCCGACCTGAGCTGCTGGCGTATTGTGCGCAATGCGTCGCTCGCCGAATCCAGCACCTCACCACGCTCGCCAATGCAGCGGCGGATGTTCGCCTCGATACCCGGCAGCTCGACGATGAATCCGACAAACTCATCGATTTCCGGGTATCGCTCGCTGGCCTCCTCAATTCGCCGAAACGAGCGCTTGAGCGCGCGAGCAGCCGCGATCGTCGAGAGAACATCCAGCAGCTCTTCGGGCTGAAGCACTCCCCCGATCTCTGCGCGCTCGACCTCGGTGCGGATGTCGCGACAGCCTCCGACACCGAAGCCGGCATGGTCTTCGAGGAGGCGATAGGCCTCGTCGGTAACCCGCAACAAGTAGCGGACAGTTGAGGCATCGGCCGACGGTCCGAGCTCGGTGGCCCGTACCGCAGCCAGCGAGAATTGACAATGTCGCGCCACGCTCGCCCGGACGCGGTCGAACTCGAGTGTCGTCAGAATGTCGGTTGCCACGTGCTCTTCCGTTTGCTTCGCTCAGGGTTGGTTGTTCAGTCGCCAGGGTGGTCCGAATGTCGCAGCGTTCATTGTATCGTCCCGCCTCGCGAACCACCCTCAAGCGCGGATCGCACCTGAACGTGAAAGGTCTGGTTGACACGAACATCTGTTCGTCATTATACTGACGTCGTCGAGTGGCTGCTGCGATCGATAGCGTACCGCTGGATCATGTGGGAGAGAAGAGATATGAAGGAATTGTCGGCGCGTCAACGAGATATTCTCGGGTTCATCGAGACGTTCACCGATGCGCGCTCCTATCCCCCAACGATTCGCGAGATCCAGGATGGATTGTCGATCTCATCCACCAGTGTTGTGGATTACAACCTCAAGGTTCTCGAGCAGCGCAACTTGTTGCGCAGGAACAGACATATTTCCCGGGGCATTGAGGTGGTCGGCAGAGCGACATCGCGTCGGGGCGTTATCTCGATTCCCGTCGTCGGCCGGATCGCCGCTGGCGAGCCAATTCCGGTGCCGGATGACCTTGTAACTCAGGAGTTCATCGACACAATCGAGTTGGGCGTCGACGTGCTAGGTTCACGGACGGAGGGCTTGTTCGCCCTTCGCGTCAAGGGGCATTCAATGGTCGATGCCTTGATAAACGATGGTGATGTTGTCGTTCTCCGACACCAGAATGTCTGCGAGAATGGCGAGACGGTGGCGGTCTG
>Ga0073904_10003616_pt1 | contig 11608 bp, 9 predicted proteins | sample KloWWTrecipitate_FD_66668 | JGI IMG/M metagenome (GOLD analysis project Ga0073904, IMG submission 66668) | Active sludge microbial communities from Klosterneuburg, Austria, studying microevolution and ecology of nitrifiers - Klosterneuburg... | ecosystem: Engineered > WWTP > Aerobic digester >... | reverse complement strand
GATGGTATTTGGTTGCTTTGGATAAAAAAAATGAAGTGGTTAAAACTTTTGGTTTGGATCGAATCTCGAATTTAAAAATTACTGATACCAAATTTAAACCTTTTACTTTTAACGTGGAAAAGGAGTTCCGCAATGCTTTTGGTGTGTTAAGAGACTCGCCCGCTGAAAAGGTGATTCTTCAATTTTCCAAGATGCAAGGAGAATATATAAAGACTTTCCCATTGCACGATTCCCAGCGTATAACGATAGAAACAGGAGATTTTGTCACATTTGAAATTTATATTCATCTTACCCACGACTTTATTATGGAACTTCTCAAATATGGTAACAATGTAAAAGTTGTAGCACCAGAAAGTTTGATTGCGACAATGAAAGTGAGAATAAGGGAAATGCAGGATTTATATTCTTAGTTAACTACTTTTAACACACATGTACAAATATTGCAATAATAAAATGGAATTAATTAAAGATGGAATAATCGATAATGAGGAATATAAAAAATCTTCTGTGAAAGTTTTATGGATTTTGAAGGAAGGTAATGTTGCCGAAGGTGATGAAAATAAACAAAGAGATCTCTGTGAAGAATTTCGTTTGAATTTACATAAAAATAATGCTTTGTCGATACCAACTTTTAGAAAAATGATATATGCCACTTATGGTATTTTGTATCCCGATCTTGAATGGCATGATGTTCCTTTTGCAAACGAAGATGCTTATGAAGTTGTGAAAAAAATCGCCTATATTAATATTAATAAATCTCCTGCTGGTTCAACATCAAATTATAAGGATATAAAAAAAGCTTATGATGATAAGAAGGAAGAACTTATAAAACAAATTAGTGAAATAAATCCCGAGGTTATCGTATTTGGGAATACACTTTATTATTTTGATTTTAAAGATTTAGATAAAATTGGTTGGACTATTTCAAATTCGGCAAGGAAATATGCTGATGAAGAAACCAAGCATACAGCATTTTATAAAATCTCCTCAAGTAAATTATGCATTAATGCTTATCATCCTGCCTATCCTAAAATAGCTGATAAAGTTTATTGGGATGAAATAAGAAAAGCATATCTTTTTTGGAAATCAAATCAGTGAAAATATTTTAAACAGAATATAAAAGTTATAGAACAGTTAAATGGCTGTATTTGTTTCCTGCAAATCGTAGAAAGATAAGTCCAAGAACTGTCACTCCATAATCAGCTGCTTTCACCTCATCATAAGCACGGAGCGAATTGGCAGAATTCCAAAGGTCTTTTTCTAGTTTTTTTGAGTTGTTCGTTTGTCATTATTGTTTAAAATTTTATTTAAAAAAAACTATTTCCCCCATTTAGTTCTTATCCTTTTTTAAGACTTGATTAATTGCATTATTTTATCGATTAATATTTTTTCTGTTGCTTCTATTTCGCCATCACTTGCCGCTAACTGATTTAACTTATCCATTACTTCGTTTGCTCTTTCTTTGGAACTGAAAGCAGTTTCTTTAACTGTTAATTCGGGTAAAACCGAAGCATTCATTAAATCAAATAAAAGTTGTTTTTCTGTATTTGTAAACTCATTTAGATTTCCAATCATTTCTGAAAGGAAGATTTTCTCTTGCTCTTCCATTTTACCGTCAACTTTTGCCAAATAAATAAGTAAGATGATTTCGTTTCTCTTGTCTTCTTTGGTTTTGAAATTATTGGTTTTAAAAAGCTTTCCAAAAAAACCACCTACTGCTTTTGTGGCGTTACCAATATTTTGTTTTAATTCTTCCGCATCACTTTGAAAAATGACTTCAGGATTACTCCAAATATCTATTATAGTTAGGTTGTGTTCTTCGTTTGTAATAATGTGTTTGTATGCAATTTCGACACAAGGAATTATTTGGTAACTCATTTGTTCTTTGACTACTAAAGGAAAAATAGTTTTGTTGAGTTTTAAATCTGATTCGAAATTTGTTGCAAATTTCAAGCTGTATTCATCGTAGTTTTCGGTTTTTACAGCATTTAATCTTTTGTATATTTCTAAATATGGAGCATCGGTAATGATGTGTTTTTTAATATCTGATTCCACTACAGAAATAGTCTCACCTTCAAATGTAAGTTTGTCTATGCTGTCATTTGAAACTGTAGTTTCAACATAGACCAATTGTGCCATTAATCCCATTGTGTTGCACGTAGGACAATCGACCATTCCATAACGATCTTTGTCTCCATAACACGTTTTGCAAATTATAGTGCCTTGCGCTCTGCAATAATCACAATTTATTTCGCCACGGCCATTACAATTTTCACAACGTAATTCTCCTTTAGCAGCGCATTTGCTACAATTTACAATTCCCTGACGACAATCTGAACAAGGGTAAATACCCCGACCGCTACATTTTTTACAACGTTGTTGTTTTCCATTTACAGTAACCATTCCAGTACCATTACAACCACTGTCAAAAAATCCAGAACCACATTTTATTTCTCCTTTACCGCCACATTTTGAACACTTGCATTCTCCACTTCCTCGACATTGATCACACTTTATAAAACCGGAGCATTTACAGGGTTTGCAATCTACTTTTTTACTTCCATTACAGGAAGGACAAGTGTAATCGTGTCTTCCTTTACATTCACTATCTGGACAACCAACATATTTATTTGTTATACAGGTAGGGCAGCTTTCTTTGTATGATAAATCAGGGAAAAAATATTTTCTTTGAATTGGATTAATTTCATTGTTAATCTCATCAAAAGGAAATTTAAGAGGGTTTTCTATGTGGATTTTATCCAGTTTAGAACCATTAATCTTGAATTTTTGATTCAGTATTTTTAAAAGGTTATCATTTTTTAAAACTGCCTTTTGTCCCAACAGTTTTTCTCCTCCTTCAATTTCTTTAAAATTATCTGTAACGGCATCATAAAGCGGGAATTTGACAAACTGAATTTCTCTTTCTACCTTTTGAAACTTCATTTTTGAAAAACTGTAGTCGGCTCGTTTGAACTCTTGATTTTCAGAAATAATCATTTTGTCAAATTGGTCAGGAACTTGATTTTTTAAAATAGTTTTAATTTGTTCTATTGTGATTTTTTGAAATTGTTTGTCGGCAGAAATTTTCATTAATAACTTTTTGGGGATTATATACAAACATACAATAAAGCAATCTTAAGTTCTTTGAGGGAAACCGTAAAAGGGTAAAAATAAATGAAAAAAAGTGAAAATAAATTTAGTGTGTAGGTTGTATTAACCACCCCGTCACTTTGAACCTAGCTAACACTTTATAAACTAAAAGAAAAACTCGTCACACAATCTACTTACCACAACCCCCAATAAAAAAATCCGTTCAAATCTGTGCAATCTGCGGCCAAAAAAACATGAGGCAATCGTATTACCAGTAGTAGAATATTTGAACAAAAAAAGGCATACCGTTAATGGTTTGCCTTTTTGTTTTTTAATTTTGAATAATTTGTATTACCAACTTTCTAAGTTTACATTCTTTTAAAACAAGTTTCAAAGCAGAATATTTTTAATAACCCACTTGTATCATATCTGGATGGTATCTTTTGTAGCCATTATTACCAATTAAAACAATAACTGGAAAGGTTTTATGATATTCATCAAAAAAGCCAGAAGTTTCAAATGCATTATAAGCATCATCATTCATATTTATACTTGTCAATTCTAAAGTTTCATTATTATATCCAGAAACACTTACTTTTAAATCACCTCCACCTTTATATATATCATAACTTAATGTTTTAGCATATTCTTTACGTATTTCTGCTACTGATTTTGAAATTTTATTGGTAGCTACTGGAGTTGGGTTTTCATCTACTGGAATTGGGTTTTCAACTACTGGAGTTGGATTTTCATATACTGGTATTGGCTTTTCATATACAGCAGTTGTATCAACAAAATCAGGATTATTAACATTTATAGCATTATTGCAATTTCTAAAGACAAATGAAGAAATACTAATGAAACCAACCATAATCAAAATATTAGTAAAACAACCATTGTTTGTTTCTTTTTTTGAATATTGATATCCGCACTTCGGGCAACTTTCTGCATTTTTGCTTATTTTTTCGTTACATTCTTTACAATTAATTAAAGACATATTTATAAGTTATAGATTATTAAGTAATCACTTTTTTAATGATTCATATAAATTACACTCAAATATAATAATTATAACAACATATTATTTTAAACTTCCTGTAAACAAATTAATTTATTTTGTATGTAAATAATGTATTATATTTTAAGTATGCCAATTTATCTGTGGTTGGCTATTTGAACAAAAAAATGAGCAACTTCCGATGTAGCTCTTTCTAATTTATTTTAGTCATTCATACCTATAAATATTCTATTTATTCTTTCACCTTGCCATATTTGGTCATAGTATGTGTTTTTAACGTTTCCATAATAATCAGTGGTTGTTTTGACTGTTCCTGTTGTATTGCCATATTGATCTTTTTGAGTCGTTACTTTATTGCCATAATAATCGGTTGTAATAGTCGCGGTTTGTTCTAAACTGGCATAAGCAAATAAAATGACACTAAGTTTTAAACAAAAAAATTCAAAATAAATTGTGCTTTTTTTTTTGCTTATTCTATATACTTTTAAGCTTCCCTGAATACATTTTTAAAAAATACAGTCAAATGTATGTAGTTAAATATTAACTATTTTACGGTTTCCCACATTTGGCGTTATTTTTTTTAAAAAAGTAATCTTTAATAAAATTCCTGCCGCATAAAGCGTTTCATCCCCAGACTTGTAGCGTCTATAACCTCATACTAACCAAAGCTAAGAAAGCATTTGTTTAGTCTGTCAAACTACCGCGGTAGTTTAAGGTGAACTACGGCCGTAGGTTAGTCAATCTACGGCCGTAGTTTTATTTATGGAGTAGTATTATTCCGTATCTTTGTCTGTAGCATATACCAAAATTGTACAACTCTAATCTATTTTAGCATGGCCATACCTTTTTCACCTTCGGGAAAAATAAATCCTAACGATGCTTCGGCTCCTATGAAATATTACCCTCGCGCCAGTAATTTTGGCGAAATTGATTTGGAAGAATTGGCAGAACAAGTTTCTTTCAGTTGTTCAGCAACTCCAGCCGATTGTTATCTTGTAATTATGAGTCTGGTGACAGAGGTTTCCAATTCTTTAGAACAAGGAAAAATTGTCCGTTTGGGAAATTTGGGCTCGTTTCAGGTTAGTATCAAAGGGGATAGTAGTGCTACCCCCGAAGCGGTAAAAGCCCAAAATATCACAAGTACTTCGATACTTTTTAGACCGGGTAAAAAATTAAAAACGATGTTGAAGCGATTGGTTTTTGTCCCTAAAAAGTAAATAGAATTATTTGCCGATGCAGAAATTAATATTCTGTATTTTCTGAAATCTTCGGTCGTTGGCAAAGGAGTGGCAACTGAAATGTACAACATACTTGTATTTAATGTGATTTTCTTTAAAAAAAAATTACTTACTTTTGCAAAGATGATAAAGAAGCAACTCTATATTTATTTTCTTTACACGGCCTGTATCCTTCAGTTTGGGCACAGTTTGTTTCCGCATACGCATATTATAGAACATACCCACAATGGCACACACCATCACCATCACGAGGAGCAATCGGATGAAAATAGGTTGCCTTTCTTATTCTCCCATTTTAATCATACTTCAGACAGTTTTTCAAATAGTCACATAGAAGATGTGGTTAGTATTGTCAAAGAAGTTCCTAATCAGATAATTGTTTTAAACAGTTGTTTGTCCTATTCAAATGTTATAGGGTATTATACTAAAAAAGAAGTAGTTCGGAACAAAGAACCGCTAATTTTTATTTCTCCTCATTTACTCTTTCTACAATTTCGTGGGCCGCCCACACTTTTTAGTTAAACTATTCAATCTTTGAATTACAGGACACTTATTGCCTTTTTTGGGTTATAAGTTATTTTCATATACACAACTTTCTAAAAACAAAATCAATGAAATCGAAGATTCACGATTTCAAAAAACAAAATCTTAAAAGATGAGTAAAAAATTATTGCTTTCAATGGCAGTTGCAGGAATGCTATTTACTGCTTGTAATGGTAAGAAAACAGAAGAACAAGGACACGACCACACCGATGGAACGCATCAACACGCAGACGGTGCAGAGCATCCAAATCACGAAACTGATACAGTAACCCAAGAAGAATTTACGGTTGGGAAAGATAGTGTAGCTCCACAAGAAGCACACGGTCACGAACACGAGAATGGAGAAAAACACGACCATTAATCTATTTTAATGCCTGTAATTGTTGTAATTACAGGCATTAAATAAAACTTTATACTATATGAAAATAATGCAAAAAATAATGCTGCTTGGTCTATTCTTTATTGGATTTACAAGTTGTAACAAAAAAGAGGAAACAAAAGAAGGTTCTGCTTTAGAACCATTGGCATATACCCTCTACACCGAAAATTCAGAATTGTTTGTCGAATTCAAACCTTTGGTAGTCGGTGAAACTTCAAAGTTTGCTGCCCACTTTACTGTTTTGGGTGAAAATTTTAAAGCATTAACCGATGCTAAAATTACTGTCAGTTTGATTGTTGGAGATCAGGGTATCAAAAATTCAGTTGATGCCCCAAGTTCGCCCGGAATATTCCGTTTGGCTTTAAGTCCGAAAACGGCAGGAACAGGAACTTTGGTTTTTGATATTGTAACCAAAAACTTCACTGATAAAATCACGATTGAAAATGTGGTGGTTTATGCAGATATGAAAACTGCTTTGGCGCAACAACCTGAACAAGCAGAAAGTGGCGCTATTTCTTATTTGAAAGAACAAGCTTGGAAAGTGGAATTTGCCAATAAAGCTATCCAAAGACAGACATTCAATGACGTTATCAAAACAAGTGGTCAAATTCTTTCTGCTCCGGGGGATGAAATCATTGTAACGGCAAAAGCAAGCGGTGTCGTTGTGTTTACAGGTAAAAATACTATTGTGGGTTCGGCTGTAAATTCAGGAAGTTCCCTTTTTACTATTAGCGGCGGCGATATGACTGAAAGTAATATTGATGCTTCGGTAAAAGAGGCTAAAGCTATTTATTTGAAAGCCAAAGCAGACTATGAGCGTTCCAAATTATTGGTAGCAGATAAAATCGTTTCCGAGAAAGAACACCAACAAGTAAAACTACAATTTGAAAACGCACAAACTGCCTATGCCACTGTTTCCAAAAATTATGGTTCTAAAGGTCTAAATGTGCTGTCTCCAATGTCGGGTTTTGTTAAAAATGTATTGGTCACTGAAGGGCAATATGTGCCATCGGGAACACCATTGGCCACGATTTCAAAAAACAAGAAATTGATTGTACAAGCCAATGTGTCCCAGAATTACTTTAGCAGATTATCAAGCATTAGCTCTGCCAATTTTAAAACACCTCAAAGCGATGTAGTTTACAATACTGCTGCCTTGAACGGAAGAATTATTTCTTATGGGAAAAGTGCATCAGCATCCACACCATTTATACCTGTCACTTTTGAAATTGACAATGCAGGTCAATTGGTTTCGGGTTCTATAATTGAGATTTATCTAAAATCTTCTACTATTGTTGATGCTTTAGTAGTTCCTGTTTCCGCTCTTATTGAAGAACAAGGGATTTTCTACGTGTATGTCCAAACCGGTGGTGAAAGTTTTCAAAAAAGAGAAGTGAAATTGGGTGCCAGTGATGGCTTGAACGTACAAGTTCTTGAAGGTATTTCTGAAAATGAAAGAGTGGTTACCAAAGGTGGTTATCAAATTAAACTATCCAGTGCATCAGGTGCTTTACCTGCTCACGGACACGAACATTAATCTGTAACTTATGCTAAATAAAATAATTAAATTCTCGCTGCACAATCGATTTTTTGTAGTGATAGCATCGGTTTTGTTGTTGATTTTTGGAAGTGTTATCTCTTCTAAAATGGAAGTTGACGTGTTTCCAGATTTAACGGCTCCAACGGTTGTTGTGCTTACTGAAGCGCACGGAATGGCTCCTGAAGAAGTGGAAAAACTGGTTACATTTCCTATTGAAACTTCTGTAAATGGTGCTACCAATGTGAGACGAGTTCGTTCTTCTTCCTCTGCTGGAATTTCTATTGTATGGGTTGAATTTGAATGGAATACTGACATATACAAAGCAAGACAAATTGTAAATGAGAAAATTACCGCAGTAGCCGAAAAACTGCCACAAGGTGTTGGAAATCCCACAATGGGACCCCAATCTTCCATTATGGGAGAAATTATGTTGGTCAGTGTAACGGCAGACAAGACTTCCCAAATTGATTTAAGAACTATTGCCGATTGGACTATTAGACCCCGATTATTGGCAACGGGTGGTGTATCACAAGTAGTTGTCATTGGCGGAGAATACAAGCAATACCAAATATTGGCTTCTCCCCAAAAGATGAATTATTACAATGTTTCGCTTAGCGAATTATTAAAGGCTAGTGAAGAAGCCAATGGTAATTCGTCTGGTGGATTTATGAACGAATACAACAACGAATATATTGTTAAAGGAATTGGTAGAACCAACGAAATTGAAGCTTTAGGCAAATCTGTGATAAAAATGCAGAATGGAAATCCAATCAAAATTGAAGATGTTGCCGAAATAAAAATTGGTGCTTCTTTAAAAATTGGTGATGGTTCGTTAAAAGGGGAACCTGCCGTGATTATGACCGTAATGAAGCAACCCGCAACCAATACGTTGGAACTCACCAAAACTATTGATGCTTCTATTGCTGACATTCAAAAGAACTTGCCCAAAGATGTTCACATTAATACCAAAATCTTCCGTCAGGCTGATTTCATTAATGCTTCCATCAACAATATTCAAAAAACTTTATTGGAAGGAACTGCATTTGTCATTATCATTCTGTTTTTATTCTTGATGAATTGGAGGGCTACTTTTATCTCCTTATTGGCTATTCCTATTTCATTAATTGTTGCCATTTTGACCTTGAAATATCTGGGTTTTACCATCAACACGATGAGTTTAGGAGGTATGGCAATTGCCATTGGTGATTTGGTGGATGATGCCATTATTGATGTGGAAAATGTTTTTAAACGACTAAAAGAAAATGCACTAAAACCCAAAGCGGAACAAAAAGACAAACTGACTGTTATTTTTGATGGTTCCTTTGAAATCAGGAGTTCGGTTATTAATGCCACCTTTATTATCATCGTTGCGTTTTTACCATTGTTCTTTTTATCAGGAATGGAAGGCAAATTATTGGCACCGCTTGGTATCGCTTTCATTGTAGCGTTGTTTGCCTCTTTAATCGTTTCCATTACACTGACGCCAGTTTTGGCCAGTTATTTATTGACTAACGACAAAATGCTTTTAAAACAGCACAAGGAAAGTTGGTTGGTGGAACGTTTGCAAAAAGTGTATTCCAATGCTTTGAACCGCGCAATGGAAATGAAAAAAACAGTACTTGTCATTGCAGGAGTTTTGTTTTTGATTGCTTTATTGGCTTTGAGCCAATTGGGAAGAAGCTTTTTGCCTGAATTCAACGAAGGTTCCTTGGTGGTCAGTGCCGTTAGTTTGCCCGGAATATCCCTGGAGGAAAGTAACAAGATAGGCACTCAGGTTGAAAAAGCATTGCTATCCGTACCCGAAATAAAAATCACCACGAGAAGAACGGGAAGAGCCGAACTAGATGAACACGCACAAGGTGTAAATGCTGCCGAAATTGATGCTCCTTTTACACTTGAAGAAAGAAGCAGAGCTGAATTTATGGCTGATGTTCGGGAGAAATTAGCAGGAATTTCAGGAGTTAATATCACAATTGGTCAACCCATAGGACACCGAATTGACCATATGCTCTCGGGAACACGAGCCAACATAGCCATCAAGATTTTTGGCAACGACCTGAATAAACTCTTTACCTTATCCAACGAAATCAAAAATGAAATCCAGAATATAGAGGGATTGGTTGATTTGAGTGTGGAGCAACAAGTTGAAATTCCGCAAATTCAGATTAAGGCCAAACGTGCAGTTTTGAACCAATACGGAATTACCATTGGCCAGTTTAATGAGTTTGTTGATGTAGCATTTGCAGGAGAAAAAGTATCAGAGATTTATGAAGGCAACAAGACTTTTGATTTGATGCTTCGTTTTGATGATGCCAACAAAGGTAAAATCGAGAACATCAAAAATGCAATGATTGATACTTATGACGGCAAAAAAATACCCTTGTATTATGTAGCCGATATAGTAAGCGCTTCTGGTCCCAATACCATCAATCGCGAGAATGTGCAACGTAAAACCTTTGTTTCTGCCAATGTAACTGGGCGTGACCAAAAAAGTGTGGTAGCTGATATTCAGAAAATCATTAATGAAAAAGTAAAATTACCTGAAGATTATCATATTGAATATGGTGGACAATTTGAAGCCGAAGCCGAAGCTTCCAAAACTTTGGTTTTAACTTCACTTATTTCGTTATTGATTATATTCTTAATTCTGTATCAGGAATTCAAAAAGGTCAAAACGGCTTCCATCATTTTGATTAATCTTCCGTTGGCTTTAATTGGTGGTGTATTCAGCATTTATTTTACCAGTGGTATTTTGAGTATTCCTGCCATTATCGGTTTCATCACTTTGTTTGGCGTTGCCACCCGAAACGGAATTTTGTTGGTTTCTCATTACGAAACGTTGGAAAAAGAAGGATTGTCGCTTTATGAAACCGTTATTCAAGGTTCAAAGGATCGATTAAGTCCTATTTTGATGACGGCTTTAACCGCGGGATTGGCTTTAATACCCTTGGCACTAGCCAGCGATTTACCGGGTAACGAAATTCAAAGTCCAATGGCGAAAGTTATTTTAGGAGGCCTGTTGACTTCCACATTATTGAACATTTTTATTGTTCCGGTAGTGTATTATTTATCTAATCGAAAAAAAGTAATAAATGAAAACTAAATTATTAATTGGTTTTGCAATGCTATCATTTGGTTTGGGATTTGCTCAATCTAGTATAGATAAAGTCTTATCCGAAATTGCCAAAAACAACAAGACGATACAAGCCAATACGCAGTATTGGAGCGCACAGAAAGTACAGCATAGAACAGGTAATTCTTTGTATAATCCAACGGTTGAATATGATTATTTAAAAGGAAGTCCTGCCAATGCCGGTAATCAGACCGATTTTACCATTACACAATCTTTCGATTTTCCTTCGGTTTATGGGAAGAAAAATACGTTAGCCAACCAATTGGATATTCAAGCCGATTTACACTTGAAAGCCGCCAACCAAGCCTTACTTTTGGAAGCCAAAAAGATTTGCATTGAATTGGTGTACCGAAACAAATTGCAAGTTCCTTTGACCAAAAGGCAAGAAGCTACCGAGAAATGGTTGGCTCATTTTAATAAGAAACTGGCAAGCGGGGATGGTACTATTCTGGATGTCAACAAAGCGAAAATTCAATTGTTGGAAATCAAGAAACAGTTTTTAGAAAATGCTTCTTTTATTACCAAGCTCAATGAACAACTTACTAGTTTAAACGGTGGGAATGCTTTGGTTTTTAATGATGGATCTTATTTTGATGTTCCTGTGATTGCTGATTTTGAAACTTTGGAAAAAGAAATTGAAGCGCAAGATTACATTAAAAAAACACTT
>Ga0073904_10003615_pt1 | contig 11608 bp, 6 predicted proteins | sample KloWWTrecipitate_FD_66668 | JGI IMG/M metagenome (GOLD analysis project Ga0073904, IMG submission 66668) | Active sludge microbial communities from Klosterneuburg, Austria, studying microevolution and ecology of nitrifiers - Klosterneuburg... | ecosystem: Engineered > WWTP > Aerobic digester >... | reverse complement strand
GTTGGTGACCACCCCGATGGTCAGGTTGCCGTCGAGGCTGCGCAGCAGGTGGCGGATGAGGGTAGTCTTGCCCGAGCCCACCTCGCCGGTGATCAACGTGAAGCCCGCCTGGTTCTGCAGGCCGTACTTCAGCATCGCCAGCGCGATGGCGTGCTGCTTGCTGAGGAAGAGGAACTCGGGATCGGGGGTCAGGGCGAAGGGCTTGCGCGTGAGACCGTAGTATTCGAGATACATCGAGATGCGGTTTCCTTGAATCCGGCTGCCCGGAGCGCAGCCGATACCGGTTCGGGGGCCAAGACTATAGCGTTGGCCGCGAAGCGCGCAACTTCGGGGCCTGTGCTACATTCTCGTAGGAGCGGGCCATGCCCGCGACTGTGCGTCATGCAATCGCACATGGTCGCGGGCATGGCCCGCTCCTACATGCCACACTCAGCAGCCATCGGACAAAACCTCCGCATGAGAATCATGGTCACCGGCACCGCCGGCTTCATCGGCAATGCCCTCGCAATCCGCCTGCTCGAGCGCGGCGACGAAGTGCTCGGCGTCGACAACCTGAACGACTACTACGACGTGCAGCTCAAGCGCGACCGGCTGGCGCGCATCAGCAGCCACCCGGGCTTTCGCGACGCGCGCATCGACATCGAAGACCTGGACGCGATGACGAAGGTCGTGAAGGACTTCCGCCCCGAACGCGTGGTGAATCTCGCCGCGCAGGCCGGCGTGCGCTACTCGCTGACCAACCCGCACGCCTATATCTCGTCGAACATCCAGGGCTTCATGAACATCCTGGAGTTGTGCCGGCATCACGGCGTCGGGAACCTGGTCTACGCCTCCAGCAGCTCGGTCTACGGCGCCAACACGCGCATGCCCTTCTCGGTGCACGACAACGTCGACCACCCGGTGAGCCTCTACGCCGCCAGCAAGAAGGCCAACGAGCTGATGGCCCACACCTACAGCCACCTCTACGGGCTGCCGACCACGGGGCTGCGCTTCTTCACGGTCTACGGCCCCTGGGGCCGGCCCGACATGGCGCTGTTCATCTTCACGCGCAAGATCCTCGCGGGCGAGCCGATCGACGTCTTCAACTACGGCCAGCACCAGCGCGACTTCACGTATATAGATGACATCGTCGAGGGCGTGATCCGCACCCTGGACCAGCCGGCCACCCCCAACCCCGACTGGCAGGGCGACGCGCCGGATTCCGCGACTTCGAAGGCGCCCTATCGCCTGTACAACATCGGCAGCAACAACCCGGTGGAACTGCTGCGCTATATCGAAATCCTGGAGGATTGCCTGGGCCGCAAGGCCGAGAAGAACCTGCTGCCGCTGCAGCCCGGCGACGTGCCCAACACCTACGCCGACGTGGATGCGCTGATGCAGGACACGGGGTACAAGCCGACGACCCCCATCGAGGACGGTGTTGCCCGGTTCGTGGAGTGGTACCGCGGGTATTACGCGTAGGTCCGCATTCATGCGGACAAGAATGTTCGAATGAATTCGAACCTACGGGTGGTGGTGCCGCTGGCCTGCATGACCGCCATCTTCGCCCTGTCCTCCATCCCCGACACCGCCACGCCCGAAACCGGCCTGGAACGCGTGCTGCACTGGGCGTCACCGGAACTGCAGAACCTGCTGCATATCCCGCTGTTCGGCGGGCTGGCGTGGTGCTGGCACTGGGGTCTGCGGTCGTGGGTGAAGCAGGAGCGGTGGCGATTCGGGGCGGCGCTGGCCGTGACGCTCATCTACGCGGTCCTCGACGAAATCCACCAGCTCGGCGTACCGGGGCGCTTCGGTTCGCTGACCGATGTTGCGCTGAACGCAGTCGGCGCGGTGCTGGTACTCACCGTAATGGCGGCGCGTCAACGTGGCCGGGGGTGCGCATCGCGCTGAACGGCGGGATCGCTGGTCGGAGGCGGAAAGCCGTCAGACTTTTTTACACACCCGAACGGGTGATCGCTCGCCCTTTGCGCAACTGGCTGAAAACCATACCCAAGGCATCATTGGCATAGTTCCCGCATGGTCGTTTTCTGATCATAGGTCCAGAACTAACCATTTTGGGTTTGCGCAGAAGCCACTAGCAGCGACCACCATCGATCCGATGCCTCCGACGCCCATCGACCGACTGACAGCCGCCATGCGACGGCGCGGCGTCACCAGCGAGCAGCTGGCGGCGCGGCTCGGCGTCGCCGCGGCCACGGTCGACGACTGGCTCGCGGGACACACCCCCATTCCCACCAACAAGTGGCGCGAACTCGAATCGAATCTGGCGCTCGAGCCCGCAGCGGCAAACCCGAACCCGGGGCAGACGCGCCTGGATCCACGCATCGAACAGCTGATCCAGCTCGCCAAGGGTTTCGACGAACACGGCGAGCTCGGCGCCACCACCGAGGCAAGCGCCCCGGACACTCCACGCGACCAACCCGACGAGATGCCGTTGCATGTCGTCATCCAGCGGGCGATCCTCAAGACGCGCCAGGCCACCGGACTCACCCAGGCCGAAATCTCCGCCAGGATAGGCGTCTCGCCCCCCCTGCTGTCGCAATGGGTCAGGGGGCACCGCCCCATCCCGGACCAGCACCTGCTGGATCTCGCCAAGGTGCTGGGCCTGGACTTTCGCAGCGAACTGATCCGTCACTTCCGCGGTCTCGCGGAGGAACTGCCGGCGGAAGATCGCGAACTTGTCGCCCTCATTGCCAACTTGAACCAGGAAGCGAAGGCTCCCCTGCTCCGGCTGTTGCAGCGTCTGCAAGTCACATGAATCTCGACATGCTGTGGTACCCGTGACGACCTGACAACGCCTCCAGGCTCGGGCCACAAACCGAACCCGGAACACACGTTACGCTGCGCAGCGCAGGAAAACGGTCACACCCCTCCCGAATTGTTCATCCCGACCGCGTTGGTCGCCGCCTTATCGGTGTTTTCGCCGACCTGTGGTGCGGCGCCACCCCACCGGCCGCCCGTCACTGGAAAGGGCTGGAAATCGTCGTCGCACCGACGCCGGATTACTGGCTCTTTACGGTTCTGGACGATTCAGACTTGCCGAACGCGAGAAGGAAATTGCGGGCGCCCCTACAACAACCTGGGGTGGCGTCAGATTTTTTTACACCAACATCTCCCCTTCAACATCGATCGAGCCGCACGTTCGTCGAGAAACAAGTTTATCTTATTGATATTTATACGTTTAATATTCAACAAGCAATCGTGGCATGATTCGTGCTGGCACCTTGGTGACATCAGTTGAAATTGTGTCCGGCCTCGGCACACGAAGGGGACCTGACGCAGGGCTGTTACTTTCGACAACGGAGGGGTTTCGTATGAGCAAATTTTTGAAGAATGCTTTATTCGGTGTCATCGGTGTGCTGGGTGTCAGTGCCGTACAGGCCGCGCCGATCTCATCGTGGCAAGTGACCGTCAACACCGTGTTCGACCTGAGTTCGATTCAGCCTCTATCAGGGATCACCTCCATTGGCAACACCGAGCTGCGCTGGGGTGACCCCGTCCAGACAAATGGACCGCAAAGCGGACTCAAGATCACCGATACGCCGAGCGTCACAACCGTTTTCACCAACGGTCCGGCAGTAGCCAACGTCACTGTCACCCATTTCAACCAGCCAATCTACGAGCCTTCGCTGTCGGCGGTGACGATGCTATCCAGCCTGACGCTGGTGCCGAATGCGCTTAACGGGACGCAGACGATTCCATTCGGGATCAAATTTCTCGAGACAACAAATGACCCGGATAACGATATCTGCGCCGACGGAACAGGTCGATTTAGCGAGCCTCGCAATAGCGCGGGTTGCGCCGACATTTTTGTTATCAGTCAGAATGCGCTGAATTTCCAGTTCTTCTACGATGACCCAGACTTGCAGGTACTCCAGCGCCCCTACTTCATCAGCTTTTTCGAATTGACTTCCGGTCTCAATCCACTGCCGGCAGCAGCATGTACGGCGACCGGCGCAAGCGCAGGTTGCCTCGGCTTCCGCACACCCGAAAAAGCCAACACGCCCTTCCAGTTCGCCGCGGTAATCACCACCGAACCAGTGTCAGTGGTCCCCGAGCCCGGCGTACTCGCGCTGATGGGACTCGGCTTCGGCCTGATGGGGCTGCTGAATCGCCGCCGTCGCACCAGCTAAACCCGCACAGGTAAAGGCAAGGAAATGGGGCCGCAGAAGATGGCGGCCCCATTCTCTTTGCGCAAGACAAGATGAGAATTATTGTTACGGATCAAAGCGAACGTCAGGCCTGCAGCGGTTTGATCGTCGTTTTCGCCAATGTGAATTCCCTCCTCGTGCGCCCTTGCGACAGCAACGTCGGCGCGCGCTAGCAACTCTCCGAATTCTCCCTTCGACGCCGTCGCACTAGCGAGGCCAGCCTGCCGGCGTGCTCGTCGCCGCGGGCGCGCGTGTTTTTTGCGAAGCCTGTCACGGCTACCCCGGACGCCGCCGCGCTAAGCTACTCGCACACAATCGGCAAGCCCAAATCGTCACGGTCTTCGCCGCCAACGGCACAGTCGTATCGGAGCAGGCAATGCAGACCAGGTACAGTAGAGATCACAACCGCGGCCGCGGCGCCTTCCGTCACACCCGTCTCTCCCAGGCGCTGAAGGCGGTACTGGTTGCCGGCCTCCTGGGCGGCGCAAGCGGACTGGCCCATGCCGCGCCTGACAAGCCGTGGAAGCAGGGGCAAATCCTGGTCAAGCCCAAAGCGGGCTTGTCGGAAGGCGAATTCGACAAGATCCTGCAACGCAAGAACAAGCAAGCTCGCACGAAGGGAAGAATGGGCAATCGTGCACTACACGTTGTCGAGGTTTCTCCGGAATCCGAAGAAGCCCTCGTGCGGGCTCTTTCCCAGGACCCCAATATCGAGTTCGCCGAACTGGACATGGCCGTACCGCCCAGCGCAACGACCCCGAACGACACCCGCTACAGCTATCAATGGCACCTGTCGAAGATCCAGGCAGCCGCGTCATGGGACATTTCCAAGGCCGACAACATCGTCATCGCCGTTCTGGACACGGGGGTCGATGCGGCACACCCCGATCTGTCGGGCAAACTGCTGCCGGGCTGGAACGCCGTCGACGGGGGTTATGACACGTCTGACATCCACGGTCACGGCACGGCCGTGGCAGGCACGGCGGCGGCACAGACCAACAACGCCAATGGAGTCGCCGGCGTGGCGTGGAATGCAGCCATACTGCCGGTGCGCATCACCAACAGCAGTGACGGCTATGCGTACTGGAGCGACATTGCGCGCGGCTTGACGTGGGCGGCGGATCAGGGCGCCGATGTCGCCAACATCAGCTATGGCGTGTCTAACAGCGCCACGGTTGCCAATGCCGCGCAATACCTGCGCAGCAAGGGTGGCCTGGTCGTGGTCGCCGCCGGCAATGACGGCGCCGATTCCGGCTATGCCAACAATCCTTACATGATCACCGTCTCGGCCACGGACAGCTCCGATGCCAAGACGTCGTGGTCGAATTACGGCGCGGTCATCGATGTGGCCGCGCCGGGCGCATCGATCCAGACGACCAGCAGGGGCGGGGGCTATGACAACTGGAGCGGCACGTCATTTGCCTCTCCCGTCACGGCGGGCGTGGTCGCCGTGATCATGGGGGCCAATCCGGCATTGACCGCCGATGAGGTCGAACAAGTACTCGAGAGCTCGGCCGACAAGATCGCCGGCGATATTCATCCCTACTACGGCTATGGTCGGGTCAACGCCGGCACGGCGGCCGCAATGGCGGCGAGCAGCACCACCGTCACGGTCGACAGAGCCGCGCCTTCGGTCAATATCTTCTCGCCGATCGGCGGTAAAACCGTCAGCGGACTGGTGCAAGTCGAAGTCAACGCCAGCGACGACGTGGGCGTCACCGACGTGTCGCTCTACGCCAACGGCCAGCTGGTCGGCACCGACGGCACCGCACCTTACCAATTCAGCTGGGATTCGAAAGGGTTGGCCGACGGCGCGGTCACATTGAGCGCCCGCGCGGTCGATGCGCAGGGCAACGAAGGCGTCTCGACGCATGTCGCGCTCACGGTGAAGAACCAGGCGACGGCCGACATGATGGCGCCGAGCGTGACCATCACCAAGCCCCCGAATGGCAGCAAGGTCAGCGGGACGGTCACGGTAGGAGTGAGCGCAACGGACGATGTCAGCGTAGCGAAGGTACAGCTCTACATCGACGGGAAGCTGGTGAGTTCCGCCAGCGGCGCCACCCTGAGCTACAACTGGAACACCAGGAAAATCAAGTACGGTGCGCACAAGATCGAGGCGGTAGCTACGGACGGCAGCGCCAAGAGCACCAGCAAGGCCGTAACGGTTTACAAATAGTCGCTGTCATCCACGCAAGACAACGCCGGCAAATGCCGGCGTTGTCTTTTGTTGCGTCGGGAAAACCATCGCCCAGAGGCTGGCCGCGTTGGGGCAGTCACTTCTTGCCGAGCGACTCCAGAAGTTGCGCCGCTTCCTTCTTCTCCGGGAAGTCCTTCGGCCCGTTGACCACGGGCTCCAGGATGAGCAGCGCACCGCCCTTGTCACCCGCCGCGCGCCTGATCAGGGCTGCGTGGTAACGCATGCCCGGATCATCGGGCGCCAGCTTCAGCGCCTGTTCGATGCGCAGCTGCGCGTCCTTGACCTGCTTGTTCTCTAGCAGCGCCAGCGCGAGGGTGTCGAGCACCGGCGCCGAATCGGGCGCAATATCGTTGGCCCGCTCGGCGTAGGCGAGCGCCTGTTTCGGATCGGACTTGCGCAGATACCAGGCAAGGTTGTTGAGCGCCACCATGTTGCGCTCATCGCTTGCCACAACGGCCTTGTACTGCTCCACGACCTTGTCGTCGCGCTTCTGCGCAGCATAGACCTCCGCCAGCACCATGCGTGGCGCCATGTCCTGCGGGTGCTCGTCGATCCAGCCTTTGAGCAGTTCAATGCCGCCCGACGCATCGCCGCGGCTCAACTTCTCGACAGCGAGGTTCTGCAGGGTAGCGGTCGTCGGCGCCACCGCATAGGCCTTCTCCAGCTTGGCGAGTACCTCGTCGTTGTTGCCCTTCATCTTGGCCAGCGAAGCTTCGAGCGACAGCACGTCGGGGTGCTCGGGCTGCATCTCGCGCAACACCTTCACCTGCGCCTCGAATGCCTCCTTGTCCCCGGCCGTCGACAGCGTGCGCGCCATGGCGATGCGTCCCTGAAAATGCTTCGGATCGAGTTCGAGGGTCTTCTCCAGCTCCTTGCGCATCCCGGGGGCGTCACCCAGCCCGGCAAGGGCAATGGCCAGCTGGTAATGGTGCTGCGCAACGTTCGGCTGCAGCGTAACGAGCCGATCGATGGCGGCCTTCGCGGCGTCGTACTGGTTTTGCGAAAGCTGCGCCGCCGCTATGAGCGACATCACGTCCGGCTGCTTCTTCTGTGCGTCATCCAGCGCTCCCAGCAGGCTCAGCGTCTCGGCGCCGCGTCCTTTTTCAATGTGGTAACGCGCGAGCGCCATGCGCGGCTCCAGCGCCCCTGGGTAGGCTTCAACGAGCGTTTGCAGGCGCTTCACCATGCCCGCTTCGTCGCCTTGCGCGAGATCCAGCGCCGCGAGTTGCATGTGCGCGGGCAGATAATCCGGATGCTTCGCAAGCACGCCATCGAAATAACCGCGTGCCGCATCATAGTCCTTTGCCTGTACCGCCAGCGCCGCAAGGCCCTGACTCGCCCCCGGGTCGCCAGGCGCCAGCTCCAGCGCTTTCACAAACGCCTCGCGCGCCCTGGCCTGGTCGTTGCCGGCAAGATAAACCCGACCGAGCAGGTTGTAGGGCGTCGCGGCCTCCGGGTTGCGGTCACGATAGGCCTGCGCCGCTCGGATCGCGCCATCGAGGTTGCCCTCGCGCAGCTGGTTCAGCACCAGCAGCACGTCGGCCTGCTGGAATTTCGGGTCCAGCTCCAGGGCCCGCTGCAGATGCTCGATGCCGACGCCTCCCTGCCCGGTAGCCAGCAGTCCTGCCGCCAGTCGGGTTTGCGCCATCGCGGAATCCGGTTGCAGCTGCGCCACCCTGGTCAGGATATCCAGGCCTTCGTCGGTTTTTCCCTGCGCAATCAATGAGGCGGACAACAGGTTGAGCGCCACGACATCGTCCCCGTTCGCGGCGATGACGGGGCGCACCAGCGTCTCAGCGCGGGCAAAGTCCCCGGCGCGCATCGCAAGACCGCCGGCCAGGTTGCGACCGGCGGCGTTGTCTGGTGCGATCGCGAGGAACTGCGAGGCATACACTTGCGCCTGCTCCGGGTTGCCCTGCTGGGCGTGAATCCCGGCCAGGTAGAACAGCGCGAACGGATACGTGTTGCCCCCGCGCACGGCCAGTTCGAATGCGGTCTTCGCCTCGTCCAGCTCGTTCTTCTGTAGATGGAGCAGCCCCTCGGCAAAATGCACGCCGGGGTGCCCGGGCACCAGCTTCTTCAGCGCCGCCACGTCCTCCGCGGCTTGCTCGGCTTTCCGTGCCTGGATCCGGATCAGCGCACGTTTCAGCAGATCGGCCACGTTGTCCGGATCCGCCTCGAGCGCCCTGGAGTAGGCTTTCTCGGCAACATCCGGATGCTGCTGTTGCTGCGCCAGGTCACCCAGCAGGCTCCACGCGGGTGCGTATCCGGGCTCGCTGTCCACCACCTCGTCCAGCTGCTTGCGGCCTGCCTCCATCTGGCCGTTGGTCAGCAGCAGGCGCGCGTGCGCCACGCGCACGAATGCCGAATCCGCATCAGTCGCCAGCGCCTGCTCGAGACGCTTGCCCGCTTCCTCGAGCTCCCCCTTGCCGAGCAGTGACAGCCCCTGCGCGGCCAGCACCTGCGCCTGCGCATCCGGCACGAGCCCCTCAGTGCCCAGGCTCATCAACTCGTCATGCCTGCCCAGCGGCAGCAGCGACTGCGCCAGCAAGGGCAGCACCGTGTCTTTCGCCATGCCCAGTTCGTTCGCCCTCTGGAGTTCCTTGGCGGCTCCCTCCAACTCACCGGACTCAAAATACACTTTGCCCAGCAGCCAGCGGGCGCGCGCATTTTCGGTGTCGGCAGCGACGGCGTTCTTCAGCTCGATCGTGGCTGAGCGGTAGTCGCCTCTGGTGATGAACTGCTCCGCGCGCGACACGAGCTCATCGGTGGACGCTTTATGGTCGCACCCGACCAGGAGCCCGCCCGCGATCAGCATCGCCGCGCCGAAGGCCAGGAATTTCTTGGGTATCTTCATGAATCGATCCTCAAAACAAAAAACGCACTTCCGTATAGACCCGGTCGCGCGCGTCGTAGGTGCCGAACAGGCCGCCGGGATCTCCGCTGAACACATCCACGCCGCCCCCGAGTGTCCAGCTGCCGCCGGACAGCCATGTCAGCTTCGCACGCAGCAGGGAGTCGTTGCGGTCCACGCTGGTGATCCACAGTAGCTCGGGCTCCCAATGCGTGCCGAAACGCCGCGACAGCAGGAGGCTCATGCCGCTCTCCAGGTCGTCGGAGATCATGGCGTCGTCGTGGTCGGGAAACCACCGCTGGAAAAACTGCAGGTTGAAGCGCCCTTCGTCGGCAAAGGCCCATTCGAGGCCCACCACGTAATCCAGAAGATCCTGCTCGACCAGCCCGTCGACATCCGCCAGATCCTCAACGCTGAACGGACGACCGCTGGTATAGATCGTTTCGGCCTTCAGCACAAAACCGCCGAAATCCTTCGCCAGCGTCGCGCCGGCCTGGTCGATGCGTTCGTGCACTTCGGTGAGGGTGAGCAACGGCTGCGGATCGAAGCTGATCGTGCGCGCAAAGGCCGGCAGCGCATCACGGCTGTTGTAATAGAACGCCGCGAGGTCCCAGCCATTCACGAGGTAGGTGAGACGCGCCCCGTAGGCGCCGTCGTCGAGGCCCTGGGGTTGGTCCTGAACGAAGCGCAAGCCGTCCTCGGGGAAGGATTCCGGCAACTCCACCTTGAAAAACTCCGCGCCAGGCTTGCCGACATTGTTGTAGGTCATGTACGGGATCCACACCAGTTCAGCGTGAAGATCGTCCTTGAAATACTCCGCACGCGCAGCCCACTGCGGTATGCGCAGGATGTCGAATTCCTGCAGCACGAATTCGCGCTGATCCTTGGCCGAGACCACGTCGGCGAAGAAGAGCCCGACCATCTCGCCCCAGATGATGTGCTGGCGCCCGAGGCGGAAATCGAGATCGCCGCGGGAGATGTCCACGTAGGTTTCGCGAATGCTCGTCTCGAACTCCTGGTCGTCCTTGACCTCGTCGGGGAAATAATTCTCGAGCCTGTAGACCGGGTCATACACCGCACGGCCAGAAACCTTCCAGTCGACACCGGCACCCCGCCCGTCCAGCGACAGCTCCAGCGTGTTCCTGGCCAGTGACCAGTGGTCTGGATCCTCGTAGGTGTATGCGATCTTGTTCTCGAAAAAGCCCGTCAGGCGCGCGGGCGCCGAATCCCCGGCCTTGGCAGTCTGCTGGGGCTCCTCGGCAAACAACGCGTCCACCGAGCCGGGCTCCGCTTCCCCGTCTGACTGACCCGCCGCCTCCTCCTCGCTTGCGGCCGCGGAGTCCGCGGGCTCGTCGGAGCCGAACAAATCGTCCATCGAGCCCGGTTCGGCATCGGCGACCAGCAGTTGCGCAACGGGTTCTGCCGCAGCGCGAGCGGCAACCCCGAGCGAGCCGAGGAGCAGCAAAACGCACGCTGACCGCAGAGTCATCGACACCTGACTCCTCGCAATACCATTCAGCACATCAGATCTTGTGACGCTCACCCACTACCTCTCCGTCGCTCAACACGACCACGCGGTCTGCCATCGCCATGACTTTCGCATCGTGCGTGGAAAAAATGAAAGTCGTGCCTTCCTCCTGGTTGATGGACTTCATCAACTCGAGAATGCCCTCTCCGGTCTTGTGGTCGAGGTTCGCCGTCGGCTCGTCGGCAAGAACGATCGCCGGGCGCGTCGCCAGCGCACGAGCAATCGCCACCCGCTGGCGCTGGCCGCCGCTCAATTCGTTCGGGCGGTGCTTGCTGTGCTTCCCCAGTCCGACCATTTCCAGGTAGTGACCGACCCGCTCGCGGCGCTCGGTCTTGTTCAACTGCTTGTTCTGCAACAGTGGATACTCGACGTTCTCCCACGCCGAGAGCACCGGCAGCAGGTTGAAGGTCTGGAAGATGAAGCCGATAGTGCGGGCGCGCAGGTCGGCCAGCTCGTCGGGCGTGCGGTTCGACACCTCGGTGCCGGTGATCATGACCGATCCGCGGGTCGGGGTGTCGATGCAGCCGATCAGGTTGAGCAGCGTCGACTTGCCGCTGCCCGAGGGCCCCGCAAGCGCCATGAACTCCCCGTCGGCAATGCTGACCGACACGTCCCGCAGCGCAATCACCATCTGGGAGCCCAGGGAGTACTCCTTCCATGCCTGCTCGACCCGCACGACTTCGCGCCGGTCCGGGGCAATGATGGCAGCCACCCCATGGGCGCGCGGAACAATCTGCTCGACCGTCGCCTCTTCGGTGAGCACGGGCATCTCGGAGCGCCCGGACAGGGCGCCACCGTGCACGACCGCCTGCATGCAGGGCTCACCCTCGTAATTCGTCCGCGCGAGTTCAAACCGGGCCAGGAAGCGGCGTCCA
>Ga0073904_10003610_pt1 | contig 11617 bp, 7 predicted proteins | sample KloWWTrecipitate_FD_66668 | JGI IMG/M metagenome (GOLD analysis project Ga0073904, IMG submission 66668) | Active sludge microbial communities from Klosterneuburg, Austria, studying microevolution and ecology of nitrifiers - Klosterneuburg... | ecosystem: Engineered > WWTP > Aerobic digester >... | reverse complement strand
GGAAACCCACTTGCGGGGGCACCGGCGGCGCCCAGGAGCCTGGCGCGAGCAAGGTGCGCGCCTCCGGGGAGCCGCAGCGGTCGCAGGCGGGCAGTTCCAGCGCCAGGGCGGGATCCAGCGCGATCGAGGATGCGGTCTCCGGGGCAGGCGGCGCGGCGGCCGCCGATCCATTCTCAGGCATCGCCCGCCCCCTGCCGCCCCTGGGCCAGATGCCGCTCCAGGCGGCGCAGGCCCAGGCTCAGGAGCACCGTCAGCACCAGGTAGACCAGGGCCACCAGGTTCCAGACCTCCAGCGCCTTGAAGGTCTTGGCCACATGCTGCCGCGCCTCCTGCACGATATCCGGCACCGCCAGGACGGAGATCAGGGCCGAGTCCTTGAGCATGGCTACGAAATCGTTGCCCAGGGGCGGCATCGCCACGCGCAGGGCCTGCGGCAGGACCACCAGCCGCAGCACCTGCGCCCGGCCCAGGCCCAGGGAGGCGGCGGCTTCCCATTGGCCGCGGGCCACCGCCTCGATGCCCGCGCGCACGATCTCCGCCACGTAGGCCCCGTAGCCGATGGCCAGTCCCAGCACGCCGCGCAGCTCCATGCTGGCGCAATCGGCCGGGCGGCGGCAGGCGGCCGCCAGACGGGGGCCCCAGCCGTAGAAGTCATGGCCCGCGGCAGCCAGATCCCGTAGCTGCGCCGCCAGGAAGGTGATCACCGTCGGTACCAGGGCGTAGCCGATCCACAGGATGAGGACCAACAGCGGCACGCCGCGGACGACCTCGACGTACAGCGTGGCCAGCTCGCGCAGCCAGCGGCGCGGCGAGACCCGCCCCAGGCCCACCGCCGTGCCGATGACCAGGGCCAGGGCGAAGCTGACCAGGGTCACCCGCACCGTCACCGCCAGGCCGCGCATCAGGACCCTGAGGGTGGCCTGCGTTCCCAGGTCGCCGGAGGCGGTGACCAGCCACCATGTGGCGGCGGCCAGCAGCAGCACCAGCCACCAGGGCAGGTCGGCCAGGCGCTGGCGCGCGGAGCGGCGGGCGGTGACGGCTGCAGCGGCGGGCGGGTCCATGGCGGTTCCGGAATCCGGCCCGGTCCCTACTCAGTCAGCCATTTGCCGACGATGGTCGCCAGTTGGCCGCTGTCCTGCATCTGTGTGATGGCGGCGTTGAAGGCCTCCAGCAGCTCGGGGCTCTTGTCGGGCACCAGGATGCCGTAATCCTCCTGGGTGAAGGGCTCGCCGGCGACCATCAGCCGCGGCTCCGCGGTATCCTTGGCGGCCTTCTCCGCCGGGACGCTGTCCAGGACCACGGCGTCGATGTCGCCGTTGCGCAGGGCCTGGATGGCCAGCGGCACCGTTTCGAAGCGGCGCATCTTGTCCTCCGGCACCAGGGCCTTCGCCGTGGCCGCCGTATCGCCCGTGGTGCCCGTCTGCACGCCCACCACGGCTTGCGGCAGGGCCGCCACGCCGGTGACGGTGCTGTTGTCGGCCCGCACCAGGATGACCTGCCCGATGCTGTGGTAGGGCACGGTGAAATGGGCGCCGCTCTCCGTCTCCCGCTCCGGCAGGATGGTGATCGAGCTCATGAGCGCATCGAACTCACCGGACTTGAGGGCGGCGAAGATGCCGTCCCAGGCCGTGGCCACGAAGCGCGGCTTGCAGTTGGCGATCTGGCAGATGGCCGTCATGATGTCCGGGTCCACCCCGACGATCTTGCCGGCGTCATCGGTGAACTCGAAGGGTTCGTAGGTGGCGTCCGTACCCACCACGATCTCCCGCCCGCCCAGGTCGCCCGATGCCGGAGCGGCGGTCTCGGCCGCGGGCTGCGCCGCGGGGTCCGCGGTGGCGTCGCCCGCCGGCTGGTCGGAGGAGCCGCTGGCGCAGGCCCCCAGGGCTACGGCCAGGATCAGGGCGCTCAAGGCGCCGGGGATGAGGCGCTTCATGGGGTCTCTCCTTGGCTGACCGGGCCGGTCATGGCGGCAGGCCCGGTGGGGCGCGGCGGACCCAGTCGGACCCGCCGCCCTATAGATACCTCAGACGGGGCCGGGGCACAAGCCCTTTCACATGCCTTGCCGGGAGCGCGCTTCGGGAGCTCGTGGTGGCCACGGGCGATCGCCGGCGTTTACGCCTCGGCGCCCCATTTGCTACAATGCGCGGGCTGAGGCGTGCATTTCGTGAGGGGGCGTGGCATTCTAACCTTGGTTTCCCCCTTCGGCCGGCCCGATCCCCGTGCTGGCCTCCCGTCGTGGCAGTCCCCGTCGCGACGTGGTGGTAACGCCTCTGCTTAGGAGCAGATCCATGAGTCAAGAGCCTGCCCCAAGTCCTGTCCCGGACTTGTCGGACGTGGCCCTTCCCGCCGGAGGCCGAGGCCCCCGGCGCATCTTCCTCGAAAGTCTGATGATCGTCAGTGCCGTGGGCCTGTTGGCCGGCGGTCTGGTGTGGTTGCGCCGGCAGGGCGGCCCGGGCATCGATCCGGAGGCCCGGCAGGCCATGGTGGGCGCCGAGCTGGTGGAGGACATCCCCACCGCTGTCGCCAGCCAGTTGCCGCCGCCTGAGGCCCAGGCCCCCCAGCCGGTGAACACGCCGCATCCCGACGCCCCGCCGCCCCTCGAATCGGTGGCGCAGCCCGCCGAAGCCACCGGCGGGACGGCGTCCGCCAAGGCGGCGCCCAAGTCGGTGGTCTACGAGATCAAGAATGGCGACACCCTCTACGGCATCGCCATCGAGTACGGCGTGACCCTGGATGCCATCGTCGCCGCCAACAGCGTCACCGACCTCACGGGCTTCCACGTGGGGGACAAGCTGACCATCCCCCTGACGGGCGAGGCGGTGCTGCCGCCGTCCGCCGCGGCGGTGGACCTTGCGGCGGACGCCGACCCGGCCCAGGCCGCCGGCGGAGCATCCGCGCCCCCTGACCCGTCGCAGCCGCAGCCCATCGTGGTGCGGGCGCAGGAGGTCTACCGGGTGCAGCCCGGCGACACCCTGGACGACATCGCCGCCAAGCACAACGTGGCGGTCAAGGACCTGCAGGCCTTCAACCCCCAGACGGCTGACAAGGCGGAGTTGAAGGCCGGCCAGGAGATCGTCATCCGCCCGGCCCAGATGGCCACGCCCACGGCTTTGCCGGCCGGCACCGCCATTCCGGAGCAGGGCGACCCGGCAGTGGCCGCGGACAGCGGGGCCGACCTGCTTCCGGCGCTCAGGCTGCTGAGCCCGGGCATGGACATGAAGGTGGCCGACGAGGTGGTCCTGCTGCGCTGGTCCTCGGTGGGCATCCTACCGGAGGGCCTCTACTACGTGGTGAGCCTCCGCGACATCACCGCCGAGCAGGCCAAGGGTGCGGCCGCTCCCGACGCTGCCCTGCCGCCCCTGGACGAAGATCCTGACGCCCGACGTGAGTGGGTCTACAGCAACGCCACGGCCTTGCGCGTGCCGCCGGAGCTGCGCCCGGCCTTGGGCGCCAGGCGGATCATCGAATGGAGCGTCACCGTCCGCCGCCGCGGCGCGGACGACCACGACGGCATCCGCAGCGATCAGACGGGCCGCGAGGTGCGGCGCTTCACCTGGATGCCGGGCGCCGCCGCGACGGGCGAATCCACCCAGTAGTCGCGCATGTGCGGCAAGCACACCCGCCAGAGCATGAAACTGCGGCTGGAGCGCGGCGCATTTTCATAGCAGGGACATGGCATGGCCCTCTATGGCATGCCATGCCCTTCGACGGTTGGGTGGATTCGCCGTCCGCCTATCGATCAATACCGGGGCAGACTGCCATCCACCTCTTCGGCCCAGCGGTTGATCCCGCCGACGAGGTTGTGCACCCGTGGAAAGCCCGCCTGTCTGAGCATCGCCACGGCACGGGCGCTGCGCACCCCTGTCCGGCAATAGGCGACGATCTCGTCGGCCGGATCCAGTTCCGCCAGTCGCGCCGCCAGTTCGGATAGCGGGATGAGCAGCCCCCCGTCGATCTGGGAGATGGCCAGCTCGTGGGGATCGCGCACGTCCAGCAGGATGAGGCGCTCGCCGCGGTCCAGTCGGGCGCGCAGCGCCGCCGGCAAGATTTCCAAAGTGTCCTCCGTTGGCGCGACAGCCTGCGGAATGCCGCAGAACTGCTGGTAGTCGATGAGGGTCCGCAGCGTGGGCCGCTCGCCGCAGGCGGGGCAGGCGGGGTCTTTGGGCAGCTTGAAGTCCTGGAAGCGCATGCTCAAGGCGTCCAGCAGCAGCAGCCGCCCGATGAGCGACTCGCCCGCGCCCAGGATCAGCTTGATGGCCTCGTTGGCCTGGATGGCCCCGATGATGCCGGGCAGGACGCCCAGCACCCCACCTTCGGCGCAGCTGGGCACGAGGCCCGGCGGGGGGGGCTCGGGGAAGAGGCAGCGGTAGCAGGGGCCCTTGGCGGCCCAGAACACCGCGGCCTGCCCGTCGAAGCGGAAGATGCTGCCGTAGACGTCGGGCTTGCCCAGGAGCACGCAGGCATCGTTGACCAGGTAGCGGGTGGGGAAGTTGTCCGAGCCGTCGACGACGATGTCGTAATCCGCCAGGATCTGCAGGGCATTGGACGAATCCAGCACCGTCTGATGCGCCACCAGCTCCACGTGGGGGTTCAGGTCCCGCAGGCGGTCCACGGCGGAGGCCGTCTTGGGCCGGTCCAGATCCCGCGTGCCGTAGAGCACCTGCCGCTGCAGGTTGGAGGCGTCGACGACATCGGCATCCACCAGGCCGATGCGCCCGACGCCGGCGGCGGCCAGGTAGAGCCCCGCGGGAGACCCCAGCCCGCCGGCGCCCACCAGCAGCACGCTCGCCGCCTTCAGCCGCCGCTGCCCTGCCATGCCCACCTGGGGCATGATCAGGTGCCGGCTGTAGCGGGCGACCTCCTGGGGGCTGAGATCGGGATCGGGGGCGGGGTCGGTAGGGGGCAGGGGCATGGTGGAAGGATAGGGCGGATGGGGGTCGGGGGGCAATCGGGGTCAGGGCCATGGGGGCGGCGTGCGTCGCGGGGATCGCGCGCGCGCCGGCGACCTTAGCCCAGGCCCCGCCGGGCCCCCTCGCGCCATTCCAGCTCCCACAAGCCCCAGAGCATCGCCGCGCCCGCCGCGACCAGGGCCAGCCAGGCGGGACCCGTGTCGCCGCGGTCCAGGCGTCCCAGGTAGAGGCTCAGGGCGGCCGCCGCGCAGCCCAGCAGCCACAGCGTCTGCACGGCCTCGCGCGCGGTGGCGCCCCGTGCGACCAGGCGGTGGGCCAGATGGTCCTTGCCGCCATGCTTCAGCGGGTTCAGGCCGCGGCGCAGGCGGGAGACCACCACCAGTAGGGTGTCGAAGAGGGGGACGGCCAGCACCAGCACCGGCACCATCCAGCTGGCCGCCGGCGATTGCCCGGGGAAGCGCAGCTTGATGCCCAGCGCCGCCAGCAGAAAGCCCAGGAAGAGCGAGCCGGCATCGCCCATGAAGATGCTGGCCGGGCTGCGGTTGTAGGCCAGGAAGCCCAGGCAGGCTCCCGCCAGGGCGGCCGCCAGGGGGGCCACCAGCAGCTGCCCGCTGCCTTGCGCCAGGAGGGCGATGGCCGCGGCCGCCACCAGCGTGACCCCCGCCAGGGCGCCGTCCATGTTGTCCAGCAGGTTGGCCGCGTTGGTCAGGGCCACCACCCACAGCAGGGTCAGCCCCAGGTCCGCCGCCGCCCCCAGGCCGCCGCCCAGGCGCTGGCCCAGGAGGGTCACCTGCACGCCGGAGGCGATCAGGACGCCGGCGGCCAGGGCCTCGCCCGCCAGCTTGACGTAGGGCGAGAGCGGACGGCGGTCGTCCCAGGCGCCCAGGAGGGCCACCAGGGAGGCCCCGCCCAGGATGCCCGCCAGTTCGCGGACCTCCGCACGGCCTGCCGCGCCGGCCATCACCAGCATCACCGCCGCGTAGATGGCCAGCCCGCCCAGGAGCGGCGTCGGCCGGCTGTGGAAACGGTTGGCCGCCGGCTGCGCCGTCACCCCCAACCGCCAGGCCAGGCGGCGGACCAAGGGCGTGGCTGCCAGGGTCCCCGCCAGGGCCAGGGCGAAGACCACCAGGAGCGGCATGGCGGGGCTCAGGGTTGGCTCGCCGTTGGCGCCGCGGTCCCTGGGGTCGCTTCGGCTGCGGCGTCGGGCGCGGTCGTCGGCAAGGCGCCATCGGTGGTGAGCGCCGCGCCTGCGGGCGGCGGCGCCTCTTCCACCGGCGTCTTGCCTTCCTGGCAGCCGTATTCCTCGTTCAGGCGGCTGAAGGTGGGGTCCACCTCCGGCAGCTTGTCTTCCTCGCTGATGGTATAGCCGCGGTTGACCCAGTTGCAGACCTCCTGCGCGCCCTTCTGCAGGTCGTTGGCCAACTGGGACAGGTTGCTGAGGGTGTTGATGTCCGGGTTGCCGCCCCGCTTCTCGGTCAGCAACACCACCTGCACGTTGGCGTCGTAGGCCTCCGCCAGGTTGCCCAGCTTGCCCTGGATCCAACCGAACTCGCTCCAGGCCAGCAGATCCCGCTTGCCCTCGCCCTTGGCCAGGTAGACCGCGAAGTCGTCCGCGGCCTTCTGCCAATCCTCAGGCTTGTCCGTGTCCCGGGCGACGTCGCTGTGAAATCGGGCCCGGGTGCGGTGGGGGTGCAGGAACTTGGGGTCGATGGCCAGCGCCTCGTCCAGCCGCTGGAAGGCCGCGTCCCGCTGGTTGTCCAGGAACTCGGTCTGGGCCAGCTCTTCGCGCAGTTGGGCGTTGTGCGGGCTCATGTCCGGGGCGATGACCTTCAGGAACCATTGCCGGCTCTGCGCCAGGCGCTCCTTGCGGCGCACCGGCTCATGGGTCACGTCGCCCCAGATCTGGTAGGCGCGGGCCAGGTTGGCCGTATGGTCGGGGTTGTGCGGGGCGGTCGCCAGGGCCAGGTTCAGCACCGTCAGGGCCTCTTCGAAGGCCTGGTCGCGGGTGGCGGCCGCTTCGGCTGCGCCGCCCTGGTATTCGCTGCCGCCCGGGATCGCGCCGTTCTCGTCCAGCTGCTGCTGGTCGAAGACCGAGGCCATGCGGGCCGCCTTCTCCAGGAGGGCCTTGCCCTTGAAGAGCATGTAGTAGTCTTCCTTGGGGTCCAGGCGCAGGGATTGGCTGTAGCGCGCCACCGCCTCCTCGTAGTTCAGGAGGGCCTGCTCGTTGTCGCCGTCCTGGCTGGCACCGTCGTGGAAGTACTGGCCTTCCTTGTAGTAGATGTCGGCCCGCGCTTCGTTGATGTTCGTCCATACCGTGAGCAGGAATGCTGCCGCACCCAGGGGCAGCAGCAGCCATTGCCGCCTCATGCCACCGTCCGCGCCCCCCCGGCCCAGCGACCAGGCCCAGCCGGCCAGCAGCAGGAGCATCGCGAAGTAGAAGAGGAAGAGCAGTCCGCTCGAGGTCGAGGAGCGGCCAGCCAGGGAGCTGCCGTCGGCCGCCTTCATCGCCAGCATGCCGAAATGGCTGGCGGCATAGACCAGCGGCGCGCCCGCCGACAGCATCAGGAAGGCCCCCAGGCCGGTGCGCGGCCCGCGGCGCGCCGTCAGGTCCACCGCCGTCTCGCCGCCGACGATCAGGCTGCCGATGAACCAGGTCAGACCCATCAGCCACAGGACGATCCACAGGTTGCCCAGCTTGGGGTCCACCAGGAAGTCGTAGGCCAGCACCGTCAGGCAGGCTACCAGCAGCAGGCTGGCCTGGATCCAGCTGCGCAGGGCGCTGCCCCCGGCGCCTTGCAGGCGCTGCGCGGCTTGGCGACGGGGAGCCCGGCGGCGCTGCTCGCCGGTCGGGGCGGCGGCTGATGGCTCGTCCTCGCCGTCGCCCTGGGCCCAGAGCGGATGGCTCTCGTCCACCGCCGGGCCCACCACGGCCAGAAGGGCGATGAGGACGAAGAAGAGGGTGCGGGTGGCGGCGATGGCGATGCCGAAGTGGATCTCGATGAAGTGGGCGATGACCGCGGCCAGCAGGCCCACGAGCAGCAAACGCCCCGGTCGCTGCGGCGCCTGCCAGCCCACCAGGGCCTTGCCCACCACGTAGAGGAAGAGGCCGGCGATCATCCCCGCCGGCAGCGCCACCCCGAAGTAGGTCCAGCCGTCCGTGAAGAACCTGAAGCCGGCCACCGCCAGCAGGCCGCCGCCCAGCCACAGGGCCAGGAAGCGCCGCGTCTCCGCGGCGCCGACGATGAGGCCCAGCCAGCGCAGGCCCAACAGGAAGACGCTGCTGAAGAGCAGCAGGTAGGCGCCCAGCCCCAGAAAACCGGTGGTCACCAGGGCGTCGAAGGCCTCGTTGTGGGCGCGGTCCGGTGAGGCGTTGCGGGCCTCGTAGTTGGCCAGGTCCGGCGGGTAGAAGGGGTTGTAGGCCACATGCATGGACTCCGGCCCCCAGCCCACGACGGCGCGCAGCGGGTCGGACAGCACCAGATCCGCGGCGCCCTGCCAGATGAGCAGGCGCACCTTGCCCGTGCCGCTCTGGGTCTCGAAGATGCGGCCCATGCGGCCCAGGTAGGGCACGTCGCGCAGCGGCGCGAGGGGCGAGCCGGGCAGGTTGAAAGCTACCAGGAAGGCGACCAGCGCCGTCCCGGCGCCCAGCACACCGATGACCGCCCGCCGTTCGCCGCGCAGCACCGCGAGCAGCAGGAACATGAAGAAGAGGCCGCCCAAGAGGCCCAGCACAGGTCCGCGGCTGCCGGCCAGGACGACGGCCGCCAGCTGGAAGGCCAGCAGCACCAGATAGCCGACCACGCGCATGGTGGCGGCGTTGAAGAGCGGCGCCTCGTCGGCCACGGCGTTCATCGCCCTGAGGGCCCGCACCAGGCGCACCAGGGTCAGCGGCACCGTCAGGATGAGGTAGGCGGCGACGAAGATGGAGTTGCCCATGGTGCTGGCCACGCGCGCGGTGACGTTGCCCAGCCAGGGCATGGGATCCTTGCCGAACTTCTGCACGATGCCGTAGAGGGCCACCGGCAGGCTGGGCAGGATGATGGCGGTGATCAGCCGCTCCAGCTGACCGTGTTCCTTGAGGAAGGCGACGATGCTCAGGAAGACCACCACGTAGGCGCACCAGGTATACAGGCCCTGCAGGCGCACGAAGCTGCCGGTCAGGCTGAGCCAGGGCGTCAGCGAGGTGGCGGTGGCCAGGGCGATCACGGCAGTCAGCACCAGGACCGGTGCCACCAGGGGCCGGCGCAGGAAGGCGCGCCCATCGACCTCGGCGCGAGCGGCCAACCCATGCGCCAGGCCACCGGCGGCCATGAACAGCGCGATGCTGCGCAGCAGGGTGAGCTTGTCCGGTTCGAAGACCCGGTAGGTCCAGACGTTGAAGAACAGCGGTACGGCGATGACCGCCAACAACCAGCCGGCCTCGGCCAGGCGGGCGAACGGCGATGCGGCGCGGGGAGAGGGGCTCATGGCCTGTCACCTTACTCGGGGGGTGGTGGAAGAGGCGATTATACCCCTTTGGCGCCTACTCGAAAGCGATGGACTCCTGATCCCGGCCGGTCGGTCCTGGCGGGGGCGCAGGCGGCGGGGATCCATCGGCGCCGCCGCGCTCGCGGGCTCCCGGATGGGCCTTGGCGATGACCTCGGCCAGGCGGGCCTGGCTGACATGGGTGTAGATCTGGGTGGTGCCCAGGTTCTGGTGGCCCAGCAGGTCCTGCACGACCCGCAGATCGGCCCCGCCGTCCATGAGGTGCGTGGCGAAGCTGTGGCGCAGCACGTGAGGGCTGACCTTGCCGCGGGCATGGCCCGCCGCCACCGCCGCCGCGCTGACCAGCACCTGGATGGAACGCACGCCCAAGCGGCCGCCGCGCTGGTTGAGGAAGAGGGCCAGGCCGGGGCGGGGACCACTGGGCCGGGGGCCGGGGCTGGCCGCCGCCGCGGCCAGGGCGGGGCGGCCGGCGGCCAGGTAGCGGGCCAGGGCGGCACAGGCGGGTCGACCGAGCAGGGCGATGCGCTCGCGGGAGCCCTTGCCCATGACGGTGAGCCGTCGCGCGGGCAGGTCCAGGTCGCGCAGGTCCAGCCCGGCCAGCTCGGAGACGCGCAGGCCGGCGGCGTACAGGGTCTCCAGGATGGCGCGATCGCGCAGGTCGGCGGGCGCCTCGCCCTGGGCCTGATCCACCAGAGCGGCGGCCTGGGCCTGGTCCAGTACCCGCGGCAGGTGGCTGGGTACTTTGGGGGCCAGCAGGGCGTGAAAGGGGTCGCTAGGGACGCCCCCGTGCCTGAGCGACCAGACGCCGAAGGCCCGGAGCTCGCTGACGCGCCGGGCGATGCTGCTGCGCGCGATGCCGCGATCCAGGAGCTCGGCCAGGTAGCGCCGCAGCAGGGCCAGCTGGATGTCTTCCCAGCGGGCGGCGCCATGCGCGGCCAGCCAATCCAGGGCGGCGCCGATCTCCGACCCGTAATTGCGCAGGGTGTAGGGCGAGAGGCCCCGCACCCCGGCCATCCAGGCGAGGTAGGCGTCCAGGAGGGGGCGGGGGGGCATGGGGGCAATTGTAGCGGGGAGGGGGCGGTTGCCGCCAGCGGACCCATACGGTCTGCCGCCGAGCCCTCCCGCCTCCGAGCCCCTTGACCCCACCGGCCCCGCCCGGGTAGACTCCGCAGCACGGCAAGTTGCGATGTCCCACCCAGCGACCACCACCACCGCCCCCGCGGCCGCCGCCGGCTACGCCCCCAGCTGGCTGGACCGCTTGCTGCGCGCTGTGGACCGCTTGCCTTGGCCCTGGTACGCCACCTACGCCACGGTCTTCATCCTGGGGCAGGCGGCCATCGCCGGCCTCCGGGCGGACGCGCAGGCGGGGTGGGCGCAGCGCTTCCTGGAGCCGCCGCGGGTCTTCTGGCTCTGGTCGGTGTACCTGCCGGCCTTCACCCATTACCTGGGCCGCGTGGCCCGCGAGAAGCTGCTGCGCTTCCGCGAGGTCCTCGGATTGGACGACGACGCCTTCCGCGCCCTGGCCTACCGCCTGACGACGATGCCCTTCTGGCCGCCGCTGGTCCTGGGGCTGCTGTCGGTGGCCCTGGGCGTGGCCACCCTGGGCCTCAACCAGGACCTGATCCGGCAACTGGGCTTCCCGGCTTGGGAGGAATGGGCGACGGTGGCCAGCTATGCCGTGGGCGGGGCGGCCATCTACCACAGCATCCATCAACTGCGGGTGGTTAGCCGGGTCTACGCCATGGTCGGCGAGTTGGACCTGCACCACCTGGAGCCGGTGCACGCGCTCTCCGCATTGACGGCGCGGACGGCGGCCGGCTGGATCCTGCTCCTGGTGGCCACGCAGGCGGTCATGCCCCGGCAGCTGGCCGGGCGGATGGCGGTGGAGCTGGGCTTTGCCATCCTCATCCTGGTGGCCGCGGCCAGCTTCTTCGCCCCCCTCCTGGGTATGCACAAGCGCCTGGAGCAGGAGAAAGCGGCGGAGCTGACCGCCCTGAGCGGCACGGCGCGCGTCCTGCGCGTTCAGCTGCACGCCCGCATCCAGGCGGGGGAGCTGGAAGGTCTGGACATCCTGCAGAAGAGCCTGGGCCTCCTGACCGCCGAGCGCGACCAGATCGCCAGGACGTCCACCTGGCCCTGGCAACCGGCGACGCTCAGGGGCTTCCTATCCGCCTTGCTGCTGCCGCTGATCGTGAAGCTGTTGCAGGGGGCGGTGGGAACG
>Ga0073904_10003609_pt1 | contig 11619 bp, 13 predicted proteins | sample KloWWTrecipitate_FD_66668 | JGI IMG/M metagenome (GOLD analysis project Ga0073904, IMG submission 66668) | Active sludge microbial communities from Klosterneuburg, Austria, studying microevolution and ecology of nitrifiers - Klosterneuburg... | ecosystem: Engineered > WWTP > Aerobic digester >... | reverse complement strand
TCTCCGAGGGCGCCTTCATCATGACGAAGACGCTCGGTGACAAGTCGATGCTCGCGCGCCAGGCGCGCCACCTGCGCACCTACCTCGAACTCCTGTTCTCGGCGCCCGCGGCCGCGCCTAGGCCGCCATCTTCCTGATGCAATCGAGCTTCACCTCGAGCACCGCTTTCGCCAGGATTTCGACGGCCTTCGGCCGGGAGAAACTCGAGCGCCATGCGATGGCGACCTTGCGGGAGGGCACCGGGTCCGTGAACGGGATTTCCTTCACGAGGCGCGAAGCGTAGCGCGACTGCAGGGCCGTCGCGGGCAGCACGCTCACGCCGAGTCCGGAAGCGACCATGTGGCGGATGGTCTCCAGCGAACTGCCCGCACGGCCGACCTCGGACGTGGCGGTGTTGGCCTGGCCCGGGCACGCCTCGAGAACCTGGTCGCGGAAGCAGTGCCCCGCGTTCAGCACGAGCACGTTCTCGACGGCGAGCTCGTCCGGCCGCACGCGCTTTCGCTTCGCCCAGGCGTGCTTCTCGGGCACCACGACCCGGAAGGGCTCCTCGTAGAGGGTCCTGGACTTCACGCCCGCCACGGTGAACGGGAGCGCGATGATCGCCGCGTCGATGTCGCCGTCCCGCAGCATCGGAACGAGACTGGCCGTGAAGTTCTCCTCGAGCATGAGCGGCATGTCGGGGGCGCGCTTGCGCAGGATCGGCACGAGCCCGGGGAGCAGGTACGGCCCGATGGTCGGGATCACGCCCAGCCGGAAGGTCCCCGCGAGCTGATCCTGGCTTCCCCTGGCGAGGGAAGCGATCTTGCCCGCCTCGTCCAGAACGCGGCGGGCCTGCTCCACGATCTCCGCCCCCATGGGCGAGACCAGCACCTCGTTCTTGTTGCGCTCGAAGAGGCGAACGCCCAGCTCCTCCTCGAGCTTGGCCAGGGCCAGCGAGAGCGTGGGTTGGGTGACGAAACACTTCTGCGCCGCCCGGCCGAAATGGCGCTCATGGGCCAGGGCGACGACGTAGCGCAGTTCCGTGAGGGTCATGGATTCACCGATTGGGGTTGACTATCGAAAGTATATCCATAATTAATTGGTGAAATCAATCGTCAGCCTTCATAATACCGTCCATCAGCTATCAATCAGCCAGGAGAAACGCCATGCTCAAGCCCCAGGAAGGCCGGAAGGTCCCCGCGGTCACGTTCCGCACCCGCCAGGACAACCAGTGGAAGGACGTGACCACCGACCAGCTCTTCGCCGGACGGACCGTGATCGTCTTCGCCCTGCCCGGCGCGTACACGCCGACCTGCTCGACCACGCACCTGCCGCGCTACAACGAACTCGCGCCCGTGTTTTCCGGACTCGGCGTGGACGAGATCGTCTGCCTGTCCGTGAACGACGGCTTCGTGATGTCGGAGTGGCAGAAGGACCAGAACGCCCCGAACGTCACGTTCATCCCGGATGGCAACGGGGAGTTCACGGAAAAGATGGGCATGCTGGTCGACAAGGCGAGCCTGGGCTTCGGCAAGCGCTCGTGGCGCTATTCGATGCTCGTGAAGGACGGCACCATCGTGAAGCAGTTCATCGAGCCGGAAAAAGAGGGCGACCCCTTCGAGGTGTCCGACGCGGACACCATGCTCAAGTACCTGGCGCCCGCGGCGAAGGCCCCGGAGCCCGCCGCCATTTTCACCAAGCCGGGCTGCCCGCACTGCGCGCGCGCGAAGGCGCTGCTGGAGGCGAACGGCGTGGTGTACGAGGAAGTCACCCTCGGCAAATCCGTGACCTTCTCCACGATCCGCGCGGTGTCCGGGCTCGGCACCGCCCCGCAGGTCTTCATCGGGGGCCGGCTGATCGGCGGCGCCGACGACCTCGCCGCCTATTTCGAGGGCGGGCGCAAGCTCGCCGCGTAAGCCGCGCGCCGGCGGGCCGACCCATCGGGAGCAGCGTTCCGAAGGACGGCCCGCCGTCCGATTCCAGGAGACCGCCATGAAACCCCTCACCGTCGACGTCGCCGTCATCGGCGCCGGAACCGCCGGCCTCGCCGCCTACCGGGCAGCCCGCGCTCGCGGCGCGCGCACCGTCCTCGTCGAATCCGGCGAGTACGGCACCACCTGCGCCCGCGTGGGCTGCATGCCCTCCAAGCTGCTCATCGCGGCCGCGGAGGCCTCCCACGCCATCGACGACGCGGCCGGATTCGGCATCCATGTCGAGGCAGGCAAGCGCATCGACGGGCACGAGGTCATGGGCCGCGTGAAGCGCGAGCGCGACCGCTTCGTCGGTTTCGTGGTGAAGGACGTGGAGGCCCTCCCGCCGGCAGACCGCGTCGTGGGAACGGCCCGCTTCGTCGACCGCAACACGCTGGACATCGACGGCGTCATTCGCATCACGGCGCGTGCCATCGTGATCGCCACGGGATCGCGCCCGGCCATTCCCGCGATGCTCGAAGCCGCGGGCGATCGCCTCGTCGTGAACGACGACGTGTTCTCGTGGGACACCCTCCCCGGCTCCGTGGCCGTCTTCGGCCCCGGCGTGATCGGCCTCGAACTGGGCCAGGCGCTCTCCCGCCTGGGCGTGCGCGTGGTCGTGCTCGGTCGCGGCGGGCGCGTGGGGCCCCTCACGGACCCGATCGTCCGGGATGCAGCCGTTCGCGCGCTCTCCGAAGAGCTCTACCTGGATACGGACGCGCACGTGAAGCGCGTCTCGAGAAGCGCGCAGGGTGTCGAGGTGGAATACACGCGCCTGGACGGAACCGCCTGCAGCGAGACCTTCGACTACGTCCTGGCGGCCACCGGTCGCCGGCCCAACGTGGACGCACTGGGCCTCGAGCGCCTGGGCCTTTCGCTGGACGACAAGGGCGTCCCGGGCTTCGACGCGGAGACGCTTCGCATCGGGGACACGAACCTGTTCATTGCCGGCGATGCCGCCAACGACATCCCGCTCCTTCACGAGGCCGCCGACGAGGGCCGGATCGCGGGCGGCAACGCAGCCCGCCTGCCTGCCGTCGAACGCGGCCTTCGCCGCATGCCGCTCGCCGTGGTCTTCACCGACCCGCAGATCGCCATCGTGGGCAAGGGCTACGCGAAGCTGCCCCCGGGTAGTTTCGAGACGGGCGAGGTGTCCTTCGAGAACCAGGGTCGCGCCCGGGTCATCCGGCGCAACCGGGGTCACCTGCGCGTGTACGCCGATCGCGGCACGGGGCGCTTCCTGGGCGCCGAGATGGCCGGGCCCGCGGTCGAGCATATCGGGCACTTGCTCGCGTGGGCGGCTGCGAACAGAATGACGGTCGCATCGATGCTCGAGATGCCCTTCTACCACCCCGTGGTCGAGGAAGGGCTCCGGACGGCGCTTCGGGACCTCGACGCGAAGCTGGGATCACCCCGGGCGAGCGCCGCGTAGACGGCCCCCCGGGACAAACGCCGGGGAGCGCCGCCATGACGCTGGACATGAAGAAGTTCGGATTCCGCATCCGCACGCGCGGAGGATCCGTGGTCGACAACCTCACCATCCAGGGACGGGACCGCGAGGAGGCCGAACGAAAGCTCCGGCAGGTCTACCACCACTGCGTGGTGCTGGAGGCCCGGGAAAGCCTCGAGCCCGGGCCCGCGGATGCCTCGGACTTCGAAGGGGTGATCTCCTTGATCGCCGACGAGGGCCGTCGCGGCGAGAGCTGACGGACGCCTACGCGACCGCCGCGAGCGGCTTGCGGGCAGGGGCCGCCTCGAGGAACCCGATGGACTCCAGCTCTTCGAAGAGCGCACCGTAGTCGGCCGCGCCCCGGCTCGCCGGCGCGTGGGAAAAGACGTCGCGCTCGCGGAACGGGCTCTCCGCGATGCTCACGTTCTCCGAGATCCTGCACTCCGACACATCCGCCCCGAAGCGGGCCTTGAAGGAGTTCAGGATGTCCCACGACATCTTCCGGCGCCCGTCGAACCGGGTGATCACGTAGCGGCGCTCGATGCGCCGCCCGACGACGCGCTGCAGGGCGTTCAGCGTCCGGTCGACCTGCATTGCGCCCTTCACCGCGAGATAGTCCGCCGAAACGGGCACGAGGATGCGCTCGGCCGCGAAGATGGCCGAGAGCGAGAGCACGCCCAGCATCGGGCAGCAGTCGATCAGCACGCAGCCCGCCTCGCCGAACCCGTCCCGCGCGAGCCCCACGCGCAGCCGGTTGAGGACGTTCGGGCCCTTGCCGAACTGGGTGTCGACCTTCGCGAGCTCGAGGTGCGCCGGGATCACGGGCCAGCCGAGCGGCGAGGCGACCGCGAGCCCGGACAGGGGCTTCCCGTCGCGGTAGAACGCATAGATGCTGCCGTCCGAGGTGCGCGGCACCGTCCCGGAAATGGCCGACAAGTGCGCTTGCGGATCGAGATCGACGGCGACGGGAAGGCCGCCGCGCGCCGCGATCGCGGCGGCAAGGTTCAGGGTCGTCGTCGTCTTGCCGACGCCGCCTTTCTGGTTGAAAACCGCGATGCGGGCCACGTTTGACCTGCCGGAAAGTTCGTTCGTCGAACCGATGCCAGGCGAAGGGCGCGGCATGGCTGGGAATGTCCTGCCATAATAGACACGAAAATCAGCGGCTTGGCAATAGATCCTGCTACGACGCCTCAAGAAAGGGCCGCAAGCAATTGATGAGGCTGGAGGCGGACTAGAGAAGCTCGGGGAACCGGGTCGCGAACTCGCGCAGGTTGTCCGTGACGATGCCGTCGACGCCCATCGCGAGCAATTCCTCGCCGCGAGCCAGGTCGTTCACGGTCCAGGCGAGGATCCGCCGGCCTTGCGCGTGCACTTTCTCCACCAGCGCCGGCGTGATCAACACGTGCTCCAGGTGAAAGGAGGCGGCGTCGAGCGCTTCGAGCGGCGAAAGATCGCCGTCCCACGGCGCTTCGACGATCCAGCCCCGCGCGAGCGTAGGCTCCGCGGCCATGGCGGCGTCGAGGGCGTCGGCCGAAAACGAGATGAGCAGCGGTGGCTCGGCCGCCCCTTTCCAGCCGGAGGCCGCGGCGCGTGCCACCTGCTCGCCGCACTCGCGGTGGCGCCCCGCGACGCGCTTGATCTCGACGTGGGCGAACATCCGCAACGATCGCAGCAGCGCAACCGCGTCCGGCAAACGCGCCAGGGGCTCGCCGCGAAAAGCTTCCCCGCGCCAGGAACCCGCGTCGAGCGACTGGAGTTCCGACCAGGCGTGGTCCGCGATAGGTCCCTTCCCGTTCGTGTTGCGGTCGATCTCCCGGTCGTGCTGGAGCACCGCGACCCCGTCGCGCGTGAACCGGATGTCGATCTCCACGGCCCGGTAGCCGAGGGAATTTCCGAACCGGATCGCAGCCAAGGTGTTTTCCGGTGCGAGCGCGCCCCCCGCCCGGTGGGCGATGAGGCGAGGATAGGGCCAGGGTTTCATGGCGATGGTCCGAGTCGGTGGATGGCAATGACCGTGACGGCCAGGACGAGGTAGGCGTAGCAGGCGGCGAGGAGGTCGTCGAGCATCACCCCCAGCCCGCCTTTCACGCGGGACTCGACATCGCGGATCGGGAACGGCTTCCAGATATCGAAGAGCCGGAAAAGCGCGAACACGAAGGCCTGCAGCCAGGGGCTCGCCGAGGCGAGCGCGGCGAGCGGCAGGAAGGCGACGATCTCGTCCCAGACCAGCGCCCCGTGGTCCTCTACCCCCAGGTTCCGGCCAGCCACGCCGCAGGCCCATATGCCCACGAAGAAAAGCGGCACGGCGAGGAAGGCGATCGCCAGGGGCGGGAGGACCTGGGCGAGGAGCCAGTAGAGGGCAAGTGACGCGAGCGTGCCGGCCGTTCCGGGCGCCCGGGGCGCGAGTCCCGAACCGAAGCCCAGGGCGATGAAATGCGCGGGGTGCGCGACGAGAAAGCGCGCGTCAGGACGCCGTGAAGTGGTCGAATCCACGCCCGTCGACCTTGATCGGCTTGCCGTCGGCCCCCAGGAGCGACACGCCCTTGCCCTTGCGCACCTGGCCGATGCGCGTGATCGGCACGGCGAGAACCTCCGTGAGGTCCTCGATGCTCTCGCGCGCGGTGGCCGGCGAAGTGAAGCACAGCTCGTAGACGTCGCCGCCGGCCACCACCGCGCTGAGTCCCTCGGGGGTGTCGATATGCCTCGCGCCGATGGCGGACACCGGCAGGCGATCGGCTTCCACGGTGGCACCGACCTTCGAAAGGACGCAGATGTGATCCAGGTCGGCGAGCAGGCCGTCGGAGATGTCGATGGCGCTCGTCGCGAGTCCCCGCAGCGCCTGGCCGAGGCGCACCCGGGGCGTGGGCTCGTAGAGGCGCATCACCGCCTCCAGGTAATCGGCTTCTGAGAGCTTCAGCATCCCGCGGCGGTGGGCGACCGCGAGGGCCGCGTCGCCCAGGTGGCCGGAAATCCAGATGTCGTCGCCGGGCCTCGCGCCGCTTCGGCGCAGTGCCGCCCCGGCGGGCACCTCGCCCATGATGGTGACGGTCAGGGTGAGCGGGCCCTTGGTGGTGTCGCCGCCGATCAGGGAGACGCCGAATTCCTCGGCCAGGTCGAAGAACCCCTTGGCGAACTTGCCCAGCCATTCGTGGTTCACCTCGGGCACGGTGAGCGCCAGCATGGCCCAGTAGGGCATCGCGCCCATCGCGGCCATGTCCGAGAGGTTCACCGCGAGCGCCTTGTGGCCCAGGGTCTCCGCGTCGACGTCGGGGAAGAAATGGGTGCCGGAGACCATCGTGTCGGTCGAAACGGCGAGGTCCATTCCATTCGAGACGTCGACGAGGGCGCAATCATCGCCGACGCCGAGCACGGCGTTGCGGGCGGGTCGCGTGAAATGGCGCGCGATCAGGTCGAATTCCGGGGACTTGTGGATCATGCTCGTGCCTTTTCCGGGGGGGTTGGCGGCGCCTTCGAGGACCCCTTCGCCTTGCGCTCGACTGTCCGGCCGGCCGCCACCTCGTCGGGGCGAAGCGCCGCGGCCACCCGGTCGAGGATGCCGTTCACGTACTTGTGACCGTCGATGCCGCCGTAGCGCTTGGCGAGTTCGATCGCCTCGTTGATCGCCACGCGATAGGGCACCTCGGGCGCGTGCGCGATTTCCCACGCGCCGATCATGAGGATCGCCTTCTCGACCGGGCTCACTTCGGCCCACTTGCGGTCCGCGAGCGGCTCCAGGAGCGAGCGCAGGCCGTCGGCCTCGCCGATCACGCCGGCGAGTTCGGTTGCGAGGAACTTGCCGTCGGCCGCGCCATGGCCCTCGAGCTCCGCGAGGTTGCGCGCGATCTCCTCGGCGCCGGCGCCGTTCATCTGCCACTGGTACAGGCCCTGGAGCGCGAATTCGCGCGCCCGGCGCCGGGGGGACCTCATCCGCTCACCGCCTTCAGCAGGTTGGCCATTTCCACGGCCACGCGCGCGGCTTCGGCGCCCTTCACCGCGGCGCGCTCGCGGGCCTGCGCCTCGGTGTTCGCGGTAAGCACCGCGTTCGCCACCGGCACGCCGGTCTCCAGCTGCACGTCGAGGATGCCACGGGCGCTTTCATTGGAGACGACCTCGAAATGATAGGTTTCGCCCCGGATCACGGCGCCCAGCGCCACCAGCGCGTCGTAGCGGCGGCCGAAGCCGCGCGTGCGCAGGGCGAGCGTCTGCAGCGCGAGGGGGATCTCGAGCGCCCCGGGAACGCTCGCCACGTCGATGTCCGCGGGCGCCACGCCCAGGCTCACCAGTTCACGGTCGCAGGCCGTGAGGAGCTCCCGGACGATATCCTCGTTGAAGCGGCTCCACACGATCGCGACGGCGAGCCCGTCGCCCTTGGTGTCGGAGGCGAAGGCGGTCATACGGCCTTCACCTGCGCGTTGTCGTCCGGCGAGACGTACTCGACGACCTCGAGGCCGAATCCGGCCATGCTCGGGATGCGCTTGGGTCTCGCGAGGACGCGCATCAGCCCGACGCCCAGGTCGCGAAGGATCTGGGCACCGATGCCGTGGAGCTTCGGATCCCACTTGCGCACGGCTCGCGCGGGCGCCGCCGCGGCGGAGAAGCGCTCCAGGACCTCCGCGGACGGTTCGTGGCGGCGCAGCAGGACGATCACGCCCTCCTTGTGGTTCGCGATGATTCGCATGGAGTCCTGCACGGAATAGGCGTGCCGGCTGGTGTCGAAATCGAACATGTCGATGGAGTGGAACGGCTCGTGCACGCGCACCAGGACGGGCCGCTCCGGGGAGGGCTCGCCTCTCACCAGCGCGTAGTGGAGCTCGCCAGCGGAGTTGTCGTGGTAGACGCAAAGGCGAAACGGGCCGTAGGGCGAGGCGATCACGCGGTCGGCGACCCGCTCGATGACCTTCTCGGTTTCGCTGCGATGGCGGATCAAGTCGGCGATCGTGCCGAGTTTCAGGCCGTGCCTCGCCGCGAACTCCACGAGATCGGGCAGGCGTGCCATTTCCCCGTCGGGCTTCATGACCTCGCAGATCACCGCGGCCGGCGTGAGGCCCGCGAGCTCCGACAGGTCGCAACCGGCCTCGGTGTGGCCGGCGCGCACGAGCACCCCGCCGTTTTGCGCCATCACCGGAAAGATGTGGCCGGGCTGGACGATGTCGGCGGGCTTCGCGTGCCTGGCGACCGCCATCCGCACCGTTCGCGCCCGGTCGGCGGCGGATATGCCCGTGCTCACGCCCGTGGCGGCTTCGATCGAGACGGTGAACGCGGTCCCGTGCGGAGAGCGGTTGTCGCTCACCATGAGCGGCAGCGCCAGTTGCCTGCAGCGCTCCTCGGTGAGCGTGAGGCAGATGAGGCCGCGCGCATGCGTGGCCATGAAGTTGATCGCCTCCGGGGTCACGAAATCCGCGGCGAGCACGATGTCGCCCTCGTTCTCCCGATCCTCGGCGTCGACCAGCACGACCATGCGCCCGTGTCGGATGTCGTCAATGATCTCTTCGGTCGGACTGATGTTCACGTCAGGTTCTCCCTCGTGGGCCTCCATTTTGCCCGATTGGGCGCCCGATCGCCCGCCGCCCTCTCGTCGGCGGCGGGAAACCGCGGGCCAGGCGCCGGCCGGGCCGGCTATCTGTGCGGGGGTTGCCTTTCGTCAAATCCGCGGCGCGGGAATGGTGTTTCTTTGCCCCCATGGGACCCCGACGCCCGCCACGAGGAGCAGCCATGGACCACCTTTTCGCATCACTTCGCCTCCCGTCGACCGCCATGGCCGCGGGTTCCCTGGCCGCGGCGCTCCTGCTCGCGGCCGCGCCGGCCCTGGCCGCGGAACGCAGCGGCGCGCAGGTCGTGAAAGCGCACTGCGCCCGCTGCCACGAGGCGGGAACCGCCGGCGCACCCAAGCCGGGAGACAAGGGCGCGTGGGCGCCGCGGTTCAACCGGGGCGTGGATGCGCTGGTGCTGTCGGCGATCCGCGGCCACGGCGGCATGCCGCCGCGCGGCGGCACGGCCGACCTCACCGACGCCGAGTTGCGCTCCGCCCTGCTGCACCTCTTCAGCCCGGCCGGCGCGCCCACGCCGCCGCCGAAGAGCGCGAACGCGCCGCTTCACCCCGGGGCGGGGCCGCACCGGCTGACGGCCGATGGCCTCGACATCTACCTGGGCCGCGTGAGCGCCGAGCAGATGCGCGTCTTTCCGGCCGGGTCGCCGGAAGCGAAGCTGCATGGCGGGATCCCGTCCGGAAAGGGCTACTACCACGTGAACGTCTCCGTCTTCGACACGGTGAGCCAGGCGCCGGTTGCAGGCGCAAAGGTCGAGCTCGACATCGAGCAGGTGGGCCTCGGCCGCGAAACGAAGGCCCTCGAGCCGGTCACCCTTGCCGGAGGCCCGAGCCACGGCGCCTACGTGCGCCTCATGCCGAAAGGCGACTACGTGTTCGTCGTGCGCGTGTCCAAGCCCGGGGCGGCGAGGCCCGTCGAGGCGAAGTTCCGCGAAAAACTGAACTGAGCCGCGCGGGGCGCAGCCGGGCCTATTGCCGCGCGCCGACCAGCCTTTCGAGATACCTCGCGGTCATGTCGACCTCGAGGTTCACGGGGCTGCCGGGCGCCAGGCGGCGAAGCGTGGTGGCGGAGCGCGTGTGCGGAATGATGTTCACCTCGAAGCGCTCGTCGGAGACCGCGTTCACGGTGAGGCTCACCCCGTCCACGGCGATCGATCCCTTGCGCGCGACGTAGCGGGAAAGCGAGGCCGGCATCGCGATCTCCAGGCGCCAGCTCCCGCCGAGATCGTCGAAGGCCGTGACGGTGCCCACGCCGTCCACGTGCCCGCTCACGAGATGACCGCCCAGGCGGTCGGCGAGCGTGAGCGATTTCTCCAGGTTCACCTCCCGGCCCTCGGCGAGTCCCGTCGTCACGGCGAGCGTGGCGGCCGAGGTGTCGACGTCGAAGCCCGACTCGTCCTTCGCCACGACCGTATGGCAGACGCCTTGCAAGGCGATGGAATCGCCCAGCGCCACGTCCGCCATGCCCAATCCCGGGGCATCGATGCGAAGCCGCAGCCCGTCGCCCTCCTTGCGCGCGGAGGCGATGCGCCCGATGGCCGTCACGATGCCGGTGAACATGTCAGGTCTCCAGTCTGGCGGTGATGCGAAGGTCCGCGCCGACCGCGCGAATGTCCACGATGCGCGGGCGGATCGCCTCGCCGAGCTGCTCGAATGCCGCCAGCGCGAACAGGCCCTGGGCCGCGTCGCCCAGAAGCACGGGCGCGACGTAGAGCACGATCTCGTCGATCACCCCGGCGCGCAGGAGCGATCCGCCCAGCTTCGCGCCCGTTTCGACGGTGACCTCGTTGAACCCCCGTTCGGCCAGCAGGCGGGCCACCGCGGCAAGGTCGGTCTTGCCCCCGATGGCCGGCACCACGACGACTTCCGCCCCGCGCGCCTCGAGGGCCGCGCGGCGCTCGCGATCGTCCGTCGCGGTCAAGACAAGCGGCGGCTCCCCGGAGAGGATCTTCGCCGTCACCGGCAGCTCGAGCCGGCTGTCGACCACCACCCGCCTCGGCTGGCGCAGGCAGTCCACGTGGCGCACCGTGAGCTGCGGATCGTCCCGAAGAACCGTGCCGATGCCGGTGAGCACGGCGCAGGATCGGGCGCGAAGGGCGTGCACGTCCCGCCGGGCCGCCTCGCCCGTGATCCACCGGCTTTCGCCGTTGGCGAGCGCGATGCGGCCGTCGAGGGAGGCGGCGGACTTGATCCGCATCCACGGCCTGCCTCGCGACATGCGCGCGAGAAATCCCCGGTGCGCCTCCTTCGCCTCCGCGGCGAGGAGACCGGTTTCCACGCGAACGCCGGCCGCGCGCAGCCCCGCAAGGCCCCGGCCCTTCACGAGCGGATTGGGATCCTCGATCGCGGCGACGACGCGCGCCACCCTGGCTAAGGCGAGGGCTTCGGCGCACGGCGGCGTCCTGCCGTGATGGCCGCACGGCTCGAGCGTCACGTAAGCGGTCGACCCCTCGGGCGATTCCGCGCACGCTGCCAGCGCCATCGCCTCGGCGTGCGGCTCGCCCGCGCGCGCATGCCAGCCCTCGCCGATCACGCGGCCCGATTTCGCGATCACGCATCCCACGTTCGGATTGGGCGTGGCGGTGTCCCGCCCGCGGTCGGCGAGCGCCAGCGCGCGCGCCATCAGGGCATGATCCTCGGCGGAGAAGCTCACGCTACTTGTCCCGCACCTCGCG
>Ga0073904_10003607_pt1 | contig 11621 bp, 11 predicted proteins | sample KloWWTrecipitate_FD_66668 | JGI IMG/M metagenome (GOLD analysis project Ga0073904, IMG submission 66668) | Active sludge microbial communities from Klosterneuburg, Austria, studying microevolution and ecology of nitrifiers - Klosterneuburg... | ecosystem: Engineered > WWTP > Aerobic digester >... | reverse complement strand
AGCAAAAAAAACCCCAGCACAAGGGCTGGGGTGGTAAGCCTATTTGCTGTCACACATCAAGGCCCCGCTCAGGGAGGAAAAGCGGGAGATAGCAAGCTACCCGGGATGCAATTTAGCAAAGTTGTTGCAGCTTTGCAAGTGGCTTTACGAAATACCCGCATCAAAGGAACCCGTATTTTCCACAGCCCAGTGATCGGCAGCGAATGGTTCCGCCAGCGCACTGATCAGCGGGGGTTTCAGAATCAGGCACAATTTTCCCCATGACGCCCTATGCCCCCTACCCCCTTGGCCGCCCGCGCCGCCTGCGCCGCGATGTTTTTACCCGCAACCTGGTGCGCGAAAACACGCTCAGTGCGCATGACCTGATCTACCCGGTTTTCGTGGTGGACGGCCAAAAGCAGCGCGTCGCCATTCCCTCCATGCCCGGAGTGGAACGCCTGAGCCTGGACCTGCTGCTACCGGTGGCAGAGGAATGCGTGAAGTTGCAGATTCCGGTTATGGCGCTGTTCCCGGTGATCGACCAGTCGCTGAAAAATTACGAAGGCTCTGAGGCGCTGAACCCCGACGGCCTGATCCCACGTGTGGTGCGGGCCCTCAAGAAAGAGTTTCCGCAACTCGGCGTCATGACCGACGTGGCGCTGGACCCCTTCACCAGCCACGGCCAGGACGGCCTGCCGGACAAGCGCCCCGAGTCCGAGGGCTACATCCTGAATGACGAAACCGTGGCCATGCTGGTGCAGCAGGCCATGACCCAGGCCGACGCCGGCGTGGACATCGTCGCCCCCAGCGACATGATGGATGGGCGCATTGGCGCTATCCGCGCGGCGCTGGAGGCCAAAGGCCACATCCACACCCGCATCATGGCCTACAGCGCCAAATATGCGTCCGCGTTTTATGGGCCCTTCCGCGACGCGGTGGGCTCCGCCAGCAACCTGGGCAAGAGCAACAAGAAGGTCTACCAGATGGACCCCGGCAACACCGACGAGGCCCTGCGCGAAGTCGCCATGGACATTGCAGAAGGCGCCGACATGGTGATGGTCAAGCCCGGCATGCCCTACCTGGACGTGGTGCGCCGCGTCAAAGACGAATTCAAGGTACCGACCTTTGCCTACCAGGTGTCGGGCGAATACGCCATGCTGCAGGCCGCTGCGCAAAATGGCTGGCTGGACCGCGAGGCGGTGATGCTGGAAAGCCTCTTGGCCTTCAAGCGCGCTGGTGCCGATGGCGTGCTGACCTACTTTGCCGTTGAAGCGGCCAGATTACTACAAAAATAGTAGCTGCTCACGTATATCCCACGAGGGCTACAACCCGATTTGACCCATAACACTGAAGCCAATACCCATGCGTATCTTCCACATTCAGGCCAGCGGACTGAGCGAAAGCAATGACCTGGATGCGCTGACGGCAGCAGGCCGCCCCGCCCACGGCTTTGTCTGGGTGGCCTGCGCACGGCACGAGTTCGAAGCGCAACAAAGCGCCGTACAGGCCATGCTACTGGCCTTGTCGGGCCAGCAACTGGTGGACCTGCACATCTCGGACCTGATGAACAACCACCTGCCTTCACACTACGACTACACCTCGCAGTACGACGTGCTCGTATTTCGCCGCCTGGCGGCCGGCACGCACAACGCCGACCCGGAGCACCCGGGTGAAATACTGACCCGTGAACCCACTCGCGGTGGTCCGCCCATTTTGCGGCGTATCGACACCAGCCCCGTGGCCTTTGCCGTGTTCGACCATGTTCTGTTGACCGTGCACCCCACTGACTGCAGCGCACGCGACACTTACGTCATCAAACTGATACAGGCCGCCAGCAGCGAATCGCGTGCGGCCGGCGCCCGCTTGCCCACCAGCCCGGCGGACCTGATGCTGCGGGTGGTCAACCAGATGGTGGACGGTTTTCTGGAACTGCGCCGCGAACTGACCCACCAGTTGGACCATTGGCAAACCGAGTTGCTCAACCCCAAAACCCGCTTCAACAACTGGAACTCGCTGCTGGATGCGCGCCTGTCGCTGCACACGCTGGACGAAATCTGCGAAGACCAGCGCTCAGCGCTGCAAGACTGGATCGAGGCCGTCAAAACCTGGCCCGATGCCGACACGCCCGCAGGACAGCGCGAGCGCGACTTGCTGCAGGTACGCAGCCGCGACGTGCTGGAGCACATCGAACGCGTGGTGCACCATGTACGCCGCCTGGAGCAAAGCGTGGAGACCGCCGTGCAGATGCACTTCAACGTGCAGGGCAGCCGCACCAACGACATCATGCGCACGCTCACTGTGCTGACCGCTATCTTTTTACCGCTCAACCTGATTACCGGTTTCTTTGGCATGAACTTTGACGGCCTTCCGCTCATTCACCGGCAAAGTGGCGCCTGGATGGCGGTTGGATTTATGGTCGTCATTTCTGTCGGTCTGGTGGTATTGTTCTGGCGCAAACGCTACTTGGCGCGTTCGGGAAGATAGCGTCGACCATGACTCATCAAACTTGCAACTTTCCAAAGAACTACTTTGATTTGCTCACTACCTATGGTTAATGCCGACAAGGCACAACCATCCGACAGCACAGTGATGCAATGGCCCATTGAACTGTTGCGCGGTATTGCTGCCTTGATGGTGGTTTTTGCCCATTACTGGGGACTAGCCGGCGTCAAGGCCGGTTTGTTTGTGTATTTTATTACTGGCGTCGACCTATTTTTTGTTATCAGCGGGTATGTCTTTGCACCTTATTTTTTTGGAAAAACGCTCCATCCTCAATCATTTTTTATAAAGCGATTTTTCAGAATCTACCCGCTATACGCCTGCTCATTGCTGATTTATGTTTTCTTGAAATTTTCTACCAGTCAGGAGGCGAAATACCTCGTCACGCATTTGTTTCTTCTTTATACGACGGAGTCTCGAGAAATAGCTTTCTATTACAACCAAGCCTATTGGAGCCTGCCCGTTGAGATCGAATTTTACCTATTCCTTCCCGCGTTGGCCTATATCGCACGATTAAAAGGAGGGCTCTTCGTGATGGTTGCGCTTGCTCTAGTTTTGCATTGTGTTATTGCGTTTTTTAGCCCAACAGACATGCGAATGGCAAATAACTTTCTTGCCTTTAGTGTCCATTTGCCAGGGTTACTTATCGAGTTTCTATTGGGCGTTATTGCATGGCAGATATCGCGAAACGAACTGACAGCCCGCGCGCGATTCTTGATGATCTTCGCAGGTGCTGCACTTTGGGTCATTGCCGCTTGGGTTTTCTCGTTTTACTTTGCCCGTGGTGGTGACAACGCCGTGATGGAAAACGACGTTCTTCGTGGAAACATCGGCCTTTTTGCAGCCCTAGCATTCATGCCTATTGTGGCTGCGCTAGGGCGATTTGGGCAGCGTGCACCCCCTTGGCTGAGAATCGTGTCCGTCTGGCTTGGAAACTTGAGTTTTGGGATCTATCTTTTTCACAATGCAGCCCCTCAAATCTTGAATCTCTGCGGAGTAATCGCACCGCCCGTGGTTTTCGCTGCTCTATGCATAATTCTTACTTTTTTGATAGCGCAGGTTTTGTATGTTTGGGTGGAAAATCCATCTAGAAACTACGGCCGCGCAGTAGCAAGTTGAATACACATAAGTCGATGTGCAATGGTCCAAGCATGCCCAACGATCCCACGTCAATGATGTAGAGGAACGTCCGATGCATCACTTGGCCACTGCTTACTGATTGGCTGCGACAACGCGCCGCATTTTGTCGTCAAGGGAACCATTTATGCACAGACTACTGATGCTCCTCGCTGCCACCGTCTCCGGCTTTGTTTTGTCGCTGCCAGCCCATGCTATCTACTCACGCACCATCAACGTGCCCATGTCGGCTAACGGCCAGAGCGCGATCGTGGACGGCAACGCCATCAAAGGCATTTACCTGGACCTGCTGATTCCGGCCAGCAAAATACCCAAGCGCGACGCGTACGGCTGCTTTGTTCCCCCGATCCGCAACCGCGCCATGCTGATAACCCTGAGTAGCGGGCACGCCCCCATCAAAAGCACGCAGGATTTGTTGGCGCAAACCGACCTCAAAATCGTCCTGGTGCGTGGCTTTGACGATGGCCCGGCTTACCAAGAACTGATCACCACGCTGACTCAGCAAGGGCGCTTGATTCTGGAGGTGGATGCACTCTCGGTTGCGCGCCTGCTCAAAAGTAGCGCGGCCGACGCCACCATCATGGCCCCCAGCATTCTGGCCGGTGCATTACAAGACGACGAGCGCGCAGCCAAATCGGGCGTGGTGTGGAAGGGCTTTCAGCAATACTACGCGCCGGCTGTGCTCAACGGCAGCATCGCCCCACTATAGAACCCCAGCATGCAACCCATTGTCTTGATTACCGGTGGCTCGCGCGGCATTGGGGCGGCCACCGCTCTGCTGGCCGCCCGGAAGGGTTACGCCGTGGCGGTGAACTACACCAGCAACTCACTCGCCGCCGACGAGGTGGTACGACAGATCCGCGACGGTGGTGGCTCAGCCATCACGGTGCAGGCTGATGTGGCGGTCGAATCGCAAGTGCTGGCCATGTTTGACAAGATCGACGCCAAGCTCGGCCCCTTGAGCAGCCTGGTCAACAACGCCGGCGTGGTCGATGTCGCCTGCCGGGTGGACACCATGACGGTAGATCGCCTGCAACGCATGTTCAACACCAACATCATCGGCTCGTTTGTTTGCGCACGCGAAGCCGTAAAGCGCATGAGCACGCGCCACGGGGGCAGTGGCGGCAGCATCGTCAATGTCTCCAGCGCAGCATCGCGAGTTGGGTCGCCCGGCCAGTATGTGGACTATGCTGCCAGCAAGGGGGCCATCGACACCTTCACCCTGGGTCTGGCCAAAGAGGTGGCTGCTGAGGGCATCCGCGTCAACGCAGTGCGCCCCGGCATCATAGCCACCGACATCCACGCCAGCGGTGGCGAGCCCGACCGGGCCCAGCGCCTGGCCACCCAGCTACCCATGCAGCGCCCCGGAACCGCACTGGAAGTGGCCCAGGCCATTGTCTGGCTGATGGGCGTTGACGCCAGTTACACCACCGGCGCCCTGCTGGATGTGAGCGGCGGACGCTGAACGGTCCACATCAAACGGCATACTCGCACCATGGATTTCAAACCCCTCATCACCCTGCTGGCCATCGTCAACCCGTTGGCCATCGTTCCGTTTTTCATCCACTACACGCAGGGCTTCACGCGCGAACACCGCCGCCGTACCGTTGTCATTTCGTCTTTCAGTTGCTTTGTGGTGATTGCCACCAGCGCACTGGCTGGCCTGCAAATTTTGAATTTTTTCAGTATCTCGCTGGCCAGCTTTCAGGTGGGCGGCGGCATGTTGTTGTTGACGTCGGCGTTGAATATGCTGAACGCCCAGCCAGCCGAAATCAAGCCCAGCACGAATGAAATGGAAGACGGCGCAGCAAAAGCTGCGCGCGGCGCCAGCATTGCCGTGGTGCCGCTGACCATTCCGCTCTTAACCGGCCCAGCCACCATGTCCACCGTCGTCATTTATGCCGAAAAGGCCAAGACCTTTTGGCAACTGAGCACATTGGTGGGCTACGGCGTGGTCATCGCATTGGCCACCGCTTTTTGCTTTGCCTTGGCACAACCGATTGCCCGTGTGCTGGGCAAGACTGGCATCGACGTCATGACGCGGCTGATGGGCCTGATCCTGGCTGCGCTAGCGGTAGAAGTGATGTCGGATGGATTGGTAAAGTTGTTTCCGGCACTAGGGCATTGAACCCCGTCATTGCGCCGACGCCTTCTCCACCTGCTCCAGCCACTCTGCAATCTCCGCCACCACCGCATCCACCGCCAACGTGAGCGCGCGCACGCCGCCGGCTGCGTCTTGCGTGGGTGCCGGGCGCTGCACCACGAAGCTGCGCTGGGCCACCAGGCGATCAGCGCCTGCGTTAGCTTGGCCAACAGTGGCACGCAGGCGGACCAGGCCCGTGCTGTGCTCGGCACTGTCAAACAACTGGCTGAACTCATCCAACTCCACGTGCATGGACATGGATTTAGCAGATTGAGAAATGGCCAGCCCTTGGGCGGCGTTGAGCACGGCGCGGCGCTGGCCCAGGTGCTCGCGCAAGCGCTGGCGCAGCAGTTGGGCGGGGGTCATGCTCCAGCGGGCCTGGGCGTAGGGGCGCAGTTGCTGGGCGTCGCTGTAGGCCAGACGGTAGAGCACGGCGGTGCTGTCCAGCGCGGCACTGGTGTCCACCTCTGCCAACACCAACGCTGGCAGGTTGGCCATGCGGTTGGCGGGGGCGTCGACCACGGGGCCTGGGCCAAAGTCGTACACCGTGGCGCGCGGGTGGGGCTGCATCTGTGCGCAGCCCGTCAAAGCCAAAATCATCAAGCCAAATAGGGCTCTAGCCCTCGTCGAATATACATAACCAGCTATTATTTTCATAGCAATCCTTGAATGATACTGTGCAAATCAGTGCGCCTTACGCTTTAGCGGGCGTTGGGCTGCGAAAAACCGGGCTCGCCCGGGCCGGGCAGCACGGTGCCGTTGCCCAATAGCAGGGCCTGCGGATTGTCATTGACCGTTTCCACCGCGCGGCCGATGTGGCGCACAGTGCGCGCGGTGTCGTCCACTGTGCGGTTGATGCGCGGCACCAGAGTGGTGTTGAGGGTTTTGCCGGTGGTCAGCAGTGTGTCGCTGCCCTGGGCGATGGCGTCCAGCGTGCCACCCGGGCCACTCATGCGCTCGGACATGCGCTTGAAGGCATCGGCCGAGGTGCCCACCGAATCCGACATCTCGCCCAGGCGGTCGGCGTTGGTTTTGAGGCTCTTGAACGCAACGCCAGCATCCTTCACCATACCGCCCAGGTTGGACTGGTCAACGGCGTGGGCCAACTGGCCAATGTTGGCAGCGGCTTGGCCCATGTGGTCAATGGCGTCCATCAGCTTCTTCTGGTTGCCGGCAGCCAACAACTGGTTGACGTGTTGGCTGGCTTCGTCCAGTTGGGTAAGCAAGCCGGCTCCTTGATCGGACAGGCGCGACAGAAGGCTGGCGTGCATGGGGATGCGGGGGGGCTGTTCATCATTGGTGGCCAGGGCTTGCGATGGCGCACCAGAGTCATCCAGCTGAATGAAGGCCAGCCCGGTCACACCCTGAAAACCCAGCGTGGCAAAAGTAGCGGTGGTCATGGGTGCCGTGCCGTCCACGGCAAAGCGCACCAACACGTTGCCGGCTTTCTCGCGGTCCAGCGCAATCGACTGTACGCGCCCCACAGTCACGCCCTTGTAGCGCACAGGGGCCTGTTCTTGCAGGCCAGTTACGCTTTCGTGGCTGGAGATTTCGAACAAGCGGTGCTCACCCGTGTCGCGCGTGAGCCAGGCAGCCAGCCCCACCAGCATGGCGACCACCACCAACACAAAAGCGCCAGCAGCCAAGGCGTGTGATTTGTTTTCCATAAGACTCCCTTTCTACACAGCGTAAGGGTGCAGACGCAACAACTCTTGCGCGCGCATGCCCCTGCCACCCAGAAAAAACTCCCGCACAAAGGGGTGGTCAAAAGCAATGACCTCCTTGGGCGGGGCATCAATGATCACGTGTTTGTCGGCCACCACGGCCACGCGGGTGCTGATTTCGTAAATGGTATCCAGGTCGTGCGTGACCATTACCACGGTCAGGCCCAGCTCCTGGTGCATGGAGCGCAGCAAATTGCAAAACGCGTCAGAGCGGTCCGGGTCCAGCCCGGCGGTGGGTTCGTCCAGCAACAGCAAAGGCGGGTCCATGATGAGGGCACGCGCCAGCGCCACGCGCTTGACCATGCCGCCCGACAGATCAGATGGCATTTTGTGCGCGTGAGCCGGTTCCAGACCCACCATCTGGAGCTTGACCATGACAGCATCACGCACCAGGTCTTCTGGCAGGGTGCCCAGTTCACGCAAGGGAAAGGCGATGTTCTCCAACACCGTAAAGGCCGAGTACAACGCCCCGTGCTGAAACAGCATGCCAACGCGGGCGGCAGCACCGGCGCGGGTAAGTTCGGCGGCCGTGTGCCCCAGCACGGTAATGCTGCCGCGTGCAGGTACCGTCAGCCCCAAAATCTGGCGCAGCAGTGTGGTCTTGCCGCTGCCCGAGCCGCCCACGATAGCGAGCAATTCGCCCCGGGCGATCGTCAAGTTCAGGTCCTTATGAATCACCGAATCCACACCGGCGGTACGGAACACGGTCCACAGGTTGCGAATTTCGATCACTGGCGCGGCGCTCGTACGACCTGCCGTTGGGACGCCAGCAGGCAGATCAGCCCCATGCCCTGGTAAATCCTGGGTGCTCATATCCCGACGTCCTTGAACACCACCGCAAACAACGCGTCCACCAAAACCACCATGGTGATGCTGGTCACCACCGATGTGGTGGTGCCCTCGCCCAGACTCTGCGTATTGGGCAGTACGCGCAGCCCATAGTGGCAACCAATGAGCGCAATCATCAACCCAAACACCGCCGACTTGGCCACCGCCAGCCACAGGTTGGACACCAGCACCGCCTTGGCCAGCGCAGTGACAAAGTAGGCCGGCGTTAGCCCCATGACCATATCGGCTGCCAGCATGCCGCCCAGCAGCGCGGCAATGGTGGTCCACACCGCCAGCAGCGGCATCACCACCGTCATGGCCAGGGCGCGTGGCATTACCAGCCGGAAGCCTTTGGGAATGCCCATGACCTGCATGGCGTCCAGCTCTTCAGTGACCCGCATCACACCAATTTGCGCGGTGATGGCCGAGCCGGACCGCCCGGCAATCAAGATGGCCGCCAGTACCGGCCCGAGTTCGCGGATGAGTGAAATGCCCAGAATGTTGACGATAAAAGCGTCCGCCCCAAACTGGCGCAACTGCTGCGACATCAGGTAGGCCAGCACCACGCCAATCAAAAACCCCAAGAGCGCTGTAATCGGCAAGGCGGTGGCGCCAATGCGGTAAATGTGACCCGAAATATCGCGCCACGGCGCCTGGCGCGGATGGCGTACCAACTGCACCACATCCAACAATAGTTGGCCGATTAGACGCACCGCACCCAGCACGTGTTCTTCGCGGCCCATCACCCAGGCACCTAGGTGCAGAAAGTGGTCGGTGGCGCGGGAGATTCGACGTGGCGGCAGCTTCGAAGAGAACTTGGCCACCCGTTCCAGCATCGCGCGCTGGGCTGGACTGGCCTGCAGCGTGTCGGGCCACTGGCGGTGCCAGCTGTTCCACAACAGTTGGGCACCCGTGTGGTCGAAGCGTTGCAGGGCGCGCAGGTCCCAGTGCCAGGTCTGCCAGTCAGCCGGTAGCGCTGCCAGATCGGCCTGCGCACTTTCCCAGTGCGCGATGGAGGACAGCGACTCGGCCGTCCAGCGCCCCTGCACGCGCACACAGCGGCCTTCGGGCGTTTGCTCGAATGCAATGCGTGGCTGGGATTCCTCCATGGTGATGCGTTCCAGTGACGTTGCAGGGTTGGGTGACAGCGAAGTACCGCATGGTACAACGCCCACAGCGTTTGCGGCAAAATAGCACACCAGCCCTCGCAAACATTGCTTAAGCAGCTAGCAAATAAATAGCAACAGCAGAAGACACCATGAACAACCTCAACAGCACCTACACCTCCACCCCCGAACTATCGGCCGAACTACGCGGCCCGGTGCTGTGGCTCACCATCACCCGCGAGGAGCGCCGTAACGCCATGAGCCACGGCGTGCTGGCCGCGATGGCGCAGGCCATGGGCGCAGCGCAAGCCGACCGCAGCGTGCGCGCCATCGTCATCACCGGTGCGGGCACCAAGGCCTTCTGCGCCGGCGCCGATCTGCAATCGGCCAACGCCTTCACCACCGACTATTCCGAACCCCACGGCCATCTGGCGCAACTGCTGCGTGTGGCCAAGGCCAGCACCATCCCACTGATCGCCCGCGTGAATGGCGCGTGCATGGCCGGTGGCATGGGCCTGATGAGCATGTGCGATATGGCAGTGGCCGCCAGCCACGCGGTGTTTGGTTTGCCCGAGGTCAAGGTGGGCGTGTTCCCGGCCCAGGTGCTCAGCGTGCTGCAGCACCTGATCCCCCGGCGCAAGCTGGCCGAGATGTGTCTCACAGGTGAACCCATCACCTCGGCCCAGGCGCTGGAATACAACCTGGTGAATTACGTTGACGATGACGTGGACGCCAAGCTGCAATGGTTGCTGGACCGCATGCTGGACAAATCCCCCGCCGCGATACGCCGTGGTCTGTACACCATGAAGAAGGCCGAGGCCATGTCGTTTGAAGAAAGCATGTCTTTCACGGAAAGCCAGATTGCGTTGTTCACGCTGACCGAAGATGCCAAAGAAGGCCAGAAGGCGTTTCAGGAGAAGCGCAAGCCAGTGTGGGCTGGGCAGTGATGCCCGCGCAGACTGCGTCTGCTTTTCCCGACGCTTCGTCGATTAGGATGCGGCATGAGCGACACCACTTTTGACTACATCATCATCGGCGCTGGAACAGCCGGCTGCCTGCTGGCCAACCGGCTCAGCGCCGATGCTTCCAAACGCGTGCTGTTGATTGAGGCTGGCCGCAAAGACGACTACCACTGGATCCACATCCCCGTGGGCTATCTGTATTGCATCGGCAACCCGCGCACTGACTGGCTCTACAACACCGAACCCGATGCGGGGCTGAACGGGCGCTCGCTGCGCTACCCGCGCGGCAAGACGCTGGGCGGCTGCAGCAGCATCAACGGAATGATTTACATGCGCGGCCAGGCACGCGACTACGACCAGTGGGCGCAACTGCTGGGCGACGCTACCTGGGGCTGGAACCACTGCCTGCCCTACTTCATGCTGCATGAGGACCACCACAAGGGCGCCAACGCCCTGCACGGCGCACGTGGCACGGCCCCGGAACTGATGCACAAGAACGGCAACCTCTACCGCAAGCTGCTGCGCCACCACAACGCCGGTGGCGAATGGCGGGTCGAGAAGCAACGCCTGCGCTGGGACGTGCTCGATGCCTTTGCCAAGGCTGCTGTACAAAGCGGCATTCCCGCTACCAACGACTTCAATCGTGGCGACAACGAGGGTGTGGGCTACTTCGAAGTCAACCAGAAAGCCGGCTGGCGCTGGAACACAGCCAAAGCCTTTTTGCGCCCCACCTGCTATGCGCGCCCCAACTTTGAACTATGGAACAGCGCCCAGGCAAGCAAACTGTTGTTGGAGCCCGCCAGTGCCGGCGGTGGTCCGCTGCGCTGTACCGGCGTGCAGGTGTGGGATGGCAGCAGCATGGTTGAGGCATTAGCGCGCGCTGAAGTAATTTTATGCGCGGGCTCCATTGGTTCGCCGCAGATTCTGCAACTCTCTGGGTTGGGGCCAGCACAACGACTGCAATCGCTGGGTGTGCCAGTTGCAAAGGACATTCCCGGCGTGGGCGAGAACCTGCAGGACCATTTGCAGATTCGTGCCGTGTTCAAGGTCAAGAACACCACCACACTCAACACGCAGGCGAACTCGCTATTGGGCAAGGCCAAGATAGGACTGGAGTTTGCACTCAAGCGTAGTGGCCCCATGAGCATGGCCCCCAGCCAGTTGGGCGCATTCACCCGCAGCGATCCGGCTCAGCCCTACCCCAATCTGGAATACCACGTGCAGCCGCTGAGTCTCGAAGCCT
>Ga0073904_10003606_pt1 | contig 11622 bp, 12 predicted proteins | sample KloWWTrecipitate_FD_66668 | JGI IMG/M metagenome (GOLD analysis project Ga0073904, IMG submission 66668) | Active sludge microbial communities from Klosterneuburg, Austria, studying microevolution and ecology of nitrifiers - Klosterneuburg... | ecosystem: Engineered > WWTP > Aerobic digester >... | reverse complement strand
AGCTCGGTAGCATCAGCCACCCGGCGGCCCACTCCGGAGATCCTCGACACCCCCTCGCCGGCGCCCACCCGCTGGACCTTGCGCCTGCCCTGGCTGAGCCGACCCTGAGCCCGGTCGCGCTGACTGGGCCATCGGCGGCCTGAGCGCGGCTTCAGCGGCGCCCGACTGCCGGCGTGACACCGGCGCATCGGCCATCACCTATAATCCGCGGCCATGAAGCTCGTCCTCGAAACCTTCACCGTCCAACCCTTCAGCGAGAACACCTACCTGGTAGGCGACGCCGACGCCGGGGTCGCCGCGGTCATCGATCCCGGCGGCAGGGTGGATGACATCCTGCGCAGCGCCCGGCTGGCGGAGGTGGAGGTACGCCTCATCCTGGGCACCCATGCCCACATCGACCATGTGTCGGGCGTGGCGGAACTGGCCGCGCGCACCGGGGCGCCCTACTGGCTGCATCCGGACGCCTTGCCCTTCCTGGCGCAGCTGCCGCTGCAGGCGCAGATGTTCGGCTTGCCGCCGGTGCCCGTGCCCCATGTGGATGCCCACCTGGCCGCGGGCCAGGTCATCGGCGTGGGCGGCTTGAGCTTCACCGTGCGCGAGGCACCCGGGCACGCGCCCGGGCATGTCGTCTTGGTGGGGCCCACTGTCGACTTCGAAGGCCACCATGGCCCCCTCGTCTTCTGCGGCGATGTCATCTTCCGCGGCGGCATCGGGCGAACGGACCTGCCGGGCGGCGACACCGCGACCCTGCGTGACAGCATCCTGCGGGAGATTCTGAGCCTGCCGGACGAAGCCCTGCTCCTCAGCGGCCATGGTCCGGCCACCACCGTGGGCCTGGAGCGGCGGCAGAACCCCTTCCTGCGGCAGTGGTTCGGTTGAAGGCCGGAGCGATGAGCTCGGCGCCGTCCTTCCTCGCCCGCCTGATCGCGAGCCCCCTCCTGGCCGACGGGGCCATGGGCACCACGCTCTACAGCCTGGGCATCGGCTACGAGCAATGCTTCGACGCCTTGTCGGAGAGTCGCCCAGACCTGGTGCGCCAGGTGCACGAACGCTACATCGCCGCCGGAGCGCGACTGATCGAGACCAACAGCTTCGGCGCCAACGCCCTGCGCCTCGCCGAGCACGGCATGGCGGCCCGGGTTCGGGCCATCAACCTGGCCGCCGCCCGCCTGGCGCGCGCCGCCGCGGACCGGGCCGGCGGCGCGGGCGGCGTAGAGCCGGTCTGGGTGGCCGGCAGCGTCGGTCCGCTCGGCCCGGGGCTGACGCCGTTGGGGCCGCTGGGAGCGGATGAGGTGACGGCGGCCTACGGCGCGCAGATCGCCGCCTTGGCGGAAGGCGGCGCCGACCTGATCATCATCGAGACCCAGCGCGATCTGGCCGAAGCCCGTCTGGCCCTCGCCGCCGCCAGGCGCCACTGCGCCCTGCCGGTGGTGGTCCTCCTCACCTTCGGCGAAGACGGCCTGACGCCGGGTGGCCAATCCCCGGCGGAAGCGGCCCGCGCCCTGGCCGCCGACGGCGCGGACCTCTTCGGCGCCAACTGCAGCACGGGTCCCGCCCAGATGCTGAGCGTGGTGGCCCGCATGGCCGACGCCACGGGCCGACCCGTGGCGGCCATGCCCAACGCCGGCCTGCCTTCGGTGGTCGACGGGCGCTACGTCTATGCGGCCTCGCCGGCCTACATGGCGGAGGCCATCGTCGACATGGTGGCCGCCGGGGCAAGGCTGGTGGGCGGTTGCTGCGGCACCACGCCGGAGCATACCCTGGCCATGCATCAGGCCCTGTCCCGCTCGCGGGCCGGGGGGGGCCTCCCGCCCCTGCCTTCCGCCTGGTCCGGCGGCCTGCCCGCACCGGCCGACACCGGCGCCGCACCCGACCTGTCTCCGCCCGGTCCGACGACTTTCGAGCGGTCCCTGGAGTCGGGCTTCGCCATCTGCGTCGAGGTCCAACCGCCGCGGAGCTTCAGCGCGGCCTCCCTGATCCCGGCTTTGGCGCCCCTGGTGCAGTCCGGAACGGTGCAGGCCTTCTGTGTTTCCGACAGCCCCCGCGCGCGGCCGCATGCCAGCCCCCTCGCCATGGGCGCCCTGATCGCGTCCCGGCTGGGCGCGCCGGCCATCCTGACGCTCAGCTGCCGCCACCGCAACCTGGTGGCCCTGCACGCGGATCTGATGGGCGCCCATGCCCTGGACCTGCGCGACGTCCTGCCGGTCATGGGCGGCCTGCCGGCGCAGGGCGACTACCCCAACGCCACGGTGGTCCACGACGTCACCGACCTGCAGCTGCTGCGCCTGCTCAAGGCCTTCAACGAAGGGCAGGACGGGAGCGGGCGGGCCCTGGACAAGCCGACCTCCTTTCATGCCGGTTGCCGCTTCAGATTCGGCGCCCTGGAGCTGCCGCGTGAGATCGAGACCCTCCTGGCCAAGGTGGAAGCCGGGGCGCGGTTTGCGCTGTCGGACCCGCTCTTCGACCTGGAACGCTTCGCGCAGGTGTTGAGCGCCCTCGGTGGCCGCTTCCCCATCCCCTTGCTCGTGGGGGTGCTGCCGCTGGATGGACCGCGCCACGCCGCCTTCCTGCACCACGAGGTACCGGGCATGGAGATCCCCGCGCCGATTCTGGCGCGCCTGCGGGAGGCTGGTGAGGCGCAGGGCGCGGAGACCGGTCTGGACATCGCCGCCGAGACCATCGCCGCGCTGCGTCCTCAGGTGAGCGGCGCCTTCATCCTCCCTCCTTTCGGCCGCTTCGAGGCCGTTCCCCAACTGCTGGACCGCCTGGGTCTGTGGTCCACCCACGCAGGAGCGTGATCCATGCAGGTACATGTCCGTTTGTTCGCCGCCTATCGCGAGATCGCGGGGACCGATAGCCTGCAGCTGGAGTTGGGTCCCGACGCCACGGTAGGCGAACTCTGGGGCCGACTCGCCACGCGCCATCTCGGCCTGGTCCCCCACCAACCCGCCGCCGCGGTCAACGCCACGATGGCCCCTCTCAGCGCCCTGCTGCGCGATGGCGACGAGGTGGCCTTCCTGCCGCCGGTCAGCGGCGGCTGATCCGATGGCCCAGTCAAGCTCGACGATGGTCATCGATCTGGTGCCGGGCGCCATCGACGCCGCGGCCCTCGAGGCAGCGGTGGCGGACGGCGCGGCGGGCGCCATCTGCGTCTTCCACGGCGTCACCCGCAACCAGCATCTGGGCCGCGCCGTCACCCATCTGGAATACGAGGCCTACCCGGCGATGGCCCTTCCAGCCCTGCGGGCCATCGCCGCTGAGATCGCTGAGCGCTGGCCCGGAGCGCGGGTGGCCATGGTCCACCGCCTGGGCCGGGTGCTGGTGGGCGAGGCCTCGGTGGTCATCGCCGTGTCCACCCCCCATCGCGCCGAGGCCTTCGACGCCTGCCGCCACGCCATCGACAGCCTCAAGACCCAGGTGCCCATCTGGAAGAAGGAGTTCTGGGCCGACGGTTCGGCCTGGGTAGAGGGTACGCCGTTGGCAGGCCCTCCCGCGGCAAGCTGACCGGCCCTGCCCTGGTCCTGCCCTGATCGTCCTGCCCCGCAGGGCGCGCAGATCCCTATGCTATGATCGGCGGCTCGCCGTCCCGTTCACCGCCGCCACCCCCAGGAAGATGACCATGCCCTCCCCCGTCCAGCTCACCGTCCTCACCGCCGATCTGGCCGCCGTCGAGGCCGATGCCATCGTCGTCAACCTCTTCCAGGGCGTCACCAGCCCGGGCGGCGCCACCGGCGCCGTGGACCAGGCCCTGGGCGGGCGGATCAGCCAGGCCATCGCCGCCGGCGGCCTGAAGGGGCGGCTGGGAGAGACCCTCGTGCTCTTCAGCGCCAGTGGCGTCAAGGCGCCTCGCGTGGTCGTGGTTGGCCTGGGCAAGCGGGAGGGCTTTGGGGAAGAGTCCGTGCGCCGCGCCTCCGCCGCCGCCGCCAAGGCGGCGCGCCAGGCCGGCGCGCGGACGGTGGCCACGATCGCCCATGGCGCCGGCATCGGCGGTCTGGACCCCGAGACGGCCGCACGGGCCACGGTTGAAGGCGCCCTCCTCGGCCTCTACCGCTTTACGGATTACAAGTCGAAGACCGCGGGCAGGTCCGACGGCCCTGACGATGAGGCGCCGGCGGCAGAGGGCAGCCGCGGCCGCGAGGTGACCGAACTGCGCCTGGTTGGCGACGACCAGGCTCAGCGGCCGGCGCTGGATGCGGGCGCCCGCCGCGGCGAAGCGGTCGCCGTCGGCGTGAACCTGGCGCGCGACCTGGCCAACCATCCGGCCAACGTCGCCACGCCGTCCTACCTAGCCGATGCGGCCGGCCAGATCGCGCGTCGCCACGGCCAGCGCTGCGAGGTCTGGGACCGGGCGCAGATCATTCGCGAGGGCATGGGCGCCCTGGCCTCGGTGGCCGCCGGCGGTCCGGAAGAGCCGCGCTACATCATCCTGGAGCATGCCCCCGCCGGAACGGAGACCCAGTCCCCTGTGGTGCTGGCGGGCAAGGCGGTGACCTTTGACACCGGCGGTATCTCGCTGAAGCCCGGCCTGCGAATGGGCATGATGAAGATGGACATGAGCGGCGGCGCCGCTGTCCTAGGGGCCATGGAAACCATCGGTCGCCTGGGGCTGGGCCGGCGCGTCATCGGCTTGGTGGGGGCCACCGAGAACATGCCCTCGGGTACCGCCACCCGGCCGGGCGACATCGTCACCGCCCTCAATGGAACCACCATCGAGATCCTGAACACCGATGCCGAAGGACGGATGGTCCTGGCCGACGTCCTGTCGCATGCGCAGCGCTTCCAGCCGGCGGCGGTCGTGGACCTGGCCACCCTCACCGGTGCCATCGGCGTCGCCCTGGGACCGGGCGCAGCCGGGCTCTTCAGCAACGACGACGCCCTGTCCGCCGCGCTCAGCGCCGCCGGCGACCGCAGCGGCGAGCGGCTGTGGCGCCTGCCTCTGTGGGACGAGCCCTACGCCAAGATGATCGAGAGCGAGGTCGCGGACATCAAGAACACCGCCGACAGCTCGCCCTCGCCGGCCGGCGCCATCTTCGGGGCCAAGTTCCTGGAGCGCTTCGTAACCTACCCCTGGGTCCACCTGGACATCGCCGCCATGGCCTGGGGCGCGGACCGTCTGGCCTACAACCCCAAGGGGGCCACCGGCTTCGGCGTCCGTCTCCTCGTGGACTGGCTGCATGCCGGCGCCTGAGCCCACAGCGCGCGACATGCCCATGCCTGAGCCCACAGCGCGCGACGCCGTGCCGGTCGCCGATCTCTGAGGCCGGCGCCAGGCGGCCGGCGCCACGGTCCGACCGCCTGGTTCTGGGTTGTCGCGATCGCCCGGGCCCGGCGTGACAGCCGGGATCAGCTGCGATACAATGCCCCCGTGAATCCCTCTTGCCGAATCGGCCTGACCGGAGACGTGGGCAGCGGCAAGAGCAAGGTTCTGGGCTGGCTGGCCGGCCGCGGGGCCGCTGTCCTGGATGCCGACCAGGTGGTCCACCGGCTCCTGGCGGAGGACGAGGCGACGATGGCGGCCGTCGGGCGGCGCTTCGGCCCTGCGGTGCTGGGCGCCGGCGGCGCGATCGATCGAGCGGCGCTGGCGGCAGAGGTCTTCCAGAACGACGAGGCTCGCCGGGATCTGGAAGCCATCCTGCATCCGGCCGTCAGAGCGTGGATCGGTGCCTGGATGGACCGGCAGACGGCGCCTCTCCAAGTGGTGGAGGCCATCTATCTGGTCGGCAGTCCGCTGGCGGAGCGCTTCGAGCAGATCTGGCTGGTGGTGGCCGATTCCGAGGAGCGGCGGAAGCGTCTGGCGTCCCGCGGCTGGAGCCAGGAGGCCATCGCCGCGCGCATGGCGGCGGCGCCGCCGCTGGCGCCTCGCCTGGCGGCGGCCACCCAGGTCATCGACAACAGCGGCGCCTGGGCCGCCACCGATACGCAGCTGGAGCGAGCCCTGGCCCACTGCGGAAAGACATGACATGAAAGCCTATCTCAACAGCCATCCGCATATCAGCAGCTGGGCGCTCCTCAGCCTGGCCTTCCTGGCCGCGCTCGGCTGGTCTGCCCGCGACGTCGTCGATCTGGCGGCCCGACAGTGGTTGGTGTTGGCCGCCGCGGCGGTGGCCACGGCCGGCCTCTGCGCCTGGATCCTGAGCTGGGAGGCCGACGAGGACGACCCGCTCGTGGACGCCGACGCGGCGCCCGGGAAGGATTGAACCCATGAGCCCATCCGTGACCGGTCTCAAGTTGCCCGTGCCCGGCCCTTGGCAGGCCGCCGTCCTGCTGGCCATGGCGGATCTCGCCGCCCGCAGCGGCTTGCCGCAGGCCTCCCTGGCCCCCACCCGCGTAGAGGAATGCACCTGGTCCACGGCCGCGGGCATGGCACGGGGTCTGGAGATCTGGCTGCTGGCCGCAGGTCGGCCGCACCGCTACCGCGCCGACCTGGGCTCCGGCGCGGTGGAGGCCGTGGGCAGCCAGGCCTGACCACGGTCCTGACCGCAGATTGCCCGAATGGCGGCTTCCCTTCGACTGACCGGCTCCTTGGTGCCGGACGGCCCCGCCCGCTTCGATCCCCGCCGCGACCTGCGCGCCGTCGTCGATCTGCTGCGCCTGGGCTTCGGACGCGACCTCGCCCCGCAGGACCTGCGGTGGTTGGACGGCCTGTCGCGCATCTCCGGCGCCAGCCTGACCCTGCAGAGCATGGCCAACGGCCTGCCCGGAGCCGGCGAGGCCACCGGGCAGGTCTATTACCATGACGGGCAACTGGTGGGCAACGTCAGCGCCTTTCGCTGCGGGCGGGATGTCTGGGTAGTGGCCAACGTCGTGACCCATCCGGCGTGGCGCGGACAAGGGATCGCTTCCCGTCTGATGCGACTGGCCATTCAGGACCTGGGGCGCCGCGGAGCGCATCAGCTCCAGCTTCAGGTGCGGGCGGACAACCTGGCCGCCCAGAAGGTCTATGCCTCGCTGGGGTTCTGGCGCATGAACTCGGCGGTGGCCCTCCGTCTGCCGGCCCACAGCCTCGGCCGCCGCACCTTTCAGACCCTTGGGGCCGGGCAGCTGCTGCGGCCCTTCCACCGGCGCCGCGATCGGCGCGCGGTGCAGGCGTTGCTGGACCGCGCCGGCGAACTGGATCGCGGCGGACCGACCAGCCAGCTGGTCCAGGCCCTGGACATGGGCGTCATGGAGGGGCTCGACGATTGGATGTCCGGGCGCCGCCGCCGCACCATGGTCGTCGATTCCAGCACGGGGCCCCTGGCCATCGGTACGCTCTTGAACCAAGGACGGATCGGCCCGCACCGCTTGGAGATGGCGGCCGATCCGGATTGGACCGGGCGGGTCGAGGGAGCGCTGCTGGACGGTCTGTTGTCGCTGGTCGCCACGGTGCCCGCCCAGGACATCGAGGCCGAGGTGGACGCCCGCGCCGGCGGCCCCCTGGCTTCCCTCCTATGGGCCGGCTTCCGCCGGTCCCGCACCTTGGACCGGCTGGCGCTGGACCTTTGATCCGGCGGTCACAACCCCGACTGCCGCGCCGGCGCCCCCAACGCCCGCCGCGGTCGACGGCTCGCCTCAGCCGCCGATGGCCACCAGCTCTGCGGCCCGGGCGCTGCGCACGGACCCTTCGCGCACCATCTGCTCCGCGATGCGATGCGCGGCTTCGGCCGAGGCACCGGCGGCCAGGGCGAGCTGCCGCGCATGCAGGGCCATGTGGCCGCTCTGGATACCCTCGCTGACGAGAGCCCGCAAGGCCGACAGGTTCTGCGCGAGCCCCACGGAAGCCACGGTAGCGGCCAGTTCCTGCGAACCGTTGGCGCCCAAGACCTTCAGGCAGGTGGCCGCCAGGGCATGGCTGCGCGAGCTTCCGCCCACCGTTCCCAAGGCCAGAGGCAGTTCCAGGGAGCCGAGCAGGTCCCCCGAGGTCTCGTCCACGCTCCAGTCGGTGAGCGAGCGGTACTGCCCGCTGCGGGCCGCGTAGGCGTGCGCGCCGGCCTCCACACTGCGCCAGTCGTTGCCGGTGGCGATGACCACCGGGTCGATGCCGTTGAGGATGCCCTTGTTATGCGTCGCCGCGCGGTAGGGGTCGACCACGGCCAAGGCGTTGGCGGCGACGATGCGCCGCGCCACCTCCGCACCTTCAAGACCGCCCTTCGACAGTTGAGCCACCGGCACCCGGCAGCTGGCGCGGGCCAACCGGCGGTCGGCCAGGTTGGAGAGGATGCGCATGAGCACCTGCCCGCCGGTCGCCGCCTCGATCACGGGCGCGATGGCTTCGCAGGCCGTGTTGACCGCGTTGGCGCCCATCGCGTCGCGGGTGTCGTACAGCAGGTGCACCACCAGCATCGGCCCGGCCGGCGTTTCGGGGAAAGGTCGAATCTCGAGCGCTCGCGCGCCGCCCCCCAGACGCGGCAGGCTCGCGCTCTGGGCATGGGCCACGGCCAGGATGTCGGCTTCCAAGGCGCGCAGGCGGGCGCAGGCCGGCGCCATCTGCTCGGCGCTGAGGCCCATGACCTGAATCTGCCCGATCATCACCGGCTCATCGACAGCGGTCACGAAGCCGCCCCCGGCACGGACCATCAACGCGCCGTGAGAGGCCGCCGCAACCACGCTGGGCTCTTCGACGGCCATGGGGACGAGCAGGTCTCGTCCGTCCACCGTGAAGTTGGTGGCGATGCCGACCGGCAGGGAGAAGCAGCCCACGACGTTTTCGATCATGGCGTCGGCCCGTTCCAGCGGCAGGCCGCAGTCGAAGTGGTTGGCCTCCGCCGCGCTCAGCCCGGCCCAACTGGCCACGATGGCCCGGCGCTGGGCCACGGACAGGCGGTAGAATCCGGGAAGGCGGCTGGATCTCGCCGCCAGAGCCGCCTCCAGGGCGGTGGTGTTCTGGTCAGAGCTGCTATGGCTGTTCATCGATGGGCTCCAAGAGAGGCCGCAGGGCGGTGCCGCGAGCCGCAATGGCTCAGGCGATCCGCCGGAAAACGACAAAGGCCGACACCCTTGCGGACGTCGGCCTTCATTGTCGCACCGCCAGCCTTCCAAAAGCTCTAGGAAGACCCGCCAAAAGCTATCAATCAGGGCGTCTTGTTGAGCAACACCGGGAATTCATGGCCGATCAACCGGAAGTTCACGATGCGGATGGCATAGAGGTTGAAGCGCCCGGAGCGGTTGTCGCTGAACAGCACGACGGACTGCCCGTCGGCATTGGTGGCTGCATCCGGCCAGGCCTGGTCGGCCACCGGGACCAACACGCCGAAGCTGGGGCCGCGGGTGCGGTTGTTCTCGTCGTAGACCTGCGCGCCGCGAATGTCGGTGCCGGTGGTGGCGTCGTAGGTGTTCCAGATCAGACCGCCGGAGCCGTAGCGCGGAGCGAAGTCGTCGGCGAACTCGTCGCCGACCAGGAAGCGCGCCATTCCGAGCGGCTTGCCGTTGCGCAGGGGCTGAACCCAGATGTCGTTCTGTCCCGCCCGGTCATCCACCCAGGACACGGCGCTGCCATTGGTCGTGGGGTCGCTGGCGTTGACATTGGGCTCGCGCACCAGCACGTAGGGCTTGCCGAGAGGAAAACCGTTGGACCGCATTCGTATCGCCCAGACCTCATCCACATCGCGGGTGTTGTCGTCGTAGACGACCAGCATGTCGCCTTCGCTCTGTCCGCCCGTGTTGACCAGGGCCACATCAGGTCGCTGCTGGTCGCCCACGCCGCCCACGATCTCTCGCGGTCGCCCGACGGCAAACCCCGCCGCGCTCACCCGCACCGCAAAGAGGTTCCAGCCCTCATCTTCGTCCACGAACTGGCTGTAGACCACCAGATGCTCTTCCGTGATGCTGTTGTACACAATCGAAGGGTCCACCCGCGGACCGTGGTCGTCGGCGTCGGGCTTGCCTTCGGTGCGGATGATCTGGGATCCCTGCTTCTCCGGGCCGCCCTTGGGCAGTCCGCTGTTGAAGAGCCGCTTGGCGAAGAGATCGGCGTTCTTGCCGCGGTCCTCGGACCAGACCGCCATGAAGTCCTGGATCTCAGGATGCGGATTGAACACCAGCGAGGGCGCACGCTGCTCCCGAACCGGAGGCAGGGTCTGGGCGGCCGAGGGGCGGGCGGCACCGATGCCCAGGCAAACGAGCAGGATCAGCAAGGTGATGAAGCGGATGGCGATGCGCATGAAAGCCTCCTTCTGGCGGAAGCGGGACCTGGTTCGGACCCTTTCCGCCACTGTAGCCCACGATTGCCGCGGCGGCAAGTGTCCCGTGCCGCCGGGCCGATGATGCGGACGGGCAACGCCGGCCGCGCAGGATTGGCCTCGAAACCATCGACAGGCCCGAGCGTTGCTATTATAATGGACAGTGCCTCGCGAATCGAGCCCGCTAGCCGTGTCGGGCGCAGCCGTCAGGAGAACGCCGTGAAGATCCAATTTCCTTCCCTTGTGCGCGGGACCTTGGTCGCCCTGGTGGCGCTGGGCGGCGTCGGCATGGGGATGGCCCATGCCCAGCGTACGGTCGTCAAGCCGGCCGCGAAGTCCTGGTGCGGTCTGACCGACCAGAACGGTTCGGTGCGCATCACCTTGTCGGACGACCTGCGCTACGCCGAAATGGTCGATATCCAGCAGGGGCCACCCGAGACCCTCCACCTGACCACCGCCGAAGGCAACTTCGCCGGCACGGGCCTGGCATCCATCACCGACGAGCAGTTCATCTTCCGCCGCAACCGGCTGGACACGACCTGCCGGCCGGCCAACCAGCCGGGCCCCAACCCGCCCCCCGGCGGACGTTGCACCCGCGCCCCCTGCCGCGGCACGGATCCCATCTGCAGCACCCGCGACGTGAACACCCTGATGATCCGCGGCCTCTTCGATTCGCCGGAGAACATGCACGGCAGCTTCAGCGCCCTGATCGTGGAGACCACCACCGCCGGCCGCGGCACCACGCGCGAGAAGCGGGTGCTGGGCAGCTTCATCGCCTGGCCGGAAGGCGTCGCCCCCTGCCCCTGATGGCCCCATGCTAGTCGGGCCGCTGGCCTGGATCGCAACGCAAGCATTCTCAGAGCGAAGATGGCCTGCCCCTAGCGGCAGGCCATCTTCTTGTTCGCCTGCCCGGTCGGTGCCGGCAGGTCGCTGGAGCAACGGGCACGGCAGGTCTGAGACCGCCGCGCCCTAGGTCAGCGCACCGGCACCTTGCGCATCGCCGTTAGCGCGGCGAAGGCCGGTCGCTCGGTACCGTCGGGCTCGTTGACGCACCACCAGTACTGCTCGTCGTCGGGGGTCCAGTCCTGATCGCAGAGGTAGATGGTGCTCATCACCGCGATCCAGGGTTGCCAGTTGGCCTCGGCGTACGCATAGGCACGCACCAGGTAGTCCGCCTTTTCCGCCTCGCTGACGGCATGCCAGGCGTAGGCGGGGTTCACGGTGTCGCTGGTCCAGCCCATCTCCAGCACGGCCACGCGCTTGTCCCGCTCGCCGAAGGATACCTGGATGGCGCGCAGGTCCTCGACACGACGGAAGGTGAAGAAGCGCTCGCTGCCGTAGTCGGCGCTGGCAGCCGCCTCGTCGGGTGAGATCTCGGGCGGGGCCGCGAAGCCGGCGGCGTGAACGCCCAGGATATCGAAGTGGCCGTCGGAGGAGCCGCCCATGGCCTCGTAGAGCTGGGTCA
>Ga0073904_10003605_pt1 | contig 11623 bp, 6 predicted proteins | sample KloWWTrecipitate_FD_66668 | JGI IMG/M metagenome (GOLD analysis project Ga0073904, IMG submission 66668) | Active sludge microbial communities from Klosterneuburg, Austria, studying microevolution and ecology of nitrifiers - Klosterneuburg... | ecosystem: Engineered > WWTP > Aerobic digester >... | reverse complement strand
CGCCCGACGGCCATTCCGGCCGAGTATCGCTACAGCTATTACATGCCCTTCGGCTTCGCGAGCCCCACGATGTGGGTGGCCATGCAGGCGAAGCGCTGGATGCACGAGACGGGGGCGACACGCGAGCAGCTCGGCCACGTGGCACTCGTGTGCCGCGAGAATGCCCTGCGCAATCCACGGGCGATGTTCTACGGCAGACCGTTGACGATGGAGGAGTACCTGCATTCCCCCATGTCCTCGGAGCCCTTCACGCTGCACGACACCTGTCTCGAGAACGACGGCGCCGTGGCGCTGATCGTCACGACGCCCGAGCGCGCCCGGGATCTCAAGCAGAAGCCCGCTTACATCACCGGGGTCGGCTTTGGCACCTCCTACGATTCGCACAGCATGACTTCCTTCTACCGCGAGTCGATCGGCCTGCCGGAATGCGTCGAAGCGGCGCGCGAGGTCTTCCGGTCGGCGCAACTGACGCCAAAAGACATTGACGTCGCACAGCTCTACGATGCGTTCACCGTGACAGTGCCGATGCAGCTCGAGACTTACGGTTTCTGCCCGTATGGGGAAGGCGGCGCCTTCTGCGCGGGTGGTGACCGCATCCGTCTCGGGGGTGAGCTGCCGATCAACACCTCTGGAGGCATGCTGGCCGAGGCTTATATCCACGGCATGAACATGATCGCCGAGGGCGTACGACAGGTGCGTGGCACCTCGACATCGCAGGTGAAGGACGCGCAGAACGTGCTCGTCACCGGAGGGCTCGGCGTGCCGACGACCGCGCTCATTCTCACCCAGGGCAATTGACCAGTTCCGCAGCACGGGAGTCGAGCCGATGTCCATTGAATACAACCCGAAGTACATGAAGCACTTCTATGATCCCGTCTGGGAGAATTTCGAAAGCGGCTTCTGGCAGGGTCTCAAGCAGCGCAAGCTGAAGTTCCAGAAGTGTTCCGCCTGCGGCACGTTCAGCCATCCTCCCCGGGTCCGCTGCGCGAAGTGCAAGGGCGAGGCCTGGGAATGGGTCGAATCGAGCGGCAAGGGCCGCATCTACAGCTGGACTGTGGTACGCCAGGAAGTACACCCGGCATTTCGCGTGCCTTTCGAGGTCGTGCTGGTCGAGATGGAGAAGGAGCCGGGGGTAAGGCTGATCTCCAATCTGGTCGACTGCGAACCCGAGGAGGTCTCCTTTGGCATGCCCGTCGAGCTCTGCTTCAGGGAGGTCACCAGGGAGTGGGCGCTGCCGATGTTCAGGAAGGCCGGCGGCTGAGCGGCGCCAGGAACGGCATCCATGGATTTCTCGCTGAGTGACGAGCAGCAACTGTTCCGGGACTCGGCTCGCAGGTTCCTGCAGGAGCAGTGTCACGCGAAGGTGTTGAGGGAGCTCGAGGGTAGCCCGAAGGGTTTCTCGGAAACGCTCTGGCGGGCGATCGCCGCGCAGGGCTGGACCGGCATCATCGTTCCCGAGCGCTATGGCGGCTCGCAGCTCGGGTTTCTCGAATTGGGCGTGCTACTCGAGGAGATCGGCGCTGCTGCATTCGACAGCCCGTTCTTCGCCAATCTGATGGCGACGCTGGCGATACTGGCTGGCGGCAGCGCCGGACAGAAGGAGCAGTTCCTGCCCGCCATCGCCAACGGCACGATGATCGTGTCGCCGGCGATCGAGGAGCCGGGAGTGGCCTACGAGCTGCGTTTCGTGTCGGCCCGCGCCACGCGCTCCGGCGATGGCTATCGGCTCAGCGGCCGCAAGATGTTCGTGCCGTATGCGACGGCCGCAAGCCAACTGCTGGTGCTCGCGAGGACTGCAGGCGCTACTGGCGACGAGGAAGGTTGCAGTCTGATGCTGGTGGACCGCGAGGCACCAGGCATCACGATGACACCGCTCGCAACCATCGCACCGGACCGACAGTTCCAGGTGGATTTCGACGAGGTGATCGTTCCGGCCGAAGCCGTGCTGGGCGAGGCAGGCGCCGCGCTCCCGGTGCTGGGAGATGTCTACGGCAAATGCACGGCCCTGATCTGCGCCGAAATGGTGGGTGGCGCCGAGCATCAGCTCAGGGCCACGGCCGAATACATGAAGCAGCGCGTGCAGTTCGACCGCCCGCTTGGATCCTTTCAGGCCGTGCAGCATCACCTGGCTGATATGTTCACGCTGGTTCAGGGTTCACGCTGGACCAGCTACCAGGCGATCGACCGACTGGATCGGAAATTGCCGGCAGGGCGGGAAACGGCCATCGCCAAGGCCTTCACGAGCGACGCCTGCCAGCGGGTGGCGGCGCTCGCGCATCAGCTGCACGGCGGGGTGGGCGTCGACATGGAGAATGATCTGCAGTTCTACTTTCGGCGCGCCAAGGCCATGGAACTGAAGTTCGGTCCGACGCCCGTGCAGCTGAAGCGTCTCGGCGCGCAACTCCAGGGCGGAGGCCGGTCCACGGCGCGGGAGTGAGGATGGATTTTCAACTGACTGAAGCACAGCAGCAGCTGCAGCGCGAGATCGTCGCCTATCTGGAAAAGCACGTCACTCCAGAGCTGGAAGCCGAACTCCTCGCGCACCAGGAAGGTGGCGGGCCGGACACGCATCCGCACTACTGCCGGTTCATGCGACAACTGGGGCGTGACGGCTGGCTCGGACTCGCGTGGCCAAAGCAATACGGTGGTCTGGAAAGAGATGCCATCGACCAATACATCTTCTTCGACACCATTGCCGGCTACTACCGCATCCCGATCCCGTTCCTTGCGATCAACGCCATCGGTGCGACCATCATGCGGGCGGGGAGACCGGAGCAGAAGGATCGCTTTCTGCCGCCGCTGCTGCGCGGGGAACTGAACATCGCCGTCGGCTACACGGAGCCGGGGGCGGGCACCGATCTCGCTTCCCTGAAGACGCGGGCTGTTCGCGACGGTGACCACTACGTCATCAACGGGCAGAAGGTGTTCACCAGCCTGGCGCATTTCTGCGACTACATCTGGCTGGCGGCGAGGACCGATCCGGCTGCGAAGAAGCACAAGGGCATTTCCATCTTCATGGTGGATACCCGTTTGCCGGGTGTCGCCATCAGTCCGCTGCGAACCATGGGGGGCTTCAGGAGTAACGTCACCTTCTATGATGACGTGCGGGTGCCGAAGGACTGCCTGATCGGCGAAGAGAACAAGGGCTGGAGTTACATCAACTCCCAGCTTGCGATGGAGCGGATCGGTCTCGTGCCGCACTCGCGCATGAGACGAATGCTCGAGGACATGATCCGGTGGGCGAAGGACACCGAGATTGACGGCCGGCGACTGTTCGACGAGCCGTGGGTGCGGGAGAAGCTGGCTGATCTCACCGTGCGAACCGAAGTGCTGCGGCTCTTCAATTTCCGCGCAGCCAAGATGATCACGCAGGGCATCGAGCCCTTCGCGGAGGCCGCCATGACCAAAGTCTACGGATCGGAGCTGTTTCAGACCGTGGCCGGCAGCTGCATGGACATCATGGGGCTGATCGGCGGGCTGCAGCCACCTTCCGCCATCTCGCCGACGAAAGGGCTTTTCCAGCGCGACTTCGCGGCACTGCGGCTGCTCACTTTCGGCGGTGGCGCCAACGAAGTGCTGAAGGACATGATCGCTCTCTCCGGGCTCGGCATGCCACCATCACGACTCGCATAAGGAGTGGGACCATGACGATCGCGAGGCGCAGTTTCCTCACGGGTCTTGGCAGCGGGCTCGGCCTTTCGCTTGTGCATCTCGGCTGGCGGAGCGGCGCCGAGGCGCGTGCCGCGATGCCCTCCGGGATGGCAGCGGTCCGCTATGAGAGCTTCGAGGACATCTGGCGGGCGAAGTGGAGCTGGGACAGCGTTGCGAAGGGAAGCCACTTCGTCAACTGCTGGTACCAGCGCGGCTGCAACTGGAACGTCTACGTCAAGGAAGGCATCGTCTGGCGCGAGGAGCAAGCCGGCACCTATGAGCAGATCGACCCGAAGATCCCCGACTACAACCCGCGTGGCTGCAACAAGGGCGCCTGCTACTCGGAACGCATGTACGATGGCGCACGCCTGCGTCATCCGCTGAAGCGCGTCGGCGAGCGTGGCGCGGGAAAGTGGCAGCGCATCAGTTGGGACGAGGCACTCACCGACATCGCTGACAAGATGATCGACGTCATGGTGAGCGATGGTCCCGGTGCCATCATGTGGGACCAGGGCGCGGTGGCGGGTGGCGGAGCGGGCCTTGCCCAGGCGCGCACCACGCTCGTGCTGGATACGCCGGTGCTCGACTGGAATGCGGAAGCCGGGGATCACCGGCCGGGCGTGGCGGTGACGCTCGGCAAGATGACCTTCTGCAGCTCGATGGACGATCTCTTCCACTCGGATCTGATCCTCATCTGGGGCGGCAACCCCATCTACACGCAGATCCCGAATGCCCACTTCATCACCGAGGCGCGCTACAACGGGGCGAAGGTCATCACGATCGCGCCGGATTACTCGGCCTCGGCGATTCACGCGGATCAGTGGGTGCCGGTGAAGGTGGCGACCGACGCTGCCCTCGGTCTGTCCATGGCCCACGTGATGATCGAGGAGGGTATCTACAATCGCCGCTTCGTCCAGGAGCAGACTGATCTGCCCCTGCTGGTGCGCAGCGACAACGGCCGGTTTCTGCGTCGCTCCGAGATGGAAGCAGACGGTCAGGATGATCGCTTCTACGTCTACGATCGCGCGAGCGGTCGGGTCGTGCTCGCGCCCCAGGACACGCTCGCCCTCGGCGCCCTCGATCCCGCGCTCGACGGCGAGTTCGAGGTTGAGGGCAGGGCCGGCAAGATCAGGGTCACGCCGGTGTTTGCCCGGCTGCGGACGCATCTGCGGCAGTACACGCCGGAGCGGGCGACGAAGATCTGCGGGGTCGATCCCGACACGATCCGCGAACTGGCACGGCAACTGGCCGGGGCACGCGCGGCCACCTGCGTATGCCAGTCCAATCTTTCGAAGTATTACCACGCCATCGAGATGGAGCGCGCACAACTGCTCTGCTTCGCGTTGGCCGGCCAGATGGGTCGCAAGGGCGCGGGGTACCTGGGCTTCGCCTATCTGTCGGTGGACGGCGTCGACGGTTTGGCGGTGGCCGCTGGTGCCGATGATCCGAAGCGCATCCTCGCGGGCATAGGTCTGCAGATGGCGCCGCTGGTCCAGGAGAATCTGGCCAAGGGCTACACGGCCGAAATGAGTCTCTACGACCTCGCGCGCAAGAGCTATGGTCAAGGCTCCATGGCTGCCACCATGCTCTGGCTCTACCATCAGGTCGGCATGGCCGATACCTACGGCCGCACCGAGAAGTGGGATCCGCATCTGAAGCGCCCGTTCTCTGACTACATGGACGAGGCGATCGGGAAGGGCTGGCATTTCGAGGGTGCGACCCGCCCACGCATTTTCATGGAGGCGGGCGGCAACGTACTGCGCCGCTGGCGTGCCTATGACAAGGTTGCAGAGAAACTGCTGCCCATGCTCGATCTCCTGGTGACAATCGACTGGCGCATGAGCAACACGGCGCTGCACAGCGACTATGTGCTGCCGGCGGCAGCCTGGTACGAGAAGGACGACATCACCTGGGTCACGCCGCTCGCGCCGTTTTCGCAGGTCATTACCCGCGCAGTCGAACCGCTTGGCGAGGCCAGGTCCGACTGGGAGTTCTACTGCCTGCTGCTGAAGACCATCGAGCGGCGTGCCGCCGAGCGCGGCCTGCGCGAGTTCAGGGATCGCTCAGGCAACGCGCGCTCCTTCGACGTCTACAGGCAGTTCACCTTCGACGGACGCTATACGGAGAAGAACGCCCCGGACTTCCTCGAACTGGTGCTCGAGCTCTCGACCAACATGGGCAGCATCGACTGGAAGAAGCTCAAGGAGAAAGGCTTCCAGCGATTCACGGCGGTTGGCGACGCCTATGCGAACATCGGTAACGCCACGGACATCCACGAGAATGAGACCATCACCGCAGGCTTGTGGCACACCGAGAAGAAGATGCCCTGGCCGACACTCACGCGGCGCATGCAGTTCTGCATCGATCATCCCTTCTACGAGGAACTCGGGGAGACGCTGCCGGTGCACAAGGATCAGCCGCGCATCGGTGGTGACTATCCGCTGCAGCTCACCGGTGGCCACACGCGCTGGTCGATCCATGCGAGCTGGCGCGACCAGAAGTACATGCAGCAGCTGAACCGGGGGCAGCCGGTCATTTACATCGGCGTCGAAGATGCGATGGCCCGCCGCATTGAGGATGGCGACCAGGTGCGCCTGTTCAACGACATCGGCTCGTCCGAACTGATGGCGAAGGTGAGTCCGGCACTGCGGCCGGGTCAGGTCATCGTGTACCACGCATGGGAGCCCTACATGTCGAAGGGCGGCAAGGCCGCGAACACGGTGACGCCAAGCCCCATCAACCCGATTGGCCTGGCGGGCGGGTATTTCCATATCCAGCCGCGCCCGGCCGAGTACGGCCCAGGCCCTACGGACCGTGCAACGCAAGTCGAAGTCGAGAAATTGCACTGAGATTGTGGAGCGGCGCGGCCCTGCCGCCCACTGCCCATCGATGGCGTGAGTGCGCGAGAGTCCCGTGCTCGCTCTTCCGTCCTGTCTCTGCTATACGTGACTGCAGCAGAAATGGTGACAGCAGTCGGGTTGGACCAAGCGGCCGGTCGCGCAGGCCGGACTGGGGGCGGGGAAGGGCTGGTGCCGATGCTCGAGGCGCTGCAGATGCCCTTCGAGCGCTACTGTGAGCTGCTGGAGCTGATCTACCAGGGCCCGCTCGAGACGGTCCCGTGCAGCAAGGCCATGACAGGCCTGCGTGGCTGGCTGCGGGCCAACGGCAGCGTGCTGATACTGCGTCCCGCCCGGGCCAACGCGATGGCAGTCGTCATCCGGGACCGGGGCCGGGGGCCGAAGCTCTCCACATCTGTCTACACGCAGTTTGCGACCTTCTCTCTCGATCCTTTCGTCGGGCTGCCAGCCGATCGGGCAGTGACGCTCGATGAGATCATCGATCCGGAGAAATGGGTCCAGGGCGAGTTCTTCAAGCAGTACGTCGAGCCGCGTCAGGTCCGCTACATCCTCGGAGCCGATATCCATGGCGAGGAGGGTCGGGAATTTCGCCTGCGATTCACACGTCCGGCAACCAGCGTGGAATTTTCTGCGGCGGACAAGGCGCTTGTGCAGGCGCTCATCCCCCACTTCAAGCGCGCGCTCAATTTCCACGGTTCGCTGCGGCAGATGGAAACGGAGATGCAGCTCTACGCGAATGTCATGAGCGGCATGCTCGTGGGTTCCGTGATTCTCGATGGGGCGGGGGTAGTCCTGCGCTCGAACAACGTGGCGCAGGCGATTCTGGCCGAACGGGATGGGCTCTCCCTGGGCGCCGGCCACCTCTCGGCCGAGTATCGGGTGGAGCACAAAGAGCTGCAGCGCCTGATCCGCCAGACCCTGGACATGCCGACAGGGCAACCCGCCGTTGCCGAGGCGCTCTCCGTCTCCCGCCCCTCGGGGCGAGCGAGTCTGAGCCTGCTGATCCGCCCGATACCCTTGAGCGAGTGTTCCGACGGGCCGAACCGGCCTTCTGTCGCGATCTTCATCCGCGACCCGGAACACCGGACCCAGCCCTCGGTCGAACTCGCGCAGCGGCTGTTCCAGTTCACGCCCGCCGAGGCGAAGCTCGCGCTGCTGCTCGCCGATGGGCTCAGTCTCGATGAGGCGGCCGCAGCGATGAAAATTCGCAGGAACACCGCTCGCGCCCACCTGCGTGCGATCTTTTCCAAGACCGGAGTGAAGCGTCAGATCACGCTGGTGCGACTGCTGCTCAACAGCGTCGCCTCCTTCGGCAACTGACGGTTCCCGAGCGCGTCAGAACGCGTATTCGACGCCGACGCCGTAAGTCCTCGGCCGGGCGTAGGACACGCCGTCGTAGGTCTCCAGCAGAAAGACGGCCCGCGAATGTCTCTCGTCGGTGAGATTCCTGCCCCACAGGCTCACCCGAAAACCGGAGTCGCGCGGCTGCCAGGAGGCCCGCGCCGACAGCGTCGTGTAGGAAGGTTCGCGGATGCGTTCGTTGGAATCCCAGTAGAACTCGTCCGAATGGTAGGCCGTTGCCGAAAGCTCGAGCGGCCCGAAGCCGAAGTCGTGCGCATAGTTCGCCGTCACGCCGAGTGTCCATTTGGGCGAGCGCGGTTCTGTCATGCCGCTGGCGTCGATGACCGCGTTCGTGTTGCCGCAGCGGCAGGCAACACTGACCAGGGGTTCGAGCACTGCGGCGTCTGGATAGCGATCGTATTCCGCGTGCAGCAGCGCGAGCCCCGCCGTGATCGTGAACGCATCGGTGACCCGCGCAGCCAGATCGGCGTCGAGTCCGTAGAGTTCGGACGACGCCGCATTGGCCGTGATGTTGAAGTTGTTGGCGACCGTCATCACCTGTTGGTCGGTATAGTCGTAGTAGAAGGCCGAGACATTCGCGCTCAGGCGCCGCGCCGGCGAGGTCTTCACGCCGACCTCGATCGCCTTCAGCTCTTCGGGGTCGAAGGGGGTCGGATCGGCCGCGGCGATGTTGAAGCCGCCGCTCTTGAAGCCTTCCGAGTAGGTCACGTAGAGGTGGTCGTCTTCGAGGAAGCGATAGCGCAGCGAGACTCGTGGTGTGAAGCTGTCCCAGCTCTTCGACCCGAGCCTCGGCATGTCGGGCTCCGGGCCGGGGCCGAACTGGAAGGTGCCGTGCGCGGTGCGCTTCTCGTCGCTGTAGCGCGCGCCGCCGGTGAGGCTCAGCCGATTGGTCAGGTCGAAATTGACCTCGCCGAAGAGCGCGTAGGCTTCGGTGACCTGTTTCGACCAGACGAAAATCGGCACAGGCCCCGCGAAACTGCCGAGCACATCAAGCGGGTCATAGCGGCCGTCGGCATGGTAATAGAAGAGCCCCGCCACGGCACTGAAGCGCCCGCGCTTCTCGCTCGAGAAGATGAGTTCCTGGGAGAAGTCCTTCTGCAACTCGTTCAGGCCGTAGAACAGCAGATCGAGATTCGAGGCGTCCCCGTCCTGCGTGTAGTAGGCATCGGTCTTGTTGTAGGCCGTGACGGACGAGAGCGTCCCGGCGGCGAAGTCGAAATCCGCCTTGAGACTGGCGAGATGCACGGTGCTGTCGAGAAAATCGTCGCGGCTACTGGCGAACTCGTACGGTTTCTCGGCAAAAACCGCTCCCGGGAAAAGGCGGGCGATGGTATTGCCACCGATCGTCGCATAGGGAGTGGTATCGCCGTCCCAACGGTCCATGTAACCGAGTGTCAGCAGCAGCTGCATGCTCTCCGTCGGCTTCGCAAGCAGTTTGGCGCGCACCACGGTGCTTTCGATGCCGCCGACGTCATCTCTGCCCGTGACGATGTCGCGATGATAGCCGTCGCTGTCCTGGCGGAACACGGACAGGCTGCCGGCCAGTTTCCCGTCCACCAGCGGTCCGCTGAGGTAACCCTTGGCGACCACGTCGGAGAAGCGCCCGTAGTCGAGGCTCACGCGGCCGGTGGGTGTGAAGACTGGATCGAGGGTGAAGACGCGGATCGCCCCTCCGGTCGCATTGCGACCGAAGAGCGTGCCCTGCGGCCCCTTGAGTACCTCGATCTGCTGCACGTCGGGCAGATCGAAACTGTTGGAGATCTGGTTCGCCTGGTACACGCCATCGATGTACACCGCCACGTTGGGATCGTTGCCCGGATCGGTCTGCTGTGACTGGACGCCGCGGATCGACGGTTGGGTGTTGGCACCGGCGCCGGCAATCCGGACACCGGGTGCGACTGCCGTGAGATCGCGCAGGTTGGTCACTCCAGCCTTTGCGAGTTGTTCGCCAGACTGCACCGTGATCGCGATCGGCACATCCTGCAGCCTCTCGGCCCGGCGCTGGGCCGTGACGATCACTTCCTCCACCTCGTCCAGGCCGTCGGAAGCCGCGGTTCCTGCGGCTTCCGACTGGGCCAGGGCACCGGTCGCGATGACTGCGCAGCAAAGACCGGCCAGCAGCTGATATTTCCCGGCCATATCAGAAGCTGAAGATGAGATCGATGCCGTAGCTGCGCGGTTCGCCGTAGACGTTGCCGGCATAACCGAGCGAACCGAAGTCGATGCCGTGAACGCGGTATTCCTCGTCGGTGAGATTGCGACCCCAGAGCGCGAATGAGGCCTTCGCGACACCAACAGACACGTCGGCGAACGTGAGCCTCGCATCGAGAAGGCTGCGCGCGGCACCGGGGATCGACTCGTTGAGCGGTGTACCGATCAGCGTGGGCTGGAAATACACCTTGCTGCGGTAGTTGTACTCAAGACGACCCGAGAGCTGGCCGATGCTGAATCGCGGCAAGTCGTACTGGAGGGCGGCGCTCGCCGTCTCCTTCGCGGAGTAAGTGAAGTGAGCAGTGCTCGCCACGTCAACGAGCAGATTGGTCGCCGGATCACGGATCAGGAACTGCTTGAACTCGCGATCGATATAGCCGAGGGAGCCCGAGAGTGTCAGGCCGTCAGTGAGCAGTGCCTCGAACTCCGCCTCGATGCCCTTGTACTCGGCCTTCCCGGCGTTCACGGTGTTGCTGGTCGCGCCACGGCTACCGGCGACGAACTGCTGCAACTGCATGTCCTTGTGATCGACGTAGAAGATCGCTGCATTCAAGCGCAGGCGCCGGTCGAAGAGCTCGGACTTTGCCCCCAACTCGAAGGAGGTCAGGTCCTCCGGCTCATAACCGCTGTTGATCGATCGGGCGTTCACGCCTCCGGCTTTGTACCCGGTGGCGGCACGCGCGTAGGTCATGAAGGCATCGTTCACCTGGAAATCGAGCGTGGCAGACCAATTGAACTGGCTGAAATCCCTGTTGAGTGTCCGCAGGAACGGCGCGACCTGATCCAGCTTCTTCTGGTCTTCCGTATAGCGAATACCGCCGGTGAAGCTCAGGCGATCTGTCAGGTCGTAGGTGGCCTGCGCGAAAGCCGCCTTGGACTCCGACTCGTGCATGTAGTCCATCAGCCCGAGCAACGGAACGGCGGCGGGAGGGAACGGCGGCGGCAGGGCGATGACCGGGAACTGCTGGCTGTACTCGCGGCTCCTTTCCTTGAAGTAGAAGAGCCCTGCGACATAGTCGAACCGGTCGCCCAGTTTGCCGATGAGATTGAACTCCTGACTTACCTGGTGCTGGCTGCGCGGGGAGATGCCGGCCGAGAAGAGATTGATCTCCCGCACGCCGGTCGGGATGAACGAGTAGGGGGGCGCAAGAGCTGCGGGGCTCACCGTCAGCGCACGGATGCCGTTCTGGCCATCCATCCCGCCGTTGCGGGTGATCTGGCTCCACTCCCGATAGCCGGTGAGCGAGCGCAGCAAAGTGTTGGCATTCAGGTCGAACTCGAGCCTCAGGCTGTGGCCATCCACTTTGTCCGTATTCACCTCGTCGACATTCAGGTACAGGGAATCGAGTCTCCCGGCCGAGACCTGCGGAGCGCGACCTCCATAGCCCGGCGAGGCATTCCACAGGCGCATTACGGTCGAATTGGCGGCCGTTGCCTGCCAGGCCCCCGGGATACCGTCACGCTTGTTGTGATCGAACGCGTAGTCGGCGCGGAAGAGGCCACCGCGGTCGAAGGAGAGCGCAACACGGCCCGCATCGAGC
>Ga0073904_10003603_pt1 | contig 11625 bp, 5 predicted proteins | sample KloWWTrecipitate_FD_66668 | JGI IMG/M metagenome (GOLD analysis project Ga0073904, IMG submission 66668) | Active sludge microbial communities from Klosterneuburg, Austria, studying microevolution and ecology of nitrifiers - Klosterneuburg... | ecosystem: Engineered > WWTP > Aerobic digester >... | reverse complement strand
GTCAAATAATTTTTGCCACTGAACATTCCCATATTGATCTACTTTTGTCAAAACAGAACTATTATTTACCGGAATATAATTATTAGATAAAATAGAATACCCTCCGTCAAAAGTCTGGATTACATCCTGCCCGTTTTCTTCATAATTTTTATAGTCATACCACTTCTGCCAGGTTACAGTCTGCGCATCAGCGTTTACATTTAAGATTAAGTATAAGATTGCAAGAGAGAAAATTATTTTTATCAGGTTTTTCATAGTTTTGAGATTTATTATTTATAACTTACATCAAATCACATCAAATGTCAGTGAGATTTTTTGAGTTGACCTGGGAGCTTTCGCCGCAGTCTTTCCCGCACGAGCAAGCCAAACCAATTTGGGATTGGGAAATTTGGATTTGGGATTTGATCTGCCGCACCATATTTAAAAAAAAGAAAATTAATTTTAGATAACAGAAAAAGATAAGGTATTGAGATAACGAGTTTAAAAAAATATAGATCTTTCATAATATTTTCCTCTTCCTTTGGGTGGAGTTATTTGTTTCAGCAAAAATGCTGTGAAATTATTTTAATGTAAAGTGTTAATATTTAGTATGATATGATTTTCTTGTTTCCAAGTCTATACAAAATTCATCTCATTGTGAAATTATACTTATCTGCCTGAATGGATCCCCGCCAGAAGCATGCGGGGATGACAGGTTTTGTTGGATGGGCTTTGTAAGTCAGAAGGGTTTGAATTACCAATTATCAGTTACCATTTACCATTTATCATTTATCAATTATCATTTATCATTTATCAATTATCATTTATCAATTATCAATTATCAATTATCAATTATCAATTATCAATTATCAATTCTCCCCTAAGGAACTTTCCCCTAAACACATAAGCAGTAATGACATGTTTAATGCAATATACTTATTACAGAGACGTATAAAAGAGATATCAGGACCTAATCAAAGTGGTTTGATATTTACTAAGTACCGGCTAAGAACTGCTGAGGGGAATGCAATATTTACTAAGGATGAACAGATATCCGGAAAAGGTCAGAGCATAATTACTAAATGAAAGACAATATCTGTTAAGGATCAGCACACATTTGGAGAGGAACAGCACAGAATTGGAGAGGAACAGCATAGAATTGCTACAGGTAACGCAAGAATTTTTAAAAGTAAAGCACCTGTATTTAATAGTAAACCATCCGGATTTACAGGTAAGCAACCCGTTGTCAGAAGTAAGTCATCCGAATTTAAAAGTAAAGCATCCGCATTTACAGGTAAGCCATCCGCATTTACAGGTAAGTCATCCGCTTTACAGGTAAGCCATCCGCATTTAAGAATAAGTCATCCGCATTTACAGGTAAGCCATCCGCATTTAAGAATAAGTCATTCTTATTTTAGAATAAAGCATCTGTATTTACTAATAAGTCATCATCATTTAATAATGAAGCGCCTGCATTTAATAGGAAACGGTCAATTGTTAATAGTAAGGGCATCCTCAGAACAAATTCACAATATTTGTTTTCGGCAAATTAGGAGTACGGGTCTTAACAAATTTTTTCGAGTTATTCTCCGTTATCAAGATATCGCTGAGATCAGTCAGATTATCTCCGGTCAGATCAGTATTGTTATCGGCGGTTTTAAAACTGTTGGAATTATAATAAACCGATATTATGTCCACAAGATCTATTATCTGATCCTGATTTACATCGCCGCTGTACATACAGTACTTATTTATGATAAAGATAAGATTTTCATAAAATGCCTGTGAATCATCAATTGTAAAATCATATTCATTTACAACTCCACCGGAAAGCAGCTCACCTCCTTCTTTGCTCCATGTCTCAACGCAACCCGGCGTTTCAACAACTATATAATATCTGCCCGGCAATGCATTTACGAAATTCAAAGTATTCTTATATAAAGAATCCGAAGAGGAAACATTGCAGGAATCCACGAGTTCGAACGGCGCATCTACATTTCTTAAATATGCTTTATATTCGTAATCAAATTGATTGAATCTGTAAAGTCCTTCCGGTATGACAGTTAAAACAAGAGTGACCGATCCCGGAATGATCGTGAATTTCCAGGCTTCATTATAAGCTCCCTGCGGAGGAATGCCTCCCTGCCTTACACGCCAGTAATATTCTCCCGGATGGGAAACAGAAGAAAGAATTACAGACACATTCTCATTACCGTTTGGTAATGAAAATGAACTGTCTAAAACTATATCGCTGAAAGCTGAATCAGCTGCAACCTGTAACCGAGCGGAATAATTTACCGGGAAACCTCTTTGCCACTGAAGCTTCACAGGTGCCGATAAATTTTCTGAATTGTTTTCCGGAGAAGTTCTGACCGGCGGATGGAGAGGAGCTTCAAGACAGCAGAATGAACTTACACAAAGATCATACGTGCTGAATGATGAAAAGCTGTTATTGATAAGATTTGTCACACCGCTATTTCTGAAATATATCTTAGTAGATACTCCCGGAGGATATTTTTTCCATTCAAACTGCTCTTCCATCAGACAAGTATTCGAGTAAAGATCCGGATTAAAAAATCTGATCCGGGCAACCAGTGTACCGCTTGCAGTTGAGATCACAGGTTCATTTCCGGTCTGAATAGTATCTCCCTGAGTTAACTTCAGAGTATCTAAATTTTTCATCAGACTGCCGACATATTTCAGCGGAATTCTTTCTCTACCGTAAGTAGCCGTATCTATTGAATATGTATAATTTAAATGTTCGGTCTGAAAATCAGAATTAAGAATAATCACATACTCCCCTCCTGCATATTTAAAATCAGACTGTGCCGGATTAGTATGTTTTATTACAACATCAAAATATCCTTCATTAGAAGATATATAATTTCTGTTTGTTAATCTGAGATCAAAAGTAGGGTCTGCAGCGGTAATATTTATGTTATATAAGAAAACAACTGCAACTAAAAAGTATTTCAGTTTCTCCATATTATTCTTAGTTAATCTTTTTAACTTTAAAAAAGATCTTCAAAAACTTTTGCACACAAAAAAATCTGAATTATGATATTATATAAAGCGGCATAAAATAATTTATTTAAATTATCTTATACAATATAATATCCAAATGATATTATTGTGTATATCGGTATTTTAATATAAAATTTTAAAACTAGAGATCAATCTTTGGGGTTGATTTCTGCCTTATTGCAAAATAGGAATCTTTTTTTATAATTAAAACTTATATGTTTTTAAAAAATTTTAAAATTTTGTATAAAATATTTTAATTCAGCCGTCCAGAATATTTATGTGTAAATGAAGTAAAAGCGGTTAACCGCTTACATAGTAAGATTATAAGAAAGTAATTTAAGTTTTTTTTGGAATATATAACGAAGAATTGGAATTCGGATTTAAACATAATGATGAAAATAAATATGCTTTTATAAAAATAGGACTGATTGAATATTCAATCAGTCCTATAATCCGGAAATAATAATTTCCACGAACAATATATTTCCTATGGAGCTCCGGGAGGGGTTTTTCTGTATACGAAATTAGATGAGTTATTATAAACTATGATTACATCTGTAAGTTCAACAACTCCGTCTCCTGTTATATCTTCTGGTACAAAACCGTTTCCGAACACCTGAGCTTTATTGATTGCTTTAATTATATCAGAAAGTTCAATAATATTATTTTTCGCAATGTCTCCGCTATACACGCATGATTTTCCATTGATCAGCACCATATTATCTTCATAAGCCTGAGTAACAGCAGTAGTAAAATCATAGCTGAACGGAGATCCCTGAGTATAACTTTCTCCTCCGGATTTACTCCATGTTTCAAGTGTCGTTCTGTTTTTAACTATCACATAATAAGTGCCGGTCGGAGCATTTGAAAAAATAACAGAACCCATAAAATTTACAGAATCTATAACTACTTTACCCGAATCAACTAAAGAAAACGGAGATATTGTATTGCGTAAATAAATACTTACAGTATCTCTGATATTTAGTTTGCCTGTTTCGATATTGTAAAACCCTTCCGGTATTACTGTAAATTCGGAAGGAGCTGATACTGCTGTAATACTGAAATTTGTATTTGAAATATCAAAGAAAACATTTCCGGCTGACTCCACTTTTATTCGGGCTGTTGTTGTACTTATACCCGGAATGTTAACAGTCTCCGAGCCGTCATTGACTGTACCTGATATTAAAGTAATTGGAAAAGTATAACCGCCGTCAGTTGATAATTTAATGTTCACGTTAGTGCAATTAACCGGAGCTGAATTTGTATTTGCGACATTCCATGAGACTGTCTGAGAACCTGAATTCCAGTTAACATTTGTATTCGGCTGAGTTACTAAAAAAGGACCTGCCACGGAGCTTACGCTAAATGAAATTGAATTGTAGTTTATTCCGCCGCCGCCTGCATTATTATCTCTTACAGTCAATCTGAAACTTAAATTTCGTGTATATGACGGTAAAATTTCACCGATGGTTTGAGTATTATTCAGAAGATCACTTGTCTTTGGAAAAGTCCTTGAAGGAGAAATGACCGGGCTGAATGATCTGAAAATCGGAGCATTTCCCGAAGGTGAATTCGGCGAACCTGAAGGTCCGAGATCATATTCTTCCCAGCAATAAGTAAGTGAATTTGGATTTTCCGTATCAGTTGCAGAGCCCGTTAATTCAAATGGCGTATTTATAGGTATAGTAAAACCTCCGGCAGGCACACTAACTGTCGGCGGAGTATTTCCTGTATTGGTTGTAACAGGACAAGAGTTGCCGCCTCCTGTCTGAGTATAAGCTATAATGGCGCTAACGCTGTTTGCATGAAAATGATCATCACTGTTTGGCTGAAGATCATCCGCGCCGCAGATTCCTGCATAAGCCATGATGGTAGTTCCGCTTCCGGGTTCGTAGGCATTTGCTGAACTTCTGTTTCCGCCGCCGCAGGATGATGTCACACTATTGAAAGTATGATTTGCGCCAAACTGATGTCCCATCTCATGAGCTACATAATCTATGTAAAACGGATCTCCGACAGGATTTGGCAAACCGGTAACTCCGCGGGCTTTATTTGTTGATGAACATATTACTCCTAAACCTGCGACTCCGCCGCCACCAGTACTGAAGACGTGCCCGAAATCAAAATTTGCTGTTCCTATCACTGTTGTAATATTTGATTGATTTTGACCGAGCATTGTAGATCCGTTGTTGTTTGTATAAGGATCAGTAGCAGAGTTCGTATACACTAGCAAATTGTTATTTGCTATAAGAGTCATTCTTACTGAAAAATCTCTTTCGTAAACACCATTAACTCTATTGATTGCAACTACTATTGCAGCCTGTCCGAGATTTACAGTTCCTCCAAATACAGCAGTGTATTCACCTGTAGCTGCGCATGCAAGTCTGTAAGTCCTTAACTGCTGACCTGTGAGATCAGACTGATAGCTGTTAAACAGATCAGAATTTTCAGTTGCTTCATTTACAAAACATTCAAATGACTGATTGTCTTTATAATCTGATTTAAAATAACTTAAATAGTCCTCCGTATTTCCATTATTAATACTTACAGGATCAATGAAATAATCTCCGTTAGGTGTAAGTATCATTCCGTGAAATCCAAACGCAGTTACGTCTATTTTTCCAACGGCATACGGATCATCAATACCTTTTACATTATACGTTTTTATTTCCGGAAACTGAGCAGCAAGACCCGGCTCCATCATTGAATATTGAGTTACATAGAATTTAGACATGCTTCCGTCCGGTTTTGGCAGTTCAATGAAGAGAGGAGAACTTACCGCTCTGTCCGTGAATTCAAATGGAGCTGATTGAAGAATGTTCCTTAATGAGTTTAAATTTAAATTTAAGCTTCTGTATTTCAAAGGCATTGTTCTTTTCAGGTCAGAGCTCTTGCTGCTTACCTGGGGAATATCTGACCACACATAATTAGCCTGCGCGAAAAGTTGTTGCTGTTTAATTGCTATTCCGTCTATTCTTATGTTTAAACTAAGAAGAGAAAAAGAGAAAATACAGAATGCAATTAATGAGAGTTTTGTAAATTTTTTCATTTTTTGTTTTAGGTTATTGTTGGATGTTTATTTAGTATTTGGTTGAATAACAAACATTCTTATTTTAAATTTACAGTAATGCCGTTTTTCTTTTATTTTGTAAAAAATAAAAAATCTTGTAATTTTAAAAAGAAGAAACGGATAAATCATTATCCAGTCCCCCTTTAAAATTCAATTATTGATTCCGCCTTTTAATGGATTAATGCTAAATCAGAATTGTAGAGCAATAAATTGCAAATTTATAATACAATGATGCTCTGCGAAAATATATAATCTGAACTAATAAATAAAGTTAACTAAAGAAAAAGGACTGATTGAAATACAACCAGTCCCTTTTTAAAAAGAATGTTACAAACTATTTATTTTTTCAGAATCTTCTTTTCATCTTTAATATCTGTTCTCATTTCAGGAGCTGCCTCTTCCTTTAACAAATTCTCATTTATCTCTCTGACTTTTTTATCATATGTGATCTGATAATCCTTAATATTTGGAAGAGGTTCTGAATCTAATGGCGATTTCCTTGTAACAAAGTTTGAAGAATTATTGAACACAATAACAACATCGGCAAGATCTACCACCCTGTCACCTGTCAGATCGTTCACATTAAATCCGGTTGTAAACGAACTCGCTGCATTATTGATCTGTATTATGTCGTTTAGATCAATAACATTATTCTTTATCACTTCCCCGCTGTAAATACAATAGCGCGAGCCTTTTAAGATAAGATTATTGCCGAATGCTTTATTTGCTGCATCTGTAAAATTAAAAGTGAATGGCGTTCCTCTTGTATAAATCTCTCCGCCTGATCTGCTCCAGGTTTCCAAAATATTTCCTCCTTTTACTACAACAAAATATGTTCCTGACGGAGCATTGGCAAATGTAACTGTTCCGGATGCTGTAATTGAATCAACTACGGATTTTCCTGAGTCAACAATTGAGTATGGAGCTACTGCATTTCTAAGATAAAACGTCGCTGAGTCTCTGATATTTAATTTTGTATTGATCTCATCAAAGTATCCCTGTGCAGCGAATGTGATCGTTGAAGGAACAGCTGTAACTAAACTCGTTGTCTTACATATGTTATCAAGATACAGATTATTTCCAAACCCGCTTCGGGCTCTGAATTTAATTTTATTTGTTCCCGCTGGTAATGCAATCCTCTTAGTCTGCCACTGTGACGAGGTCGGAGAAAACAGAGCTGTGCTGGTGCCAGTAGTGTTTAAAGAGTTTCCTCCGATGCCTGAAGTGGCATTACCATATAATCTTACAAGACTGGTGTATGTTGTCCCTGCATTTGTGGAAGTCTGTATTTCGAGTGAATCGGTTCCTGTATTATAAGGAGCATAAGCATAATCATATTTTAATGAATCACCGCTGACTGAGTTTGCGAAATCAAGTGTTACAAGTGATTGAGTAGTTCCGGTGCTCGCAGTCCAGAAGTCAAATTTTGCCGATCCGGATCCGGTACCGTAACCGCTTACAGTGTTTCTTGTCCAGTAGTTTGTTCCGGTGAATTCTATATTCCACCCTGTCGGAGCAAACGTAGCTGAAGTAAAATCTTCACATAATACCTGATCACTGATTTTAAAGGCATATAATGAAGTTGAGTCTCTGTTATGAGCTATTGAATTATCCTGTGCAAATATTTTATAATAAATAAAGTCGCCGATCACTACATCTGAATTTAATGAATTGAATGCAGCGGTGAAAGTGTTTCCTGAAGTATTGATAAGTTTAAATTGTTTTGTCGTTGCAGGTGAATTTTTATACCAAACCACCCATGAAGAATCCAAGCCAAAATTATCAGTAACTGTTGCGGTTACTGTTGAAGGCCAGGACGGCTTAGGTATATCTGGCAATGCAGCATGAACTATAACAGGTTTAGTGATGTCTGTTTGTGCAATAAATAAATTTAAATTTGCCGGAGCACCTCCCGGAGAAGTTGAAGTTCTGCTTAAACTGTCTGTTGTTTTTATATAGTATCTGTATGTTGCGGATGTACCATTTGCCGGTATATTCGCAGTCCAGTTATTACCGCCGGAATTTGTCATTAATAAAGAATCGGTAACTGAAGCATTATTTCTTGACCATAATAATTTTGTCAGTGCTGGATTTATGCCAGATCCTGCAGGTGTAATTGTACAATTTACTGCATAATTTCCTGCTATCTGTTCAGTATTTGGTAATGGCGTATGAGTTATTCCTGGTCCAAGGTCTAATGAGGTTGTCCATGCCTGATAGATGCCGGTAGAATTATCAGCCCACAATGGCCATATTTTATTATTACCGGATGTAATTCCAATATAATCACCCTGATAACCTGTTGCCAGCCCTGAAATCGGCGCAGGTATAAAAGTATGATCACTGATCTCTGTATCTGTCCATGTAACACCTCCGTCAACTGATCTTGACATAAACACCGAGGCAGCGTTTGAAGCAGTATTTCTGTCATCATAATATACAATATTCACACCGCCATATTCATCAACTCTTATTGCGGGAAACCACTGAAACTTTCCGTTGTTTAATGCATCCTGATTAACTCTAACACCCGCTGACCAGGTAACTCCGCCGTCTGTGGATTTATGTAAGACAACATCAGGATCAGATCCTGCGGGAGATAGATTTTTTTCAGATGCAACGACATAAATCCATCCGTTTCTAAGACCGCCGCTTCTGTCAACATCAATTCTTGTAAAGCCGTTTACTCTGATGTTTGACTTGGTAGGAAAAGTTCCTCTGATACCGTTCATGTCATAAGCATTATTTGTAACTGTCCAGGATACACCTCCGTTAGTTGACTTTGCAAATCCCGCAAAGTCTTCGACGTTCGCTGCAGATGTGTTCGGAGCTGCCCAAACAACATAAACTTCTCCGTTTGGTCCGACTCTTATATCGCAACCTTGTGAATAGTGCCCTGCTACAGAAGTATTGATCTGCGCTGCAGCAGACCAGCTCACCCCGCCGTTAGTTGTGTATGAGATTGCTATAGGAGGACTGCTTACATTAAACAATGACCAGACAACATAGGACCTTCCGTAATAAGGACTCGATGGGGCATCATCAGTTGCCGCAAAATTTTTGTCCTGTGATCCGGATGCAATTGTATAATTAGCTGACCATGTAGCACCATTGTTTGTGGAATAGTTTGCAAACATACCGGAAGTTGAATATCCAAGATGAGTCATGATTATTGTACCGTTCTTATCTATAGTGGGTCCCGGATCTCCGCCGTGATTTCCTATCGAAGAACCGTTTAATGTATCAGATCCAAACCAGTTTAATCCGCCGTTAGTAGTTACATACACACCTTCACTTATAAATAATGAACCAACATTGTTAACTGCATTTGATGAACCGAACATGATTAGCGGGTTAATCGGATGTCTGGTAATTATTACTTCACTCTGATTGCTGTTAGTTCTCGGTAAAACCCTGAAATTGGGATTGACGGCATAAATGCCGTTTGGATCACTTATGTATCTTGTTGCAGTATTCGGGGCAACATAGTCATATGATTGCTGAAACGGTGCTGAAGCTGTCATATCCGGATCGTAAATGCCGGTTTGCTGAGGATCTATATTCCATTTTTCCGGACGGTCTTTTGACTTCTGCCCCATAAACAGAAATGCCGCTATGAAAAAAATCGGAACAAGTAAAAGAAGTTTTCTCATTTTTTTAGATGATTTAAATTTTAAAAAATTGCATGTTACTTGGATAGGTTCCAAAATATAGAATCTCAGGAAATAAAAAAAGGTTTATCCTAAATAAATAGACTGAAAGTGAACTCTTTCAGTCTTCTTATCAAATCATTTAACTTAAAGTCTAATTATTTTACAATGTATCTTCTACAATCAAAATCTATTAGGTTAATTGTTTTTTAAGATATTGGTTTATCATTTCATACTGTAAGGATCATTAAGCAAATGATAAACTTAAATAAAAAGGACTGATTGAAATTCAACCAGTCCCATTAAAATAATGTTACTAAATATTTATTTATTCAGAATCTTCTTTTCAACTTTAAAAACTATTCTCATTTCAGGAGACGCCTCTTTCTTTATCATATTTTCATTTATCTCCTTAATTTTCTTTTCATAAGTGATCTGATATTCCTTATCATTTGCAAGGAGTTCCGAATCTAAAGGCGATTTCCTTGAAACAAAGCGTGAAGAATTATTAAATACAATAAGCACATCAGAAAGATCTACAAGTTTGTCACCAGTCAGATCATTCACATTAAGCCTGGTTGTAAACAAACCTGATGAATTAATAATCTGAATAATGTCGTCAAGGTTTATTTCATGGTTTCTCACTACATTTCCACTGAAGATACAATAACGCGAGGCTTTTAAAATTAGATTATTTCCGTATGCCTTGCTTGAATCAGTTGAAAAATCATATTCATTTATAGCTGATCCTTCTTCAAGATACTCACCGCCTTCTTTACTCCATGTCTCAATACATCCCGGTATTTTGATTACTATATAATATGTTCCTGACTTTGCATTTTTAAAACTAATATCATTTTGATATGCAGAATCTGATGAAACCACAAAACATGAATCTAGAATATCAAAAAGCGCCATCACATTTCTTAAATAGACAGTTAATTCAAATTCATAATTATTTAAAATCAAATAACCTTCAGGAATAACTGTTAACCTAAGATTTACGGAACCGGGACTGATCGAGAATTTCCATGGTTCATTGAATGCTCCCTGAGGAGGAATTCCTCCCTGTTTAACCCGCCAGTAAAATGTGCCGGGATCAGTTAAAGAGTTTAGTATTATGGAAATGTCATCAACTCCATCGGGAGCTGTTATTGAACTATCTAAAACTATATTATTAAAATCCGAATCACTTGATACCTGAAGATATGCTGAATAATTTATTGGAAAACCTTTCTGCCATTTCAGAGTTACCGGCGCTGAAAGATCTTCAGAATTATTTTCGGGTAAAATTCTTACCGGCTGATACAAAGGAACTTCCAGGCAACAAAATCTGCTATTGCAAAGATCTTATGTACTGAATGAAGATTGACTATTGTCAGCCGTATAGCTTTGACCATTCCTTCTGTAATAAATTTCAGTGAATACTCCAGGAGGACTTGTTTTCCATTCAAATTGCTCTTCAAGAATACAACTGTTAGAATAAAGATCGGGATTGTAAAATCTGATCCTTGCCACCAATGTTCCTGTAGTAAAGGAAATTACAGGTTCATTTCCCGTCGTAACAGAGTCTCCCGGCAATAATTTAAGAGTGTCAGAATTTTTTAAAATTTCACCGACATAGGAGGCGGGATCCTGTCTGTTCCGTATGTGGCAGTATCCTTTGTATAAATGTAATTTAAATGATCGTTCTGAAATTCAGATTTGAGTAAATATGACAAACTCCCCTCCTGCATAGAGAAAATCTGACTGATCCGGATTTGTGTGTCTGAGCACAATGTCAAAATATCCTTCATTTGAAGAGATATAATTACGGTTAGTAAGTCGAAGTTCAAATTTAGGATCTGATGCAAAAACATTAAAGCTGTTTAAGAAAACAGTTATGAAGATTATATGTTTTAG
>Ga0073904_10003600_pt1 | contig 11631 bp, 8 predicted proteins | sample KloWWTrecipitate_FD_66668 | JGI IMG/M metagenome (GOLD analysis project Ga0073904, IMG submission 66668) | Active sludge microbial communities from Klosterneuburg, Austria, studying microevolution and ecology of nitrifiers - Klosterneuburg... | ecosystem: Engineered > WWTP > Aerobic digester >... | reverse complement strand
ATAGCTTTTATTAAATAAATCATAATGTTGGTGTATTAAACTTTTGCTTAACAGGGTGTAACTTGCCGCTTGTTTTTGATCAAGATTACTATCATTAGACAGGATAATTTTTTGCAAGCTATCTGCATTGGCGATCTGTGTAATGAAGTTCCTTTGTAGGTTTAATTGTGTGATTTTTGCTTTTTTTCCTACAAAAGCTGAATAATTTTGTTGCGTAGCGAGGTGGTTGGATAAGGCCGTTTCAAATAAGCCCCTTTGATAACTATTTTTTGCTTGGGCAAGTTGTTGATTCCAATATTGTTCTGCCTTTTGTTTTTGTCCCGTTTTTTCTAGAAGTTGTCCTTTTAAGAATGTTTGACTGAGCTGTAAGTAGCTGCTGTTATTGCTATTTTCTTTCGGTAAATAATTTAATGCATCCTGTGGCTTATTTTGAATAAAAGCAAAATGTACTGCTTGTAAATATTGAAATAAAGCAGGTTGTGTTTTAAAGAAATCTTTTTGGGCATTAAGTTCTGCCCATGTCATCGGACGATAATTATCAGATGCAGGACTTCGCATATTCATCAAATCGTAGGTTGCCAAGAAAAAGGGATCTTTTAGATTTTTCACATTGAAATATTGGCTAAAAAATACGCTACGATCAATTTCTGCGGGTAGTTTACTTATTTCTAAGTTATAAAATTTTGATTTAGGATTTAGGATTTGCCAGACAATTTCATTGACCAATAAATCTTGACGACCTGAAAGCCAAAAACCTCTACGCATAAAGCCGCGAGCACTCGCAACATATTGTCCATTGGGATAGGCTTTTAAATAAGTCGTAATGTGATCTAAAAATTGTTTAAGTAAGTTCTGATCAATGCGATTTAAATCAATATCTCCGTATTGATTGACACCTGTAGCATAGGCAGCATTTAATGCTGTACGAATCAGCATATATTGCGACGTTTCTTTTAACCACGCATCGTCAATCGTGCTAAGTACCGTATATATTTTGTTGGCGGCAGCATAATTGCCGTTATAAAACAAAATACTCGCATTCAGATATGACGCATATTGGCGAGTTAAAGCTGACCAATTGGGATCGACGGCAATCAGCGGAATTTTATCGCCGCATTGACGCATTTTGTTGCGTTCATTAATGAGTAGTTGTTTTTCATTTGCTGGAATGGCTTTGAACTGCTGGACTTGATTGCTAAAAGTTTGTTGACCTGAGCTAAACGTGGCGCAACGCTCATCAAAAACAGTATCCTCTTGTTTGAATTTTTTTCTTTGGTTCGGTAGTTTATTTTGGCTTAGGTAAAAGAAGTTTGAGGCATCGAATGGTGCAGTGCCGTAATTTGCATCCCATAAATTCTTATCGGCAGTCATTGGTGTAACGTTAGCAAGTCCAAGATCACTCAACAATAAAATCATATTGGTTTGATTGTCATTGAAAGGATAAAGGACTGGCAAATTACTACAGCTATTGTAAGCAACGTCGTTCATTGCCAAATTGGGTTCACAAAAAGTTTCAATACCTGCATAAGCGACCGAGCTATGGTAGATAAGACATGTGACAAATGAATAATAAAATGGTTTTAAAATTGCGGTTTTATAAATTTTCATTTTGGAAGTAAATAATCAGTGTTTTTATTGTGATGAATGATAGCAATTGTACGTGAGAATAGAAAGATAGAGAAAACTCTCTATCTTTCTAAAATATCGGGAGGAAAGGTGCAGGGCTTTTAAACGTAAAGCTAAAAATTAAACTCATAATCGTAATTAAAATTACAGAAAATAAGAAAAAGCGTTTTGCCCAAAGCTGATCATTGTCAGCTTTGAATCCTAAAATTCCAATGTATAACCAATACGCACATAACAAATTGCTAATGATTAAGAAAACAACATTGGTGTATCCGTAAAAATATAATGCATTCACCGCAAGGGTAAACAAAACAACGTATATCACGGACTCAATTTTAGTTCGAAGAATTGACCGAGCTACAGGTAAAATTGGCACACCTGCATTTTTATAATCATCAAAACGATAAATCGCAATTGCCCAAGAATGAGGCATTTGCCATAGAGCATATGCAACAAAAATAAGAAGTGCAGCGACATCGAATTGACCACTAACAGCCGTATAACCAATAACAGGAGGGCTCGCTCCGGAAATACTACCAATCACGGTTTGATGAATTGTAGTCCGCTTAGTCCACAAACTATAAAAACCGACATAGACCACAAAACCAATTACAGCGAATAAAAACGCATATGCATTGACATAGAACCAAAGTACGCTGAAACCAATCACGCCTAGAACAAAGGCATAAAACATCGCAATTGTTGGAGAAATGGTTTTGGTAACAAGGGCACGGTTCATGGTGCGCTGCATTTTTTGATCGATGTCTTGATCAATTACATTATTCACAACACAACCCGATGCAACGACGAGCGTTGTACCAATGAGCGTGAGTAATAATAACAGGCAGTCTATAGAGCCTTGGGCGGCTAGAAAAAAGCCGCCCAAGGTGGTAATGAAATTACCGAAGAGAATTCCTGGTTTAGTCAGGAATAAATACTTTTTCAGCATGACAATCGTTTAGATCATCATGTTGTAATGTAAATAATTCATTACCCACACAGAACCGACTAACAGGACTGCGATACAAAGAATTGTGTAGATAAATGCAATCAAGTTCCAACGTTGTTCAGAAGATGTATTCATGTGTAGGAAATACACAAGTTGTACAAGGATCTGAGCAATGGCAGTAATTGTGATTACTGTGACTAAGATTCCACGACCGAAACCACCCGCCATCACCATTCCAAACGGAATGACGGTGAGTGCGACAGAAAGGATAAAACCAATCGTGTACTGTTTCGTATTGCCGTGTGATGCACCAGCAGAATTATGATCATGACCACTCATGGCAGAACTCCCATTAAGTAAACGACGCTGAATACACAGATCCAAACGATGTCAAGGAAGTGCCAAAACAAGCTCAAACAAGCCAAACGGCGTGTATTTGGCAATGTTAGACCATTCTTCTTGATTTGGTACATCAACAGCAACATCCACACTAAACCAGAGGTAACGTGAATACCGTGAGTACCAACCAATGCAAAGAATGCTGATAGGAATGCACTGTGGCTAGGACCATGACCAGCATGAACTAAATGATTAAACTCATAAATCTCCATCCCGATGAACGTTGCACCGAAAAGGAAGGTAATGAATAACCAAGTGATCACTTGGCTCACATTCTTTTTATAAGATGCCAGTACCGCAAAACCAAATGTTACCGATGAGATCAACAGGGCAAAGGTTTCAGTTAACACAAAGCCGAGCGAATCATGGAACAGTGTATAAGCACTTGGCCCATTGGCGACATGACTGTTTAATACAGCAAACGCAATGAAGAGTGATCCGAAAAGAATCAAGTCACTCATCAAATATGTCCAAAAACCAAAGACTGTTAAGTCTGTATCATCATGTTCATGATGACCGTCGTTGTCGTGATGAAGTACTTCAGCCATTTCCTTAGTCCTTCTTCAAGTGTTTTTCAAGTAACGCATAGCGTTCGTTTTCAATACGCTCAACTTCAGCAGCAGGTACGTAGTAATCCACTTTTTTGGTGAAAGAGCTACGAATAAAGCTGATCACAGCAGAAGCGAATGCAACGAATACAAGCCACCAAATATGCCAGATTAATGCAAAACCAAGAATGGTGATGAACATTGCAATGACGAAACCAGCAGCACGATTGGTCGGCATGTGGATATCTTCATATTTAGTATTGCGAGCGTAGGCGACACCATTTTCTTTGTCGATCCAGAAACGATCAATACCTTCACCATTTGGAACATGGGCAAAGTTATAGAATGGTGCAGGAGAAGAGGTTGCCCATTCAATGGTACGACCATCCCATGGATCACCCGTGTAGTCCATGTTGTCTTTGTGCTGTAAGTAGCCAACGATCACTTGCAGAAGGAAACATGCAATACCAATCGCAACCAATACCGCACCAAACAATGCAATGGCCAAGTACGGATCCCACTCTGGGTTGTCATAGGTATTCAAACGACGTGTCATACCCATGAAACCAAGGATATATAACGGCATGAATGCAAAATAGAAACCTAAGAACCAGAACCAGAACGATGCTTTACCCCAAAATTCATTGAGCTTCCAGCCAAACATTTTTGGCCACCAGAACGTGATCGCTGCAAACATAGCAAAGACCACACCACCGATAATAACGTTATGGAAGTGAGCAATTAAGAACAATGAGTTGTGTACAAGGAAGTCCGCAGGTGGAACTGCCATGAGTACACCTGTCAAACCACCAATACCGAAAGTCACAAGGAAACCAAGTGTCCAAAGCATTGGTGTTGTAAAGGTGATACGACCCTTATACATGGTGAATAACCAAGAGAAGATTTTCACGCCTGTTGGAATCGCAATAATCATGGTCATGATACCGAAGAACGCATTGACGTTCGCACCAGCACCCATGGTAAAGAAATGGTGTAACCATACAACAAGTGATAACACACCAATTGCGATAGTTGCATAAACCATTGATTTATAACCAAATAATGCTTTTCTTGAGAACGTTGATACAACTTCAGAATATACACCAAATGCTGGAAGTACCAAAATGTATACTTCAGGATGACCCCAAGTCCAAATCAAGTTCACATATAGCATTGGACTACCGCCAAGCTCATTGGTGAAGAAATGGAAATCGAAATAACGGTCAAGGGTCAACATTGCAAGCGTACCTGTTAATACAGGGAAGGTTGCAACGATGAGTACAACAGTAACCAATGCGGTCCACGTGAAAATTGGCATATCCATCAATTTCATGCCAGGTGCACGCATTTTGATGATGGTAACGAAGAAGTTAACACCCGTTAATAGCGTACCAAGACCCGAAACCTGAAGTGCCCAAATATAATAGTCGACACCCACACCAGGAGAATACTGAATACCTGATAACGGCGGATAAGCCATCCAACCTGTTGCAGCGAACTCACCTAATACAAGTGAGACCATCATCAAACCAGCAGCACCAGCAAAGAGCCAGAAACTGAGTGAGTTTAATAATGGAAAAGCAACGTCACGAGCACCAATCTGCAAAGGTACGATGACGTTCATTAGACCAACAACGAGACCCATTGCCACGAAGAAGATCATGATCACACCGTGTGCGGTGAAAATCTGATCGTAATGGTCAGGGTGCAAATAACCTTCACCGCCACCTTTTGCAAGGAAAAGCTGTAAACGCATCATAATTGCATCGGCGAAACCACGTACCAGCATCACGACCGATACGAGGATATACATAATCCCGATTTTTTTATGGTCTACCGATGTAAACCATTCGTTCCAGAGATATCCCCATTTTTTAAAATAGGTGATACCACCAAGTACAGTAATTGCACCAAGAGCCATCATGACCATGGTGACAAGTACAATGGGTTCGGTTGGGATCGAGTCCCATCCTAATTTACCAAAGATCAAATCCATGTCTTATTCCCCTTGAGCAGCGTGTTCAGCCGCAGCATGAGTTTCTGCTGTTGCATGTCCAGCAGAATGATCAGCACCATGATAATTACTCATGTATCGGTTGATAATTGTTTCGAACAATTTTGGTTCAACTGAAGAATAATATGTCACAGGATGAGGCTTTGTTGGGAACGGTGTCATTGCTTCAGCTTTCGCAAGTGCCACTGTATCGCCAGCTGCTTTAGCACGATTGACCAGATGTTCGATTTGATGCTTAGAGCGATCGCCATCTTTCAAGGTTGCTAGTTCAGCTTGGTCAAGCTTACCTTTTTGAATTGCTTCAGGATTAATGCTTGTACCATTGCCAGCTTTAACTGCATCTACCCATTGTGCAAATTCTGCGTCGGTTACACTATGTGCTTTAAAGCGCATTTGTGAGAAACCATAACCTGAATAATTCGATGATATACCACGATATACACCAGGTTCATTTGCCAATAAATGCAATTGTGTTTGCATGCCTGCCATAGCGTAAATTTGACCGCCTAACTGTGGAATGAAGAACGAGTTCATTGTGAAGTTAGAGGTAATTTTAAAACTAATTGGTGTTTTTTCTGGGAAGCGTACTTCATTTACCGTTGCAATTTCTTGCTCTGGATAGATAAAGATCCATTTAAACTGTTCAGCGACAGCTTGAATTGTCAAAGGTGCTTTATCTGATTCTAAAGGACGGTAAGGGTCGTACTGGTGGGAACCCCACCAAGATAACCAAGCTAAAATACCAATAATAATGACAGGAACACCCCAAACAATGATTTCAATTGTCGTAGAGTGTGCCCAAGTAGGTTTATAGTCTGCGTCTTTATTCGATGCACGATATTTCCAACCAAACCATAATGCCATCACAACTGATGGAATCACCACCAATAGCATTAAATAGATCGCAGTCATCATCAAATCACTTTGACCTTGACCAATTGGACCTTTACTGTTTAGAAGTACCATATCACCGCCACACCCAGTCAAGAGTGCAGCCATCGCAGATAAAGACAATACAGCTAAAATCGTTTGTCTCATTTTACAACCTCGGTGAAGAGTCCCATTCCCTAATTAAATTATGGGATAGCGATTAAAGTGTCGCATGATTACTAAGAATTTTTTGTGAATTGCTTAGCAATCATGCGACACCGCTACGTTGTAGGGCATTATGCATCATATTGAAAAACTAAGCTACTGATAAAGTGCTGTGAAACACTTGTTTTAAAACCCGATTTATTTTGTAGGGATTGTTTAAAGTTTTGATCTTTTTTTTATTTTTCAATGTGCTATATACAAAGCTGTATAAAATATATTTCATATACAGCTTATGCAAATAATTGATTATGCTTATTTCTGGATCACCTTAGTTTTTGCTAATTTGTCGTGCAACGTTTGACGATTTTTATTAAAAGCTAAGGCATAATCCAAAATGGTGATGAGTGGCATAAACAGTAAATTTAGTACAATAAATAAAATACTTCTGAGCCAAAAACCACGAATTGTATCTACTTGTGTTTGAGTTTCAGCATCGACAATTTGTATTTTTGTGATTTTTTTCCCAACACTTTGACCCGATTTTGCAATTAAAAAAGCTTGAATCATCAACATAATAATTAAATAGGAAAACATCATTGCCCATGCTTCAGGTGGGATGAGTTTCATTAATTGCTGTTGTAATTCAACAGCTTTGTTCGATGCAATTTCGGCCGCTTGAAGTTGTTTTTGAATATCAAATAGTTCTTCATATTGGCTTTTGTTAAAAAAGAACGAAGGAATCGCCGCGATAGGTAACCAAAGTGATAAGTCCAAAATTTTAGCTAATGTGCGAGAAAAAACTGAAGCCAAAACAGCTGTTTCTTTGTCGCTTTTAAGTGGCTTAGATTCGGTTGGCAATGGTGGATTAAAAACAGGAGTATTAATGGGTTCATATACCAACTTACCTTGAGTCACTTCGCCCAGTGTTTTCCACTCAGTCATACCTTCTTGCCAAACTAAATCAGTCAAAAAAACCTGTTGACTGGCAAGCATTTGGTTCACTTGTTCTAAGCTATAAGGGCCAGCTTGTTGATTATTACGGGCCAAATAAATTTGCATAGTTTTAAAATCTCAATGACTAAAGATGAAAAAGACCCATTGATGGGTCTTTTTCTAAACAGAATTATGATTTTTTAATTTGTTCTTCAGCAAGAAAGAACCATGTGTCTAATACTGAGTCAGGGTTAAGCGAAACAGATTCAATACCTTGTTCCATAAGCCATTTTGCAAGGTCAGGGTGGTCGGATGGGCCTTGACCACAAATACCGACGTATTTTCCTGCTTTGCGGCATGCATGAATTGCCATTGAAAGTAAGGCTTTCACTGCTGGGTCACGTTCGTCAAATAAATGAGAGACGATACCCGAGTCACGGTCTAAACCAAGCGTCAATTGGGTCAAGTCATTTGAACCAATCGAGAAACCATCAAAGTGTTCAAGGAATTGTTCAGCCAATAATGCATTGGTTGGTAATTCGCACATCATGATGACTTTCAAGCCATTTTCGCCGCGTTTTAAGCCATTTTGAGCTAACAATTCAATTACACGTTTCGCTTCTGCTACGGTACGTACAAAAGGAATCATGATTTGGATGTTGGTTAAGCCCATTTCGTCACGTGCTTTTTTCAAGGCACGACATTCAAGCTCAAAACAATCACGGAAATTATCTGACACATAACGGCTTGCACCACGGAAGCCCAACATTGGGTTTTCTTCTTCAGGTTCGTAAAGCTTTCCGCCAATTAAGTTGGCATATTCATTCGATTTAAAGTCAGACATACGCACAATCACAGGCTTACCTGCAAAAGCAGCCGCAAGGGTAGAAATACCTTCTACTAATTTTTCGACATAAAATTCAATTGGAGATGAATAGCCAGAGGTACGTGTTAATACCGCTGCACGTGTTTCACGCGGTAAGCTATCAATATTAACCAATGCTTTTGGATGCACGCCAATCATACGGTTGATAATGAACTCAAGACGCGCTAAGCCAATTCCTTCATTTGGAATTTGCGCAAAATCAAAGGCACGGTCAGGGTTACCTACGTTCATCATAATTTTGAATGGTAGCGGTGGCATTGAATGAATCGAATTGCGTTGAATTTCGAAATCTAATGCGCCTTCGTAAATGAAGCCAGTATCACCTTCAGCACAAGAAACCGTGACTTCTTGACCGTCAGTTAAGATTTCTGTTGCATTACCACAACCGACGATCGCAGGTACGCCTAACTCACGTGCAATAATTGCAGCATGGCAAGTACGACCACCACGGTTGGTAATAATCGCAGCAGCACGTTTCATTACAGGTTCCCAATCTGGGTCAGTCATGTCTGAAACAAGCACATCGCCATCTTGAACTTTGTCCATTTCTTTAATTGAAGTGACAATGCGAACTTTACCCGAACCAATACGCTGACCTATTGAACGACCTTCGCAAACTACTGTGCCACGTTGTTTCAGCAAGTAGCGTTCCATCGTACCGACATTTTGACGGCTTTTAACGGTTTCTGGACGTGCTTGGACGATATAGATTTGACCATCGTCGCCATCTTTCGCCCATTCAATGTCCATCGGCGAACCATAATGGTTTTCAATGATTAAGGCTTGTTTGGATAATTCGTGTAACTCATGGTCATTTAAAGCAAATTGTTGGCGTTCTGATTTTTCAACATCGACCACAACCACTGACTTACCCGCAGCACCTTCTTCACCATAAATCATTTTCTGGTGTTTAGAACCGAGGTTACGACGTAAAACTGAGTGTTTGCCATTATTTAACAGTGGTTTAGATAAATAGAATTCGTCAGGGTTGACTGCACCTTGTACGACCATTTCACCCAAGCCATAAGACGCAGTAATAAACACGACATCACGGAAACCAGATTCGGTATCAAGCGTGAACATTACACCTGCAGCGCCAGTTTCTGAGCGAACCATGCGTTGAACACCCGCAGAAAGGGCAACAACGCTATGTTCAAAACCTTGATGAACACGATAAGCAATCGCACGGTCGTTATACAGTGAAGCAAAGACTTCTTTAATTGCAATTAGAACGTTTTCAATACCACGAATATTCAGGAAAGTTTCTTGTTGTCCTGCAAATGAAGCATCAGGCAAATCTTCAGCCGTTGCAGATGAACGTACTGCAACTGCGATATCAGGATTATCTTTTGAAAGTTCTGCAAAAGCGGTACGGATTTCTTTTTCTAGGCTCTCAGTAAGTGGTGTTTCTACAACCCATTTACGAATTTTCGCACCTGTTTCTGCTAGTGCAATGACATCTTCTACATCGAGCTGAGAAAGTTCAGCTTGAATTCGAGCATTTAAACCACTTTGATCTAAGAATTCACGATAAGCTGCCGCGGTCGTGGCAAAACCACCTGGTACTGATACGCCTGCGTTGGATAAATGACTGATCATTTCGCCCAAAGATGAGTTTTTCCCACCTACGAGTTCAACATCGTGTTTACCTAATTTTTCCAGACCGATTACGCGCGCTTCCAAAGTATTTACTCCACTTTTTTGCAGTATGAATGGCTATCATTAATATGAAATTATACGAAAGTGCCTAGATTTAGAATTTTACTAAGCGACAGCCAAGTTAGATGCGTTTACTATAAAGATTATAAAGCACTAAGACAAATGTTTAAGGAGAATTTTGATGCCCGAAAGTAAACAAATTAAACGGAGTGTTTTTTTTATTTCAGACGGCACAGCCATTACCGCGGAAACCCTTGGACATTCACTACTTGCGCAGTTTCCAAACGTCGATTTTGATATCCATATTATGCCGTATATCACCACTGAAGAAGCGGCGATGGATGTTGTTGCAGAGATCAACGCTTGCCAAACTCGAGATGGGTGTTTACCACTGGTTTTTGATACTTTGGTTGACCCCAATGCCCGTGAAATTGTGAATACTGCAAAAGCCGTAAATTTGGATGTATTTGAGGGATTGATTAGTAAACTTGAACAAGAATTAGGCACTCCACCAACGACTTTGGTCGGGCAAACCCATGCCGTGACTGATTCGGAATCGTATAAAGCACGTATTGATGCAGTTCATTTCGCCTTAGATAATGATGACGGTGCAAGAACTCGCCATTATGACAAAGCAGATCTTATTTTAGTGGGGGTTTCACGCTCTGGAAAAACACCAACTTCGATTTATTTGTCATTACAATTTGGGATTCGAGTGGCAAATTATCCTTTAACTGAGGAAGATTTAGACGACAACCGTTTGCCTGCGGTATTGCGACCACACAAAAGTAAACTGTTTGGTTTAATGATTGATGCCGAGCGATTGGTGGCAATTCGTAGTGAACGTAAAGCTAATAGCCGTTATGCAAGTTTTAGCCAGTGCCAAATGGAATTGCGTGCAATTGAAGGGATTTATATTTCTGAGGGCATTAAATACCTCAATGTGACGGAAATGTCGATTGAAGAAATTTCAACCCGTATTTTACAATTGACGGGATTAAAGCGTCGCATTGGCTAAAAAAGTGCGTACTAAATTCTCGACATTGAGAGCGTAGTTCAGACTGCGCTTTCCAATTCTGCATAAGATAAAAATAGGAAAATTAAAATGAATAAGCTTGTGCTCATCTTCCCCTTTTTTTTGATCTCATCGCTACATGCTGAAACATTGGCTCAATTTGAAAAAAAGCTGATTAAACAATATGAACAAAAAGAATTTTATGAAGTGAATCAAGAAATTGAATCAGCTGTGGTGGTAAAAATAAAACAAGATACTACAAGTTTTGATTATAACTTTCCAAATATTCAGGATGCTTATAGTTTACGCATCCATTTTTCACCAGATAAGAAGTTGAAATTCTATACTTTTGATGTCGGAAGCGGCGGGACGATGGGAGAACATTCTTCTTATGTGCAAAGCAACAATAAAGGGAAAAGTATTTTAACGCCGATTGAAACGGGTTTTATCTTGGATGTAAAGCAAACGGTATTTGCTCAAGAAGCTGTTTATCTGGCAGAGAATTATTACAAAGCCAGTAGTTGTATGGGCGCTTATGCAATCAACGCATTTAAGCCGACTACAAAT
>Ga0073904_10003598_pt1 | contig 11636 bp, 11 predicted proteins | sample KloWWTrecipitate_FD_66668 | JGI IMG/M metagenome (GOLD analysis project Ga0073904, IMG submission 66668) | Active sludge microbial communities from Klosterneuburg, Austria, studying microevolution and ecology of nitrifiers - Klosterneuburg... | ecosystem: Engineered > WWTP > Aerobic digester >... | reverse complement strand
GGGTCGGTCATCCCCTCGGGGTCCTGCATGTCGGCCAGCATCTCGTCGTCGACGCCCGGCACCTGGTCGGTGAGGGCGGCTTCATCGATGGTGGTCGTGCCGCCGTTGTCGCTTTTGAAATAGGAGGCCCAGGCCGCGACAAGTGCGAGGAAGAGGAGGAGCAGCGCGACCATCACCAGGAAGACGGTGCCGGTCCGCTTTTTCGCCGGGGCGAGGGTACCGAAGGTGCCGCCGGGGCGGGCGGGCGATTTCACCGTGGTCGGGCCTGCCGTTGCCGGGCGCGGAATGTCGCCGCCCTTGAGCTTCGGCTTGGCGCGGGTTCCCGGAATCGACGGCGCGGTGACCATGCCGGGGAAGCCCTTCGACGTTGACGGGCGGGCGATCGGAGCGGCGCGGCCCGCCGCAGCGGGGGCGGTCGGACGGGTCACACCTTCCATCGGGCGGGTGACGGCGTCTGTGACGGTGCCGCGACGGCTGGCGAAGGCCACCATCGCCGCCGAGGGCGGGGCCGGGGGAATGTCATCGTCCAGCTCGTCGATGACCAGCTTGCGCCCGGAGGTGGCAGACGGGGCACTGTCCTCGGCTTCGGGGAAGGCGGCGCTGTCGGTGACATGCGCGAAGGGCGCTTCCTCGGGGTCCGCAGAGGAGTCCGCAGAAGCCACCAGCATGGCCGAAAGAACCGGCGCTTCGTCAGCCGGGGCGGCAACGGGGGATGGGGCCGTGGCGACCGGCGGCTCGTCCGCAAGGGCGGCTTCGAGGTCGCGCAGGGTGTCGGCATCCAGCCCGTCATCGACCACCGCCAGCGAAGCCGCCGGTTCGGGCGTGGCAACAGAGGGCGCGGACGGAGGTTCGGGAAGTTCGGCGTTCAGCGCCTCTTCCAGGCCTGGAAGCGGTTCGTCCTCGGCCACGGAGGGGGGCGCATCTGCCGGGGGAGGCTCGATCACGGGGGCGGGGGCAGCCTCGGCCACCGGCTCGGCCACAGGTGGCGCAGGCTCGGCTTTCGGCAGTTCGCGATGCAGGATTGTCACCGGGTCGCGGTCGCGTTCGACCGTCTCGTCCTCGGCCAGGAGGCCCGCCGCCGCAGCGGTCGGGCCGAACCAGGGCTCGCCGACGAAGGTCCCGTCCTCGGGGATGGCGACGAAGGAGACCGGGTTCAGCCGATGCTCCGCCGCAAAACCCTCGGCCTGGTCCAGGGTTTCCCGCGCGATGACCGCCACCTTGACCGTCGCACCCTTGCCGGACCAGTCGAACACCAGGTCGTCCACGGCATAGGGCGTGCGGCCTTCCAGCGCGACTGCGATCTGGCGGCGCTTTTCATCGCGGCTGGGACCGGGGGCGTGGATTTCGGTGTAAAGGATCTGGCTGTTCGGCAAGATCAGCTTGGTCGCCACGCCCATCGGCGACAGGCCAAGCGCGGTCTTGCGCAGATAGTCCAGCGCCTCGGTCAGATCCGGGGCATCGAACGCGGTTTCGCCGATGGAGAGCCACCCCTTCGGCGTGCGGTGCAGAAGCCCGATGGCTTCGCTCGTCAGGTCAAGTGCAAATGTCGGTTTCATGTCACGGGTCTAGCACGGATCTTGGAAATGCTGGAACGTGCCCCAGCCGGTTGCCGCTTTACTAAAGCAGCTTTTCGCCGAAGGAAAGAAAAACGGCCAAGGATGCCATTGCGGCGCGCGTCAGAACTCACGAAATGTCACGCATCTGAAGGAGAACCCCATGCGCGCACTTTCTGCCCTGATCCTGTCCACTGCCCTGGCCCTGCCGCTGGCGAGCACTGCTTTTGCCGAGGATGCGGTTCGCAGCATCAGCGTGACCGGCACCGGCACCATCGAGGCCGCGCCCGACATGGCGACGCTGATGATCGGGGTGACGACGCAAGGCAAGACTGCCGCCGAGGCCCTGGCCGAGAATTCGAAGGCAACTGACGCAGTGATCGCCCGGTTGACCGCCTCGGGCATCGCGGCGCGGGACATGCAGACCTCGAACCTGTCGATCAATCCGAACTGGACCGGCTATGACAGCTCGACCCCGACGATCTCGGGTTATGTGGCGTCGAACATGCTGACGGTGCGGGTGCGGGCGCTGGACACGACCGGCGCGGTGCTGGACGCAGCGGTGGCCGACGGGGCGAACACGCTGAATGGCATGACCTTCGGCCTGGCCGACCCGGAACCCGCCTACAAGGAGGCGCGCAAGGAAGCCGTGACCGACGCCCGCGCCAAGGCCGAACTTCTGGCGACGGCGGCTGGCGTCAAGCTGGGGCAGGTCCTGTCGATCTCGGATGCGGGCGCGATGACCGACCCGGCGCCGATGTATCGCGATGCGGTTGCCGCCTCGCCGGTGCCGGTGGTGGGGGGCGAGCTTGGCCTGGTGGCCAGTGTTGCCGTCACCTGGGAAATCGCCGAGTAAGAACCGATGCAAACCGGCGGGATTCGCAAGGATTCCGCCGGTTTTCGTCATGATTTGGCCCAAGTCGCGGGGCAGTATCGTGGCGCGAACAGCAGGCAGGAGCAGTTTTCATGATCCGCGGACTGATCAGCTTGGTGATCGTCGGTGCGGTCATGCTTGCCGGCCTTGCCGTGGTCGTGAAAGGCCCCCAGGCACTCACCCGCTATCTTCCCGACAAGCTGGCAACCGCCTTCGACGGGGGGAGGATCGGCAGTTTCGACAGCGCCGTGACCGGGTCGGGCGACAAGGCAGCGGATTATCTGGAGGATGGCATCGACGGGTTGACGGTGCATGGCCCGATCGCGGCGATGGCGGGCAATCGGCCGGTGTTCATCAAGGATGTGCTGTCCGGACACATGACGCAGGTTGCCGACGACATCCCGGCCGAGATCACGATGATCCGTCCGATTTCGGGCTGCCGCCTGACCGCACCGCTTGACGGGACCGGGGTCGGCCATGTCACCGCGTCAGCCACCGGGCTGCTGCTTCCGCTGCTGACCTACGACGATCAGGATCTTGCCGCAGGTGTGCAGGCGCTGGTGAATACCTACCGCGATAGCGGAGCGGCATCGGTCGCCGCACCCGCTACCCTTGCCTTCGAGGCCTATGATGTCGCCGTGACCGAAACCCGGTCGCCGGTCTATCTGGTGCTGGAAAGCGGGCCCGGCAACCGGATCTGGAACATCCACCTCGCTCCCGGCGCCCGGATCGAGCGGGTGATCCTGCTGGGCGGCACGCATGTCGGGGTGGCGAACCTTGATCCGGTGGTTCCGGTCGAGGTGCTGCCGGGTGCGGCGCTGGCCGAATGCGGCATCGACCCGTTCTATCCGCTGAACCCCGGCCACCGCTTCTTCGAGGTGCTGAAATCCGGCACAGGCTCCAGCAAGGCCGAGGCCGAGGCGAAATACGCCGTCATGCAAGCGCGGGTGGCTGCCTACGACATCTGGTTCCGCGACAGTTTCGGAGTGTTGGCAGGCGAGACCCGCGCCGGGTTCGACGGCGGGACGGTCTCGGTCGTCGGCCCGCAGCCGGGCGAGGCCGAGCCCAAGGCGGTCTATGCCAGGGTTCAGGGCTCCCGCATCCGGATGACGCAGGACAGCTATTTCGAGATCAGGGGCCAGGTGGCCGAGGGCGAGGATTTCGCCGGCCGCGTCAAGGCCATCGCGACAAGCTTTGCCTTCGGCGACCTGAAGGCCCTGCGGCAGGGAGTGGCCTTCTGATGCTGCGGGTGCTGATCGGAACCGGGGCTCTCCTCATGGCCGTGGGCTTCGGCGCTGCGGGCTGGCAGTACTGGCAATCGCTGCCGAAGCCGGTGGCGACCGATGCTGCTTCGGTTCCGCAGGGCCCGGCGCCGGTCGTGGTTGAACGGCAGAGCTGGTTGATCTCGCCCACGGGCGGGCTGATCCCGCAGGCCGAGGTCCGCGCCTATCTTGCGCAGGAACGCTACGCCCCCGAACGGGTGCTGCGCGTGATGCGGCAGGCGAATCTCACCGACCTGCTGGCCGAGGGCGAGCAACTGCCCGAGCCTGCCTTCCTGCAGGTGCTGGCCGACATTCGCGCGCCCCGGCTGGCCGATGGCCTGTGTCAGGTCCTGCTGGACAGGATGGCCCAGGACTGCGCGGTGAATGCGGCGCGGGTGGTCGGGAACAGCGTCGATCCGGTTGCGGGCACTGCGATGTTCCAGCTGGACCTGGTGTTCCGGCTCAAGGACGACGGGGCCGAGCTTCCGGATCTGGCGACGCGGGTCTTGCAGGCCGACCAGGTGAGGCTTGACCTGGACGCCGGGGTCGAAGGCACGGAAAGCCCTGATGCCGCCCTGAAGGCCTTGCTGGAAACCGTGGATATGACCTGCGGCGGCGAGGCCGTGGGAGAGCTGTGTCGCCCGCTTCGGCTGACCCTTGACTGGATGCCGGACCGCCGGGTTTCGGCGGTGGCCGACGTCGCCTGGCTTGATCCCTTGCCGAAGGGCATGTTCGTGGCCCCGCCGCTCGACACCGCGCCAGGCGGCTGAGCGGCGGGTCTTCGGTCAGACCGTGGCCTTGGCAAGCGCCTGGTCGAGATCGGCGATGATGTCGCGCACATCCTCGATCCCGATGGAGAGCCGCACCGTATCTGGCGCCGCCCCGGCCTTGACCTGCGCGTCTTCCGACAACTGCCGGTGCGTGGTCGAGGCGGGGTGGATGATCAGGGACCGGGTATCGCCCAGGTTCGCGACATGGCTGAACAGCTTGACGCTGTCGATCAGCTTGACGCAGGCCTCGTAGCCGCCCTTGACCGAGAAGGTGAACAGCGCCCCCGGCCCCTTCGGCGTGATCGACTGCGCCAGCTTGTTGTAGGGCGAGGATTTCAGGCCGGGATAGGTCACTGCCCCGACGCGGGGGTCCTGCTCCAGCCATTCGGCGACGATCTGGGCGTTCTCGACATGGCGCTGCATCCGCAGGGACAGGGTCTCGATCCCCATCAGGGTGTAATGCGCCCCTTGCGGGTTCATCGTCATGCCAAGGTCACGCAGGCCGATGGCGATGGAGTGGAACGTGTAGGCCATGTTGCCGAGCGTCGGGTGGAAGACGAGGCCGTGGTAGGCGGGTTCGGGCTGGGAGAGCGACGGGAACTTGTCCGAGGCCGACCAGTTGAAATTGCCGCTGTCGACCACGATCCCGCCGGTCACGGTGCCGTTGCCGGTCAGGTATTTGGTGGCCGAATGGACGACGATGGTCGCGCCATGCTCGATGGGACGGCAAAGGTAGGGGCTGGCGGTGGTGTTGTCGACGATGAGCGGAATACCCGCCCGGTCGGCGACGCGGGCGATGGCGTCGATGTCGCTGATCGCGCCGCCGGGGTTGCAGATCGTCTCGCAGAAAAGGGCGCGGGTGTCGCCGTCGATGGCCTTCTCGATCGCTTTCGGGTCGTCGAAATCGACGAACCTGGCCGACCAGCCGAACTTGCGGATCGTGTTCGAGAACTGCTGGATCGTCCCGCCGTAAAGCCGGGTCGAGGCGACGACGTTGCGTCCCGGCTGCATCAGCGGGAACAGCGCCATGATCTGTGCCGCATGGCCGGAGGAGCAGGCGATGCCGCCCGCGCCGCCTTCCAGGGCGACAACCCGGTTGGCGAGGGCCGAGACGGTGGGGTTGGTCAGGCGGGAGTAGATGTAGCCCACCTCTTGCAGGTTGAAGAGCTTCGCCGCGTGGTCGGCGTCGCGGAAGACATAGGCGGTGGTCTGGTAGATCGGGATCTGCCGGGCTCCGGTGGCGGGGTCGGGGTCGGCGCCGGCGTGAATGGCGAGCGTGTCGAAGCCGAGGGGTCGGTCGGTCATGGGGTCCTCCTGTGTTTGGGCTGAGGGTAGGGGAGGACGGTGGGCGTGGCAACGGCGACATGTCCACAGTGGACAAACCTGGACAAGATAGGGAAATCAATAGCTTGTCCGTGGGCGTTTACGGAATATTCATCTCTGGAAATCCCTTGCGGGAGAAGGATCGTTGCGATTGCCACGGCTTCCGTGCTTGGATCAAGGACCCTGAGTCCGGAGCCCTGCACAATGCTGACCCCCTTCCATCTGGCCTATCATGTCACCAGCCTGGACGAGGCCCGCGCCTTCTATGGCGGCGTCCTTGGCTGCCGCGAGGGCCGGTCGACGGAAACCTGGGTCGATTTCGACTTCTTCGGCCACCAGATCAGCCTGCATCTGGGCGAGCCGTTCAAGACGACGAACACCGGCCGCGTCGGCGACCACATGGTCCCGATGCCGCATCTTGGGCTGGTGCTGCATCTGCCCGACTGGCGCGCCTTGGCCGACCGGCTGACAGCGGCGGGGATGGGGTTTGTCCTGCCGCCGCAGGTGCGGTTCGAGGGCCAGCCCGGCGAGCAGTGGACGATGTTCTTCCGCGACCCGAGCGGCATTCCGATCGAGGTGAAGGGGTTCGCGGAGATGGAGAGCGTGTTCAAGGGGTAAGAGTTCATTAACCTTGAGTGTCCAGGCTGGTGGTTGAAAGGTATATCACCAGGTGCTAGATATCGGATGCGGGTGTTTCTGGAGAAGCGGTTCGGCAAATGGGCCGAAAAGGCGGGAATCGACGAAGCGTGTCTGGTCGACACGGCGGTGGAGGCCTTTGCCGGGCAGTATGAGGCCGATCTTGGAGGCTATCTTTTCAAGAAACGGTTGGCACGCGAGGGGGAAGGCAAGTCAGGCGGATACCGCACGATCCTGTGTTTCCGGAAAGCGAACGAGGACCGGATCTTCTTCCTTTATGGCTTTGCGAAAGGCGTGAAGGGCAACATCGACACCTTGGAGAGGAAAGCCCTGCTAAAGCTTGCCGCCGGTCTTCTGTCAGCGACGGAAGCCCAGATTGGCGCGCTTCTCGACAAGGGGCTTCTCACACGGATTGGAGAGACTTCGGATGAAACGGAAGAGTGAAATCCTTGAAATGGCAGTCGAGCTTGCGACCGGCCTGCACGAGGTCGGTGCGATGGACAAGGCCACATTGCGCGAGATCAAGGATCTGGCTCTGCCAACCGTCGCTCAGTTCACCGCAGAGGAAATCCGTGCGATCCGGGAGCGGAACCGGGTCAGCCAGCCAGTCTTTGCGATCTATCTGAACGTCGGTCGCAGTACGGTGGCGCAGTGGGAGCAGGGAAAGAAACGACCGTCTGGTCCTGCGGCGCGGTTGCTGGACCTTGTCGCGCGGAAGGGGTTGCGGGCGATTGCCTGACAGTGCGTTGGAGTAGACCGCCACCCCATACCCCAGGGCAGATCGTGACAAGTGCTGCGCCGAAGCGCGCGCTGCGAAACAGTTGAACCCCATTGCCATTCCCGCGCGTCCGGCCAAGTCTGGGCTGCGGCATCACGGAGCACGACATGGCGACGGAATCGGCGGGCGTTGATCTGATTTCGGTCGTGACGCTGCTCGGCGCGGCGGTCGTCACCGTGCCCGTGTTCAAGCGGATCGGGCTGGGGTCGGTGCTGGGCTATCTTGCCGCCGGGCTGGCCATCGGGCCGTTCGGGCTGGGGCTTTTTTCCGATCCGATGGCAATCCTGCATGTCGCCGAGCTGGGCGTCGTCATGTTCCTTTTCCTCATCGGGCTGGAGATGGAGCCGTCGAAGCTTTGGGCGATGCGGCGGGATATTCTGGGGCTGGGGCTGCTGCAGGTGGCTCTCTGTGTGGCGGTACTGGGGCTGGTGGGCGTGGCGCTGGGCTATCCTTACGCAAGCTCGCTGATCGCGGGGGCGGGGTTCACGCTGACCTCGACCGCCATCGTGATGCAGATGTTGCAGGAGCGGGGTGATATCTCGGCGCCGAAGGGGCAGCGGATCGTGTCGATCCTGCTCTTGGAGGATCTGGCCATCGTGCCCCTGCTGGCGCTGGTGGCCTTCCTGGCGCCGGGGGGCGAGGATGTCACGCTGCTCGACCGGCTTGTGGGCGTGGGCATCGGGCTTGGGGCGATTGCGGCGCTGGTGGCCGCGGGGATCTACCTGCTGAACCCGATGTTCCGGCTGCTGGCCGCGTCCCGCGCGCGGGAAGTGATGACGGCGGCGGCCTTGCTGGTCGTGCTCGGCAGTGCGTTGTGGCTGCAACTTGGCGGGTTGTCCGCGGCGATGGGGGCGTTTCTGGCGGGCGTCCTCTTGTCCGAATCCAGTTTCCGCCACCAGCTTGAGGCGGATGTGGAGCCGTTCCGGGGCATCCTGCTGGGGTTGTTCTTCCTGGCGGTCGGCATGGCGCTGGACCTGTCGGTGATTGCCGAAAACTGGCGGTTGATCGCGGGCAGCGTGGTGGCGTTCATGCTGTTGAAATCGCTTATCATCTACGCCGTGGCTCGGGTGAACAGGGGCAGCCGTGCCGAGGCGCTGGAGCGGACGGTGCTGATGGCGCAGGGCGGCGAGTTCGCCTTCGTCCTCTACTCGGCGGCGCTGGCGGTGGGGCTGCTGAATGCCGAGACTGCGGCGACCCTGAATGCGATCATCATCGTGTCCATGGCGCTGACGCCGGTGATGGTGATCCTGCATGACCGTTTCAAGCCGGCGGCGCTGATCTCGACCGAAGGGGTCGAGGCGCCGGAGGGGTTGAGCGGGCAGGTGCTGATCATCGGCTTCGGGCGGTTCGGGCAGATCGCCTGCCAGCCGCTTCTGGCGCGGAAATGCGTGATCAACATCATCGACGACGACCCCGAGATGATCCGTGCGGCCGAGACCTTCGGCTTCAAGGTCTGGTTCGGTGACGGCACGCGGCTGGATATCCTGAAAGCCGCCGGGGCGGATACCGCGCGGGCGGTGGTGATCGCGACGGACAAGCAGGAGGTCACCACGCGGATCGTGAAGCTGGTGAAGCACGAGTTCCCGAATGCGGTGATCCTGGCGCGGGCTTTCGACCGGGCGCATGTGCTGGAATTGATCAAGGAAGGTGTCGATCACCAGATGCGCGAGGTCTTCCATTCGGCCCTGGCGCTGGGGGGCGAGGCGCTGGAGGTGCTGGGGGTGGAGCCGGAGGAGATCGAGGAGATCGCCGAGGGCATCCGGCGGCGCGATGCGGAACGGCTGGCCCTGCAGATGACGGGGGACATCTATTCGGGGCGGAGCCTGATCCTCGGCAACGCGGAGCACACGGTCAGGACATGAATCGGGGCGGGACCTAAAGCCTTGCGTGCAACCGGCTGGGAGCGGTGCCGAAGCGGGCGGTGAAGGCCTTGGAGAAATGCGACCGGGTGGAAAACCCGCAGGCAGCCGAGATTTCCGACAGGCTGAGATCGGTGCCGGACAAGAGATTCCGGGCGTGGTCAAGCCGCATGTCGAGATAGAACCGCGCGGGGGGCAGGCCAAGCGCCTTGCGGAAGATGCGTTCGACGTTGCGGCGGGAATAGCCGATGCGGGCGGAGAGATCCTCCATCGACAGGGGTTCCTCGATGTGGCGCTTCATCAGGTCGACCATCGCGGACAGGCCGGGGTTGCGAAGCTGGGCCACGGCGGACAGCGAGGACCGCTGGCCGGGGTCACGCCCGATGGCGACGCGGCGGAGGCACATGTCCAGGACCATGGTGGCGAAGGCCTCGCCCTGGTCGCGGGCGATGATGTCGATCATCAGGTCGGTCGCCGCCGCCCCGCCGCCCGAGGTCAGGATGCGGTCGTCGATCTCGTATTTGGTTTCCGACGGGGTCAGGGTCGGGAACATCTCGCGGAAGACGGGCTGGTTTTCCCAGTGGAGCGTGAAGCGGCGCCCGGTCAAAAGGCCCGCTTTCGCAAGGGCAAAGGGCCCGGTGCAAAGCCCGGCGACGTGGCCGCCGTGGCGATGGTGACGCTGCACGGCGGCGGCGAGGGCGGTGGTGATCACCTTTTCGGGCTGGTTCCCGGCGCAGACCACCAGCATCGCATCGCGGGCGGGCGTGCCGAGGGCGCTGTCGACCTGCACGGTGAGACCGCAGGAACTGGTGACGGGCTGGCCGTTCACCGTGGCGGTGCGCCAGGCATAAAGCGGGCGCTGGGAAAGCTGGTTGGCAATCCGCAGCGGCTCGACCGCCGAGGCGAAGGCGAGGAGGGTGAAGGAGGGGCAGATCAGGAAGTCGAAGGCGCGGGTCGGCGCATCGGTGCGCGTGGGGCGGAAATAGGCGGCGCCTGCGGGGATCAGGGGGGTGTTGTCGGCGCTCATGGCCGGAGGGCGCCCACGGCGCGGCGGTCGGGCTCGGGCGGAGACATCAGGCTTTCCAGCTTGGCCTTCACCGCGTCCGGCCAGGGCATCGAGGTGTGCTTGTCGAGCCAGGAGGCCGCAAGAACCTGTTCGACCGACCAGCGATCCTCCTCTCCGCAGTGGATGGTGTGGCGCAGGCGGACCGAGGATTTGCCGACCTTCAGGATCGTCAGGCGGAAGGTCAGCGTGTCGCCGAAGAACGAGGGTTTCGAGAAATCGCAGGACAGATGCACCGTGGGCGTGCCCCAGCGTTCGTTCCAGATGATCTCGTGCCAGGGCCAGCCGATATGCGCCCAGAATTCCTCGACCACACCGTTCAGGATGTTGAGGTAGGCCGGGTAATAGGCGGTGCCCGAGATGTCACAATCGCCGAAATGCAGCATCCGGTCGGTGGTGAAGCAGACGGTCATTTCCCATGTCCTCTTTTGCGACAAGCGTGGCGCGTTTCGGCACGGGGCGTCAAGTCAGTCCAGCGGCACGGCGGTGGTATACTTGGTCTGGCGCAGCACGAAATGGGTGGTGGAGGAGCGCACCACGCCCAGGGCGAGGAGGTCGTGCATCAGGAACCGCTCCAGGTCTTCGGGGTCGCGGGCCATGACCTTGATCATGTAATCGTCGGCCCCGGTGATGGTGGCGCATTCCACGATGCGGTCATGCCGTTGAGTGAAGTCGTCAAGCTTGCGGATCGTGGTCTCGGAATGGTCGATCAGCGAGAGGTGGATGTAGGCAAGGACCGGCATCCCGACGCGGCGGCGGTCGAGAAGTGCCACCTCGGCCCGGATCACCCCGGCCTCGCGCAGGGCCTTGACGCGGCGCCAGCAGGGCGAGGGGGACATCTGCGCGATCTCGGCAAGCGCCTGCACCGAGAGGGTGCTGTCGCGTTGCAGGGCGGCAAGGATGCGGCGGTCGGCGTCGTCGAAGGAGAGTTGGGTATCAGATTTCATTTTTGTGGCCATGAGGGAAAAAGGCTTCCGTCAGAATGCCAGAACGGGCCAAGAAAGAAATGAGATTCCGCAGAAATGGGGCAAGCTGGTCTGGTGACGCGACCGGAGGAGGCCGCAATGACCAGCTATGCCGCGAAACAGCCCGATGCGGCGGGCTTCATCGACTATTCCGAGGAGGAGGACGCGGTCTGGCACGATCTGGTGGCGCGGCAATGGCCCATGGTCCAGCGCCATGCCGCCCGGCCCTATCTGCGCGGGCTGGAGGTGCTGGACATGCCGCGCGACAGGGTTCCGCAATGCCCGGACCTGTCGCGGAAGCTGAAGGCGCTGACCGGCTGGCAGGTGGTGCCGGTTCCGGCGCTGATTTCCTTCGGCCGGTTCTTCGCGATGCTGGCGGAGCGCCAGTTCCCGGCGGCCAGCTTCATCCGCAGCCGCAAGGATTTCGACTACATCGAGGAGCCGGACATCTTTCACGAGATTTTCGGCCACACGCCCTTGCTGACCGACCCGCGTTTTGCCGGATTCTCGCAGGCCATCGGTCAGGCGGGCTTGCGCTGCGCCAAGGAGGATT
>Ga0073904_10003597_pt1 | contig 11640 bp, 7 predicted proteins | sample KloWWTrecipitate_FD_66668 | JGI IMG/M metagenome (GOLD analysis project Ga0073904, IMG submission 66668) | Active sludge microbial communities from Klosterneuburg, Austria, studying microevolution and ecology of nitrifiers - Klosterneuburg... | ecosystem: Engineered > WWTP > Aerobic digester >... | reverse complement strand
CGAACGAAGGTCGATGGCGACCCCGAGCCGAAGGCGAGGTGTCGCGCTGAACCTCGAAGTGAGCCCCGAAGGGGCGAACGAAGGTCGATGGCGACCCCGAGCCGAAGGCGAGGTGTCGCGATGAACCTCGAAGTGAGCCCCGAAGGGGCGAACGAAGGTCGATGGCGACCCCGAGCCGAAGGCGAGGTGTCGCGATGAACTTGACGAGCCATGCAACGTGTCCAATGTAGGCACGCCGTGACCGCTCCGCCCGCCTCGCCGACCGCCGCCCTCGCTAGCCGCCGCGCCGCCCTCGCGGCGTTCTCGGCGCTCGGCGTCGTCGTGGCCCTGGCCCGCCCCTCGCCCGTCGAGGCCTCCTCTGCGGGCGTCGCGCTGCTCCTCGGCCGCGCGACGGGTCGGGTCGTCGGGAGCGGAGACTACCGCTGGGAGGCGAGCCGCGGCGCCGCGCTCGACGCGCTGTTCGGGCGCCGCGTGCTGTTCCTCGCCGGTGCCGCCAAGGACGCTCCGCGCGACCTCTTTCGCGCGCGCGTTCGCGTCACTCCCGAGGGGCGCGTGCTCGAGGTGGTGGACGCGAGGAACCTCACCGCCACGGACCTCGGCGACGACCACGCGCTCGTCCTCCTCGGAGACAAGGCGGCCTACGCCACGTACGCGTTTGGCCAGGAGCAGAGCGTCAGCTACCTCGACCTCGCCGGCGAAGGCCCACAGAACCTCGCCACGCACGCCGCTGACCGCGTCATGTCGGCGGTCACGAACTACCAGCAGACCGGCTCTTTCGCAGGCATCGGTCGCGTCGATCTGACCCTCGAGTTGCCCACTCCGCGTCTCGGGCTCGCGCTCGACGAGGGAGGGCTCCGGGTGTCCCTCGCCGACGGCGCGAGCGCCCGCAGCGCGCGCCTCGACGGCGCCACGCGCGAGGTCGTCCCCGAGGCCGAGGGCGTCCACGCGCAGGCCGTCCAGCACCTCCCGAAGCGCCCCATCTTCTGGGCGGTCGACACCGTCCGCGCGATGCCCGAGATCGGGCCTGCGCCCATCGCGTGGCTCGAGGAGCGCGCGTTCTACGCGCGTGATCAGGCCCGCCGCTTGTCGTTCAAGGTCGGCGGTGGCGCCGAGGGCAGCGAGCTCGCGAAGGCCGCGCCGCCCCCTCCGAAGCTCCTCGATGCCGCCGAAGCGGGGGAGGGAGGCGCGGGCTTTCCTCCCGCGGACATCCCGTCGATCTGGAAGAACCCGCAGGAGGGCGAGGGCGCCTGGGTGGTCCCCACGCAGGCCTGGCTGAAGCGCTTCCCCAGCTTTCCGGGGGTGCCCGGCCAGGCCACGGCGCCGAGCATGTTCTACCGCACGTTCGTCCGCTCGGACGAGGAGCGCCCCTACGCGAAGGTGCTCCTCGTCGCGATGGACATGCGCCAACTCGACCTCGGCATGGAGGGCGGCATGGAGGACCCCAAGCCGGCCGTCGGTCCACCGGGCGCGGGCCGCATTCCGCGCGAGAAGGCGGTGTTCGGGCGCGTCGCCGCCGCGTTCAACGGCGGCTTCAAGACCGAGCACGGCAGCTACGGCATGATGGTCCGTCGGCGCGTGCTGCTGCCGCCCCAGCCGGGTGCGGCCGCCGTCGTCCTCCTGAAGGACGGCCGCGTGGGGATGGGCTCTTGGGGCAACACGACCAAGGTCTCGGGGCTCGCCGGGATCGACGACGGGGACATCCTCTCCTTCCGCCAGAACCTCGACCCGCTCCTCGACGGCGACAAGGTGAACCCTACCGGTCGCTCGCTGTGGGGGTTCACGCTCCCCGGCACCAGCATGCAGACCGAGCGCTCGGGCATCTGCGTCACGCCCGCCGGGCACATGCTCTACGCGTGGGGCGACGACGTCTCCGCGAACACCCTCGGCAAGGCCATGAAGATGGCCGGCTGCGTCTACGGCATGCACCTCGACATGAACCCGCACCACACCGGGCTCGTGTTCACCAACATCACCGAGATCAAGGGCAAGGCCTACAAGACCGAGCTGCTCACGAACCAGATGGAGATCTCACCCGACCGCTTCATCGAGTTCTCCCCGAAGGACTTCTTCTACATGATGGTGAGCGACCCCACGCCGCCCCCGCTCGAGGGCGCGCGCCCGTGGGCGCCCGAGGCGGGCACGCAGCCCGCCCCCGCGTGGCACCCGGGGGTCTGGTCCACGCGCACCGCCCTCGGGGTCGAGGTCTCGCTCGTGTCTTTCGGTCGCGCAACCTATCGAATTCGCGGCGGAAAACGAGAGCCCTCGGGCGCCTCGGGCGAGGCGCTCCACGAGCTCGGGGAGGCCGACGCGAAGCGCGCCCTCTTCGCGCTCACGCTGGGCACGTCGCCGGAGAAGCGGCCGTGGGGGCTCGCGACCGACGGCCGCGTCGTGCACTCGCCGCACGCCGCGGCGCCTACCGCCGCCGCGAGCGGGGAAGGATGCGTCTTCCTGGTCGCGCGCGAAGACGGCGCGCTCGCCATCCAGCTCGCCCGCGAGCTCCCCGCCGACCTCGCTCACCACGACTACGCCGAGCTCCCCCTCCTCGCCGACGAGGGGCGCGCCGTCGGTGATCGCCCCGCGCGCGCAGCGCTCGGGATCGCCAGCGGCAATGTGTATATTGCACGCGCGTCCGCCGCCGGCCGAGGGCCGGTGGAGGCGCTCGTCGCGCTCGGCTGTGAGCGGGTGGTGCAGCTCGAGCGGGGCGTGGCCGAGCCCGTGTCCTGGCACCGGAGTGGCACGTCTGCGCCGCCCCACGCGAGCTACGACGCGACCACGCTCTACGCGGTCGCCAAGCCGCTGGCCCCGCGGGGCTTCCGGTTCTTGCCCACGAGCCCCGTACCGCCGCCCACCAAGAGGTAGCGTCGAGCGCACACCGCCAGTCCCGCGCGAGAGCCGCGCGGCCAGGCGCGGCCAGGCCAGGCCAGGCCAGGCCAGGCCAGGCGAGGTCAGGCACGAGCTCGCGTCGGGTGGCGCGGATCAGGGCGTGGGCGCGCCGGGCGACGGCGCGGGGAGCGCCGGACCCTTGGGCGCAGGGTGATCGGGCTGCTTCGCGGGCGCCCCGGGAGCGGTGACGGCCGGCGGGGCCACGGTGCCCGCGGTGCCCGCGCTCGGAGAGGCGGCACCCGGGGCGGCCGGCGTCGTCCCCTCGGCGCCAGGCTCTGGGGCGGCCGCGCCCATGCCCGCGGGCAGCTCGGCGTGGACGTCGCTGGTCCCCTCGTCGGCGTCGGTGTTCGGCGCGTGGTAGCGCGGCGCCTCGCCGGGCCGCGAGTAGTCGATCCAGAACGCCGGCGCCGCGCGCACGTCGAGGTGCACGAACACGCTGTTCGGGTAGTAACCCACGCCCACGTTGTGCAGCGTGCGGCAGAAGTCTCGCACGGCGGTGTTCGGCACCCCTTGCACGCGGAAGTCCATCGCCTTGCCGTGGTTGTGGTTGGAGTGCGGCGTGTACTGCTTGGGCGAGAACGGCCGGAAGCCGCTCACCACCTCGAGCTTGCGGCCACCAAAGTGGTTCGACACGATGCCGAGCAAGGCCACGAGGCGCGGGTCGGGGGCATGGGTCGCCCCGCCCGACGAGTGCATGATCTGCTTCACCTTCGCGAGCGCCGCCGGCGGGACGCGGCCACCGGCGCTGACCCGAACGGTGGCCTCCTCGCTCGTGCCAAACCTTACGAACTGCACCACGTTCGGGTGCTTGGGCTTGCCCGCGAACGCGGTCGGGGCCGCGCCCGCGCCCTTGACCGCGGGGCCTGGGGGAGCCGCCTTCGCCTGCGCGGCCTCGCGCTCCGCACCCTTCTTGTCGCCGACCTTCGCGGCCTTCTCCGCTTCCTTCGGCTTCGCCTCCGCCGCGGGCTTCGCGGGCTTCGCGCCCTTGTCGGCCGTGCTGGGCTTGCCCTTCTCGGCCTTGGGCGCGACGCCGGGGATGGTGATGCTGTCGCCTACGCGGAGGCGCTTGGGGTTCAGGTTCGGGTTCGCGGCGAGGATGGCCCTCGCCGTCACGTGGTACCGCCCGGCGATGGTGTTGAGCGTGTGACCCTTCCCGATGACGTGCGTCACGTCGGCTGCGGCGGAGCCTGGCGCCAAGGTGGCGCCGACGACGAGGAGCGCGGCGACGAGCGAGCGAGAGCGAGCGAGAGAGAGGGGCCCCATCCGGCCCTGCTTAGCGCATCTCGCGCCGAAGGCCACCGCTCCGGGGCACCGGACCGCGAAACCCGCCAAAATGTGTGGGTGCCGGCGCATTTTTTGACGTTGTGCCGCCACAATGAAAGGATTCTCATGGTCTCCCTCCCCGCCGCCGGGGTAGGACCACGGCCGGCTCGGTCCGCGAGCCACCTTCGAGCGCGAAGTAAGGAAGTATCTATGGGTGAGGGCAAGAACCTGGTCGGCGTCGACATCGGGGCGAGCTCCATCAAAGTCGTCCAGCTCAAGGAGTCGCGGAAGAAGTTCCAGGTCATCCGCGCGGGCTACGCGCCACTGCCTCCGCAGACCATCGTGGATGGCCACGTCATGAGCTCGGGCGTCATCGTCGACAGCCTCCTCAAGATCTTCGAAGAGCAGAAGATCTCTCAGAAAGACGTGGCGATCGGCGTCTACGGCCAGTCGGTCATCGTCCGCAAGATCACCGTCCCGATGATGACGGCGGCGGAGCTCGACGAGCAGATCGGATGGGAGGCCGAGCAGCACATCCCGTTCGACATCAAGGTCATGTCGATCGACTACGAGGTGCTCCGCAAGCGCCCCGAGGCCGGCCAGATGGACCTCGTCCTGGTCGCCGCCAAGAAGGACGAAATCAACGATTTCGCGTCGATCCTACGCGAGGCCAACCTCCGGCCCATCGTCGTCGACATCAACGCGTTCACCGTCCAGAACATCTTCGAGCAGCAGCAGGGGCTGCCCGAGGCGGGCACCGTCGCGCTGCTCAACGTGGGGGCCGCCGTCTCGTCGCTCAACATCATCTCGGGTGGCATCTCGGCGTTCACGCGCGAGATCGCGAACGCGGGCTCGTCGATCACAGAAGAGATCCAGAAGCAGTGCAACGTCCCGTTCGAGCAGGCTGAGGCCTACAAGTGCGGTGGCGGGCCGACGCAGATCGTGCCGCAAGAGGTGCATGAGGTGATCCAGTCCGCGTGCGACGGTCTCGCCGGCGAGATCCAGCGCTCGCTCGACTTCTACCTGGCCACCAGCGGTGAGGCCGAGATCACCAAGATCTGCATCTCCGGGGGGACCGCCTATCTCGCGCCGCTCTGCAAGGCGATCGAGAGGCGCGCGCGGGTGCCCGTCCAGGTGTTCGACCCGCTCAGTGGGCTGGCGGTCGACACGAAATTCGTCAACGAAGCCGAGATGCGATCGCGCTCTGCGCAGATGGTCGTCGCCCTCGGCCTCGCGCTGCGCTGCGACAAGGAGCGAAGGGTATGATTCGCGTCAACCTCCTGCCGAACAAGAAGCAGTCTCGGCGGACCGATCTGTCGTTCCTGTCGCGCTTCACCAGCATGACCAGCGGCGGCGGCGGCTCGTCGTCCTCGAGCGACAGCGAGGGCAGCCAAGCGTGGCTCGGTGTTCTCTTGGGGGTCGTGGTCCTCGAGGTGCTCATTCTCCTCGTGGTCTACAAGACCAAGGGCGATCAGCTCACCAAGGCGAAGGACAGAAACCTCGCCCACACGGCGACGATCACCTCCATCCAGGCGAACATCTCTCAGCACGAGCAGCTCAAGGCGCAGCTTACCGAGCTACGCGAACGCGAGAACGCGATCGCGAAGCTCCAGGCGGCGCGCACGGGCCCCACCGCTACGCTCCTCGAGCTCTCCAAGATCCTGAGCCCCGGCCGCGGGCCGACCGTCGATCGCGACAAGCTCGAGCAGCTGCGGCGCGACAACCCGCTGGCCGTGCCCAACCCGAACTGGGACACGCATCGCCTCTGGCTGACCACGTACGCGGAGAAGGACCGCGTGGTGAAGGTCGGCGGCCTCGCGCGCGACGGCGAAGACGTCTCGGAGCTCTTGCGCCGCCTCGCCCTCAGCGACTTCTTCTACGACGTCAAGCTGCTCCCGGCTTCGAAGGAGATTGACCCGACGACCAAGCTCGAGCTCGTCAAGTTCGAGTTCAGCGCCATGGTGAGGTACTAAATGGCCGCCGCGTCGATCAGCCTCTCCAAGCTCTCGCTCCCCGCGAAGGTAGGCTTCGGACTCTTCCTCGTCGTGCTCGTCGCCGTCGGTTACTACGTGGTGCTCCACACCGACGTCGTCGCGAAGATCGAGCAGGAGGGCCGCCGCTCGAAGGAGCTCGAGGCCCAAATCGTGAGCCTCCGCCAGGCGGAGGCCAGCTACATCCAAGACCGCGAAGAGCTCGCCATGCGCCAGCAGAAGCAGCGTGAGCTCAACAAGATCCTGCCTGCCGAGACCGAGGCCGCGGCGTTCCTGTCGGCCATCCAACAGGTCTCGAACATCAGCGGCACCAACCTGAAGGCGTGGCAGCCCCAAGAAGAGGTCCCCGCAACGTTCTACGCGAAGGTCCCGATGCGCCTCGAGCTGTCGGGCAAGTTCCACCAGATCGGCAAGTTCATGTTCGAGATCGGCAAACAGGACCGCATCATCAACCTCGAGAACGTCGAGCTGAGCGATCCCAAGGTCGAGGGCGAAGACGTGGTGCTGAAGGCCATGTGCCTCGCGACGACGTTCCATCTCATCAAGCCCGCCGCCGCACCCGGTACGCCTGGTGCGCCTGGTGCGCCTGGTGCGCCTGGCGCGCCTGGCCAGGCGGGGGCGCCGAAATGAGCCGCCTCTCCAAGGGGATCGCCCTCGTGGGGCTCGCGGCCCTCAGCTTGGTCGTCGGAGCCGGCTGCAAGGAGCCCAAGCGCTTCGACGCGGTGCTCAATACGGGACCCACCGTGGCGGACGCGGGCGTCGCCGCGCTCGACGCCGCCGCGCTCCCCCCCAGCCAGGTCGTGAAGGTCGACTACTCCGAGGGCGACTTCGTCGAGGCTGACCAGAACCGCGATCCGTTCCGCTCGTTCGCCGCGACGCTGGACGAGACCCGGAAGGGTCCCAAGCCCGCGAACCAGCGCAAGGTGCTCCTGGGGCAGTACAGCCTCGACGAGCTGAAGCTCGCTGCCATCGTGACCGGGGGAGACTACCCGCGCGCGATGCTCATCGATCCGGGCGGCAAGGGGTGGGTTCTGAAGCGCGGCGACTTCCTCGGCCGTCCCGACACCGTGCACGTCGGGGGCGCGAACGGGGCCGACTACCAGCTCAACTGGCGCGTAGACCGGGTCCGGGCCACCGACGTCGTCCTGGTGCGTGAGGACCCGGCCCAGCCGAACCTCCCGCCCTCGACGAGGGTGCTCGCGCTCCACCCTGAAGGCGAACCCAAGCTGCAGCTCGACTGAGGGGCGGCGAAATGCTGGCGAGCCCGGAGAGCGAAGCGTGATACTGGTGACGCTGGCGAGGTCCCTCCGGGACGGGCGGGGCACGCGATGCGAGACAACAGCGAAATAGCGCACGACAAACTGGCCTCTTCGAGCGGCCTCGTTCTACGTTCGTTGATAGCGCGCACCTCCAGGTGCGCCGCGCGAGAGCCGAGCCGGCGATCGCGAGCCTGCGCGGAGCTCATCCGCGGCCTAGGGAGTCCCTGATGCACCGGTCGAAATCGCGAACGCGCCGAATCCTCGGGAGTGGAACGCCGCTCCTGCTCGCGGCGGCCTTCGCACACGTGATGTTCCTGCACCCCGGCGTGGCGCTCGCGGCGGGTGAAGGCAACCACGTGCGCGACGTGGTGGCCCACGCGCTCGAGTCGACGGCCGGACCGGGCACGGAGCTCGTTCTTCGCGGCACCAGCGCCCCGGCGTTCTCGCTCCGCGTCGAGTCCGGAGGCAAGCGCCTCGTCGTCGACATCGCGAACGCGGACCTGTCGGGCGGGGGCGAGCCTATCACCAGCCCCGTGGGCCTCGTGGGCGGTGCGCTCACGCAGACCTTCAAGACCTCGGCGGGCACCATGACCCGCCTGACCGTGAACCTCTTGAAGCCCGCGAGCTACCGGGTCTTCGCGGACGGGAACGACCTCCGCGTCCAGCTCGCGCCAGCCGCGCAGACCGCCCCAGGCGCGCCGTCGCTCTTTCCTGCGCCCGCTGCGGCGCAGGCCGTGGCTTCTCCCGAGCTGGCCGACGTCCGCTTCGAGCGTCGCAAGGTTGGCAAGGGCCAGACCGATCGCGTCATCATCCAGGCGAGCGAGGTCCCCTCGTACCAGCTCGCCGCAGGGCACGATGGCCGCCTGCGCCTCACCATGAAGAACGTCCGCGTGCCCGCGAACCTCGCGCGCGCGCTCGAGCTCGGCGCGTTCGGCGGCCCGGTCCGCAAGGTGTCCACGTCGTTCGACGCGCAGACCCACTCCGCCGTCATCGAGCTCGAGCGAGCCGGCGACGACCAGGGAGTGCTCTCCGTCGAGGGCAAGCAGATCGTCTGGTCGTTCGACGCGGCCCCCGCCGCGCACGCGAAGGGCCCCGCTCGCGACACGTCGAAGACCGTGACCGTCGCGCGTGAGCGCCCGCTCGCCGAGGGGCCGCGCGTCGAGACCAGCATTCGCCCCGTCGAGCCCGGACACGAAGGCGTGGACGCCGAAGTGTCGGGCGGTGGCGAGGCTGGCTTCACCTCCACGATGAACGCGCAGGCGGGTCGCTACTCGGGTCGTCGCATCGATCTCGACCTGAAGGACGCGGACATCCACAACATCCTGCGCCTGCTGGCCGACGTCGGCCGGGTGAACATCGTGACCGCCGACGACGTGTCCGGCAGCGTCACCATCCGCATGCGCAACGTGCCGTGGGATCAAGCGCTCGACGTCGTGCTCCAGGCGAAGGGCCTCGGCATGGTGCGGTCGGGCAATCTCATCCGCGTCGCGCCGCTCGCCGCGCTGCAGAAAGAGCGCGAGCTCCGCCTCGCCGCAGCCCGCCAAGAGTACGAGCTTACTCCGCTCGAAACTCGATTGATTCCGGTAAGTTACGCGCGGGCCGACGAAATTCAGGCCCGCGCCAAGGACCTGCTCTCGCCGCGCGGCTCGATCGCGGTCGACGAGCGCACGAACGTGCTCATCGCCCGCGACATCTCGGGCGGCCTCGACAACATCGAGCAGCTCGTCCGCGCCCTCGACACGCAGACCCCGCAGGTGCTCATCGAGGCGCGCATCGTCGAGGCCACGAGCCGCTACCAGCGCGACATCGGTATCCAGTGGGGCGGCGACGCGTCCTTCTCCGAGGCCACCGGCAACCCCACGGGCATCGCGTTCCCGTCCAGCGTCGGCGTCGCCGGCGGTAACTATGACGGCCAGTCGCCCACGCAGGGTCTCTCGCCTACTCAGCCCGTCATCGACGCCCCGAACTACGCGGTCAACCTCCCGGCCGCGGTCGGTACCGGGCAAGGCGGCGCGCTCGGCATCTCCCTCGGCTCCATCAACAACGCGTTCAACCTCGGCGTCCGCCTCTCGGCGGCCGAGGCGAGCGGTCTGCTGCGCATCGTGTCGAGCCCGCGCATCCTCACCCTCGACAACCGCGAGGCGCGCATCAATCAGGGCACGCTCATCCCGTTCGCGCAGCTCTCTGCCCAGGGCGTCCAGACCACCTTCCAGGAGGCGAAGCTGCAGCTCCTGGTGCGCCCGCACGTCACCGCCGACGGGTCGGTGTCGATGCACGTCAAGATCAACCGCGACGAGCCCGACTTCAACCAGACCTCGGCGCGCGGCGATCCCACGATCCTCAAGCGCGAGGCCGAGACCGACCTGCTCGTGATGGACGGCCACACGGCCGTCATCGGCGGCATCTACACCCGCAACACGGGTCGCAACCTCGACCAGGTCCCGTTCTTCGGCGACATCCCGATCCTCGGCGTGCTCTTCCAGCGTCGTCGCGCCAGCGACACCCGCAACGAGCTGGTGATCTTCCTCACCCCCCGGATCGTGAACCGCGCCGAAGCGCTCGGGCGCTGAGCCCGCGGACGCCCCCGCCCGATGGGAGAGCACCGCCTCCACGCCCGCTGCCGGTGCCTCTCCGGGGGCACCGAACACACGGAGCAGCGGAGCCAAGCCGCGCAAGGCCGCCCGTTCGCGTTCGCGTTCGCGACGAGCCCTCGCAACTTCGAGCGTGATCGCCCCTTCGTCATCGAGCACCTCGCGCTCGACCTCGGCCTCTCGTTCGAGAAACACGAGGTCGCTGGCACGGCGACGCTGCACGTCCGCCGGGTGAGCCCGACGGCGTCGGCGATCACCCTCGACGCCGTGGGCTTCACGCTCTCGGCGGTCGAGGTGGGAGGCGCCCGCGCCGACTTCATCTACGACGGCTGCGCGCTCCGGGTGGAGCTGGGCGACCTCGAAGAGGCCATCGTGCGCGTCGTGTACACCTGCACGCCGCGCCGCGGGCTCTACTTCATCGAGCCCGACGAGCACCGCCCGCACCTGCCACGCCAGGCGTGGACTCAGTGCCAAGAGGAGGACGCGCGGCACTTCTTCCCCTCCCACGACAAGCCCCACGTGAAGATGACCACCGAGCTGTCGGTGGTCGTCCCGCCGGGCTACACGGCGCTCTCGAACGGGCACCTCGCGGCGCGCGAGCCGCGCCCCGACGGCGTCCTCTTCCATTGGAAGATGAGCGAGCCTCACCCGAGCTACCTGCTCACGCTGGTGGTCGGCGAGCTCGAGGTGCTCGAGGACGACGGCCCCGCGCCCCTCACGTATTACGTGCCGCCGGGGCGCGCCGCCGACGCCCGCCGTACGTTCGCGCAAACCGCGGAAATGATGCGTTTCTTTGGCCATCGTTTCGCGTCGCCGTATCCCTGGAGCAAGTACGCGCAGGCGGTCGTCTCCGACTTCTTCTTCGGGGGAATGGAGAACACCACCGCGACGACGCTCTACGAGCACGTGCTGCTCGACGAGCGCGCCGCGCTCGACGGCACGAGCGACGACCTCATCGCGCACGAGCTCGCCCACCAGTGGTTCGGCGATCTGGTCACGTGCCGCGACTGGTCGGAGGCGTGGCTCAACGAAGGCTTCGCGACGTTCTGCGAGCACCTCTTCCGCGAGCACCGCCTCGGGCTCGACGAGTACGAGTACGGGCTCAAGACCGACCTCGCCAACTACGTGGCGGAGGCGCGCGGCCGCTACCGCCGCCCCCTGGTCTGCCTCGACTACGACGCCCCGCTCGATCTGTTCGACCGCCACCTCTACGAGAAGGGCGGGCTCGTGCTCCACGTGCTGCGCCGCACCGTCGGGGACGACGGCTTCTTCGCCGGCGTCGCGCACTACCTTCGCGCGCACGCGAAGGGCCTCGTCGAGACGCGCGATCTCCAGCGCGCTCTCGAGCGCGTGTCGGGTCGCAGCCTCGGGCGCGCCTTCGAGGAGCTCGTGCACCGGGCGGGTCACGTCGAGCTCGAGGTGTCGTTCGCGTGGGACGAGGGCATCTTGCTCGTCACGGTCAAGCAGGGGCAGGCGGCGACCGACGGAGTGCCCTCCGTCTTCCACGCGCCGCTCGTGCTCGACTGCGCGACCGCGACCGAGCGCGGTCGCCCGGTGGTGAAGCGCCTCGAAGTCGAGCTCACGCAGCGCCACCAGGTGTTCGCGCTCCCTTCGCCGCGTCGCCCTCGCTTCGTCGTCGTCGATCCCGACCTG
>Ga0073904_10003593_pt1 | contig 11649 bp, 7 predicted proteins | sample KloWWTrecipitate_FD_66668 | JGI IMG/M metagenome (GOLD analysis project Ga0073904, IMG submission 66668) | Active sludge microbial communities from Klosterneuburg, Austria, studying microevolution and ecology of nitrifiers - Klosterneuburg... | ecosystem: Engineered > WWTP > Aerobic digester >... | reverse complement strand
CTCCTCGGCCCGGTACGCCTTGATCACCCGGATCCCGGAGAGCGCCTCGCTCAACCGGCCGGAGGTCTCGGAAAGAAGCTTCGCCCGTTCGCCGTAGACCCCCGCGACGCCCCAGAACGCCCACACCAGAAGGGCCACGAAGGCGAGCAGGGCGGAGAGGGCGACGACGGTGAGCCGGGGTGAAATGGTCCACATGTACACCGCGGAAAGAGCCGCGAAGAACACGCCGCCCGCGAAGTCGATGAAGCCCGACCCGATGAGGATCCGCAGGGCCTCGATGTCGTGAAGGACGCGCGGCAATAGCGCGCCCGTGCGGTTCTTGTCGAAGAAGGGAACGGCCAGCCGGATCAGGTGGGCGATGCCGCGGGTGCGCAGGTCGGCCACGAGTTCGATGGTGCGGACGGTGAGGACCTTGAAAAGGAAGTACGAGCACACCGCCTGCACGACGGCGGCCGCGACCACCGCGATGAAGACCAGGCGCATTTTCTCGGGCTTCAACCCCGTCACCACCTCGTCGATGAAGACGCGGGCGGTGGCGGGAAGCACGAGGCCGGCGGACCTGGAGATGAGGATCAGGAGCAGGCCGAGCCCGAGAGCGGGCAGGCGCGGCCGCACCACCGTCCAGGCGAGAGGCAGGACCTCCTTCAGGCGCTCAACTTTGCTCTTCTTCGGCTTGTGCGGATCCTCGGGCTCGTCGCGCGCGTGGCGCCTTCGCATCGGTCTCATTCGGATGGCGCCACTCTAGCGCTAGAACGGGAAACCGATCGAGAACCAGCCCACCGTGCTCCCGTCGCGGGTGAGTCCCCGTCCCACGCCGCCCTGCAGGGTCACCGGGATGCGGTGGCCGACGAACAGATCCGCTCCGAGGCCGAGCGACGCTCCCACCCGGGCCGAGCCGAGATCGAGCGTCCCCTGCGAAACCACGGCGGCGTCGAGCGACGCGGTGAGGTGAAGGTGCTGGAGGAAGAAAGGAAGGGCGCGGATCCCGCGCTGCGGGTGGCCGAGAGGAATCCGCCAGTCGAGGTTTCCAAACAGGAGATTCCTGCCGTACCGCGTCGGGTTCAGGCCCGGATCGTCGTAGCCGCGAAGGACCGCCGGCTGGTCGCCCACGGGGTCGAGTAGCGCGGGGCTCGCGAGCCCCCCCACCGCGAAGGCGGTCCGGGGCGCATGCGACCCGAAGGTCCAGCCACCGCCGAGTCGCGAGACCACCACGGTGCGGCCGATCCGGGTGTAGGCCCTGAGGTCGAGGATGGCTTTCCCGAAGTCGAAATCGCTGCCCAGCGCCTGGAGTTCGTGGGTCACCGCCGCGCGCAGCCGGAAGCCGTCCTGGGGCGAGATCGACAGGGGATAGCTCCGGGTCGAATCGAGCTGCCAGCCAAGGGCGAGAACGCCCTGGTCCACCGCGACCGGAGCGGCGTCTTCACGGCGGCGCCTGACCGTGAGATTCAAGGTCTGCGACCGAAGCACCGATCGCTCGAGCGGGAAATCGGCGGAGACCTGCGCCTCCCTGAGGTCCCTGGGCCCGAGCGCCGAGGGCGAAGACTCCGCGCGGGCGAGGAACGTGAACGTGGGCTTGAAGCGGTCGTAACGGAGATACGCGAGGAGGTTCGGCTTGTGAACGGTGGTTCCCCAGGTTCCGGTGACGCCCCAGGTGGTGCGCAGCAACGGATCCACGGAAGCGGTCAGGAGACCGACCCGCCACTCGTCCGAGACCACCTCGACGTAGGGCGACACGAACCGCGGGCGAAGGGCCGGCAGGGGCTTGTAGGCCTCCGCCTCTCCCCCGAACGGAGGCGGCTCCTCCGCCGCAGGGGGAAAGGCGTCGATCCAGGGATCCGGCGCGGAGCCCTCCGCGAACGGGGCCCGCGCCAGGTCGTATCCCCGGGACGAGTAGCGCGCGTAGAAGACCGTCTTCGTGGGAAGGTGAACCTCGGGAACGAAGGCGTTGTCCGGCGAGTTCTCGACCCGGCGCAGGCCCGAGCCGTCGCGGTCGACGAGGAAAAGCCGGAACGACTCCGCCTCCCGATCCGAGCGGAACACGATGACGCGATCGTCCACCCAGGCCGGCTCGACGTCCATCGCGCGGTCGCGGGTCAGCTCCCGAAGGGCGCCGGTCGAGGCATCGACGAGGACGAGGTCGAGAAAGCCCGCCTGCATTCGCGCGGCGACGACCGCGTCGCCCCGGGGCGAGAACCGCGGGTGAGACCACTCCGTGCCCGGCGCGGAGGCCGTGAGCGTGCGCACCGCCCCCGCCTCGGTCCGCATGGACAACTCCGACCGATCCGCGAAGCGCTGCACGAAGACGATGGGAGATCCCGCGATCCCGGCGGGCCCGACATCGGGATCGCTCGCGCGCAGTCCCCTGGTGAGCCGCCTGCGGCGGCCGCTCGCCACCTCCACCCGGTGCAGATCCGAACGCGATTCGAACTTCCTCACCTGGTTCGTCTCGTCGAACACGATGAACTTCCCGTCGGGCGACCAGGAAAGGCTCGAACCGGATGTGCGCGCGACGAGGCGCCGGTCCCGCGACCCGTCCTTGTCCATGAGCCGGATTTCACCGAGGCGCTGGAGCACGCGGCTGGTGTAGGCGAGGGTCGCGCCATCGGGCGAGAGCCGCGGCGAGGTCTGAAGGACGCCGCGCGTGGTCAGCGGGGTGGGCGGGGGAAGGGGACGCAGTTCGAGCGCGCGCTTCGCCGCGAACTCGCGCCAGAGCGGGGTCAGGCCCTGCTTGACCACGTCCTTGAACGTGCGCTCGTCGAGGAAGGGATGGAACGAACGCCCGTGGGCGAGGGCCAGGTCCCGGGTCGACTCCTCCCCGTGGCGCCGCTCGACGTACTTCAGGAACTCCTCGCCAAAGAGATAGGGCGCGTTCCCGAGCGGCCAAAGGTCGAGGCCAAGGGTCGCCTGATCGACATTCGCGAGCGAACCGCCGCGCGCCGCCTCGTCCACCAGCATCTTCGTGAAGGTGTGGCGCCCGCGGCCAAAGGCGGTTCCCTTCGTCTCTTCGCGCACCGCGAGACCCTCGATGAAGAAGGCGGGCTGGAGGGCGTCCGGGAAGAGGAAAGGCGCCCGCCCGAAGACACGACGGCCCAGGCCATAGATGCCTCCCGCCTGCTCGATGTGGACGATGTGGGTCAATTCGTGGGTCACCACCATGCGCAGCCACGACTCCGTGGGACCGGACTCCGCGCCGTCGAACGATGCCGTCCGGATCTCGACGAACGGGTAGGGGAAGGAGGTCGCGAGCCCGTTCGGGGAGTCGTTCGCGTCGTGCACGACCACGTCGAGGCTCGGAACCCGCACCTGGTAGCGCGCCTCCAGCCGGGGCAGGATCTCGAGGACCAGGGCCATGGTCCGCCGGGCCGGAGCCTCCACCTCGGCGTGGAAATGGACCTTGACCCGACCCGACTGGAGGCTCTTGAACCGGTACCGCGGCGGAAGCGAAGCCGAAAACGACGAGACCGCGATCAGGGCGGTCAGGGTGAGTGCCGTGGCCAGCCGCGCGCCGAGCGATCGGACGCCTCGGCGCACGCGCCCTTCTGTCACCCGCCGCGAATCCATTCGGGGGTAGATTAGGTTGCTTTCCCACTCCCCGGGAGTCCTCATGCCCTCGATTGCGCCGAACCGTGCCTGATAGATCACGACCGCCGGTCTGGAAGGGCCCGAGCGGCCCCATCCCCACGCGCGCGGAGCTTGGTCTCGACAATCGCGACCATGCCCCGGGAGCGCCGACCGGCCTCCTCTCCTCGATCCTCAACTCCACCGCCGACGGCCTGCTCGTGATCGATCGGGGGGGCAAGATCCTGGCCTGGAACGACATGTTCGTGTCGATGTGGAGCCTGCCGCTCGGGGTGATGGAAGGCCGGCACGACGATGCGGCCATCGCGGCCGTGCTGGACCAGGTGGTGGACGCGGACGCCTTCCTCGGCCGGATCCGCGAGTTGTACGCCCACCCGGAGGAGGAGAGCTTCGAGACCATCAATCTCAAGGACGGCCGGATCTTCGAGCGGGTCTCGCGGCCGCTCGGCCCGAAGCGCGACATCCAGGGCCGGGTGTGGAGCTTCCGCGACGCCACCGTCCGGAAGCTGGCGGAGCGGTCCCTGCGCGAGAGCGAGATGCGGTTCCGGGCCTTCGCCGAGGGCGCCGCGTGCGCCCTCCTCATCTACCGGGGCGATGAGATCGTCTTCGCCAATCGCTGGGCCCTCGATGTCTTCGGGGACATGCTCGGGCGTCCGTTCTGGGAGCGGGTTCATCAAGAAGACGTCGAGATCGTGAAGTCCCGCGGGCGGGCGAGGTCAAGGCGCGAGACCGTGGAGGGGCACTACGACGTGCGCATGATCGACCGCGAGGACCGGGTGCGATGGTTCGAGGTCACGGGCTCCCCCATCGAACTCGACGGGCAGCCGGCCATCCTCACCACTGCCTACGACATCACCAAGCGCAAGGAAGCGGAGGACCACACCCGCCACGTGGCCTTCCACGACACCCTGACCGATCTCCCCAACCGAGCGCTCTTCATCGACCGCGCGGAGGCGGCCTTGAGCCTGGCCCGCCGCGAGTCCGGACAGGTGGGAGTGATCCTCCTCGACGTGGACCGCTTCAAGAACGTGAACGACTCCCTCGGGCACGACGCGGGCGACGAACTCATCAAGCGGAGCGCCGACCGCCTGCGCGAGGTCCTGCGCGGGTCGGACACGGTGGCGCGACTCGGGGGCGACGAGTTCGCCATCCTCCTCCCCGGCCTCAAGTCCGACGAGACGGTCCGGGTGGCGAGGAAACTCCTGGAGGCCATGCGCCAGCCCTTCCTGGTGGCCGGACGCGAACTGCGGGTGAGCGCGAGCCTCGGCCTCGCCATCGGCCCCCAGGACGGCGAGGACGTCCAGACCCTGCTCAAGAGCTCCGACACCGCGATGTACCGGGCCAAGGATGCGGGCCGGGACCGGCTCCAGCTCTTCGACGCGACCATGAACCGCGCGGCTATCCGGCTGCTCGAGCTCGAGAACGAGCTCCACGAGGGCCTCGCCCACGGCGAGTTCGTTCTCTTCTACCAGCCGATCGTGCGGGCCATCACCGGCGAACTGTGCGGCCTCGAGGCCCTGATCCGCTGGCGAAGACCCGACGGCACGGTGCGCGAGCCCGATGATTTCATCCCCGTGGCCGAGGCCACCGGGCTCATTCAGCCGCTGGGTCTTTTCGTCCTTCAGACCGCCTGCCGCGACATCGCGCTCATGCGCGCGGCCCTGGGTTCCCCCCTGCGGATCTCCGTCAACATCTCCGCCGCCCAGATTCGCGAACCGAACATCGTGACCATCGTGTCGAACGCCCTGCGCCTGGCCAGCCTCGACGCCGGGGCGCTGGAACTCGAGATCACCGAGTCGTCGGCGCTCCAGGGGCAGGAGCGCACCCTGGAGGCCCTGCGCGAACTCGTGGCCATGGGCGTCGCCATCAGCCTCGACGATTTCGGCACCGGCTACGCCTCCCTCGATCTCCTCCGCCGCCTCCCCATCAGCCGGATCAAGATCGACCGCACCTTCGTGCAGGACGTGGGGTCCGACCGGGTGGACGAGGCCATCGCCTCCGCCACCATCGCGCTCGCCCACCAGCTCAGCCTGGAAGTGGTGGGCGAAGGCGTCGAAACCGAGTTCCAGAAGCACTTTCTCGAATCCCACGGCTGCGACCTGCTGCAGGGCCACCTGCTCGGCCGGCCCCTGCCCCGCGACGAGATGACCCGCCTGCTTCAGGACCAGCGCAAATCGGAAGGAGCCGCATCGTGACCGCAGCCAGAGGGAAGAGGAAGATCCGCATCATCGGCGCGCCGCTCGACCTCGGGGCCGGCCACCGCGGGGTCGACATGGGACCCTCCGCTTTCCGGGTGGCGGGAATCCACCAGGCGGTGCGGCACCTCGGGATCACGGTGGAGGACTTCGGTGACATCGAGGCCCACGTGGCCGAGACCCGCGATCCCGGGAACCCGCAACTCAAGTACCTGAAGGAAATCCGCGCCACCTGCATCACCCTGCGCAACGTGGTCACGCGCACCATGGACGAGGGGGTCATCCCCGTGGTCCTGGGCGGGGACCACTCCATTGCCATGGGCACCATCGCGGGGGTGGCCCGGCATTTCCGGAGGAAGAAGGAGAAGCCGGGTCTCGTCTGGTTCGACGCTCACGCCGACGCCAACACCGAGCACACCTCGCCCACCGGCAACATCCACGGCATGCCCATGGCGGTCTGCCTCGGCCTGGGAGCGAAGGACCTGCTCTCGATCTACGACGCGAAGGGCCCCATGATCGACGGCGAACGGGCCGCCATCATCGGCCTGCGTTCGGTGGACCTCAAGGAACGCGCGAACGTCGCCCGGGTCGGCATCGGCGCTTTCACCATGCGGCACATCGACGAGCGCGGCATGCGCTCGGTGATGGAAGCCGCCATCGTGCGGGCCTTGAACGGCACCGCCGGGATCCACGTCAGCATCGACCTCGACGCGGTGGACCCCGAGGAGGCTCCGGGCGTGGGCACCCCGAGCCCCGGCGGCATCGGCTATCGGGAAATGCACCTCGCCCTCGAGATGCTCGCGGACACCGAGCGGGTGTGTTCGGTGGAACTCGTGGAAGTGAACCCGGTTCTCGATCGCGCCAATCAGACCGCGAAGCTCGGAGTCGAGCTCCTGTGCTCGCTCCTCGGCAAGAAGATCCTGTGAAGGGCTTCCGTTTCTCCCACGACGCCGAGGCGGTGTTCGGCGATCTCGACGCCATGGGCCACGTCAACAACGTGGTGTACCTGAAGTGGATCGAGACCGCGCGCATCGCCTACTGGATCCACGTCACCGGCCAGAAGACCCACGCGGGACTGCCCACCCCGGGCGGGGCCACTCACGAGCCCGGGCCCGGGATCATGTCGGGCGTGCTCATCGACATGATCCTCGCCCGCACCGAGATCGACTACAAGTCGCCGGTGAGCTACGGGGAGAAGCTCGACGTCTTCGTGCGGACCTCGCTGATCAAGCGGTCGTCGATCGTGTTCGAGTACGTGGTCGCGTCGAAGGCGGACGCCCGCCTGGTGGCGCAGGCGAAGACGGTTGTGGTCTGCTACGAGTACAGCCTCATGCGGTCGAAGCCGGTGAGCCAGGAGATGAAGGCCGCCATCCTGGCCCTCGATCCGGACGCCCGGGTCGAGATCTGAAAACCCTCAGCAAAACCTCGTCGAGGAGACAAGAAGACATGTCGAAACCCGCGGTTCTCGCCCTCGACCAGGGCACGACCTCTTCGCGCGCCATCGTCTTCGGGCGCGAAGGCCTGCCCCTTTCGACGTCGCAGATCGAGTTCGAGCAGATCTATCCCCGGCCGGGCGACGTGGAGCACGACCCCGAGGCGATCTGGAGCACCCAGCTCCAGACCGCGCGCGAGGCCATCACCCGGGCCAACGTTCCCAAGATCTCCGCCATCGGCATCACCAACCAGCGTGAGACCACGGTTTTGTGGGACCGGGTCACCGGAAAACCGGTGGCGAACGCCATCGTGTGGCAGAGCCGGGTCAGCGCCTACGTGTGCGAGCGGCTGAAGGCGGAGGGTCACGAGCCGTTGTTCCGGCGCAAGACCGGCCTGGTGATGGACGCCTATTTCTCGGGGACCAAGATCGCCCACCTTCTCGCCACCGTGGACGGGCTCCGGGCGCGCGCGCTCAAGGGCGACATTCTCTTCGGCACCGTCGATTCGTTCCTCATCTGGCGCCTCACCGGCGGCCGCGTCCATGTCACCGACGTCTCCAACGCATCGCGCACCCTGCTCATGGATCTCGAGACCCTCGAGTGGGACGACGAGCTGCTGAAGATCATGGGTGTGCCCCGGACCATGCTGCCGAAGATCGTGGACTCGAGCGGCATCGTAGGCGAGACCGACGAGGCCCTCTTCGGCTCGCGCATTCCCATCGCGGGGATCGCGGGCGACCAGCAGGCGGCCACTTTCGGTCAGTGCTGCTTCAAGCCCGGCGACACGAAGAACACGTATGGGACCGGCTGTTTCCTTCTCATGAACACCGGCAGCACCCCTAAGGCGTCCGGCAACGGCCTCCTCACCACCGTCGGCTGGCGCGTGGGCGGCAAGACGACCTATGGCCTCGAGGGCTCGGTCTTCATCGCGGGCGCGGTGGTGCAGTGGCTCCGCGATTCCCTGCAGATCATCGCAACCTCGGGCGAGGTCGAGACCCTCGCGGGCAGCGTCGAGGACAGCGGCGGGGTCTACATGGTGCCGGCGTTCGTCGGCCTCGGCGCTCCCTACTGGGATTCGAGCGCCCGCGGCGCCATCTTCGGTCTCACCCGCGGCACCACCCGGGCTCACATCGCCCGCGCGGCCGTCGATTCGATCGCCTATCAGTCGCGCGATGTCATCGAGGCCATGCGCAAGGACTCGGGCCTTTCCCTCGAGACCATTCGCGTGGACGGAGGGGCCACGCGAAACGGCGCTTTGCTCCAGTTCCAGGCGGACATCCTCGGCGCCCGCGTGCTCCGCCCCGTGGTCGCGGAAACCACCGCGCTCGGCGCCGCATACCTCGCGGGTCTCGCCACCGGCGTGTGGGCCGATCAGGACGATATCCAGAAGCTGTGGGCGCTCGACCGCACATTCACCCCGAGCATGGATGCGGCGAAACGCGAGTCGCTCTACGCAGGATGGACGGACGCGGTGTCGCGAACGCGGTCGCGCTAGTGTCCTGTCCCCGAAATAACTAGACTAAATATGGGTCTGCTCCGTCTAAATTGATGGAGGCAGAGATGAGAACAGGTCGACCCAAGACTGAAGTGGTTTTGAGCGATGCCGAGCGAGGGCATCTCGAATCGTTGGCGCATCGCTCTCGAACGGCGCCCCAGATGGCGCGCCGGGCGCGCATCGTTTTGCTGTGTGCAGCGGGGCACGACAACAAGGTGATCGCACGGAAGCTGCGGCTCGCGCCCCAGACCGTGAGTCTGTGGCGTGGTCGTTTCGCGAGAGAACGCATGGAAGGCCTTCACGATGAACCCCGCCCAGGCGCACCGCGAAAGATCGCCGACGCTCAGGTCGAGAAGATTGTCGTGCGCACTCTGGAATCCAAACCCGAAGGAGCCACTCACTGGAGCGTTCGATCGATGGCGAAGGCCTGCGGGCTGAGCCGAATGACCGTGAGCCGCGTGTGGAAGGCCTTCGGTCTTCAACCGCATCGGACGGAGACGTTCAAACTTTCTCCCGACCCTCTTCTCATCGAGAAGGTGCGCGATGTCGTCGGTCTTTACATGAATCCACCCGATCATGCGTTGGTTCTGTGCGTGGATGAGAAGTCCCAGATTCAGGCCCTCGAGAGAACCCAACCGTTGCTACCGATGAGGCCGGGACAGGCCGAACGCCGCACTCACGACTACAGACGACACGGGACGACGTCGCTGTTTGCCGCGTTCGACGTGAAGACCGGCACGGTGATCGGCCAATTGCATCGACGTCATCGCTCGATCGAGTTCCGTCGATTCCTCGACCGCATCGAAGCAGTTGTCCCTCCGGAGTTGGATGTCCACGTCGTCATGGACAACTACGGAACGCACAAGACCGCGCTCATTCGCAACTGGTTCGCGAAGAGGCCTCGCTTCCACGCCCACTTCACTCCGACCTATGGATCGTGGCTCAACCTCGTCGAGCGCTGGTTTGCGGAGCTCACCGCCAAGCAGATCCGTCGTGGAAGCCACACAAGCGTGCCTCAACTCGAAGCCGCGATCCGCGAGTTCATCGAGGCCAGCAACTCAGACCCCAAGCCATTCGCCTGGACCAAAACCGCGGACGAAATCCTCGCGAGCATCGCTCGCTTTGCTCTCAGAACACATCAAGCTCACGTCGCTGGGAATTAATCAGCGAACCACTGGGACAGGACACTAGCGCCTCGCCCCGGCCCCGCGCAGCCGCTTGAGCGCATCGGCGAAGTCGCGGGGCGGAGGGCTCTCGCAATCGACGGGCTGTCCGGTGAGGGGGTGCGGGAAAGCCAGCTTGCAGGCGTGGAGGAAGGGCCGGGTTCCGGCGGATCGTTCCTTGCTTCCATAGACGCCGTCGCCCACGATGGGGTGCCCGATCGCGCGCAGGTGCAGGCGGATCTGATGCTGGCGACCCGTGTCGAGCTCGATCTCGAGCAGTGCCGCCCGGGGAAATCGCTCCTTCACCCGATAGTGGGTGACGGCATGGCGGGACGGCTCGTCATCATCCTTCGCGATATGGCGCTTTCCCGATTCGTAGTCGTCCGCGATGGGAAGATCGATGGTGCCGGCGGAGGTTTTCGGCACGCCCTCCACCAGGGCCAAGTAGCGGCGGAGAAACGCGTGGTCCCGGAAGGCCGCGCGCCCGGCCGCGTGGCATTCCCTCGAAAGAGCGATGGCCACGAGGCCCGAGGTGCCGCGGTCCAGCCGGTGCAGGGCCCCCGCGTAGGCCCGGGGTCCGCGGACCCGGGCGAGGTCGTCGCGCAGGCGGTTCAGCACGCAGTCGTCGTGCGTTCCTCCCTCGGTGGGGACGGTGAGGAGGCCCGGGGGCTTGTCCATCACCACGAGATGCTCGTCCTGATACACGGATTTCAGGCTGAGCCGAATGGAGACTTCACGCCGGCGATTCGGGTGGTACGTGGCGAGTTCGGACGGCCCGACCCGGCGGCCCGCGTCGCAGACCCTCAGGGAGCCGACGTCCACCTGTCCCGCGCCGATCGCATCCTGGGCCTTCCTCCGGGAGAGGCCGAAGTCGCGGGCCACCCGCACGTCGAGTCGCTCGTCGTCAGGCATCAAGGCGGGAAGGATAGCCGGTGCGGCGAAGGCCGAAGACACGAAGGCCCCGCCTTTGGGGCGGGGCCTTCACGACTCTTGGAGGAGTGGCTTCAGTGGATCTCGACCTCGGCCTTCCGGGCGTGGGCCGCGATCGCGGACTTCTTCAGGGACTCGATCAGCTCGTGGGTGATCGTGGCCTTCACATGGACCTTGTCGTCTTCGGTGGCGACGGAGATCGAATCGGCGATCTGCGCCAGTTCCGCCCGCTGGCCGGACTGCAGCGACAGCATGGCGGAGAGGCCACGGAGGACGTCGGCGATCTTGGTCGCGGACTTCGCATCCGCCGCTTCCGCGGTCGCGGTCATGCCGACCTCGGGATCGAGATGCCCGTACGCCACCACCTGCTTGACCGCCGGGAGATTCGCGGCCGGGCCGCCGACCTGGGAGGTCACGCGGGAGAGGACCGAAGCCCCGCCCACCGCCCAGAAAGTCGAGCCGGGCTCGATGCTCTCGAGCTGGGACACGAGCTGTGCGCTGTCCCGGATGCCGTGGCCGGTGGAGCGGTTCGCGAGGAAGGTCTCGACCGAGGCCGAATCGCCGGCGACGAGAATGCCGGCATCGAGGAGGGCGATAGCACCATTCGACTTGCCGGTGGCTTCCCGGTAGATGGTGACGCCGTCCCGGCGTTCCCTGGCGGCCTTGCCCGCCTCGGGGAGAGAGGATTCGAGACGGGCCGCGTCGAATCGGCCGGTGACGAACACCAGCGCGTTTTCGGGGCCATGCTTGCGAACGCCGTTGGCCGGCGCTTCGGTCGCGTTGGCGCGGATGGCGATCACCACGGAGTCGATGTCCCGCTCGGGATTGAGGCCGGTCTTGCGCTCGATCTCGGC
>Ga0073904_10003586_pt1 | contig 11674 bp, 9 predicted proteins | sample KloWWTrecipitate_FD_66668 | JGI IMG/M metagenome (GOLD analysis project Ga0073904, IMG submission 66668) | Active sludge microbial communities from Klosterneuburg, Austria, studying microevolution and ecology of nitrifiers - Klosterneuburg... | ecosystem: Engineered > WWTP > Aerobic digester >... | reverse complement strand
GCTGCGCTGGGAACCCGAGCTGACCATCCGTGTCATCGAGTTGTCGGCGCACGGCACCACGGTCGCTGCTGCAGCCACGCACCGACTACTCGAGCGGGCGGCAGCCGCGACGGCACTGGCCGATCTCGTGCAGATTCTCGACGACGCCTTGCTCGCCGATCTGCCCGACGTCGTGCAGCCGGTGGTCGTGCGGGTGGAGGCGCAGGCGGCGCACGACCCCGACTTGGTGCAGGTCATCGACACGCTGGGTCCGCTCGCACGAGCACTGCGCTATGGCGACGTTCGCGGCACCGACGCATCCGCACTTCGGAGAGTCTTCGACGGCTTGGTGGTTCGTGCGCTGGCCGGAGCGCTGATGGCGTGCCGTTCACTGGACGATGACGCGGCTGCGGCCATGGTCGAGAGGTTGGCCGGTGTGCAGGCCGCATTGGCACTCACCGACCACCATGCCCGCAGAGGGGAGTGGCCGGCGGTGCTCACCCTGATCGCGGAACGCAGCGATGTGCACGGGTTGGTGCAGGGCCGGGCCACTCGGTTGCTGCACGACGGTGGCGCGTGGAAGCGCTCGCAGGTCGGCAACCGGGTGTCGCGCGCGCTGTCGGTGGGCACTGCGCCCGCGGTCGGTGCCTCGTTCGTGGAGGGCTTTGTGGCCGGCAGCGGAACGGTGCTGGTGCACGATCGCGAGCTGCTCGACGTGATCGATGGCTGGGTGTCGTCGCTGGCGCCGGACACGTTCATCTCGACGGTGCCGTTGCTGCGGCGAACATTCGGTGGCTTCGAACCTGCCGAGCGGCGGCAGCTGGGGATGCTGCTCGCCGATCTCGCTCCGGCCAGCGGCATCGGGTTCGGCAGCGACGTGGACGACGACCGCGCTGCCGTTGCCCTCGTGACCGTCCGCCAGATGCTGGGGGTCCAGTCGTGACGGATCTTCCGGGCAGGGTCAGCGACGGCGAGCGGTCGCGCCGCTGGCGAATGGTGCTGGGCGGGACTGAGGAGGGCGACACGGACAGCGCCGGGCAAGGTGTCACCGGGCTGCAACTCGACGGAGTGGATGCGCGCATCGACGCCGCGCTCGCCGCCGTGTACGACGCGCGACCCGGTTGGCGTGGGGGAGGGTCGCGTGCAGGTGGGCTCGGCAGCTCGGCACCGGCCGTCGCGCGCTGGTTGGGCGACATCCGCACGTATTTTCCTAGCAGCGTCGTCCAGGTGCTGCAGCGCGATGCCATTGACCGCCTGAAGCTGCGTCAGTTGCTGCTCGAGCCGGAGATGTTGCGCGCGGTCGAACCGGATCTTCACCTCGTGACGCTGCTGGTCGAGCTCAACAAGTTGCTACCCGACACCACCCGTGCGACCGCTCGCCAGCTGGTCGCCGCGGTGGTCGAGCAGATCGAGCGGCGGCTCGCCTCACGCACCAAGCAGGCCGTGCACGGTGCCCTGGCGCGCTCGCAGCGCACTCGTCGTCCGCGCCCCAGCGACATCGATTGGGGTCGCACGATCCACGCCAACCTGCGCCACTACCTGCCCGACCAGCACACGGTGATCCCCGAACGGCTCGTCGGATACGGCCGCCGACAGCGCAGCCTGTCGCGCGACGTGGTCGTGGCCATCGACCAATCCGGCAGCATGGCTGACAGCGTGGTCTACGCATCTGTCTTCGGGGCCGTGCTCGCCTCGATGCCCGCGTTGAAGACAAGTGTGATTGCGTTCGATACGGCGGTCGCGGACCTGACGCCGCTGTTGCACGATCCAGTGGATGTCCTGTTCGGCGTGCAGTTGGGTGGTGGTACCGACATCGCCCAGGCCATCGGGTATTGCCAGCAACTGATCACTCGCCCCGCGGACACCGTGCTGGTGCTGGTCAGCGATCTCTTCGAAGGTGGCAACTCTGCGCTGCTCCACGACCGAATCGCCACGCTGCAACAGGCCGGCGTGTGTGTTGTCGTGCTGCTCGCGCTCAGCGACGAAGGCGCACCGGTCTACGACCACGCTCAGGCGGCCGCATTCGCAGCACTCGGCGTGCCGTCGTTCGCCTGCACCCCAGATGCCTTTCCCGATCTGCTGGCCGCCGCCCTGGAAGGGCGCGACGTAGGCCGCTGGGCTAACGACCACGGCCTTCACACCGCCGTGCCCGGTGTTTAGGCGGAGGCGTCGGGGTGGGGAACGGCGCGCACTGTCAAGCCCTCGATGCCTTCGAAGTCCGAGGGGTTGACCGTGTAGATCGGGAGATCATTTGCCAATGCCACGGCAGCGATGAGAGCGTCGTAGGCGCGAGCGGCAGGTTTGCGCCCGACACTTCTCAGACTTGCGGCCACGCCACCGAATCGGCGCGCCGCGGCAGCGTCGAACGGCAGCGGTGCAAATGACGACTCGGCAAGCTGCAGATGTGCCTGGCGCGCAGCCCGTTGATGCGGGTCGTCTGTGACAAGCGGGCCGACAGAGAGTTCCGCCAACGTGATGGTGCAGATGACAGGGCGCTGAGGTAGCGCGGACGGATCGCGCAGACGATTCAGCAGGATGACCGTGTTCGTGTCGAGTAGTCCTCGTTCGCCCGGCCGACTCATAGCGACGGATCGAGGAGCTGGTCGAGGTCGGCTCGGAACGCCTTCAGATCAACGCTTGGCAGTGCCTGCCAGCGTATGAGAAGTGCGGCAGCGTCGAGCCCCTCAGGAGGGAGTGGTACGAGCTGTGCAACTGGGACGCCAGAGCGCGTGATGACAACGGACTCGCCGGTCAGCACCCGGTCGATCACTTCGCCCCCGTGGTTACGGAGATCTCTGATGGTCGCGTCGCTCATGGCCGCAATGTATCACGCGTGATACAGCCTGATCTTCCTGTTCGGCCACGCGAACATTCGCGCTCGGTCGCCTGTGCGATAGGTTCCGCTGGATGCCGGTTGCCCGCAAGATCGCGTTCATCGGGTCGCACTCGGTCCGCAAGACGAACGCGGTGCACTCGTTTGCAGGTGCGGTCGGTCGCAGCGGCCGCAGTGTCGAGGTCGGCAGGGAGGTCGTGCGGTTCAGCCCGATGGGGATGAACGAGCGGGCGACCCCGGAGGCACAGTTGTGGGTCATCATGGCCCAGATTCGCGAGGAGCTGGAGCTGCGCAGCCGCGCCGAGGTGCTGGTGCTCGACCGAGCGCTGATCGACAACTTCGCCTATTTCCTGCGCGCCACCAAGGGGCAGGACCCGTTCGACGTGACCCCGCTGGTGGCTCGCTGGTGCGGCACCTACGACCTGTACGTGCGGCTGCGTCCCGACACGCCGCTGCTGGCCGACGGCGTGCGCAGCACCAACGAGAAGTTCCGCAACGAGATCGAGAAGATCCTCGACGTGATCATCCCCAAGTTCGTTCCGCAGGACCGTCTGATCGAGCTGTGGGCGTCGGAGGTGACCGACTCGTTCGACTGGCCGAGCTTGGTCGAGCGGCTGTGCGGGCCGTCGCTACCCGGCGACGTCGTCGAGCAATCGGTCACGTTCACGCCGACGCTCTGGGACTGACGGGTCAGGCTTTCTTAAGAATCTTGACGGTGCCAGCGGCGCCGTCGACTGCGATGGTGTCTCCTTCGCCGATGATGCGCGTGGCGTCGTGCACCAGAACCACGCACGGAATGCCGAACTCGCGGGCGACCGTGGCGGCGTGCGACAACATGCCGCCGGTCTCCACCACGATGGCCGCTGCCGGGATGAACAATGGTGTCCACGGGGTGTCGGTGAACGGAGCGACCAGCACATCGCCGGGTTCGATTTCGCGCTCGAAAGCCGCCTCGGTGTTCATGATGATTCGCGCTCGACCCGTGGCGACACCGCTGCTGACCCCGAGACCGTTGAGCGATTTCGTGGCAACAACCTTGGCCCGCTTCGTCGGCACCACCTCGCCCACCCACGCATCGGGCAGCGTGTAGTCCTCGGCTTGCTCGCGTTGCTTTTTGCGACTGGTGATGTTGGTGGCGAGATCTTTCACCGGCTTCCCTTTGACCAGCGAGTCGACCTCCGTGTGGGTGAGATAGAGCATGTCGTCGGCACGCTTGAGGTGACCCGCGGTCACCAACCCATCGGCTGTGGCAAGGAGCGGAGCGCGCAATCGGCGGGTGCCCAACACCCACACCGCCTTCGTCAGCTCACGCATGGCCGTGAACCGCTGCGCCTGCACCAGCGCCGCGTCGAACGCTGGCCGCTGCTCGGCCCCCAGTCCGGCGCGGACAGACTTCTCCAACTTCACGCGCCCGGCGGCTGCCGCCTTTTGGTGCGCTGCTGGCGATTCGTGCGGCTTGAGGCCCATCATCGACTTCACCTGGGAAATGACGAACGTGGGGTTCTCGCCCCAGTCGGACACCATCGGGTCTGCCTCGCCCTGCACGCGGAAGCCGTAGCGATGGATGAACTCGTCGAACTCATCGGTGAATGCCTCCCAACCGCGATCGGGCGGAGCGGCCAGTGCAGCGATGACGGCAGCCGTGTCGCCGCTCTCCACCAATTTGCGCACGCTGGCGTGGCGCCGGGCGACCATGGCCAGGTCGTACAGCTTCAGCGCCGGCTTCGAGCTCTCCACGTCGCCGAGGCCGCTACACAACCCGATGATGGTGTTCGGTTCGCCGCCGCCGGCCGCGATGACCCCGGCCAGCCGCACTGACATCTCACCGGCTGCGGTCGAGACGACGAGATGCCGGTTGAACACATCGAGCGTGGATGGCACGAGATCTTGGAATCGCTTCCACGCCTCCTTCAGCGGCAACGTCCGATCGAGCGCTGGCACGCCCTGCAGACGGTCGGCATAGAACTCTTCCTGCACCGCACGCGACTCATCCTCGGCGGCCTCACGTTGCGCAGTGGCCACCTCCATCGCCTGAGCCACCTTGGCGGCGGGTGCGCGCACGATGTAACGCAATGCATCGTCGCTGCCCTGGAAGAACTGACCCGCCATCGCGGTGGCGATGTCGGGCTCCAGGCTGCTCATCGCGGCCACCGAGAAGCCGACGTTGAGCGTGAGCCGACCGGCGGTGATGCCGAAGAAGTTGCCGACCGGCGGCGGGTAGACCTTCACCAGGTTGCCCGAGGGGTACGCCTTCATCAGGTCGCGCAAACCACGAGCGTCGAACTGGTTGTACATCGTCGCGGTGAACGGTGACAGGACGCCCGGGATCACCTCACCGCCGTTGGTCGTGGTCCACACGTCGTACCGCGGATTCGCCGCGGTGTCCCAGTCCGTCCGAAATGCCCCCATGGCGCGAATTGTCGCGCAACCGCGGCGCGCCGGCGGACACGTTGGCGTCAGTCCTTCTGGGTGCCGACCTTGAGGTCCTTGAACGGCGACTTGCTGTCGATGCCGAGATCCTTGGGCAGGCCCAGCACTCGCTCGCCGACGATGTTGCGCATGATCTCGTCGCTGCCACCCGCGATGCGGCCACCGGGCGTGCCGAGGATGAGTGCGCTCCATGCGTAGGTGCCCCACTCGCCGGTGTCGGCGATCAGCTTGGGGCCAAGCACCTTCGACACGAAGTCGCACAGTCGCAGGCTGTTGAGCGTGCCGGCGAGCTTGGCGATGCTCATCTCCGGCCCGGGCAACTGGCCGGCCTTGATCTTGTCCATCGCCCGCTGGTTGTTGTAGCCGGCGACCTTCTGGTGAATGAGCAGGTTGGCGAGCTCGTTGCGGACCAGGGGGTCCTTGTCGAGGCCGAAGTGACGCACCATCTCGGTGACACGGGTGTACATGTTGATACCGCCGCCGCCGCCTCCGCCGGCACCGATGGCTGCCCGCTCGTTCATCAGCGTGGTGAGGGCAACGTTCCACCCGTTGTTGACATCACCGAGGCGGTGGTCGTCGCGCACGCGGACCTCGTTGAAGAACACCTCGTTGAAGCTGGCACCGCCGGTCATCTGACGCAGGGGGCGAACCTCGACGCCGGGTGCGTGCATGTCGACGATGAAGCCGGTGAGGCCTTTGTGCTTGGGCATGTCGGCGTCGGTGCGGGCGATCACTTCGCCGAGGTCGCTGAATTGGGCGCCGGTGGTCCACACCTTCTGGCCGGTGATGATCCACTCCTCGCCGTCGCGGACAGCCTTCGTTTGAAGGCTGGCGAGGTCGCTGCCGGCGCCGGGCTCGCTGAACAGCTGGCAACCAACGATGTCGGCGCGATACATCTTGGTGAGGTACAGGTCCTTCGCGACGTCGCTGCCATGAGCGAGGATCGTCGGTGCCACCATGCCGAGGCCGATGACGAACGGGCTCTGGCTGGCGACTTCGAACTGACCTTCCAACCGCTGGTACGCCCGCTCGTGTGCGCTGGTCAGGCCGGCGCCGCCGTACTCGGTCGGGCCGGTGATCCAGCCGAAACCGGCGTCGAACTTCTTGCGCCGCCAGTCGCACGAGGTGGCGACGTCGGCCAGTTCGGTGTCGCGGTCCTTCTCCTCGAACACGGCCACCATGTCCGGGCCTTCACCCCACACGAACTTCTTGTCGGATTCCTTGCGCGGTGCGTTCGCTTCCAGGAACGTACGGGCACTGGCTTCGAACTCTTCCACGGTGATCTCTGACATGTGGCGAACCGTAGACGCGACCCGCTCGCCGTATCGATACGAGCGCGCCGTCGGGCCGTTAGCGTCTCGGGGATGGCCCGCCATCTCGTCATCGCTGCCGCCCAGATGGGCCCCGTGCAGAAGGAGCACACCCGAGAGCAGGTGGTTGCCAGGCTGATCACGATGCTGCACCAGGCGCATGCGATGGGTGCCGAGTTGGTGGTGTACCCGGAGCTGGCACTGACCACGTTCTTCCCGCGGTGGTTCGTCGACGACATCGCCGACGCCGACCACTGGTACGAGACCGAGATGCCCAACGCGGCCACGCAGCCGCTGTTCGACGAGGCCAAGCGTCTCGGCGTCGGCTTCTGCCTCGGGTATGCCCACCTCGATGAGCGGGCCGACGGATCGGTGCGCCGGTGGAACGTGCAGACCCTGGTCGAGCGCGACGGCAGTGTCGTGGCGACCTATCGCAAGACGCACATACCCGGTCACGAGCACCACGAACCAGACCGTCCGTTTCAACACGCCGAGCGTTACTACTTCGAGCCCAGCCCCGATGGCTTCGGTGTCTCGCGAGCATTCGGCGGCATCGTCGGCATGGCCATCTGCAACGACCGGCGTTGGCCCGAGACATATCGAGTGATGGGCCTGCAGGGCGTCGAGCTGGTGCTCATCGGCTACAACACGCCGATCCACTACGTGCCCGACCCCAGCCAGGACATCCTTCAGGGCTTCCACAATGCCCTGGTCATGCAGAGCGGTGCCTACCAGAACGGTACGTGGGTCGTCGGTGTGGCGAAGGGTGGTGTCGAGGAGGGTGTCGACTCGCTGTGTCAATCCATGATCGTTGCCCCGAGCGGACAGATCGTCGCCCAGACACTGACGAGCGATGACGAAGTGATCGTTGCCCGCTGCGATCTGGACTGGTGTGCGAAGTACAAGGAGACGCTGTTCGACTTCGACAGGTACCGCCGCCCCGAGGTGTACGGCCGAATCACGTCGCAACGCGGCGTCGTGTTGCCGGACTGAGGCGCGGATGTCGCTGACCGATGCACTCATCATTTTTCTTGCGGGTATTGGCGCGGGCACGATCAACGCGGTCGTCGGCTCCGGCTCGCTCATCACGTTTCCCACGCTGATCGCGCTCGGTTATCCGCCGCTGTTGGCCAACGTCTCCAACAACATCGGCCTCGTGCCCGGCTCGATCTCGAGTGTGTACGGGTACCGACGTGAACTCAGTGGCCAGTCGGAGCGCCTGCGTCGACTCGTCCCTGCCTCGCTGATCGGCGCCGCAATCGGTTCCACGCTGCTGCTGACACTGCCCAGTGGCGTGTTCGACAGGGTGGTGATCCTCCTCGTGGCCATCGCGCTCGTCCTGGTCGTGGCTGGGCCGACGATCTCTCGCAAGCTGGCGGCTCGCCGTTGCGCAGGTGGTGTCGACCACGGTGATGTCACGCTCGGCCTACAGACCCTCGTGATGGCGGCCGGTGTGTACGGCGGTTACTTCGGCGCCGCCCAGGGCATCATCTTGATGGCCGTCCTGGGGATCTTCCTCAGCGAGACGCTGCAGCGCATCAACGCCACCAAGAACGTGTTGGCGCTCACCTGCAACGGGATTGCGGCGGTGGTGTTCGTCGCCACGACACGCATCGACTGGAAGGTTGCTGGTGTCATCGCCGTCGGTTCCACGATCGGCGCCCAGATCGGAGCGAGATACGGCCGCCGGCTGAACCCGAAGGCACTCCGTGCGCTCATTGTCGTCGTCGGCCTCACCGCCCTGGTCCGGCTCATCTGACGGACTCGCGACATTTCATTTCCCTGAGCCTGGTAATCGGACCGCGACCTTGACAAAATGTAAAACGTGACAATCGCGGATGCAACGACAGGGTTCACCCTCAACGGCGCTGCGGTGTCGGTGCGTTCAGATCATCCGCACCTTCTTGCTGCATTGCGCGAGGAGTTGGACGTGACGTCGGTGAAGGACGGCTGCTCGCCGCAGGGCCAGTGCGGCTGCTGCACCGTGATGATCGACGGCAAGGTGCAGATCTCGTGCACGTACTCGCTCGACAAGGTCGCGGGTCGCAGCGTGACCACGCTGGAAGGCGTGGACGCGGATGAGCGCACCCGCTTCGCAGACGCGTTCGCAGCCTGCGGCGGGCTGCAGTGCGGGTTCTGTATCCCCGGCATTGTGATGCGGGCGAAGGCGCAAATCGACAAGAAGGGTGCCGAGCTGCAGCGCGACGACATGGCCCGACACCTCGGTGCGCACCTGTGTCGCTGCACCGGCTACGTGAAGGTGCTCGACGCGATCGAGGCAGTCGCGCGCGGAACAGTTGTCGACCCCGGTCTACCCGGTGGCATCGGAACCAGCGGTGCGAAGTACGAAGCCGCGGAGTTGACGCTGGGCGACCGCGGGTACATCGACGACATGCGGGTGCCGGGCATGTTGCACAGCGCACTGCACCTCACCGAACACGTCCGTGCCGACATTGTCCGCATCGATACGACGGTCGCCGCCCAGGCGCCCGGCGTCATTGCGGTCTACACAGCGGCCGACATCCCTGGCGACCAGTACGTCGGCATCATCTACAACGACTGGCCGGTCTTCATCGGCGACGGCCAACGCACCTCCTACGCGGGCGACGTACTTGCGATCGTGGTGGCCGACACCAGGCAGCGTGCACGTGCGGCGGCGAAGCTGGTGGAGGTCGAGTACGACGTGCTGCGGCCCATCGTCGACCCGGTGGCAGCAATCGACGACCCTGAGATCGCCGTGTTCGGCACCAAGAACAACGTGCTCTCGATCAGCGCCTACGAGCGCGGCAACGTCGACGAGGCGCTGGCCAACAGCGCGCATGTGGTGCACGAGGTGTTCAACACGCAGCGCATCGAGCACGCCTTCCTGGAGCCGGAGAGCACGTTGGCCGTACCTGGCGAGAACGGGCATCTGCACGTCTACTCCGGCGGTCAGGGTGTGTGGGACGACCGCGACCAGATAGCGGCCATCCTGGGCGTGGACACCTCGCAGGTCACCGTCGAACTGGTCTCCAACGGCGGGGCCTTCGGCGGTAAGGAAGACATGAGCAACCAGGGCCAGACGGCTCTGGCTGCGCACCTGTTGCAACGCCCGGTGAAGTGCACACTCTCACGCGAGGAGAGCTTCCTGGTGCACGCCAAGCGGCACCCGATCCGTCTGGAGTACTGGGTGGGCTGCGATGCCGCGGGCCGGCTCACCGCGGTGCGGGTCCACGGTATCGGCGACAGCGGGTCGTATGCCAGCGTCGGGATGAAGGTGCTCGAACGGGCGGCCGGCCATGCCAGCGGCCCGTACCGCGTGCCCAACATCGATGTGAAGTGCACCGCCGTGCGCACCAACAATCCGGTGTGCGGCGCCTTTCGTGGCTTTGGCGCGAACCAGGCGCAGTTCGCGATGGAGGGCGTCATGGACCGCCTCGCCGAGCAGGCGGGAATCAGCGGCTGGGAGATGCGGAAACGCAACGTCATACGACCGGGCGACGTGTGGGGGCCCGGCCAGATCATGGACGACGGCGCCCGCGGTGCCGAGGAGTGCCTCGACCGCGCAAAGCCCCACATCGACGCGGCGTTGGCCGCCGGCAAAGCGGTGGGTATGGGCCTCGCTCTCAAGAACTCGGGACTGGGCAACGGGCTTCGTGAAGTGTGCGCTGCAGTGGTGCACTTCCGGAGCTCCGACGGCCGGGTGGAGGTTCGCCACGGCTTCACCGAGATGGGCCAGGGCGTGCACACCGTCGCGATGCAGACGGCAGTCACCGAGCTCGGCATCGACCCGGCCCGTATCGACGTCATCGTCGACACCACTCGTCCGCTCGGCTTCGGTCAGACGACCGGTAGCCGCGGCACGCTGATGGTCGCCGCCAGCGTGCAGAACGCCTGTCTCGTCGCTCTCGCCGCGCAGTGTGCACCCGATGTGGATCACTACGCGGAGTACGTGGTGGACTGGACGCAGAAGCTCGGCGACCCGGCGATCCCCAACCCCACCATCCACTCCGCGTTCGGATTCGCTGCGCAGATCGTCGTCGCCGACCGCGAGTCCGGCGCGATCGAGAAGGTCGTCGCAATCCACGACGTCGGACGCGCCGTCAATCCGCGACTGTGCGAAGGTCAGGTCGAGGGGTCGGTGCACATGGGCCTGGGATATGCGTTGACGGAGGAGTTCCCCTGTGACGAACGGGGCTTTCCGACCAACATGACGCTGCGCAGCCTCGGCATCCTGCGACCCAAGGACATACCCCAGATCGAGGTCGAGCTGGTGGAGGTGCCGCAGCCGAGGTCGCCCTACGGGATCAAGGGTGTGGGTGAGATCGGCCTTGTTCCTACGAGCGGCGCGGTGGCGGCGGCGTTGCACATGGTCGACGGGGTCTGGCGCAACACACTCCCGATGCGTCGTGCCGGAGCTGCGGCGATCGATTAGCGAGAGCGGGTGTCGATCAAGCGAGCATCAGGGATGTCCTCGAACGTGCCCGTCGCGAAGTAGCCCTGTAGGTCCACGATGACATGGGTGCTGACGGACGTGTAGATGCATGCGGTGCCGTCGGCGGAAATCGGCACAGTGGCGAGGTTGGCGATGGTCTGGCCGGCTCGGTCCGTGTTCACGTTGGAGGTTGCGCCGGCGGCACCACCGCACGGTAATACCTGCATGTAGCCGGCACCTGAGGCGTCGGTTGCGACAACGGAGACGAGTGCTGAGCGACCTGCCTCACCCGCGACCGGTACCTGCGAATCCTGCGTCGGTCGGGCACCCGATCGCGTGTCGGCGAGGCGCACGTCTGGCACATCGTCGAATGCTCCCGGAGTGAAGTAACCCTGCAGGTCAGCAATGATGTGCGTGGGCGTTTCATTGAAGATGCAAGCGGTGCCGTCGGCGGCGAACTGGACGACGGTGAGGGCCGCTCGGGTCTGGAACGGAGAATCTGCATTGAGATTCGATGAGCCGCCCGGAGTGGCACCACACGCGAGTACCTGGACGTAACCCCAGCCAGTGGTTTGTGTGACAGTGATGGAGATCACGGCGGAGCTGTTGGGGATTCCATGAATCACGGTTTGGCTGCCGGCGCCAGGTCGCTCGGATTGGCGCGTGTCGAGTAGTCGAACATCTGCGACATCGTCGAACGCCCCCGGA
>Ga0073904_10003584_pt1 | contig 11681 bp, 9 predicted proteins | sample KloWWTrecipitate_FD_66668 | JGI IMG/M metagenome (GOLD analysis project Ga0073904, IMG submission 66668) | Active sludge microbial communities from Klosterneuburg, Austria, studying microevolution and ecology of nitrifiers - Klosterneuburg... | ecosystem: Engineered > WWTP > Aerobic digester >... | reverse complement strand
TGGTGGCCTTGCCGTTTTTCACCGGGCTGGTGGTGCTGGCGGGGCCGATGATCGGGTTGGTGTTCGGTGAGGGCTGGGCGGGGGCGGCGCCGGTGCTGGCAGCACTTGGGGCGATGGGCGTCTATATCTGCCTTGCGCGGGTGCAGATTGCCTTTTGCCTGGCCGCTGGACGGGCGGGGCAGGTTGCGGTCCTGGCCTGGGCGGCGGTCTTTTTGATGGCGGTGCTGATCTGGGTCGCCTCGCGCTGGGGGATGGTGGCGGTGGCGCTGGCGGTGGTAGGCGCGCATGTCGGCCTTTGGCCCTTCTATTTCGGCGCGGTTGCGCGACTGTCAGGGCGGTCTGTGGCCCGTCTCGTTGGCGGGTTGTGGTCGCCTGCGATCGGGGCGGCGCTGATGGGGCTGGGGGTCTGGCTGGTTGCCGGGCAACTGGATGGGCGCCCGCCCCTGACGGTTCTGATGATCGCGGTACCGGCAGGGATCGCTCTTTACGGGCTTTTCGCGGTGGTGATGATGCGCGACCGCTTCACCCTGTTGCTGCGGCTGGTGCGGGGCCATGACGGATGAGGGACAGATGGCGGCGCTGAAGATCCTGATGTTCACCACGTTTTACCCGCCCTATTCGTTTGGGGGCGATGCGGTGGGCGTACAACGCATGGCGCGTGCCCTGGTGGCGCGGGGCCACCAGGTGACGGTCGTCCATGACGAGGACAGCTATCTGATTCTGGGCGGCAAGGTGCAGGCCGAGGGCGTGCCGGACGGGGTGCGGCGTGTGGGCCTCAGGGCGAAGAACGGATTTCTGTCGAACCTTCTGACCCAGCAGACCGGCAGGCCCACGGTGCATGCCGGCCGGTTCCGGCGGCTGATCGACGAAATGGCGCCGGACATCATCTGGTACAACAACACCTCGCTGGTGGGTGGGCCGGGGCTTCTGGCCTATGGCGATGCGTTCAAGGTCTATGAGGCGCATGAGCATTGGCTGGTCTGTCCGACTCACGTCCTGTGGCGGCACGGGCGGGAATTGTGCGACAAGCGCGAATGCCTGAAATGCGTGCTGACTTACCGCCGCCCGCCGCAGCTGTGGCGGTATGGCGGGCTGATGGGGCGGATGCTGGACAAGGCTGATCTGGTGATCGCCAAGTCGGAGTTCAGCCGCCGCAAGCATGCGGAATTCGGCTTGAAGCCTGAGATGCAGGTGCTGCCCTATTTTCTGCCGGATCTGGATATCGGCCGGGTTGCGCCCTTTGCGGGCCACCCGCGACCCTATTTCCTGTTCGTGGGGCGCTTGGAGAAGATCAAGGGTCTTCAGGACGTCTTTCCGGCGATGGACAAATATCCTGATGCGGATCTCTTGATCCTGGGGGATGGGGACTATGCGGAGGAACTGAAACGCCAGGCGGCGGGCCATCCGCGCATCCAGTTCCTGGGACGGAAGTCGCCCGACGAGTTGAACGCCTATTACCGGGGGGCGCTGGCGCTGATCGTGCCTTCGGTCTGTTATGAGACGTTCGGCATCATCTTGATCGAAAGCTTCCGGCTGGGCACGCCGGTCATCGCGCGCCGGTTGGGGCCGTTCCCTGAGATCGTCGAGACGGCGGGCGGTGGACTGCTGTTTGAGACGGAGGCAGAGCTGCTGGCAGCCATGACCCGGATGCAGTCCGATGCGGCGGGGCGGGCTTCCATGGCGGCAGCGGCGCGCGGGGCGTTCGAGGAATACTGGCGCGAAGATCGGGTGATCGCGGCCTTCGGCGCGGCCTTTGCGCAGGCCGCGCGGGCACGTGGTCATCTGGATCTGGCCGAACGGCTTGAGGCGGGCGCCTTCGAAGGAAGCGCCTGAGGGCGCTGGGTTTGGCGTTCAAAGGGGGCTGTCTGCCCCCTCGGCGCATCCGCGCCTCACCCCCGAGGATATTTGAGCCAGAATGAAAGGCATTTTCATTGTGGCATGAATAGCGCCAGGGAAGTGCGAGGGGCTGGCCCCGCGCGCCCGTGGCCGGATCAGGGGGCGCGGCTGCCGATCCGGTGGGCATTGGCCATCACGGAAAGTGTGATGGTGGTGGCCGGGATGGCGGGCAGGCAGGAGGCATCGACAAGATGCAGGTGCGCAAGGCCATGCGGGCGACCGAGTGTGTCGCTTTGGCCGGGGCCGGGCGTTCTGGCCATCGGCAGGGTTGCCCCCGCGTGAAAGGAGGAACCCGCCGGGTTCAGCCGCCGTGCAGGCATGAGCGCGGTCAATCCGGCAGCGCCAAGCCCCCGGCCATAGGCCCGCGCGGCGGCGTCGAAGGCCGGTCGCGTGGCGGGATTGTCACGGAGGCGCACCATGAGGCGGCCATCGGTGGCGAGGGTAAGATCGGCCCGCGCGGACTGATCGGAATGCAGGAAAATCTGGGCAACGATCAGGCGGCGGGCGAGGGCGCGGAAGAAGGGGGCCGAGCCGGGCAGGCGGCGGGCGTAGGTCTGCACGAGGTCATGTTCGAAAAACTCGTTCCAGCTGTAGATCTGGGCATGGACCGAGAAGGGCGAAATCGTGGGCGCGTCAAGCTCGGCGAAGATCTGCGGCAGGGTGTGGAAGGGGCCGCGATCCGGGCGGCGGGGCGCGGACCAGCGGTGCAGGAACGGCAGGAACCCGTGCGCGCTGTCGCGCAGTGAAAGGCCAGAGACAATATTTGAGGCCAGCAAGATGCGCGCGCTTTCCAAGACGCCAGCGCCGAGAAAGGCGCGGTCGGCGGCCAGCACTTCGCCCGAGAGAAGGCGCAGGTCGATGCCATCGGCACGGTCCTGAAGTGCATGCACGATTGCGCCAGGGCGGTAAGAGAAGTTGGCATTCCGCCGCAGCCGGTCAATCTCGGTCGTCGCGGACCAGATGAGGCGCCAGGGGCAACCGTGCAGGCACTGGCCACAAAGGCGGCAGCCCGTCGCCACGGCTTGCCTGGCCTGACCGGCGGTAATCCCGGCGGCGGCGAGACGGTTCTGTGCTTGTGCCAGCCGGTCGAGCAGGCGTTCGGCCTGGGCCGAGGGGGGGAGGGCGGCGCGGCCTGCCATCTCGGGGACCGGAAACAGGTGCTGGAGGTCATCCACCCGGCCTGCAATCGGCAGGAATGCCGAAATGGCGCGGTAGTGGGGGGCAAGATCTTCCGCCTCGATCGGCCAGCCTGCCATGTCCGTTGCCCGGTGGGGCAGGAGGGCCGAGCCCCAGAGGTTCGACAGGCCGCCTTCGGCAAACGAGGCACGAAGAAGGAAGGGGTCAGACCCGTCGGCGAATGTCGCCGCAGCAGGTTCCATGGCGAAGTCGGAGCCGAAGCGGCGGACCTGCCCGGGGGGCGTGGCGAATTGTGGGGCCTGCCAGCCGGTGCGGTCGGCGGCGGACCAACGGGCCGGTTCGTTGGCAGAGAGGCGGTCGCGGGCAGTGGCGCGGTCGGCTTCCAGCCTTTTGCCGCCGTCGATCATCAAAACCTTGCGGCCCCGCGCCAGAAGGGCGGTGGCGACTGAGACGCCGGCCGGACCGGAACCGATGACCACATCCATCGGTCTAGTCCCGGTGCAGCAGGAAGATGCCGCCGTCGCCGAGCGTGCCGGGCAGGTAGGCGCGCTCTCCGAGGACACCCGCCTGCATGTCGGCGTCGATCGCGGGATATTCGCGCAGGTTTCGCGCCGGGAAGGTCACGATTATGGTGACGGGGCCGGGCTCTGCCATGGCGGTGCGGTAGTCATCTTCTGTCCAGATCGTCTGCCAGTCGGCGGCGAAATGTCCGGTGAAGATCTCGCCCGAGTAGGAGATGGCATAGACCCGCTCGCCGGGGGTGCGCTGGGCCTCGACCTGGGTGAAGGCCCCGGCAAGGTCCTGTTTCGGCGCGGAATAGTTGCGCAGTGCGAGCGGCGTGGAGACAAGCGCCATCGCAAGGATCGCGAGCGGGAAGAGCACCGCGCCGAGGCGGTCGGGCAGAAGGCGGGCGAGCCACTGGCAGATGAGGCCGACCCCCATCACGATGAGAAAGAGGAGGAAGGGAATGTCGGTGAAGAAGAAACGTGGCCAGATGCGCATGCCAACGACGGTGAGAAGGACGATGGTCAGCAGGATATGACCGAGAGCGACGGGCGCGAAAAGCGGCTCGCGCTTGCGCAGCGCCACGGCGCCAAGCGTGACGAGTGCGGCGGTAAGAAGGCCGACGAGCGTGACGAGCGGCCCGGCCTGGCCAAGGCCGGTGCGCAGCCCTTCGTAGGCGGTCCAGAGCGGGTTCTGATATTCCTGCATCGGATCGCCCGCCGAGGTCGCCGCGACGCCCGAAACGGTGGACAACAGGCTGGGGATCACGGGGGCATAAAGCGCCAGTGTCACCAGCCCGCCGATCAGGAAGCCGAGGAAGGGGCCGGTGATGGTTGGGCGGTCGAGTGTGCCGTGCATGGCGCGGATGGCGACCAGCCCCAGCCAGACAAGGCCAAGCGTCATGAAGAAAAATGCGCCGGTCAGGTGGGTGAAGATCGTCAGCGCCAGCATGGCGGCGAACCACAGCCAGTCGGCGGTGCGGCCGGACCTGAGCCCTTTGAGAAAGAAGATCAGCCCGAGGGTCGAGAACAGCGCAAGGCCGGTATAGCCGCGCGCATTCCCCGAAAACCAGATGTGATGGTAGGAAAGCGCCATCAGAAGCGCGGTGGCATGGGCGGGCAGGCTGCCCGCGATGCCGCGCACCAGTGCCCACATCGCCCAGATTCCGCCCAGCCCGAAGATCAGCGCCGGCAGACGGATCGCCCAGGGGTCGGGACCGAAAAGGCTCATCGACAGCTTGGCGGCGATATTGTGCAGGTAGTGGTGGTTCATCGAATAGGAGGACAACATCTCGCCCCAGCCGAGGCGGAGATGAGTGTCATGGGTCACGACCTCGTCAAACCACAGGGGACCGTTCAGCCCGACAAGGCGCAGACCAAGCGCGAGTGCCATGATCGCGGCCAGGATCAGCCGGTCGCGGGGCAGAGCCGTCATGCCGCATTCGCCCCGCGCTTTTCGGCAATCACGTCTCGGATGATCTCGGTCAGGCCGCGCGTGGGACGGAAGCCGATGGTGCGTTCGAGTTTGGAGACATCGGGCAGACGGCGCTCCATATCCTCGAACCCTTCGGGATAAACGCTGTCATAGGGCACAAGACGGATTTCGGATTTCGAGCCGGTCGCCGCGACGATCTGCTGAGCGAGGGAGAGGATCGAAACCTCCTGATCGTTGGCCACGTTGAAGACCTGACCCAGCGCTTTGGGTTCCGCCATCAGCCGCATGAGGGCTTCGATCACGTCATGGACATGGCCAAAGCAGCGAGTCTGCTGGCCAGTGCCGTGGACGAGGAGGGGGCGACCTTCAAGCGCGGCCTGCACGAAATTCGGCACGACCATGCCATAGCGCCCGGTCTGGCGCGGACCGGTGGTGTTGAAGAAGCGAGGAATGATCACCGGCAGGTTCGTTTCACGCGCGTAGGCCAGCGCCAGGAACTCATCGAGGGTCTTGGCGGAGGCATAAGACCAGCGCAGGTTCTTCGTTGCACCGATCGTCAGGTCGTCATCCTCGCTGAAGGGGAATTTCTTCGCCTTGCCATAGACTTCCGAGGTGGAGGCAATGAAGGTCAGGGGCTTTTTCCGGAGCGCGGCGCGCAGCACGTTTTCGGTGCCGTTGATATTGGTGAGGATCGAGCGGCTGGGTTCATCCATGATCAGTTTGACGCCGACCGCCGCCGCCATGTGGAAGATCGCATCGACGCCGTCGGTCAGGTCATGGACGAGATCATTGTCCAGAATGCTGCCTTCGACAAAGGTCAGGCTGTTCGACCCGGCAAGCGTTTGCAGGTTTTCGCGCCGCCCGGTGGACAGGTCATCCAGAACTGTCACCTGATGGCCGCTGGAGACAAGACGTTCTGCAAGGTGCGAACCGATGAAGCCCGCGCCGCCGGTAATGAGGATCTTCATGAATCTATCCGGACATGGTTCTGAATCTGCCCCGGATGCTAGCAGGCGCTTGGGTGCCGCGCACGTTGGAAAAGCTTGGCCGTTGCCTTCGGTGCAACAATCACAGTGGGTCGCCGGTTTTATGTGCGAGACTTGATATTTTGGCTTGGCCAGCGCCCCGTCAGACGCGGATTTAGCGATGAGCATTTGGCCGCGAGGGCCTTTCTTGCTAGGAAGATGTGGTTCTTCCGATGGTGCCGGGGGAGCCGGCGGCGACCTCCATTTGATCGGCCGCAGCCGTGAAGGACTGGATTACCCTACTGGAACCGACCCGGGGGACCGACTAGATTGCTGAGGACAGATATGACGGCAGCTTTTTCCATGTATTCCACCCTCAAGGACCGGATTGCCGAGCGAGAGGCGCGTGTCGTCACGGTCGGACTTGGGTATGTCGGTCTGCCTCTGGCGCTGACGATCAACGAGTGCGGCTTCCCGGTGACAGGGTTTGATCTGAACACAGCCCGCGTGGCGTCGATCAACGCCGGCGAGCGGGTGATTTCCTATTTTGCCGAGGATCGGATTGCTACGGCTCTGGCATCGGGCCGGTTTGCAGCTTCGTCCGACCGGGCGGTTCTGCGGGCTGCCGACATCATCCTGATCTGCGTGCCGACGCCGCTGTCGGCTGCGCGTGAACCGGACCTGAGTTATGTGGTGCGCGCAGCCGAAACGGTGGCGGCCGAATTGAAGCCGGGTCAGTTGGTGGTGCTGGAAAGCACGGTCTGGCCAGGGGCGACCGCGACCGTGGTAAAGCCGATCCTCGAGCGCGGCGGGCTGAAGGCCGGTCAGGACTTCTTCCTGGGCTTTTCGCCGGAACGCGAAGATCCTGGCAATGCGAAATTCGATACGAAGTCGATCCCGAAGGTGGTGGGCGCGGATGATGCGCAGTCGCGCGATCTGCTGGACCGATTCTATTCGGGCGTCGTGTCGCGCACCGTGCCGGTCAGTTCGCTGGCCACGGCAGAGGCGGTGAAGCTGGCTGAAAACAGCTTCCGCACCGTGAATATCGCGCTGGTGAACGAGATGAAGGTCGCGATGGAAGCGATGGGTGTCGATGTCTGGGAAGTCGTGCAGGCGGCGGCCACGAAACCCTTCGGCTACATGCCCTTCTATCCGGGACCGGGGATCGGGGGCGATTGCATCCCGGTTTCGCCGGTCTATCTGAGCTGGCGGGCGCGGGACGTGGGGTCGTCCCTGCCGATCGTCGATCTGGCGCGACAGAACAATGACGGCGCGCCTGACCTGATCGCCGGCCGCGTTGCCGTCGAACTGGCCAAGAATGGTGGTGTGCCGGTGAAAGGTGCGCGCATCCTGATCCTGGGTGTGGCCTACAAGAAGAACGTGGAAGATACGCGGGAAAGTCCGGCGCTGGCCATCTTGAACCGGCTGGAGGAGATGGGTGCAGTCTGTGACTATCACGACCCCTATTTCCCGGTGATGCCGGTGACGCGCGACCATCCTCGACTGGCGGGGCGCCGGTCTGCGGACCTGACCGCAGAGACCGTCTCAGCCTATGACGCGGTGCTGCTGGCGACCGATCACAGCGGGGTGGATTATGCGCTGGTGGCTCAGGTCGCCCGTTTGATCCTGGATACACGCAATGTCTTTGCCGCAGGGAACCTATCGCCCGGCAAAGGCAAATTGGTAAAGATATGAAGGCGCGAATCGGCAGGGTATGTATGTGTTGCGGAGATCAACCATAGGAAGAATGTCGCTTTGCCCCCCATCGTCAAATTGTGACTTGTGGGGACTAAAGTGGGTTTAATGAGTAAGATTGGTTCCAAAATCCTGTGGCAAATGTGTCCGCATCGGTAAGAACGTTTCTCGGGGCAGCAGGACATAGTATGGTCGTCATGTGTAAGAGTAATTTTTGATCTGACATTTCCGAAGCAGTGGTGAGATACATGAAAGACGGCAAGCAAGACCGCGTCGTCGTGATCGGCGCGGGGCCAGCGGGTCTGACTGCGGCTTACGAGTTGCAGAAGCGGAGCAACAGGCATCGCCCTGTTGTGCTGGAGGCGTCCGACATGGTCGGTGGCATTTCGCGCACAGAATCCAACAATGGCTATCGGTTCGACATCGGCGGCCATCGCTTCTTCACCAAGGTGAAGGAGGTCGAGGACATGTGGCATGAGATCCTGACGGATGATTTCATCACCGTTCCGCGCCTCAGCCGCATCTACTACCGCGAGAAATTCTTCGACTATCCGCTGAAGCTGTTCAACGCGCTGGGCAATATCGGCCCCTATGAAAGCGCGCGGATCATGCTGTCTTACTTCAAGTGGCAGGTGCGCCCCTTCCGCAAGGAAGAGAGCTTCGAAGAATGGGTGATCAACCGGTTCGGCGGTCGGCTCTACATGCATTTCTTCCGCAGCTACACGCAGAAGGTCTGGGGGATCGACCCCAAGGAAATCCGCGCCGACTGGGCCGCGCAGCGCATCAAGAACCTGTCGCTGTTCAAGGCGGTCTGGAACGCGATTTCGGGGTCGAACGACACGGCCAGCCTGATCGAGGAATTCCAGTATCCGCGCCTTGGCCCCGGTATGATGTGGGAAAAATGCCGCGATCTGGTGCGCGAAAAGGGTGGCGACGTGCAGATGCGCGCGCCGGTCGTCCGTGTGAACCGCAAGGGCAACCGCGTGACCTCGGTCGACGTGAAACGTTGGTCGACGGATGGCGCGGCCCCGGTCGAAGAACGGATCGAAGGGGAAGAGTTCATCAACACGATGGCGTTGCGCGACCTGATCCTGGCCATGGATCCGCCGCCGCCGCCGGAAGTGGTGGAAGCCGCCAACAAGCTGAAATACCGTGATTTCCTGATCGTGACGCTGGTTCTGGATCATGCCGATCCGTTCAAGGACAACTGGATTTACATCCATTCCCCCAAGGTCAAGGTTGGCCGTATCCAGAATTTCCGCGCCTGGTCCAAGGAGATGTTGCCGGACCAGAACACCGCCTCCATCGGAATGGAATATTTCTGCCAGGAGGGGGATGGCCTGTGGGAAATGAAGGACGAGGATCTGCGCACCCTGGCAGCGAAAGAGCTGGAAGTGCTGGGGCTCGCCAAGTTCAAGGATGTGATCGGCGCCGCCATCATTCGCCAGCCCAAGGCCTATCCGGTCTATGATGGCGAATACCGCGAGGCGCTGGACGTGCTGGAGGACTGGCTTTTGAGCCTTGAGAACTTCCAGACCGTCGGGCGCAACGGCCTGCATCGTTACAACAACCAGGACCATTCCATGTTGTCGGCCATGTATGCCGCGCGCAACATCCTGGGCGAGAAGAATGATGTCTGGAACGTGAACGTCGAGCGGTCCTATCACGAGGAATTCGAGGTGAAGAAAGACACCCCGACCCCCGCCCTGGCGGCCGAGTAGCCGGACGAGAGCTTTTCCGCAGATTGAATTAAGGGCACCATGACGAACAATACCCCCGCGCTGCGCAAACTGACTGATAATGTCTATCTGTTCTGGGCCCTGCTCGCCGTGCCGGCCGTCTACATGCTGGCGCAGCGGCTGGTGCTGCATGGAAAGGTCGCCTTCGTGCCGCTGAGCGGCGAGATCGCGGCCTATCTGCTGATCGCGACCATGATGGTCACGCCCTTAATGCTTCTGATCGGCCCGCTGCCCTGGCTCAAGGCGCGCCGGCGCTATCTGGGGGTTGCGAGTTTCCTCTACACGGCGCTGCATCTTCTGTTTTGGCTGGTCAACGCGAACATGGGCGCGCTTCTGCGCAGTTTTGTGCGGATCGAGATTCTGACCGGATGGGTGGCGATGGCGGTGATGGTGGCCCTTGCCGTGACATCCACCGACAGCGCGGTGCGCAAGCTCGGCCCGCGCTGGAAGGCGTTGCAGCGCTGGGTCTACCCGGCGGCGGTGCTGACCTTTGTCCACTGGGTGATGACCACGCACAACCCGCAGGAAGCCGTGATTCTGTCGGCCCCGTTGATCCTTCTGTCGGTCTGGCGGATCGTCCGATATCGCCGTCGCATAAGTGGGGTTTGATTTTTACCGTTTTTTAGGATAAGCTTGATCTATTGAAGTTAGATTTTGTGAGTTGGCCTATTCGAAGGCCGTTGTATTTGAAAGGATTTTCAGAATTTACCCCAATATTCCCACAGATCGCTGACAGTCTGGCGCCTTGGCGCTGGAGAGTCGCTGATATGTTGTAAGGGAAGAATCGATTCTTCGCTGACAGCCCTCGCCGAGTGGCGATAAGGTCCCTCCGCGTTTCATATGCGAACAGTTGGCACAATCAGACGGTATTGTCTGCATGGTGTGTTTACCCGTTTGGGTTGCCAATAAAATACCCCCGGAAAACCATGTTTTTGGCGGGGTTCTGCCCGGATTCGGTCACGTGTGAGGAACAAGTTTGTCTTCACACGGCAAATAAGGCGACGGTAAGACGCCAGCAAAAAACCGGATCAGACGAACAAGAAAGGGCGGAAAGATGACGGAACTCCTTGATATCGCACGCAACAACCGGGCAAGCGCCATGACGCGCATCGGTGGCATTCCTTGCGGCAATATGCTGTCAACCGGATCCGACACCCGCTTCCGCCATCAGCCGCGCCACATTTCTGCCGAATTCTCTGGTCTGCGCAACCGGCACTAAGACCGCCCGGCTCAGACCAACCGAACCCCTCAAGAACCTTGGGCAGAACGCCCGCCACATCCAGAACGGAAGGATCACATCATGACCAACTTCACCAACATCGCCCGTCAAGGCCGCGCCAATGCTCTCGCCCGTCTCGGCTCTGCGTCCGCCGGTCATGGCAACCGTTCGCGCAGCATCGGTGCGACGCCGATCAGCTTCTCGTCGGTGCGCGGTCGGGGTTGAGGCGCAGCAAACCTAAAGAATTAACCAGTGCCAAAGTGGTATCGGGGCGTCCGGCGGGGCGCCCCGCCCGCATTTGGAGTTGACGCAGGTCAAGGCTGGCCGGGCCAGGCGGACCTATGGTCAAGGCCGAGGGACAATCCCAAGGAGGATGCCATGACACGCAAGATACTCTGTGCGACAGACGGAACCGACCATTCGGCGATGGCGATCATTCAGGCGGCGGAACTGGCGGCGGCCGGCAAGGCGGCGCTGACCATTTGCACGGTAAACGTGGTCCACGGTGGTGGACGCGGCCCGATGATCAACCATTGGAGCGATGCGGAGGTCGAGACGATCCTGAAGGACGCCGTGGCGCTGGCCGCCAAACACGGCACAGCGGCGGCCGAAACGGTGACGATCCGGTCGCGCGAGGCGGCGGGCGGCGTGGTCGGATATGCCGAAACGAACGGGTTCGACCATATCGTGATGGGCACCGGCGACAAACGCGGCATGTCGCGGCTGATCCTTGGCTCGGTCGCGGGGGAAGTCGCGGGCCGGGCGCATTGCACGGTGACCGTGGCAAGATGAAGCGTCCCACCGTGGGACGCTTGACCGATGTAAGGATTTCAATGGCTTGGCGGCGGGTTTTTACCCGCCGTTAACGTTTGGGGGCGAGAGATCCCACGACGGAGCGAAGGGCGGGTCAGCCCTTGTCAGCGACAGGCGTAGGGTGGGTTTTTAACCCACCCCTGTTCGGGAGAGGCGGTGTCGAGCAGGCGAGGCTTGGGGTGCATGGTGGGGTGGAACCCCACCCTACGGGTTGCTACGACTCGGAGGGCAATGTGAGTGCAGCTAGGAGACGATCAGACAATTCTTGCCTACAAATTT
>Ga0073904_10003581_pt1 | contig 11685 bp, 10 predicted proteins | sample KloWWTrecipitate_FD_66668 | JGI IMG/M metagenome (GOLD analysis project Ga0073904, IMG submission 66668) | Active sludge microbial communities from Klosterneuburg, Austria, studying microevolution and ecology of nitrifiers - Klosterneuburg... | ecosystem: Engineered > WWTP > Aerobic digester >... | reverse complement strand
TGGCGCGTGGCCTCAGGGGCAGCGCGCGGTGCGCAGCTCGACGCCGTCGTCGGTGCGGTAGGAGGACACGATGGTCCCGTCGGGGCGGACGGCAAAGTCGCGAAACGCCTCCTCCGGCGTCTCGCTGAGGGCCACGATCACCCGCCCGAGCACGTGGCCGTCGGTCGGAGCCATGCATGCTACATGGACCTGCGAGCCCGGCCCCGCCCAGACGCCCAGGTAGATCGTGCCCTTCGCGTCTGTGTCGAGCAGCGCCACGCTGTGCGCGGGGCGCGCGAAGGTCACCTGCCGCGCGAAGCGGAGCGCGCCGGCCTTGCGGTCGAACGCGTTGACCGCGGTGAGGCCCGCGGCGGCGTCGGTCAGGGCGGCCGAGAGCAGCAGCGCGCCGTCTTTGCTCGGGCGGCCCTGGAGCGACATGGGCTCCGCGCTCGCCTTGCCGTCGGTCGTGCCGATGCGGACGAGCGCCCCGTGCTCCTTCTCGACGTACACGTCCGCGCCGTCCACGAAGAGCCCCGTGAGCAGGCCCGTCTCGCCGGCGGCCTGTGGCAGGGCGAGCTCGCCCACGCGCCGCCCGCGGGGGTCGAACAGCGTGATCTTCTTGTCGACCAAGCGATCGAGCAGCGCGGTCGTCCCGTCCGCGGCGACGGCGACGTCCTGCGTGGTGGGGGTCGCCGCGACCGAGCTCACCTGGCGCCCCTTCGCGTCGTAGCGCACGGCGCGTCCGTTCACCTGGTCGAGCACGACCACGTCGGCCCCGGACAGCGCGAAGCTCATCGGCCCCTCGGCGTTGCCTTCGGCGGCCCGGACGTGCCCGAGCTCGCCGTCGCGGCTGCCCCAACGCGCCTTCAGGAGCGGGGCTGCGGGGAGTGGCGCCTCCGCGGAGCTGGCCTCCGCGAACGTGCCCGGCGCGGCGGCCGCCACAGGCGGCGGCTCGGGAGGCTCCGGTGGGGTCGCGGCGCTCGCGGCGACCTCGCGGGAGCGCGGCTCGGGAGGCGCTCCGCTCCGGCGCGCGAGGATGGCCGCGAGGCCCACGAGCGCGAGCACGGCGGCGACGGTCAGGAGGGGGCGGTTCTTCATCGGGGGAGGGATCCAAGGAGGGCTGTGGACGTAAGACCTACATCGAGACGAGGGGAAGGTCACTGTCAGAGCGCGCCCTACCATGTGTGCAGATGGGCGCTAATTCGTTGAATTGGTTGAAAATTCTAGCCGTCTTGCGGGTCGCGTTTGGCCCGACACTTGCTGAAGGGGAGACATGCGCCCCACAGCAATTCTCGCGCTCGTCGCGCTCGCCCTCCCGCTCACCCTCGGCCCGCTCGGCTGCGCGGTCGAGCCCACCGACTCCCTCCGCGGCGGCGCCGCCGGTGGTGGCAGCGAAGAGGCCACGGCCGGTGGCGAGGCGGGCGACGACGCGCCCATGGTCGCCGCGGACGACGGCGTGGCGCCGACCGATCCGTCAGGCGCCGCCTTCACCGATCCGGCGGGCGCCGGCGTGGAGGGGTTCGCGCCGGGAGCCGGCACCACCGAGGTGCGCTCCACGGCGAACGTGAACCTGCGGACCGGTGCCTCTACGAGCCACACGATCCTCGCGGTCGTGCCCAACGGCACGGTCGTGAAGCTGCTCTCGACGACGCTCAACAACGGCTTCCTGCGGGTCGAATACCGTGGCACGGCGGGCTGGTCTCACTCGAACTACTACGCGCCCACGGCGCCGTCTTCGGGCGCACCCTCCGGCGGTGGCACCTCGGGGGGGAGCGTGAGCGGCGGGCCGTCCCCGGCGAACGCGATCGCGCGGGCGCGCGCCTCCGTGGGGTTCTCGTACTGGTGGGGCGGCGGCGCCTGGCTGGGGAGCGGCCCGAGCTCATCGACCCGGGGCTCGTGCTCGGGCAGCTGCCCCTCCTGCTCGCACTCGGGCCGCTACGGGGCCGACTGCTCCGGGATGGTCGGCAAGGCGTGGCAGTACGGCGACGTGGACCTCGCGGACAACTCTCACCCCTACAGCACCTTCGACTTCGCGCGCGGCTCCAGCCGCTGGTCCAGCGTGTCGCGCGGCGCGCTCCGCGGCGGCGACGCGATGGTCTACAACTCGAACGGCGCGGGCCACATCGTCCTCTACGAGCGCGGCGACGGCTGGGGTTCGCCCACGGTCTTCGAGTGCCGCGGCTGCGCCTACGGGTGCGTGTACAATACGCGCAACTTCACCTCTGCGTACGGCGGCGTGCGGCGCTCCGGCTTCTGAGCCGCAGCGCGAGCGTCACCTGCGAACGCACGTCGAGCCCCGGCCGACGTGCGTTACGCATTTTGGGGCGACCGCAGGGCGCGCGCACGGACGCGGCGTCGGGGAGGGCGCGCGCGAACGGTGGCGCGAACGTCACTGCGCGGTGGATCGCAACGTTTTCTCGACCAGGTCGCTTGCTGATCCACCCCCCTCGAGGGCCGCGCCCGGCCCTCCGCGAGGGCCCGCGAGGGCGCGCACTCTCAACAGAAAATTCCGCCCGAACGGCTCATCCCGCCTTCCCGAGGTCTGCGAGCACCGCGGCGGCGGCGTTGTGCCCGGCGGCCCCAATCACGCCGCCGCCCGGGTGGGTGCCGGCGCTGCACGAGTAGACGCCGGCGATGGGCGTGCGGTAGGGCAGGCGGTCGGCGAAGCCGAACGCGTTGTCCACGTGGTGGATGTGGCCGCGGGTCATGCCGAAGTGCGCCTCGATCTTCGGCGGCGTGAGGGCGAACGTGTCGACCACGAGGTCGCTCGTGCCCGGCGCGAAGCGGTCGCAGAGCGACAAGAGGTGCGCGACGTAGCCCGCCTCCTCTGCCTCCCACGTCGACTCGGCGAGGGTGTGCGGCACCCACTGGACGAAGAGCGCGGAGTTGTGGTGGCCGCGCGCGTCGCGGAGCGAGGGATCGATGGCGGTGTGCATGTACCACTCGATGGTCGGGAAGCGCGGCAGCTTGCCGGCGCGCGCCTCGGCGTACGCGGTCGCGACCGCGCCGAGGACGTCGGGCCCCTCGGGCAGCAGGTGGATGGTGGGCCCGTACTGCCCGCGGTCTTCCGGCAGGCACGAGAACCGCGGCAGCGCCGAGAGCGCCAGGTTCACCTTCAGCGTCGTGCCGTCCCGGCGGTAGCCGTCGAGGCGGGAGTTGTAGTCCGGCGGCAGTCGGTCGCGCCCCAGCAGGTCGCGCATCCGGAACGGATCGGCGTTGCACACGACGACCCCCGCGCGGACGCGCGACCCGTCGGCGAGCACCACGCCTCGAGCGACGCCCCCCTCGTGCTCGACCTCGACGACCGCGCGCCCGGTCTCGATGCGCGCGCCGAGGGCCGCAGCCGCGGCGGCGAGGGTGCTCGTGAGCGTGCCCATTCCTCCCTCGAGGATCATCCACGTGCCGTCGGCGCCTGGCAGTCGGCACATGTTGTGGAGCAAGAAGTTCATGCCGGTGCCTGGAGACTCCCACCCGCCGTCGATCCCCGAGAAGCCGTCGGTCGTGGCGTACATCGCCTTCACGAGATCGCTCTCGAAGCCGAAGCGATTCAGGTAGTCGCCAACGGAACCCCGGCAGAGCGCCACGAACGCGCGCCGGAGAGCAGGGCGCACGTAGCGCTCGGCGGTCGCCTCGATGGAGAGCGGTTCGGTCAGCCAGGTGGGCGCCACGTCCTCGCGCAGGGCCGCGAGCTCGGCGTTCATGGCCTCGTGGGCGCGGAAGTCGGCGGCGCTGAAGAACGCCTCGAACGCCCGCTCGTTCGCCTTGGCGTCCCCACCGAGCAGCAGGTACTTCCCGGTGGTGGTCGGCAGGAAATAGTGCGGATCGCGCCGTCGCAGCGGCAACGCGAGCTCGAGCTTCGCGAGCAGCTCGGGCGGCACGAGGCCGAGCAAATACGCTCCGCTCGAGATGGGCAGGTCCTTCGCCTCGGCGCGCCGAAACGGGCGCTCGGTGCGGCAGGCGCCGCCGACCACGGACTTGTCCTCGAGCACCCTCACACGCAGGCCCGCGCGCGCAAGCAGCAGCGCGCACACGAGGCCGTTGTGGCCCGCGCCCACGATGACCACGTCGGCCTCGTCGGCCTGGCGCGCGCTCCCGCCTCGCAGGGGGTGTTCAGGCTGAACCTCGTCTGCACCGCTCATCGCGACTCCTCTCGTCTCGTGTCGTGTCGTGTCGTCTCGTGTCGTGTCGTGTCGTGTCCGGCTGCTCACGCCTCCGGCCTTTGGCCCTGCCGGTGCTGCTAGCCCGGACAACTCATCAGGCTTCCGCGCGAGCCTCGGACCTGCGGAGTACGGACAGTACGCCTCGGACCTGCGGTGCGGAGTTGCGAGCATTTCGCCGCGGTCTCGGTGCCTCGTCGCACGAACCTCATGAATTGTCCGGGCTAGAGGGCGAGGTCCGTGCACGACCCGCCGGTGCAGGTGTTCGTGCAGGTGCCCGCGGCGCACCTGAACGTGCATCTTCCCCCCGAGCACGAGTTCACACACCTCGCGCCCGCGTTGCAGACGGTCACGCAGCCCCCGCCCGCGCACGTGGTCGTCAGGGTCGAGCCCGACTGGCCCACGAAGTCGCACTCGCGTCCGGAGCAGTCGTACGCGCACCGGTCCGCGGGACCGCACACGAAGTCGCAGAGGCCCTGGGGGCAGTTCGCGCTGCACGCGCCGCCGGCGCAGACGCAATTCGACGCTCCCCCGCAAGCGCTGCCCGCGGTTGGCGCCGACTCGGTGCCGACCGTCCAGTCGTAGGTGCAGGCGGCGAGGCCGATGACGAGCGCGCCGAACACCAGACGCGCGGCGCGCGAGGCGAGCGACCCGAGGAGGGCGGGACGAGGGATGTGCGGGGTGGGCATGCGTCGAGCCAGCGAGCCGAGTCGATGGTAGCGTAACGCTTCGTGACCTGGGTAGCTCGCAGCGCGCCTCTCCTCTTCGCCGTGCTCGTCGCAGCGGCGGCTCACGCGGACGGCGGGCAGCAGGCGGCGCGCGAGGCCTACGACCGCGGCGTTCAGGCGCACAACCGAGGTGATCTCGGCCGCGCCGCGGAGGAGTTCGCTCGCGCCGACGCCCTCGCCCCGAGCCCCGTCGCGCTGGGCGCCGCGATCGACGCGGCGGTCGCCGCCAAGCTCCCCGTCCTCGGCATGGAGCTCGTGGCCCGCGCGGCGCGTGGTGCGCCCGCCGACCCGCCGCCCACGTTGAAGCGCAGCGTCGAGGCGGCGCGCGCCGCCTTCGCGGGCAAGACCGGGCGCATCACCGTCGTTTGCAACGAGGGCGCGCCCTGCAGCGCCACCGTGGACGGGCGAGAGGTCGCGCCCAACGTGGAGCGTGTGGTCGTCGTCGGCGAGCACACGATCGTGTTTCGCGTCGGCGGTCAGGACGAGTCGCGCCGTGTGCAGGTGCTGCCCGACGTCGCGCTCGAGCTCCACCCGTCCGCGGCCGCGGACCTCAAGGCCACACCCCCCGCGTCTCTTCTGTCAGGGGCCGGGGCCGGCGCCGCGCCGCCGCCCGCGTCCCTGGCATCCCCGGCGAAGCGCGCCGAGCCCGCGCCCGAAGCGCAGGGAGGGAAGCCCCTGCCTCCGTTCGTACTCATCGTCGGCGGCAGTCTCACCGTCGTGGCGGCGGCCGCCGCGGTGTGGACCGGCGTCACTGCCGGCAACCTCCATGACGAGTTCGAGGCAGCCCGCTGTCCGGAGCTCGCGGGCGCGGGGTGCGAAGACCTCGCCTCGAGTGGCTCTGCCCGCCAGACGCGCGCGAACATCCTCATCGCGACGACCGGCGTGCTCGGGGCCGTGACGTTCGCCGCGGGGCTCCTTTGGGTCGACTGGGGCGTCGGCGATCGAAAAGCGACGACCGTAAGGCTCGCGCCCGAGCTCGGCTCCTCGCGTGGTGGGCTCCATCTCGTCGGCACCTTCTGACCCGCGCGGGCGTGACGCGGCTTCCACGGGCGATCTGGTAGGCTCCCTCGGGCATGGCTTCGGCGCCGACAGACTCGCGCTACGCGACGCTCCTGAAGCTCGCCTCCGGCGGTATGGCCACCGTGTGGATCGGCACGGCGCGGGGCGGGATGGGCTTTCGGCAGCTCGTCGCCATCAAGAAGCCGCACCCGCACCTGCTCGACCGCGCCGAGCTCCGCGCGGAGCTGCTGGCCGAGGCCGCGCTCGCGTCGTCGATTCGCCACGTGAACGTCGTCGACGTACGCGATGTCGAGGTCTGCGACGGCGCGATCTCGCTCGTCATGGACTACATCGAGGGGGCGTCGCTCTCCGAGCTGCTCACGAGCTCGCTCAACGGCGGTCCGCGGATCACGCCCGCCGTCGCGGTGCGCATCGCGCTCGACGCGCTGGCCGGCCTCCACGCGGCCCACGAGCTCGTCGACGACCGCGGAAAGGTCGTCGGCCTCGTGCATCGCGACGTGTCTCCGCAGAACATTCTCGTCGGCCTCGACGGGGTCGCGCGCGTGGTCGACTTCGGCGTGGCGAAGTTCGAGAAGAAGGGGGACGCCACGATGGGCGGGCAGCTCAAGGGCAAGCTCGCCTACATGGCCCCGGAGTACCTCCGCAGCGAGCCGTTCGACCGCCGAGTGGACGTCTTCGCGGTCGGGGTGGTGCTCTGGGAGACGCTCGCCGCGCAGAGGCTCTTTCGCGGAAACCACGACGCGGACACTGTGCAGAAGGTGCTCGGCGCCGCCGCGCCCGCGGTGTCGCGGTTCACCCCGGAGGCCGCGCCGCTCGAGCCTGTCCTCGCGCGGGCCCTCTCGAAGAATCCGGCCGAGCGCTACCCGACCGCCGCCGCGATGGCCCTCGAGCTCGAGACACTCGCGGCCGCGGCGGGGCTCGTCGCGACGCCGCGCGACGTGAGCGAGCTCGTGAAGGCGTCCGTCGGCGACGCCCTCGAGGAGCGCCGCAAAAAGCTCCGCGAGAAGAGCGTCGACGTCCCGTCGGTCGCGAGCCTCTTCGAAGGCGTCAGGGCGGCGGAGATCGCGCCGCCCACGGTCGCGGAGGTCGTGCCGCACACGCAGCCGCTCGACGCGCGCACTCTCCCGCTGGCCGGGCGTGGAGCGCTCGCTGTCGGACACACGCTGCCCCTCGAGCCCACGACCGCGCCGCTTGGCGGTGCGCTCGGCCAAGCGGCGCCGGCCGAGGCGCGGACCTTGCCGCTGGAGCCTGGCGTCCCTTGCGCGCCCGCGTACGCGGCTCCCCACTCCTCGGACGCGGGCCCTCCCAACCTCGCCACCATGGTGTCGCACCCGAGCGGATCAAGCTTGCCCAGCACGCCGACCCACCCGAGCAGGCCGAGCCTGCCGAGCGTTCATGACCACGGGATCGTGCCCGGTGCGGCGCGCAGCGTCCCCATCGAGCGCGTCGCTGGCATCGTGCTGGCCGCGGGCCTCGCCTTCAGCGGGCTCTCCCTCGCGATCGTCGCCGCGGTCGCCCTCGGCGGCTCGGGTCGCGCGGCCGACGCGACGCCCTCGACGCCGGCGGCCTCGATCCCCCGCGAGCCCGCGCCGCCTGCCGTGGCTCCGAGCCTCGCGCCGTCGATGGTTGCCTCCGCGACCGCCGCGCCGCGGCCCGCGTCGATGCCCGCGGCGTCCGCCAAGGCCCCCGCGCGCAGCGCAGCGCCGCCGCCGGCGCCGCCGCCGCCGCGGCCCGCCGCTCCCAGCGCCACGGCGTCGACGCCAGCGCCGATCGTGCGCCCGGGGACGCCGCCTCCCAACCCCTATGCCCCACAGTAGCTCAGGTCTAAGTGTTTGAAATGAAGTATGTATTCTGGATGGATCGTCATGGCCTTCGATGACGAGACCCGCCGAGTCGCCGCGGACGCGGGCGCTCGCGTGCTCTCGGTGTCGCTCGTCGTGCTCGACGGTCCCTCGCGTGGGCTGCGCGTGAAGGTGCAGGGGACCCGCGCGACGATCGGCTCGTCCGCGGCGTGCTCGCTGGTGCTCGCCGATCGCTCCGTTTCGCGCGTGCACTGCGCGCTCGAGATCGGGGCCGCGGGCATCGCCCTGAAGGATCTCGGCAGCACGAACGGCACGAGGGTGGGGGAGGTCACGGTGCGCGACGCCGATCTGCTCCCGGGGGCGGTCGTCCAGCTCGGCGCCTCGGCGTTTCGAGTCGAGGTCGAGGGGCAGGGCGAGATCGTGCCGCTCTCCCCGCGCGACGCCTTTGGCGAGCTCGTCGGCGAGAGCGTGGCGATGCGGCAGCTCTACTCGGTGCTCGAGCGCGTCGCACCTACGGACGCCACGCTCCTCCTCACGGGCGAGACCGGTACGGGCAAGGACGTCGCCGCGCGCTCGGTCCACGCCGCGAGCCCGCGCCGTGGGGGACCGTTCGTGCCGGTCGACTGCGGGGCGATCCCGGAGTCGCTCATCGAGAGCGAGCTCTTCGGGCACGTACGCGGCGCGTTCACCGGCGCGATCCACAACCGCAAGGGCGCGTTCGAGGAGGCCCACGGCGGCACCCTCTTTCTCGATGAGATTGGCGAGATGCCCGTCGCCATGCAGGCCAAGCTGCTGCGCGCGCTCGAGTCGCGCAGCATTCGCCGGGTGGGCGCCACGGGGCTCGTGCCCGTCGACGTGCGCGTGATCGCCGCCACCCACCGCACGCTCGCCCGGTCGGTGAACGAGGGCACGTTCCGCGAGGACCTTTACTATCGCCTCGCGGTCGTCGAGCTGACCCTCCCGCCGCTGCGGGCGCGACAGGGCGACGTGCCGCTGCTCGCCCGCAGGTTCTTCGAGAGGATCGCGCCGCCGCACACCCGCCTCTCCCCCGACGCGCTGCGCGCGCTCGAGGCTCGTTCGTGGCCCGGCAACGTGCGCGAGCTCCGAAACTACGTCGAGCGCGCCGTGGCGCTCGGCCAGGTGCAAGACGCCTCCGTCGAGTCCGGCTCCGCGCCCCGCGGCTCGCCTGCGGCGCCCGCCCCGCTGCCCGAAGGCCTCGAGGTGCTCGTGCCGCTCTCACTGCCGCTGAAGGAGGCGCGCGAGAGGTGGGTCGAGGCGTTCGAGAGCGTCTACGTGCGGGCCATGCTGCGCGAGACCGAGGGCAACGTCACCCGCGCCGCCGAGCGCGCTGGAGTCTCCCGCAGGTTTCTCCAGCGCACCCTCGCGCGGCTCGGGCTCTCGCGTGACGACGACGACGGCTGAGCGCGCAGTCTCCTACGAGCACGAGCTTACCGCGCGACCGACCAGGTGCCTTTCCCGCCGGCGGACGAGCGCCACGTGCCCGTCCCCTTGCCGCTCGCGAACGAGCCCTCGAAAGTGACGATGAGGCCGCCTCCCACGCCGACGCCGACGTTCACCGCGCCCGCCCCGTTGAGGGTGCCGCTGCCGGGGTACGGCTTTCCGCCGACGGTCGCGACCACGTCTACGTTGGTCCCCGCGACGCTCATCGTGACGGGGCCCTTGTCGTCGCCGGCGTAGGTTCCGGAGTAGGCGCCGTCGTGCGAAGCGCTCGGCGGCGTGGTACCGGTCGGCGTGCCGGTCGGGGTCGGGGTGCCGGCGCCCCCGTCCGAGGTGGGGGGGGTGGTGGTGGAGCTGCAGCCGATCGCGAGGAGCGATGCGACGGCGAGCGAGGTGAACGATCCAAGGATGCGAACCCGAGGCGAGGTGGAAGTGCTCATGTCTCGTGGGGGTGCACGGCGAATGCCAAGGAGCGCGCGGCACATCGCAGCCAAATTCCAGACGTGGCCGCGTCACGCAGGTCGCGAACGCGCCCCAGTCGTCCCGCGCGGCGCGTCTGCGGCGACGCACCAGGTGATCCGAATTGGACCGCAAGCTCCGGAGTGCAGCGCCCGAGCGCCGGCGTTAGGGTATCGGCGTGTCCACCCCGTCCGCTCCGTCTCGCCCTGCGCGCGCTCCTGCCGCGCGCCCTACGCGCCGCCCCACGCCGGCCCGCGCCCCTCACCCTCCGGACGCCCGCTGGCGCGCCGTCGCGGAGCGCGACGCCTCCGCGGACGGTCGCTTCGTCTACTCGGTCGCGACGACGGGCGTGTACTGCCGCCCAGGGTGCCCCTCGCGCCGCCCTCGCGAGGAGCACGTCGCGTTCCACGACACGCCCGCTGACGCCGAGCGCGCGGGCTTTCGAGCTTGCCTCCGGTGCCTGCCCGCCGGGCCGCCCGCCGCGGTGCGCGATGCCAACCAGATCACGGCGCTCTGCCGCCTGCTGGACGCCCCCACACCGCCGGGGCTCGCCGAGCTGGGGCGGGCGGCGGGGCGCAGCGCGTACCACGTGCAGCGCGTCTTCAAGGCCGCGACGGGGGTGACGCCACGCGAGTACGCGGCCGAGCGCCGCGCCGAGCGCCTGCGGGCTTCGCTGGGCGCGGCGACGAGCGTGACGGAGGCCGCGTTCGACGCCGGCTTCAGTGGCCTCGGGCGCTTCTACGAGGCGACCGACCGCGCGCTCGGGATGACGCCCTCGGCGTTTCGTGCGGGCGGCGCGCTCGAGTCGATCCGCTACGCGTTCGGTGTGTCGTCCCTCGGTGAGGTGCTCGTCGCGGTGACCGCGCGCGGCGTGTGCGCGGTCTTCCTGGGCGACGATCGCGAGGCCCTCCGCGCGGATCTCGCGCGGCGCTTCCCGCGCGCCAACCTCGCGCGCGCCGACGACGCCCTCGCGGCGACCGTGAGCGAGCTCGTGTCGCTCGTCGAGGAGCCGGCCCGCGCCACGACCCTCCCCCTCGACGTCCGGGGGACCGCGTTCCAGCTGCGCGTGTGGCGCGCCCTCTCGGAGATCCCGCCCGGAGAGATCCGGAGCTACCTCGAGCTCGCCCGCGCGGCGGGGGTCCCGCGGGCCGTCCGCGCGGTCGCCGGGGCCTGCGGCGCGAACCCGGTGTCGGTCGTGATCCCGTGCCACCGCGTCGTGCGCGGCGACGGCGATCTCTCGGGGTACCGGTGGGGCGTCGAGCGCAAGCGGGCGCTGCTCGTGCGCGAGCGGGGCGCCGCGTCCCCGCCGCGTCGCGGACCGAACGGTTGACACTGGCTTACCATTAGGTAAGCGTTGCGCATGGCCGCCCGACCTCGCCGCGCCCGCGCCCCGTCGCGCCCCGAACCGGGCATGAGCACCCGAATCGTGGCGGAGGCGACGCGGCTCTTCTCGGCGCGCGGCTTCGACGGCACGGCGCTGCAGGACATCGCCGACGCGGTGGGCGTCACGAAGCCGGCGATCCTGCACCACTTTCAGTCCAAGGAGCTCGTGCTCCAGGCGGTGCTCGACGCCATCGTGCGCCACTGGGAGGGCACGCTCCCTCGGCTCCTGCTCGAGGCCACGGCTGGGGAGCGCCGCTTCGACGCCGTGATAGGCGAGGTGGTCCGCTTCTTCGCCGACGACGCCGACCGCACGCGCGTCGTTCTCCGCCACGCCCTCGACCGCCCAGCCGAAGCGCGAGCCCTGATCCGCGACAAGGTCCGGCTCTGGATGGGCGCCGTGGCCTCCTACGTGCGGCGCGGTCGCGAGCGAGGTCTGCACCCTCCCGACGTCGACGAGGACGCGTACGTCTTGCTCGTCCTGCAGCTCATCATCGCGACCACCGCGACCTTCCCGGTGCTCCGCGAGGCGCTGCCGGGGACCCCCGCCGAGGGCCTCGCGCGCGTCGAGGCCGAGGCCGTGCGCATCGCGCGAGCGGCGCTCTTCACGCCCGCCGGCGCCGTCGGCGCGGGCCGCGACGCCTCCCCCCTTGGCGAGGCCCGCCGCGCGTCGACGCGTGGCAAGGCCCCCCGCTGAGCGCG
>Ga0073904_10003579_pt1 | contig 11689 bp, 12 predicted proteins | sample KloWWTrecipitate_FD_66668 | JGI IMG/M metagenome (GOLD analysis project Ga0073904, IMG submission 66668) | Active sludge microbial communities from Klosterneuburg, Austria, studying microevolution and ecology of nitrifiers - Klosterneuburg... | ecosystem: Engineered > WWTP > Aerobic digester >... | reverse complement strand
GCAGCCCGCAGCGCTTCGAGTTGCGCCGAACGCGCCTGTTCGCGGCGGATCAGGTCGCGGACCACCTCGCTGTCGTTGGTGTAGTGCCCGGCCTGGATCTGCGCCTTGATCCAGCCGTCCTGCTGATCGGTCAGGGTGATGGTCTTGCGGACGGTGGTCATGGCGGGCTCCTTCTGGTGATGATTCATCATGCTATTGGTGCGAAAGGTCGTTACCTGGAGAGGCCGCCATCGACTCGTTGCAACCCGAACCGCCGCCCTCTGCCGCCTGCGCCTTGGCCGGCGGCTGGAGCTGTTCGGTTCGGCCACCCGGTCAGACTTCAATCCCGCACGCAGCGACCACGACTGCCAGGTGTCCTTCGACGAACTCCCGCCGGCGGCGTACTGCGACGCCTCCTTCTCGCTGAAGAAAGGCCTGGACGCGATCTTCGAGCGCCCGATGGTCTGGTGGTCCAACGGGCGGTCCGCAACCCTTGTCTCAGGCAGCGTGCGGACGCCCCATGGCAGTCCATCCATGTGCAGATGGCGACAACAGGGTCGTCTGGGACGGCTGTCCGAGTTCTTTGGAACGTTGGTCGACTACAGGCGGGCGGGGGTGAGTCCTGGGTGGCAAGAGGCCAGACCCCGGTGCCTCCCGGCACCTGATTCCGGCTCCGCTGGAAAGATCAGACAGTGATCGTCGTTCCAGTGTGGAACTCACCAAGTTTGTCGCCCAGTACCTGCTTCAAGATGGCGAAAGCCTTGTGACCTGTACAGTGCCCTGTCCAGTACCGGTCCACGGGCAGCTGAGCCATCGCTCGCGCGAGATCCACCATCTCGTCATGGCTGCTGGCCATCGTGTCGAGCGTGGGGAACCCGATCAGATGGAACCCTCCGACCACGCCCTTGATGTGTTCGCCGGGAAATTGCTGCAGCACGGTCTCGACCATGTTGAGCACGCCGCTGTGGCCGCAGCCGGTGAAGACGACCAGACCGTCCTCGTCACGCAGCACGAACACCAACTCATGGGCGAAGGGGTCACGCACGTAGCCGTCTTGCTGCCGCAAGTAGAGGTAACGGTCGCCCTTGGGGAGTTCATGCCGCCGAACGATTTCAGTCAGCACATGCGCTTCGGGCAGGACCTCCGAGGCATGGTCCACGAAGACGAAGCGGTCCTTATGCCGCTCAAGCAGGCCTTCCTCCAATCCGATGTAGCGGCTCACCACCAGCAGGGCGCGGAAATACTCCCTGCCTTCGGGAGGGTGGCGCAGGAAAACCTTCGCGTGACCGTTGACCGCGAAGAACGCGGGCAGGCCGCCACCATGATCGAAGTGATGGTGCGACAACACGACCGCGTCTACCCGCGCAAGGTCAATGCCCAGACGCTCTGCGTTGCGCATTGCCACGCCAGCCGCCCCGGTGTCGAAGAGGATGCAACGCCCTGCATGCTCAATGCACAACGACAGGCCGAATTCCGCTGTCAGATCGGCATGGCCCTCAGCCAGTGAGTTCTCAACCAGCGTCGTGATCTTCATGGCGCTCATCCATTCTGCAAGACACACACTCCCATTTCTCTATCGTGGGCAGATGTTGCCCGCAGGGTCTTGCGTCGTGTCAATCGCTGCCAAGGCCGATCGCCCCAGAAGCTCCCGTCGTCGCGGATGCCGTGGCACAGCTTGTCGGGTATCAGGCCGCCTGAGCCGTTCACTCAGCAGCATCAAGAGCATCAAGGGGCAGGTCTTGCTTTTTTGCCTGTCGGCCGATCTGCACCCCGGTGCCCCCTTGACGGCGAGCGAGTTCGGTACGATCCCTTGGAAGCTGTCGAACGCTCGACGGTCACCCAGTTCCGCCTCGACCATCTGGTCGCCAAGTCACCTCAGCAGCCGTTGCACTGCGTCCGCCAGGCTTCCCGTGGCCCGGGTGGCCCGCAGGCGCCGTTGCAGTTCCTGCAGCTGCACTCTTGCCTCCTCCCGGTGGCCCGTCCGCTGACGCAGCAGGGCCTGTGCAAAGTCCCAGAGGTCTCGCTGATCCTCACGGACCTCTGTTTGCGGGAACAGCCACTCAAAGGTGGCGAGCAGCTCCTGCGCCGGCAGCGACTCCAGCCAGTTGCGGGCGTCGGACTCCCGGAAGCTGCGCGCGAAGAGGTGACTCCAGAAGCGCCGGGCCCACTCCGGCGGCATCGCGATCCCCTCGAGCCGCATCCCGTTGGCGATCTGCAGTGCCCAGCCCTGCAGGTCATCTCGGTTGATCGCCTGCGACAACGCCAGCTCCCGGGCAAAGGCGCGGTCCCGCGACCCGGCGATGGCCTGATCCAGTTTGACCTTGGCGCCTTCCACTTCACGGCCCATGAACAGCAGGTTGTGGCCCCACATCGCCAGTCCGTAGACATTGGCTGCATCGGATTTGAGGGCCTGCGGGTAGTGGGCCAGCGGGTCCTCCGCAGTCGCTCCTTCGCGCCACTCCAGGAAGGTGGCCCAGCCCAGGTGCGCCAGCAGGTCCGCCGCGCGCCGGCCCTGCGCTCCAGCCGCCAGCCCGGCGGTCAGTTCCGCCTTGAGCGGGGCCACGAACTGGGCAAAGCTTTGCTTCGCGGAGCTGCTGATGCGCGCATGACGCAGCCAGACCATCGCGCAGCCTTCGCGTGCCTCGCGCCACGCATCCACCTGCCGGGGTGGTTCGGGCAGCGCCGACAGCGCCTGCCACGCCGGCGCGAAGCTGCCGCCCTCGCACAGTTTCGCCAGCCGCTGCGCCTCCGCCACCGTGCGCGCCGCCTCCTGCTCGGCGGTACGGTCCACCTGCCAGCGCCACCCCAGGCCGGCAAGGCCCGCTACCGCCAACAGCACCGCCCCGCCGCGCAGGGCTGTGGCCGTCCCGCCCCCGCCGGGGCCGGAGCCACCCAGCGGCCACCAGCGCCGCCACCCCCCGGCGCGTTCGGCCAGTTGCGCCACCGCCTGCACCGTCTCGGCCACCAGGTCCCCTTCCGTCCGCAGCAGCGTGACCGCTTGCAGGTAGGCCGGCAGCGCAGCAATCGGCACGTCCTTCAGCATCACCGGCAGCACATGCCCACTCGGGCGCCGCCAGCGCTGCTGCGCCACCGCCAGTTCGGAGCGGCAATAACTGCCCGGCGCCACCGAGGCCGGCGTCACCAGAAACACCAGCAGATCCGCCGCCTGCATCGCGGCCCGCAGGGGCTCGTGAAAGGATTCCCCGCTGCGCAGATCGCTGCGGTCCTGAAACACGTCATGCCCCTCCGCCTCCAGCGCCAGCCGCAGGCGCTCGGCGCAGTCACGCTCTTCGGACGGGTAGGACAGAAACAGCCTCATCACCGGGCCTCCAAGGGGAAGGGGCAGCGCAGCGTTCCCTCACAACCACCCGCCAGGCGGCAGATGGATCGACGGCGCTGCACCGACCCGCCATGGTGCCAGCACGCGTCGACTTGCAGTGTTGCTTCCGACACTGCAGCGCCACCGGCATCAGCAGCCCGAACCGGTCGCGCCGCCCGCCGTTCTACCCGAACCCGACGTCCGGAATCGGCGACGCAAGGTAGGCCAATGGCCTACACTTGCAGCATGGATTTCGAATGGGACGACGCCAAGAGCGACGCCTGCTACCGGGAGCGGGGCTTCGATTTCGAGTACGTTGCCCAGGCCTTCTTCGACCCCGCGCGGCACGTCAGGCCCGACGATCGCCACGCCTATGGAGAAGATCGCTTCCGGCTCCTGGGACGCATCGACGGGCGTCTGTTCGTCGTGGTCTACACGCCCCGGGCCGGAGTTTTCCGCATCATCTCGGCCCGCAAGGCCAACGCACGCGAGGTCAAGCGTTATGACGGTCACCCGCAAGAAGATCACTGAGCCCGCCAGAGGCCAGCGCCTGGGGCGCATCGACACTGCACGCGTCGATGCCACCAGCGAATCGGACGTGTCCCGTCAAGCCGTCGCCGACGACCGTGAAGCGATGCAGGACGCCGCCCAGTTCGCCCGCCAGGTGCGCCAGCGCATGGGCCTGAGCCAGGCCGAACTCGCGCGGCGCATCGATGTGTCGCCGGAGACCATCCGCAACTGGGAACAGGGCAAGCGCAGCCCGACAGGTGCGGCCAAGGCCCTGTTGCGCCTGCTGGACAAGGCGCCGGAGCTGGCTTTGCAGACGTTGCGCTAGACACCCGTCAGGCGAACCCGAACCGCCGCCCATGCCAGCCGAGGAACGCGTCACTCGGCCGGTACCGCTGCGGCAGCCGGATCGGCTGGCCGTCCTGTTCCTTCAGCGCCCGAAGCCCGAACGGGTCGCGCACGGCGGCGAATGCACGGCCCGATATCCCGAACCTTGACGGCCTGCCAAGCGGTTTCGATCCCTTGCGCAGCGATTTCGAATTCTGGTTGTGGATAGCAAAAGACAAGACCTGACCCCGCCACTGTGCTGACCCCGTCACCAGACCCCGTCACCCCCCGTCACCCCTGTCACCCGTCACCCAGGCCAAGAGCTGCCGGTTCGATGAGGCCGCCCAGCGCTGGGACGTGGCCGTGGAGCGCGGCGGCCAGACGGTGCTGCTGCACCCGAAGGAACTGGTGATCGCGCTGGGCGTGTCGGGCTACGCCAACGTGCCCAAGATCCCGGGCGCCGAGACCTTCGAGGGCGACCAGCACCACAGCAGCCGGCACCCCGGCCCCGAGGCCTGCCAGGGCAAGAAGGTGGTGGTGCTGGGCAGCAACAACTCGGCGCACGACATCTGCGCCGCGCTGTGGGAGAACGATGTCGATGTGACCATGGTGCAGCGCAGCTCCACCCACATCGCGCCCAGCGCCGCGCTGATGGAGCTGGCACTCGGTGGGCTGTACAGCGAGCAGGCGGTGAAGAACGGCATCGACCACCACAAGGCCGACCTGATCTTCGCCAGCGTGCCGTACAAGATCATGCACACCTTCCACATCCCGGTGTACGAGGAGATGAAGCGGCGCGAGGCCGACCTCTACGGCCGGCTGGAGCAGGCCGGCTTCATGCTGGACTTCGGCGTGGACGGTTCGGGCCTGTTCATGAAGTACCTGCGCCGCGGCTCGGGCTACTACATCGACGTGGGCGCCTCCGAGCTGGTGGCCAACGGCAGCATCAGGTTGAAGAGCCGCGTCAACATCGAGCGCATCAACCCGAAAAGCGTGACGCTGACCGACGGCAGCGAGCTGCCCTGCGACGTGCTGGTCTACGCCACCGGCTTCGGCTCGATGAACCAGTGGCTGGTGGACCTGATCTCACCCGAGGTGGCCGACCGCATCGGCAAGGTCTGGGGCCTGGGCAGCGACACACCCAAGGACCCGGGGCCTTGGGAAGGTGAGCTGCGCAACATGTGGAAGCCCACCCAGGTGCCGCACCTGTGGATCCACGGCGGCAACCTGCACCAGAGCCGGCACTACTCGCAGTTCCTGTCGCTGCAGCTCAAGGCCCGGCTGGCGGGCATCCCCACGCCGGTCTACGGGCAGGCGGAAGTGCACCACCTGCGTTGACCACCCAGGCGCGGGCCTCGTCCCGCGCCGGCGCAATCCTGCTGCCGGCGCCTCCACTCAGTGCAGGCGACCGGGGCCAGCCTCTCGCTGGAGGGGGCCTGCTGCAGCGGGGGGTGACGCTTGGACTTGGCAAATGGACTTCGACCCCTCGCGCGCGAGCTCGCCGCATGACGGTGCGAGAGTCGATTGGCTGACTGACGGAGAACTCGGTGCCGGTCATCTCCTACTTCTTCGGCATATGCGTCCGGATGCCACGGCGACCATCCCCGGCGCTGCGGTTGGCCAAGAAGTTGCGAGCATGGCGCTGGAAACCACCCCCTGAAGACTGTGCCGCCTTCCTGGAGGCGGCTTTCGTTGAGGCGCCTGAAGACGAAGCCTACCTGGTCAGGGCCCTGGGGGAGGTGGCCCGAGCGCGTCAGGACATGAGTCAGGTGGCGCGGGACGCCGGCTTGAGCCGCGCCGGCCTGCACAAGGCGCTCTCGGCCGAGGGGGACCCACGGTTGTCCACCCTGTTGAAGGTGCTGCGTGCCTTGGGTCTGCGCGTGCACATTGGGGCGATCAAGGCCGACGCTTGACGCCGCGATCGGCGGCAGGCTGACCGGTCTGGAGCGGGGCAGAAGGCAAATCCCCTGGCCCCCTTTTTCAAAGGAGGTGGAAAGCCGGCCTGTGTGGCGGCCTTCCGTGGTTGCGTGGGGTTGATGAAGGCTGCGGGCGGTGCCGGCCGCCGGTGGTCAGCCGCTCACAGGTTGCTCAGGGCTGGGGCGTCGGTGCGGAAGGTTCGGGCGGCAACTCCGCTGCGAGGGGGGCGGTCGGGGCGGCGGTCACCGCGTCCTCGTAGATCGCCTCCATCGTCAGCACCAGCCCCACGCTGTCGAGCCGCACCTCGCTGCCCGGGCCGCTGGGGTGCAGCACCCACAGGCCTTCGGCGTTGCGGCGGAACAGGTCGGCGTGCAGGCGGTGCTGCTCGATCAGCAGGTACTCCTGAAGGCTGGGCAGGCGCTGGTAGAGCTCGAACTTGAGGCCGCGGTCGTAGGCGGCGGTGGAGTCGGACAGCACTTCCACCACCAGCTTCGGTGCGGTTTTGGCCAGTTCGGCCTGTTCGCCCAGGTCCTGCGGGTCGCAGGTGACGAAGACGTCGGGGTAGAACACCGCATCGGCGGCCTGCACCTGCAGCTTCATGCCCTCGATGTGGGTGCGGCAGGGGCTGCCGCGCAGGTGCTGGCGCAGCGCCATGTAGACGTTGCCGGCGATCAGGTTGTGGGTGCCGCGCGCACCGGTCATGGCGAAGACTTCGCCAGCGATGTATTCGTGGCGCTCGGGCTGCGCGGCTTCCCAGTCCAGGTAGGCCTGGAGGTCGAAGTCGGCTCGGGGCTTCAGGACGGCGGACATGGCGGGGCGTTCCAGTGGGGCGGGCCGGAGAGACGGGCTGCGGTAACGGGCCGGCGTGGCGCCTCCATCGTAGCGCTTGAGCCGCCCGGCCCCGCCGAGGGTCACTGCGGCTGGAAGCCGCTGGTCTTGATGATGTTCGCCCAGACCTTGGCGTAGGCGCGCTCGCGTTCGGCCAGTTGCTGGGAGGTCATCAGGCCGACGCTGAGGCCCATGGCGGTGAGGCGGTCGTGCACCTCGCGCTGCGCCAGCACCTTGCCCAGGGCGGCGGTGAAGGTGTCGATGCTGGCCTTGGGGGTGCCGGCGGGGGCGAAGACGCCGTAGTACGGCATGTCCTCCAGGCCGGCCAGGCCGAGTTCGCTGAAGGTGGGCACGTCGGGCAGGGCGGCCTGGCGGGCGCCGCCGAGCACGGCCACCACGCGGATCTTGCCGTTCTTGTGGTTCTCGATGAAGTCGGGGATGGAGCCCACACCGGCGGCGATCTGGTTGCCCAGCATGTCGGCCATCATCGGTGCGCTGCCGCGGTAGGGCACGGGCACGAGGTCGAGCTTGTACTTCTCGCCCACCACCTTGACGAGGAATTCGGGGGTGGAGGCCGGCGCGGGGATGCCCACCGAGCCCTTGCCGCCGCCCTTTCCGTCCACATTCGTGCGCAGCCAGCCGACGTAGTCGTTGAAGCCCTTGGCCGGGGTGCCGCCGGAAACGGCCAGCGCGTTGACAAAACTGGCGAAGCCGGCCACCGGCACGAAGTCCTTCGCGGAGTCGTAGCCGGGGTTCTTCATCACCATTGGCAGGATGGTGATGGTGTGGTCGTGCGACAGGAACAGGGTGTGGCCGTCGGCCGGCGCGACCTTGAGGGCCTGGGCGGCGAGCTGGCCACCGGCACCGGGCTTGTTCTCGACGATCACCGGGGCGCCGAGTTCGTCCTTGAGCTTCTCGCCCAGCAGGCGGGCGATGGCGTCGGTGCCGCCGCCGGCAGGGAAGCCCACCAGCAGCTTGTAGGGCTTGGCGTCGGCCGCGAAGGCGCCGGAAAAGGGGGTGGCCAGGGCGGCCACGGTCAGCGCTGCGGTCGACAGCAGGCGGCGGCGGGTGGCGGTGGCGTGCGGCAGGTGCCGCGGGGTGGTGCAGGTCATGGGAGCTCCAGAGGGTCGATCAAGGGGGGCAACAGTGGAATGGTAGGGGTTTGCGAGCCATCTTCCGCGGCGGCATCATGTGCACATTCCGTCGCAGCCCCAGGACGACCTGTCATGCCTACCGACCTCGATCTCACCCCATTCGTGCGGGCCTTGGCGGCACTGGACCGGGGGCTGTTGCGCTGGACAGGTTCGCCCGGTGACGAGGAGCTGCGCGATGCCTGCATCCAGCGCTTCGAGTTCACGTTCGAGCTGGCCTGGAAGATGTTGAAGCGCCGGCTGGAGCGGGATCTGCCGAACGCGGCCGAGCTCGACGGCATGAGCTACCGTGCTCTCATCCGTTCGGGTGTCGAAGCGGGGTTGTTGCCCGCGCCCGAACCCTGGTTCGTCTACCGGGACAAGCGCAACATCACCTCGCACACCTACGACGCCGCCAAGGCTGTCGAAGTGGCAGAGGTGATTCCCGGCTTCTTCCATGACGCTCGGGCGCTGCTGGCTGCGCTGCAGCAGCGGGCGGCGGAGGACGCAGCATGAAGCCGCCTCAAAACGGGCCGCGACTGCACTTGACAGCGCACGAGCGCGACGAAGTCTGTCGCCTGCTGCGGCAGCGGCTGTCGCAGGCGCGGGTGCTGGCCTACGGTTCGCGGGTGCAGGGCTGGTCGGCTGAACGACCCGTGAAGTCCCACTCGGACCTGGACCTGGTGGTGCTGGATCCCGTGTCCGACCTGGCGCTGGCCGAACTGCGCGCGGACCTGGACGACAGCGACTTGCCATGGCGAGTCGATCTGGCGCGCTTGGCTGACCTGCCGGCCACGCTGCAGCAAGCCGTCCAGGCGCGCGGCTTCGAGCTGTTGGCCGGCCGCCCGATCAGTCCCTGACGGGAGCGGGGGTCGCCCCCTCGCGCATCGACCCGGCCACCAGGTCGAAGCGGAACAGCCGGCATTCGATCGGGCCGTTCCACATCGGTACGCGGCGGCTTTCCTTCAGGCGCATGGCCTGGGGGAGTTTGGCGTCCGGGCTGAGCACCCAGGCGGTCCAGCCGGGGTAGTGTTTTTTCCAGTGGCTGGCCAGGGCGCTGAAGAAGGCCTGCGACGTGCCGCCGCCTTCAAAGCCTTCCCGCGCACGGGCGCCGACCCCCGCCGTGCCCTTGGCGTCGATGCGCTCGCCGTAGGGCGGGTTGAGCATCAGCACGCCGCGTTCGGCCGGGCAGGGGCGCTGCAGCGCGTCGGCGGTCTTGAAGTCGATGGCGCGGCCCACACCGGCGCGTTCGGCGTTGCGGCTGGCGAAGTCGGTCATGCGGAAGGCCACGTCGCCGGCATACACCGCCACCGCGGGGGCATGGACGCGGCCGCGGGCCTCGGCCTTCATCTGCTGCCAGGCGGGGGCCTCGACGCGGAAGGGCAGCAGCCGCTCGAAGGCAAAGCTGCGGCGCTGCAGGCCGGGGGCCATGCCGCAGGCGATCTGTGCGGCCTCGATGGCGATGGTGCCGGCGCCACAGCAGGGGTCCAGCAGCGGGCCGTCCTCGGCGCGGCCGTGCCAGCCTGCGGCGGCGAGCATCGCGGCGGCCAGGGTCTCCTTCAGCGGGGCCTCGCCCTTGACGGCGCCCTGGCTCTCGTCGCGCCAGCCGCGTTTGAACAGGGCCTCGCCGGAGAGGTCCACCAGCAGCGTGGCGTGCTCCTCCTGCAGGTGCAGCACCAGCGACAGATCGGGGTGGCGCGGGTCCACGTCCGGCCGCTCGCCGCAGGCCTCGCGCATCGCGTCACACACCGCGTCCTTGATGCGCAGGGCCGCGAAGTGCAGGCTCTGCAGCGGGGAGCGCTGCGCGGTGCAGTCCACCCGCAGGGTCTGGCGCGGGGTGATCCAGTCGGTCCAGCGCACGCCGTGGGCCAGGTCGTAGAGGTCCCGCTCGTCCCGGTAGCCGCCTTCGGCCACCTGCCAGAGCACACGCTGGGCCAGGCGGCTCTCCAGGTTCAGGCGCATGGCGCTGGCCGCGCTGGCGACCAGGCCGACACCGCCGCGGCCGGGCTGCACGGACTCTGCGGCGCGCGGGGCGCCGGCGGCTTGCAGGATGGCACGCACTTCGTCGGCCAGCAGGGGCTCCACGCCGGCGGCGCAGGGCAGGAAGATCGGGGCAGGATTCACCGGCGAGATTGTCGCCGGTTGGGCGCCAGGACGGGGCCGCCCGGCCGGGCGCTGGTTAGCATACCGTCATGGACGTGCTGCTGACCGGCCGGTGGGCCAACGACGAGGAGCGTGAAGGCTGGGCCGACGCGTTGCGCCACGCCGCTGAGGTGGCGGGGCTGCCGTTGACCTGGTGGGTGGACCGCGGCGACCCGCCACCGACCTGGCCGGACCGTGTGGAAGTGGCCGTGGTGGCCAACCCGCCGCCGGGCCGCCTGCAGGGGCTGCCGAAGCTGCGGCTGATCCAGTCGCTGTGGGCCGGGGTGGACCGGCTGCTGGCCGACCCGACGCTGCCGCCGCAGGTACCGATCGCCCGCATGGTGGATCCGGCGATGAACGCCGCGATGGCCGAGACCGCGCTCTGGGCGGTCCTGACGCTGCACCGCGGCTTCCACCACTACGCGGTGCAGCAGCGCGCCGGGGTGTGGCGGCAGCGAGCGCAGCGCCGCGCCGACGAGGTGGCGGTCACGGTGCTGGGCTGGGGGCAGATGGGCCGGGCCGCTGCCGCGCGGTTGGCGGCGCAGGGCTACCGGGTGCGGGCCTGGCGTGCGGGTGGGGGCAAGGGTGGGGCTGCGCTCACCCACGCACCGGACGGCGGGCCCCTGGACGGCGGCGGCACCGTCCAGGTCCAGGTCCAGGTCCAGGTCCAGGCCGGACCGGCGGCCCTGCCCGCGCTGCTGGCCGACAGCGAGATCGTCGTCAACCTGCTGCCGCTCACCGACGCCACGCGGGGGCTGATCGACGCGGACTTCCTGGCCCGCCTGCCGGCCGGCGCGGCGCTGGTCAACCTGGCCCGCGGCGGGCATGTGGTGGAGGCCGACCTGCTGGCCGCGCTGGACTCCGGCTGGCTGGGGCATGCACTGCTGGACGTGTTTGCCACCGAGCCACTGCCGGCCGGCCACCCCTTCTGGAGCCACCCGGCGGTGACGCTGCTGCCGCATGCGGCCGCGCTGACCGATGCCCGCAGCGCTGCGGCGGTGGTGGTGGAGAACCTGCGGGCGCTGCACTGCGGCGAGCCGCTGCGGCATCGGGTGGATCGCCAGCGGGGCTACTGACGGCTGCCGTGACGGCCGTTGCACGGGGATGCCCTGCGGCCTGGGTGCACAGTGCACGGATTGCAGCGCATCATCTGGGCATGCCTGCCGCACCTGAACGCTTCCGCCCCCCCTCTGACGACCCTACCGGGGGGCGCCCGTCGTGGCCGATCAGCCCCTGGGGCCTGCTGGTGGCGCTGGTGCTTCTGTTCACGTTGAGAGACCTCTGGGTCACCAGCCTGGAGGTGCAGCCCATCCCGTACAGCGAGTTCCACCAGCACCTGAAGGAGGGCAAGCTGGAGGCCATCCGCATCGGCAGCCGCACCATCGAAGGTGAGCTGAAGGAGCCCACCGCCGATGGCCGCAAGCGCATCGTCACCACCCGGGTGGACGCGGCGCTGGTGCGCGAGCTGGAGCCCTTCGTCGATGCGCATGCGGTGCGTTACGAAGGGGTGCTGGAGAACACCCTGCTGCGTGACCTGCTG
>Ga0073904_10003577_pt1 | contig 11691 bp, 7 predicted proteins | sample KloWWTrecipitate_FD_66668 | JGI IMG/M metagenome (GOLD analysis project Ga0073904, IMG submission 66668) | Active sludge microbial communities from Klosterneuburg, Austria, studying microevolution and ecology of nitrifiers - Klosterneuburg... | ecosystem: Engineered > WWTP > Aerobic digester >... | reverse complement strand
GGGGCGCGGGGATCTCTCCGGCTCCCGCGACGGCTTCTCGCGCGGAGCCGGCGCGGGCCGCGATTCCGATTGCGCCGGCGCCGGCTTTTCCACGGCACGAGGCGCCGGTTTTTCCACGGCACGCGGCGCGGGACTTTCCACGGCGCGAGGCGCAGGCCTTTCCACGGCGCGAGGCGGCGCAGGATCGCCGCGGCGAAGTTCGGCCGGTTTCGTCCGCGATGCCGGCGGCATCGCCCTGTCGCTCGCTTCGGGTTTCACGCGAGCCGCGGGCTCCGCCGGGACGGGCCTCGCGAAGCGCGCCGGCGGCGCGGCCGGCGCCGAAGGATAGGCGGGCACCGCGGGCGTCGTGGCCATGGGCCGCGTCGACGGCGCCCCGGGAGCGGGCGCGAGCGGCGAGCCGTGTCGTGGGTTGGAGACGGACTCACCGCCTGCGGGCCTGCGTTGCCCGGCCACGGGTTGCGCCAGGTCGGCGGCCGGCGTTCGTGCGCGCCAATCCCCGCGCGCAGGCAGCACGGCGCTGCCGGAAACGACCGGTTGGGCGGCAACGACGTCGCGGGGGACGTTGGCGCGGAAATTCTGGACCGGTCGCCGGTCGCCGAAGTGCTCCCGCGGCATCACGGTGGCGCCGTGCTCGCGGTTGTCGAAACGCTCGTCGCGGCGGCTGTCGCGGCGGTCATCGCGGCGATCATGGTCGCGGCGGGGCGGGATCACGATGCGGTTCACGTTGTTCACGTAGGTCGCGTTGGCGGAATACCACGGCTGGTAGCGGTCGTGGGGCGACAGCGGATACCAGCCGACGACGTCGGCGAGTCCCGACGAGATGGAGATGCTCCATCCCGGCCGACCCACCCAGCCGACGAGTGCCGGAGCCCAGACGGGCCGCGTGGTGTAGCGGCCGGGGTACCAGCCCCAGCGGTTTCCGACAATGATCCAGCGGCCGTAATGGAACGGCGCGTAGCCCCACGGGGCGTCGTCGACCCAGGACCATCCCCAGGGCCGCACCCAGGTCCAGCGCCCGTGCCGGTAGGGCGCCCAGCCCGGCTCCACGCGGGTCGGGAACCAGACCGCGCCGTAATCGGACTCCTGGCGCCAGACGCCATAGTCGTCCAGGTCTTCCCAGCCGGTCATCTGCGGCGGGAGGTAGCGCGAAGCCTCGCGCTGCTCGAAGCGCTGGTCGCGGGCCAGGGCCCAGTCGTCGAGCGCCGTGGCGGCGGCGGTCTCGAACTCGTAGCGCGGCCGTTCGCCGCCGGTCACGCGGATCGCCCGCCCGGTGTCGATGCTGATGTAGCCCCCGGCCGTTTCCAGCCGCGCGTTGCCCGAGAAGACCGTCAGCCGGGAATGGTCGCCGTCGGCATCGACGCGATAGCGCCCGCTGCCGCGAAGCTGGAAGCGCGCCAGCGTCGTGGTGACCTCGTAGGTCTCGTTCCGGTCGAGCTCCCGGATGCGGACGTTGAGCATGCCCCTCGGGACGTGGGCGCTCAGCGATTCGTCGTCCAGCCGAAGGACGTCGAGCTGGGTAGCCTCGCCCAGGCGCAGCGACGTCGAGCCGAAACGCACTTCCACCCGCGCGCCCGGCTCCGTCCACACGGAGTTCTCGCTGGTGAGGGGCGCGTTGATCCGGGCCGGCTCCCAGCCCTGCCCCGGATCGGTGAACACGGCGGCCTCGCCCTCGACGAGCGAAACCCGCGCCACGCGGCCCGGGGGGTCGGCCCACGAAGCCAGGGGCAGCGCAACCAGTGACAGAACGACAGCGGCGATTCGGTTCATCTCGGACTTTCCTTCCCGTTCATCGTCGGCGATGGGCCGGTGCCATGATCCCGTAACGGATGGGACCGCGATCCGGACGACAGCGTTCCTGGTAACCAAATCTTTCCGATTCGCCGCCGGGCGCGGGAGGGGACGCCAGGCGGATTTTTCAACACCCTGAATTCATGCCATTATTGCCCCCTCGATCTCGCTGGCGCGGGAGAGCGGGCGGGTCCGGCATCCGGCCCGGTTCGCGTTTACGCCGGCCACCTTCCGCCACCGTAGAAGAACTCGCCCCGGGAACATCGGATGGACAACAGCACCGTTTTCACCAAGACCGCGAAGGGCATCACGCAGGTCAACCAGCGTTCGGCCTCCCTGTCGAAGGACTTGATGAAGATCCTCAAGTTGGTCGACGGGAAGTCCACGTTCGCCCAGATCCTGGCGAAGGCGGATCTCGACAAGCCGGTCCTCGAGAAGGCGATGAGCACGCTCATCCGCGACGGCTTCGCGCGCGTCTTCGAGACGCGCAAGGCCGCCGATCCCTTCGGCGAGGACGACTTCGACTTCACGGCGCCGGGCAAGCTCCCCGGCCAGACGCAGCGCGTCGTGGCCGCGGCCGCGCTCGACATCGGGGAGCTTTCCCGGCAGCAGGAAAAGACGGAGTCCGACAAGAAGGCCCGGGAGAACGCCCAGGTCGCCGCGCGCGAGAAAGCCAAGATCCAGGCCCAGGCCCGCGCCACGGCCGATGCCGAGGCCAAGGCCAAGGCCGAAGCGGAAATGCGCGCGATGGAGCAGGCGCGCCGAGCCAAGGAAGCGTCCGACCGCGCGAAAGCGGAACTCGAGGCGCGCGCACGCGAGGAAGAGGCTCGCCGCGCGGCGACCGCGGCGCAGCAGGCCAAGCTCGCCGCCGAGCAGAAGATCAAGGACGACGAGGAAAACCGTCGCCTCGCGGAGATGCGGGCGAAGGCGCAGGCCGAAGCCAATGCCCGCGCGCGCGCCGAGCTCGAGGCGAAGGTGCGCGAGGAGGAAGCCCGCAAGCTGAAGGAGGCCGAGCAGCATGCGCGCGCCGCGGCCGCGGCCCGGGTGAAGGAGGAGGCCGAGGCCCAGCGCGGCGCCGAGGCGAGGGCGAAGGCGGAGGCGGAGGCGAGGGCCCTCGCGGAAGCGCGCGCGCGCGCCGAGGCCGAGGCGCAGGCGCTCGCGAAGGCGCGTGCCGAGGCCGAGGCGGCGGCCCGTCGCCAGGCGCAGGAGGCGGTCGCCTCCGAGCAGGAACTCAAGGCGCGCCTCAAGGAGGAGATCGAGGCGCGAATCCGGGGCGAGATGGAAACGCTCCTTCGCGACGAGATCGAGGAGAAGGCCCACGCCGAGATCCGCGCGCAGATCATGGAAGAGGCCCGGCTCGCCGCAAGGGCGGAGCTCGAGGAGCGCCTGCAGATCGAGCGCGAAGCCTTGCAGAAGGCCGAGCTGGAGATGCGCACCCAGGCCGAGGGCGCGGCGCGCGAGCGCGCCGACAAGGAAGCGAAGTTGCGCGCCGAGGCCGAGGCGAGGGCGGTCGCGGAATCCGTGGCGCGCGAGAAGGCCGAGGCCGAGGCGCGCCGGCTGCGCCGGCTGGAAGCGCAGGCCCGCGAGCAGGCCGAGGTGGCGGCGCGGGAAAAGGCGGAGACCGCCACGCTCGCCGCGCGCGAGCGCGCGGAGTCCGCGGAGAGGCTGGAGACCGCGCGCAAGGCGAAGGTCGAGGCCGAGGCGCGCGCGATGGTCGAGGCGGAGGAGCGCGAGCGGCGCGAGAAGGAGCTTGGCGGCAGGATCGATTCCGAGCGGAAGGCGCGCGAGGAAGCCGAGATGCGCGCCCGCATCGAGGCAAAGGCCCGCGAGACGGTCGAGGAGACCACGCGCGAGAAGGTGAAGGCCGAGATCGAGGGCGACATGACGCGCCGTGCCGAGCTGGAGGGCAAGGCGCAGGCCAAGGCCTACATGCGCGCCAAGGAGCAGGCCGAGCTGGACGAGGACGCGCGCATCAGGACCGAGCAGGAAAGGAAGGCGCGCGAGATCGCCGACGTCCTGCGGACCAAGGTGACGCCCGACGAGGAGGAGGCCGCGACGCCGGTGCGGCGCCGGCCGCGCAAGAAGGTCAGGTGGGTGCGCAACATCTTCGTCTCGCTCGCCGCGATCCTGGTGATCGGCGTGGGGCTGCTGCACGTGGTGCCGCTGAGGGGCTTCGCGAACAAGCTGGAGAAGGGCATCGGCGGGTGGCTGCACGAGGACGTGTCCATCTCGAACCTCAAGTTCTCCCTCATTCCGTCGCCGCACTTCAAGATCGAGGGCTTCACGCTGGGCAAGGCGCTCGACGCGAAGGCGAGCCATGGGCGCGTGTACCTGGACATCGCCGCGCTCGCGGGCGACCGCGTCGTGGTGAACCGGCTCGAGCTGGAGAACGTGTCCATCACCGGAGACGCGCCGCGGCGCATCCTGTCGTGGGGCGCGATCCAGGGCAAGAAGGAAGCCGCCGAGATCGAGCTCGTGCGCCTGAAGGACGTGAAGATCGACGTGAAGCCCGAATTGCGTCCCTTCGACGCGGTGCTCTCGTTCGGCCGGGAAGGAAGCCTGCGCAATGCGACCCTCTCCGGCGAGGGCAAGTGGAACGCCACGATCCGCCCGCGCGACGCGGAGTACGACGTGAATTTCAGCGCGCGCAGCTGGGCGCTCCCCATGGGGGCTCCCGTGCCCGTGGGCGACGTGACCGCCAAGGGCGTGCTCACGCCGAACGACATCACGTTCTCGGAATTCGAGGCCGACGTGCTCGAAGGCAAGGTGAACGGCACGCTCAAGGTGAGCTGGGGGCCGACCATCAAGCTCGCCTCCGACCTGGCCCTCGCCCGGGTGAGGGCGGACCAGCTGGTGCGCGCCTTCACGCCTGACATCGCCGTCACCGGCAAGATCGAGGGCAACTTCGCGGTATCCGCCGAGGCGCCCACGTTCGCGACGATCCTCGAGGCGCCCCGGGTCCAGGGCAAGTTCCGGCTCTCCGACGGCTCCGTCTCGAACGCGGACCTGGTCGCGGCCATGCAATCGCCCGATGCCGCCGGCCGGGCCGGCGTGACCAAGTTCGCCGAACTGCAGGGCGAATTCGGCACGGGCGACGGGCGTGCCTCGTACCGCAACCTGAACCTGCAGGGCGGCGTGCTGCGCGGCGGCGGCAATATCGACATCTCCCCCAGCGGCGCCCTGTCGGGCCGGCTCTCCGTGGAGATCCGCTCGAACGTGGCCCAGGACCGCGGCGGATTCTCGGTCTCGGGCACGGTGGCCAAGCCGATCCTGCGCCGCGGCGGCTGACCTCGAGTTGACTTCCGCGCTGCCCGGCAAGGCGGCGGGCGCCGCCGTTCGCGACGTCGATCGACGACCCCCCCGATGAAGATCCTCGCTGCCCTCCTGTTCGCCGCCCTTCTGCCGCCGGCCGCGCGAGCCGATACGCCCGCGCCGTCCCCGGTGACCGATCCGCCATCGAAGGAGGCGCCCGCGCCGTCCCCGGTGACCGATCCGCCATCGAAGGAGGCGCCCGCGCCGTCCCCGGCGACCGATCCGCCGTCGAAGGGGGCGCCCGCGCCCGCCCCGGTGACCGGCCTGCCATCGACGGAGCCGCCCGCGCCGGCAGCGATGCCGCTGCCCGCCTACCCCGCGGCGCCGGTTCGCGAGGTGCGCGAGACGCTCCACGGCGAGAACGTGGTCGATCCCTACCGCTGGCTCGAGGACGCGACGTCGCCCGAGTCGCGGGCCTTCCTGCGCGCGCAGGACGACTACGCGCGGGGGATGCTCGCGCGGATTCCCGGGCGCGCGGCGCTGGCCCGCCGGATCCACGACCTGTCGTCGCAGCAGGTCATCGTGCGCGACCTGGCGATCGCGAGCGGAAAGGTCTTCTACCTGAAGCTCGCGGCCGGAAGCGATGCGCCCGTGTTGTGCGTCCGGGACGGATTCGCGGGCGCCGAGCGCGTGCTCGCGGATCCGGCGAGGTTCTCCGCGCCCTCGGCGCGAGCCTCGATCGACTGGTACCGCCCGTCGCCCGACGGCAGGCTCGTGGCCTACGGCGTGTCGGTGAATGGATCCGGGGACGCCACGCTTCGGGTGCTCGAGGCGCGCGACGGCCGCGACGCCGGCGTGAAGATCGAGCGCGCGCGCTTCAATGCCGGCTTGTCCTGGCACCACGACAGCCGCGCTTTCTACTACGCGCGAATCCCGGAAGGCGGCCCGGCGGACCCGGCGCATCGCTACGCGGGCGTGCGGCTCTATCGTCACGTGGTCGGACGCCCCGCCGCCCAGGACGAGATCGTCTTCGCCTCGGGCCTGGGAGGCGCGCGCGACGTGCCGGAGTTCGCCTTTCCCTCGCTCGTGGTGCCGGAGGATTCCGTCCACGCCTACGCCGTCGTCCGCCACGGCGAGGGGCGCGACCTTTCCGTGCACCTCACGACGGTGCGGGATCTCGCGAAGGGCCTGCCGCGCTGGACGAAGATCGTCGACGAGGACGACGGCGTCACCGCCATCGAGGCCTGGAAGGACGATCTCTATCTCCTCACGCACAAGGACGCGCCGCGCAACAAGGTGATGGTCGTCCGGGCGGGGAAGGACGGCGTCTCCAGGCCGCGGCCGGCCGTCCCCGAAGGCGAGGCGGTCATCCTCGGCATGGCGCTCGCCGCCGACGCGCTCTACCTGCGGATCACCGTCGGCGGTCTCGAGCGGCTCGAGCGCCTGAACCTGGGGCCGGGCGCCTCGCGCAAGCCGGAGTTCGTGAAGACCGCATTCGACGTGGCCATCGCGCAGATGCTCACCCATCCGCGCCGCCCCGGCGCGATCCTGCGCCTGCAGGGCTTCATCGAGCCGCCGTCCATCGTGACCGTGGAGGCGAAGTCGGGCGACTTGCGCAACACCGGGCTGCAGCCCGCGCCGCGCGCCGACTTCTCCGCCATGGACGAGGTGCGGCTGTACGCGACGAGCCACGACGGCACGAAGATCCCGGTGACGCTGCTCTACCGCAAGACGACGATGCTCACCGCCGACAACCCGACGCTGCTGCTGGGCTTCGGGGCCTACGGCGTCTCCCAGGTTCCCGTCTTCGATGCGACGCGCCTCGCCTGGCTCGAGCGCGGCGGCATCATCGCGATCGCCCATATCCGCGGCGGCGGCGAGTATGGCGAGGAATGGCACCGGGCCGGCCGGAAGTCGAGGAAGGAGAACACGATCCTGGACTTCATCGCCTGCGCGGAATTTCTCGTGAAGTACGGATTCACCAGTCCGAAGCGCCTGGCGATCCAGGGCACGAGCGCCGGGGGCATTCCGTCGGCGGGCGCGGCCGTCCGACGGCCGGACCTCTTCGCGGCGGCGGTGCCGCGCGTGGCCGCGCTCGACATGCTGCGTTTCGAGTTCGCGCCGGGCGGCCCGCCCAGCATCCCGGAATTCGGCTCCATCGCCACGCTCGAGGGGTTCCACGACCTGCGCCGCATGTCCGCCTACCACCAGGTGAAGGACGGCACCGCCTATCCTGCCGTGCTGCTCACCACGGGCATGAACGATTCGCGCGTGGAGCCCTGGCAGGCGGCGAAGATGGCCGCGCGGCTGCAGGCGGCGAGCGTCGGCGGCAAGCCCGTCCTGCTGCGCGTGGAATGGGAAGGTGGCGATGGCGACGCCGAGGCGCGCTCGCAACGCGACGAGGAGCTGGCCGACATCTACGCTTTCCTGCTCTGGCAGTTCGGCGACGCCGACTTCGCGCCCACGCCGCCCGCCCCCCCGGCCGCGGCGCCTCCCGCGCCTGCGCTCCCGGCCACGCTGCCGCCCGCGGCCCCGCCCGCGCTCTCGCCTGCGCCGGGAATTCCCCCGCCGCAATAGGCGTGCACCGACGACACACGGAGCGAGCGATGGAATTGATCCTGTGGCGCCACGCCGACGCGGAAGATGGCGTGATCGACCTGAAGCGCGAACTCACCGACAAGGGTCGAAAGCAGGCCGCGAAAGTGGCCCGGTGGCTGGCCCCGCGCCTGGAAGGCCCGTGGCTCATCCTCGCGAGCCCCGCCTTGCGCGCGACCCAGACCGCCGATGCGCTGGACAGGGACTATGACGTGCGCTCCTCGCTCCGGCCGGGCGCGTCGGAGGACGCGCTCGTTCGCGAGGCCGGCTGGCCGGCGGGCGCGCACAACGTCGTGATCGTCGGCCACCAGCCGACGATCGGTCGCGTGGCGGCGCGCCTCCTCACCGGCCACCCCATCGACCTGTCGGTGAAGAAGGGCGCGTTGTGGTGGTTCTCGGGGCGTCCCGACCGCCCGGATGCAGGCGAGACGCTCCTGAAGGCGGTGATCGGGCCCGATATCGCGGGCTGAGTGTCCGCGGGGGGTGGGGCGGTGCGTGTCGCGGCGAGGCCGAAGGCCCTTGACCTTCCTACGGTGGGAAGGTGCATCGTGGCGTCGTCCACCCCACTCGAAGGAGATCCGCCATGATCGAAATCGCCGTGAAAGACATGACCTGCGGCCATTGCGCCTCGGTCATCACGAAAGCCGTCCGCGAAACCGACGCCGCCGCCCGCTGCGAGATCGACCTCGCCGCGAGACAGGTGCGCATCGACAGCGCCGCTGCCGCGCAGCCCTTCGTCGCCGCCATCGCCGAGGCGGGCTACACCCCGGTGCTCGCGGCGCCGGCGTCCTAGCCGTGGCCGCGCGCGCCCAGGGCGTCCCCGGCTTGCTGCCGCTCAGCGCGCCGGCCGGTACCCTCGACCTCAAGGTCGAGGGCATGACCTGCGCGTCCTGCGTGGCCCGGGTCGAGAAGGCGCTCCTCAAGGTGCCGGGCGTGGCGGCGGCGAGCATCAACCTCGCGACCGAGACGGCGACGATCCGCGCCCCGGCAGAGGTGGCCGAGGCGGCCATCGCCGCCGTCCGGCGCGCGGGCTACGAGGCCTTCGCCAAGGCCGATGCGCCGCCGGTGGCGCCGGTCGACGGCATCCGCCGCGACACGCTGGAACTCGCGGCGGCAGCGGCGCTCACCCTGCCGCTCGTCGTTCCCATGGTGGCCGGACTCTTCGGCGTCCACTGGATGCTGCCCGCGTGGCTGCAGTGGCTGCTCGCGACCCCCGTGCAGTTCATCGCCGGCGCGCGGTTCTATCGCTCGGCGTGGAAGGCGCTTCGCGCGCGGGCCGGGAACATGGACCTGCTCGTGGCCATCGGCACGAGCGCCGCCTACGGGCTCAGCGTGTATCTCGCGCTCGCCTCGCGCGACGGGCATCTCTATTTCGAGGCCTCGGCGGTGGTGATCACGCTGGTTCGCGCGGGAAAGTGGCTCGAGGAGCGGGCCAAGCGCGAGACCACGGCGGCGATCCGGGCGCTCTCCGCGTTGCGGCCCGAGACCGCGCGGCTTCTCGACGCCGGCGTCGAACGGATCGTGCCCGTGGCGCGGGTGAGGGTGGGCGATCTCGTGGTCGTGCTGCCGGGCGATCGCGTGCCCGTCGACGCCGAAGTGGTCGAAGGCGAGAGCCACGTGGACGAATCCCTCGTCACGGGGGAGGGCCTGCCCGTGGCCAAGGCGCCGGGAAGCCGAGTGACGGGCGGCTCCGTGAACGCCGAAGGCCGCCTGGTCGCGCGCACCGTCGCCGTGGGGGCCGAGGGCACGCTCGCGCGCATCATCCGGGCGGTCGAGTCCGCGCAGGCGGCGAAGGCGCCGATCCAGCGGCTCGTCGATCGCGTGAGCGAGGTGTTCGTGCCGGTCGTGGTGGCGATCGCGGCGGCCACGTTGCTCGCCTGGGGAATCGGCGGCGGCAACTGGGAGACCGCCGTGCTCAACGCGGTCGCGGTCCTCGTCATCGCGTGCCCCTGCGCGCTGGGGCTCGCCACGCCCGCGGCGGTGATGGCCGGGACCGGCGTGGCCGCCCGCCACGGCATCCTCATCAAGGACGCGGAGGCGCTCGAGGTGGCGCACCGCACGCGCGTCGTGGCCTTCGACAAGACGGGCACGCTCTCCGAAGGACGGCCGTCGCTCGTGGAGCTGGTGCCCCTGGACATCACGCGCGGGGCCGCCCTGCGACTGGCCGCCGGCGTGCAGGGCGGCTCCGCTCACCCGCTCGCGAAGGCGGTGCTGGAGGCCGCCAGGCGCGAGTCCGTCGCGGCGGATCCGGCCGCGGAGCTTCGCACCGTCGCCGGGCGGGGCGTGCAGGCGCGAATCGGTGGCCGGATCCTCGCGATCGCGAGCCGCCGCTGGGCAACGGAGCTGGGCGCAGCCGGCTTCGACCGGCTGGAGGCCGAGGCGGCGAGACTCGAGGCGGGCGGGCTCACGGTGTCCTGGCTTCTCGAGTCGGCGCCGCAGGCCCGGGCGCTCGCGCTGCTCGCCTTCGGCGATGCCCTCAAGCCGCAGTCCGCGGGGGCCGTCGCGCGGCTGCGCGAACTCGGCATCGCGACCGTCCTGCTCACCGGCGACAACCGGGGTGCGGGAGCGGCGGCAGGCAGGGCGCTCGGCATCGAGGATGTGCGCGCCGAGGTTCTGCCGCAGGACAAGGCGGCGGTCGTCGCGAGCCTGCGCGAGGCGCACGGCGTGGTGGCGATGGTGGGAGACGGCATCAACGACGCGCCGGCGCTGGCGGCGGCCGACATCGGCATCGCGCTGGGCACGGGCACGGACGTGGCCATGCACACGGCGGGCATCACCCTCATGCGGGGCGACCCGTCGCTCGTGGTCGATGCCCTGGACATTTCGCGGCGCACCCATGCGAAGATTCGCCAGAACCTCTTCTGGGCGTTCGTCTACAACGTGGTCGGGGTGCCGCTTGCCGCGCTGGGCCTGCTCTCGCCGGTGATCGCCGGGGCGGCCATGGCGCTGAGCAGCGTGAGCGTGGTCTCGAACGCGCTGCTGCTGTCGCGCTGGAAGGCCGCGGGCGCCCCGCGGCGCTGAGGGAACGGGGGAGATCCATGCCGCAGGCGAAATATTTCGAGTTGTCCGAGGCGCGAAGCGACGGGTTCTTCAACATCGGGGAAGCGGCCGAAGCCTCTGGCGTTTCCGCGAAGATGATCCGCCACTACGAGGAAACGGGGCTCGTCCCGAAGGCCGGGCGCACGATCGCCGGCTACCGGATCTACCGGGAGGCCGACGTGCACGTCCTGCGCTTCATCCGGCGCTCGCGCGACCTGGGCTTCTCGATGAAGGAGATCGCCGCGCTCCTCGGCCTGTGGCAGGACCGGCGCCGCGCCAGCGCGGACGTGAAGCGCCTCGCGTCCAGGCACATCGCCGAGCTCGACGCCCGCATCGCCGAGCTCCAGGGCATGCGCGTCACGCTGGAGCACCTCGTCCATTGCTGCCACGGCGACGACCGGCCCGATTGCCCGATCCTCAACGATCTCGCGGGGGCCCACCGGGAATAGAATAGGGGACGTAACCCCTCCAGGAGATGCGACATGAAGCGTGAATGGATTCTCGCCGCGGCCCTCGTCGCGTGCACCGCGCCGCCCACCGTGCTGGCGGCCGACGCGCCGGCGAAGGCGCCCGCGGCGGCTGCCCTGACGGCCGGCGAGGTGAAGAAGGTCGACCTGGAGGCGAAGAAGCTCACCATCAAGCACGGCCCCATCGACAACCTCAAGATGCCGCCGATGACGATGGTCTTTCGCGTGAAGGACACGGCCATGCTCGAAGGCCTCGCCCCGGGTTCCCGGATCCGCTTCCGCGCCGAGGAGGCCGAGGGCGGCTACCTCGTGACGAAGCTGCAGGCGGTGAAGGCGAAATGAGCGCGGCCGAATTCACCGTGCAGGACATGACCTGCGCGCACTGCGTCGCCACCATCACCCAAGCGGTCAAGTCCGTCGACCCGGCGGGGCGCTGCGAGATCGACCTCGCCTCGCGGCGCGTGAAAATCGAAAGCGACCTGTCCGCCGATCGCATCGCCGCGGCGATCACGCGCGCGGGCTTCACGCCTTCGCCCGCGAAGCCGGCCTA
>Ga0073904_10003576_pt1 | contig 11692 bp, 12 predicted proteins | sample KloWWTrecipitate_FD_66668 | JGI IMG/M metagenome (GOLD analysis project Ga0073904, IMG submission 66668) | Active sludge microbial communities from Klosterneuburg, Austria, studying microevolution and ecology of nitrifiers - Klosterneuburg... | ecosystem: Engineered > WWTP > Aerobic digester >... | reverse complement strand
TCGTTTGATTAATAGTCTCGCAATAAAGCCATCAAATCACATTTTTCCAATAAATTAAGCTGTAGTAGCCGCAAGATCTGCTATATGGTTTTGTTCATTTTTGACTGGATTTGGAGTTATCTGGTAATGGATGCATATGACGCTATGTGTGGGGAGTTCAAACTGTCACTGCCAACCAGAGTGAAATAATGCATTTCGAAGCAGCTATCGATAGTGCGCACATCGACGTGAGCCGGGTATATGTGGATTAAGGATCAGTCAGCAACGCCAATCTTAGTTTCTAAGAAAGCACAATCATGCATCGCGCGTACAAAGCACTGTAAAAGTCAATGCTCACAATCATTTCTATGAATCTGAAAAAAGATGCCAACAAAATTTTTGTGGGCCAGCTGCCAAGTTATGCATCTCGTAAGTATTATTGTATAAAAACAGTGTGGATCAGAAACCAGTGAAAATCCTCTTTTCTTATGAAGCACTATAAGCCAGTATGCAATCCTGGAATCCCAATGCGTTGAATATGAATGGCATTATTGCCTTCTTCGTATGCAAGTAATTTGCCTTCTTTACCCCAAATGCGAAATGCCAAAGAATAAGCCAGGACTCGGATGGGGTAATCACGTGGCAGCGTTTGCAAATAGGGTTGTATCGTGGTGAAGTCGGTAGCGCCGTATTGTTGCATGATAAACCGTAATCCTCCGTTTGCAGGGCCGATGTTATAGGCCAGCAGTCCCAGGAACAGGTCGTTATTCATTTCTGTTAGGTAATGTTTGAATGTGGCAGCGGCGACAAAGGTATTGTGGCGATGATTTTCCAAATTAATTTTTTCCAAGCCGAGCCATTTTTGGGCTTCTACAATGACTGCAGTTGGAACTCTGGTAATTTGAAACAATCCTCTGCCGCCATCATTGCTGTTACGTGGGATAAAAGATGATTCTGTCGCGGCAATGCCATGTAATAGATTGACATCGATATTAAAAGAATGGGCTGCTTCTTCAATCGCTTGCCGGAATTCTTGTGAACGATCAACCATTTTTTGTAATTGCGCTGAATCATGGCGGCGGTAAGCTGCATACACTTGATGCGAAATCGTCCTGCGTCCTGCTTCTGCCTTGCCACCAACCAAAGTGCGAAAATGACCATAAGTTAATGTAACTTGATCGTGCGTTACCAGCCAGGAAATTAGCAACATCAATACCAATGATAGAGTCGGACTGAGAAATTCCGAATGTAGGCTAAGCCATTTTTTTAATTTCCACCAACCGATCAGAAAAATACTCGCCGTCACGATTAAGCCTAATATACCGATTGCAAACGGTAGTAGGTTGTTCCAAAAGCTAGTGCCTGAGAAGCGGCTGGCGGAGTGGCCGAGCAGCATGATGATGGCAAAAATAGCGGTAACGCTGAGACAAGTAATTTCGATTATGGTTAGCCATATTTTCTTCTGTAATCCACCGGGTTGTATTCTTTGGTTTCTTTTTTTCGGGCGATTACTTTTGTAATCGTTATGATTGTTTCGTACGATTGCGACACGCCTACGCTTTGGTTTTGGTTTGGTGCTTTGGGGATTATGCGGCAGCGTTGTTTTATCCATTGGAATAAGTATCTAGGATACTGTTGAATCAATCAATGTAGTCTGTGGATAGAGTTATTACAATTCAACGGGATCCACATCCAATACCCAACGAATCTTTTGAGTGGGTACCGTGCTGAGCTGCTTTTGCCATTGAAGTAAAAAAATCTGCAGTTGCTTGCGTGAAGCGGATTGTACCAGGAGATGACCGCGTTCCATGCCTTTCAAACGTAACATCTGTGCAGGAACCGGATCGAATAGTTCGATCGATTCATAGTCTTTGGCAAGTTTTGCAGCAGTGCTTAAGAAATCTATAACCGTTTCAATGCGATGCGCTTCGGCTCGTAATACCGCTTGATGCACATACGGAGGAAAGCCGGCGATTTTTCGTTCTATGAGTAAATTTTTAGCCAAGGCATCAAAATTCTGTTTTTGCAGTGCTTGATATAACGGGTGATCGGGGAATTCTGTTTGAATCAAGACTTGTCCTTTGTTATTAGAGCGTCCGGCCCGACCGGAAATTTGCATGAGTTGTGCAAATAGTCGCTCACTGGCACGGAAATCAGTGCTGTAGAGAGAGTTATCTGAATTTAATATACCTATCAGTGATAGATTCGGAAAATCATGGCCTTTAGCCAAAATTTGAGTGCCAACCAGGATATCGATTTCCTGGTTGTGGATTTTTTGTAGGATGGAACGCCATGCATCTTTACGGCGGGTACTGTCACGGTCAATGCGTAAAATACGTGCATTTGGAAAGTAGGTATTCAATGTTTCGGTCACGCGCTGTGTGCCCTGCCCAAACGGTGTGAGGTCTTGATTGCCGCATTCAGGGCAATGGATTGGCAGACGTTCTTGATGGCCACAATAATGGCAACGTAAATCTTTGTCACGTAGATGGACAACCAAACGGCTGGAGCAACGCACACAGGCTGCTGTCCAGGCGCAGGATTTACACAGCAGGGTTGGTGCATAGCCACGACGGTTGATAAAAATAATGCTTTGCTGTTGCTCGGATAAATTAGTCCGTAGTGCCTGTAGCAAAGGCTGTGATAATCCATTGAATGTTTTGTGGATACGCGTATCGATGGTTTGGATGGTTGGCAGTGCAGCGTTTTTGATTGCACGGGAAGTCAATTGAATGACGCGATAACGTCCGGTAATTGCACTGTGATAACTTTCCAGTGAAGGCGTAGCAGAACCCAAAATTACCGGAATATTCACCTGTTTGCTGCGGAATATCGCTAAATCTCGTGCAGAATAACGCAATCCATCTTGTTGCTTGAATGAATGATCATGCTCCTCATCGACAATAATAAGCCCCAAATTTGGTAGTGGCGTAAATATAGCTAGCCTTGTTCCCAATACAATGTTTGCTTCACCGGTTTGTGCTTGCAGCCAACCTTGCAGGCGTTCTGTATCATTAAGTCCACTGTGTAAGCTGATTAGATTTGTACATGGAAATCGATTGTGAAATATGGCTTCGAGTTGCGGCGTTAAATTAATTTCCGGTACAAGCACCAAAACTTGTTTATCTTGCATCAACATGGCAGCGATCAAGCGTAGATAGACCTCAGTCTTTCCGCTCCCGGTAATGCCATGCAAAAGACTGACATGGAAGTGACTCTGAGCAGATAGTATCGTGTTGACTGCATGATCTTGTTCTACCGTAAGCGTTGGGATATTGCTATCGGTCACTGCATTATCTTGGGCCGAATGGGGAGAAGAGTCCGTGCTGATCCATCCTGATACTAGCCATTGTTGAATGAGTTGTTTGATGCGCGAAGAATCTTCTTTAAACGCTTCCCCGGGTATCGATTCAACTTGTTGGAAACGGACAAGAAGGTTGCGTGCAATCCGTTGGCGCTTTGGAATGCTGGATAAAGCGATTCGTTTCCCGGCATCGGTTAAACGTAATTGCGTATTGTTCCATGTTGCTGAATGATCTTTCTTCGGCTTAATGGGTTTAGTCGTACGCAAAGCGGCGGGAAGCCCATTCATGATAACCATTCCGATCGGATGATGGTAATACTGACTGCAGAAAGCGAATAAATTCAGTAGTTCTTTCGGTAATGGCGGATTGTCAGTGAAAACACCTTGAATTGTTTTGAGTTTCTCTGGAGGAACCTCAGTATTAGCAACCACTTCCATAATAATGCCTGCAAGTCGTCTTTTTCCGAAAGGTACGCTAACGCGCAATCCTATGTTTTCTTGATCTGCATGTTCCGCATAATAATCAAACAGTGTGCCGACAGGAACATTAAGTGCGACACGGACAATGGGCATAGGATCAGTGGATGTTTGGTTTCAATCGGATTGGCGTTTTTAAAGGAATTGATTGCTATCTTGGAACTGATTATTACAGCTTATTCATTGGGTACCCCAGAATCAAATGTTAAATGATTTTGTATTTGGGTAATCTTGCCCTAATTGTCTCCAAAAACAATTTAGTGGACGAACTCCCAAACAACGATATCAGTATGATGGCGGGATTTGGCAATTGGTCAGATAATTGTAGTATCGTTGGTATTCGAAAACATTTACCCACCAAAATTGATCAACTTTTGGTGGGTGATCTGTGAAATTGTATAACTGCTTGGAGTATTTTTAATGAGAGACTCTATAAAGCGTTACAGCATCTTCTCCAGGTTTATTCAGTTTTGCAGTGCTTCCATCGGATTGAATAACCAGCTCGATGGCCGTATCTACATCTGAAAAACCAGCACATCCATTCGTGTTATACGTAAAACTTGTCAGATTGAGTTTATTCGCTCCTTTATTGTAAGCATATGAAGAAAATTCAATACCAGGTTTTGCGCATTTTTGTTGCTCGGTTTTTTGCGTTTCGCCTGTTGGATCAATCATCATGAATTTTCCATTCGAGAAAAATATCAATGTCGGTGTTTTGATGGCTTCCTTGTCATAAGCCCAAGCGCCTACGATTCCAGAAGTATCATTATCCATTTTGGCAAAACGTGTTTCTTTAATTTCTTTTTCTGCTACTTCCTCTTCATTGCTGAGCTGAATCGGTTTTGCAATGTGGAAGAGTTCACCAAAAACACTGGTTTTTTCGCGTTCCCTTTGTACGGTCACAATATCGGAGTGGATTAACTCAAAACCGTCAGTACGCATCCGGCGCGTTGGGCCAGGATTAGAAAGTCCACCTTTTAAGTTGGTGTCTACTGAGGGTTTGCCTATTAATTTAAATCCTCGATTATCAAAATCGGTTGCTTCGGCAATACCGTACTCAACACCGGATTGAAAAATGGTTCTTCCGCCACACACGCGATTTTCATCGCAGGAATCATCTACTCTTGCGTCGCCATGCAAATATTCTCCGCTACCGTCACCCGCCACGCGTAATACATTTGCGCTTTGGTTATCAAAGCTGACCCAGATTTGCGCATTCAATAAGGCCACACCTTGTGACAAGAAATGCTTGCGTGCTTCATCAGGAGATGTTGCCTCTCCATTGATGCCACTTGCTTCCATGATGCTTTTCAATTGTGCAGTTTCAGCAAAGGTTGCTGGATCACTGTCTAAATTGATCTTGTTGCTGACGGCGCTGGCCGTTTCTTGTGATATCGAAATGCCGTTGGTAAGATCGCTATCAGCATCCAAAGATTGCAATAAAACGAGTAAATTTTGCAATTTATGATCGTTGCCTCCGGCGAGTTCGATCGGAGTGACGATCAATGAACCTGGGATATTACCCAGAGTCAAACTGCCGAGTTTGAATTCAATTTTATCGCCATGATTAAAATGGAACTGGCCTTTGTCGTCAGTTACACCTGATTTCCCAGATGACGCACTATAGGAAATGCCCGAAACAGGAGAATCAATTAAAATACCGGTTGCTGGGCCTGTTTGCGTGGTTCTTTTAACTGAAGCACTGGCAGTGGAGTTGGATGATGAGGTAGTATCCTGGTTTTTTTCGCTCCCTCCATCACAAGCGGTTAAACTAGCGATCAATGCAGCAGGTAGAACAGTTAGCCAGGAAAGTTTTGTTAATGGGTGAATAGATTTCATTCAGATGCTCTCTTTAGGGTTAAATTAAATAATTCAGTTTGTACAATTGTTTTTTTGAATTGTTTTGGGTATTTGTGAACACTGATATTTTACTATCAAGATTGTTATTATAACCAAGCAATCTATTTTCTTTTGCATTAGCCCCATTATGGGCTGTTTTTATTCAATTTTGGAGGTGGTTAAAGGTTTTATATGTCTAATATGGCTGAGATCTCACGGTTGTCAGAAATGACAACGCAGCTTCCCATCGAATGGTATTTGAATCCCGAAATTCTCGAAATAGAAAAACGTATTTTGTTTGATCAGGGGCCTGGTTATGTGGGTCATGAAGTAATGGTACCCAATATTGGGGATTATTATGTACCTGAATGGATGAATGACGCTAAAGTATTGGTGCGAAACAATCATGGTGTCGAATTACTTTCTAACGTTTGTCGTCATCGACAAGCGCTTTTGCTTAAGGGAAGAAGTAACACAAAAAGCATCGTATGTCCCATTCACCGCTGGACATATGCTTTGGATGGAAAATTGCTTGGTGCACCGCATTTCGAACGTAACCCTTGTCTGAATTTGGATAAAACACCTTTAAAGAATTGGAATGGGTTGTTGTTCAATGGCAAACGCGATATATCCAGAGACATGGAAAAACTGAATGCGCTAAAAGCTTTTGATTTTTCCGGCTATGTTTTAGATCGTGTGCAAACAAATCACTATGCGTGTAATTGGAAAACTTTTATTGAAGTGTATTTGGAGGATTATCACGTAGAACCGTTTCATCCTGGCTTGAATGGATTTGTTGATACACATCGACTGGAATGGAAGTTTGGCGAGTGGTATAGCGTACAAACGGTGGCCATTGATCATGCACGCTTCCAAAAACCTGGCAGTGCGGTTTATGCTAAATGGCATGAACAAGTATTGCAGTACACGGCAGGCGAATTACCTTCGCATGGGGCAGTATGGTTGCTTTACTATCCGAATATTATGGTGGAATGGTATCCGCATACCCTAGTAATTAGTTCGATATGGCCTACCGGTATGGAAAGCTGCAGAAACACTGTGGAATTTTATTACCCGGAAGAAATTGCATTATTCGAGCGTGATTTTGTTGAGGCAGAACAGGCGGCTTACCAAGAAACAGCTTTAGAAGATGATGAGATTTGCAAGATGATGACTGCAGGACGTCGCGCTTTATTTGAACAAGGCATTAATGAGACTGGGCCCTATCAAATACCAATGGAAGCGGGGCTGGAACAATTTCATCAATTCTTGCGGCAGAAGATGCAGCGCTACGTGTGATTCTTTGTTAATTCTTGTGATCGAGGAAATGATTAATTGAGCTCGTTATGGATGTTATTAGCTGCATTCTTGTTTGCCTGCATGAGTGTATTGGTTAAGTTGGGTGCAATGCATTTTTCCAGTATTGAGCTCGTGTTTTACCGCTCGCTGTTTGGTGTATGGGTCACGTATGCCATTATTCGTTCGTACGGTTTTTCTGTCATGACGCCGCATTGGCGTATTCACTGTTGGCGTGGCGTAACGGGTTTAATCAGTTTGCTCATGTTTTTTTATTGTTTAACACAACTCCCGTTAGGAACAGCAGTTTCGTTGAATTATACTTGGCCGTTATTTGTGGCTTTGTTTTCTACGTTGATCTTAAAAGAACATCTTCAATGGTCACTGGTTTTTGCTATTTTGCTCGGTTTTATGGGAGTGATCATTTTGTTGCGGCCTGCATTGCCTGAGGATCAATGGTTTGCAGGTTTGATTGGGATCGCTTCGGGTTTTTTTGCTGCCTTAGCCTATGTGAATGTGAAGCAACTCGGGAATCTGGGTGAATCCGAATGGCACGTGGTATTTTATTTTACCCTTATATCTACTTTGGGTACCGGTGCATGGTTGTTGTTAACCGCATTTAGCGTGATAACTTGGCATGGGTTACTGGTAATATTAGGCATCGGCATCACCGCAACGCTTGCGCAAATAGCAATGACCCGTGCTTTTCACAAAGGTGTTACGCTGGTTGTGACTTCACTCGGTTATAGTACGGTGCTATTTGCAAGTTTATGGGATCTCTTTCTTTGGGATGAGGCGGTGACGCCCATTGCTTGGCTAGGAATTGGCTTGATTGTACTCGGCGGATCGATGGGGGGTATCTTGGGTTCTCGGAATGTTTCAGTATCGCTATCTAAATAATATTTTTCGCTATGGATGAATTGGTTTTTGCCAGAGTATTGCATGTTCTAGGTGTAGTCGTCTGGATAGGGGGTGTCGCCATGGTGACGCTTGTTTTGCTGCCCTCTTTATCGCAAATGCAATCTCCAATAGAAGCAATGGAGATCTTTAAACGCATCAGACGACGTTTTGCTGCTTATGCACGTTACGCAACGTTATTGGTTGGTTTAAGTGGCTTCTACATGACTGATGCACTCAATGCATGGGAGCGATTTACGCAATGGCAGTATTGGTGGATGCATCTGATGGTATTGATTTGGCTATTTTTTAGTGCGATGTTATTCATCATGGAGCCACGTAGTCGTCGAAATCAATCAATTAACTCCAACGAAAAGAATATTACTTCGGAAGCATTGAATAGTATTCAGCGCAAACATCTTTTCTTGTTGCTATTGGGTTTTTTGACGATTGCCGGTGCAGTGGCTGGTAGTCATGGTTGGTTGATTTCCGGACGCTAGCCAATTATGAGTTATCTATTGTTAAAAATGATCCATGTCAGCAGTGTCGTGATCAGTTATTCGCTATTTTTTCTACGTGGCATTTGGTTGATGCAGGATTCAAATAACTTGCGGCAGCGCTGGGTTAAAGTTTTACCGCATGTTATTGATACTATTTTGCTTACCAGTGCCATTGCATTGGCGGTACTCATTCAGCAGGATCCATTGAATAATGCTTGGCTGACTGCAAAAGTGATTGGTTTACTGATCTATATTCTTCTAGGGATGATTGCAATACGATTTGGTAAAACAAAAAAAACACGTATTGCAGCGTGGATCGGAGCCCAATGTGTTTTTATTTATATCGTATTGGTTGCACTGAGCAAGAATCCGCTGTTGGGCTTAGTTTAAGTTGTAAACACTACCGTGTCTGTTTTCGCATTATGAGTTTAATCGATGCTTGCAATTTGCTTTTTGAAAAGGCAAATGCTAATCAAGCGCAGGCAATTTGTGATTTGGTTAACTTGGCTTATCGCGGTGAACAAGGATGGACCAATGAATCGTCTATTATTCAAGGAAATAGGACAACACCTCAGGAAATAGAATTGGCCTTGGTGGAGCCAAATGCCGATTTTTTTGTTATTAATCAGTTGCAACAATTAATCGCATGTGTTTATATAAAAAAGCACATAAATGCTGTTGCTTATCTGGGTTTTTTCTCTGTTCATCCTAGCTTTCAAGGACAGGGATTAGGAAAGTATATACTGGAGCGGGCCGAAGCTTTCGCTGTAGGTCAAATGCAAGCACACAAATTTGTGATGTTTGTCGTATCGCAAAGAACAGAACTGATCGCATTTTATCGTCGGAGAGGTTATTGCCCAACAGGTAAAATTGACTTGTGCCCAGTGAGTTTGGGTATTCCTAAAATTTCCGGATTAACAATTACGTATCTTGAGAAAAAATTAACTCACTAAAGTTTGTTGAATCGATTTGATTTATTTTTATCAATAGAGGAGGGTAATAAATGGTTATGAAAATTATATTGATTGGATTATTGAGTTTTAGTATTACCTGTTTTGCACAAAATAAAGCAATCCCTACGGACTTGAAACAATCATCACAGACTTCACTATCCACTTCGGCGGAGCGTAAAGATACCACCCAATCTGATCAGCAAAAACCTAGTCAAAATAAAAAATCTCCCATGGTTGATTATTGCAGAAAAAATCTTTGTTAATTTTTTGAGTAACTATCGAAAGAGAATACATTTATGATAAATCAGATATTTAAAGTTATTTTTCTGGCTTTCTGTATAGGGTATGCCGCAAGTTTATTTTCAAGTTCTACTCATTGGAGTCATGATGAACAGAAACATTGGGGCGCCATTCGAGATAATACTCAAACAGAAGATCCTTTGATGTTTCCTTATGCGGTTTGTAGTATTGGCAAGCACCAATCTCCCGTCAATTTATCGGAAGAAAATCATCGAGAAATTCTCAACAAATTGATTTTTAATTACCCTGTTGATGAACCAACTTATTTTAATAGCGGCCACGGAATACAAGTCAATTTTTCGGATGATTACAAAGGTCATCTGAAAATCGGTAATGAAGTTTACCCATTAATACAATTTCATTTTCATGAACCAAGCGAGCATGTCGTAGGAGAGAAGCAATATCCCGCAGAATTGCATTTTGTTCATATTCGTGATGATGGGAAAATTGCGGTTGTTGGGGTACTTCTAGATGAAGGGGAAGAAAATGCCAGTTTTCAGAAAGTGTTAGATAACACACCAAGAGAAGAAGGTGGTCAAAATGATCAGTCTAGTGCGGTGATTAATCCTAAATTATTAATGCCAAAAACTAATTGGAAACACTATACGCTTGCTGGTTCGCTTACGACGCCACCTTGTAGTGAAGGAGTAGAGTGGTTGGTTCTTTCCGAACCCATTACTATTTCGCGCGAACAATTAACACAATTGAGAAATTTTTATGCTGGTAATGCACGGCATGTTCAGGCCCTCAACGGTCGTTCAGTTTCACGTAAAATAGGGCAGTAACACCTTTGACTTTTATTTTAATATTTCAAATATAGCAAATATAGTTTAGGAAGCGGTATACTTCACGGTTTTTCCAGTTTTTGCGAGTATACCGCTACTTATTTCTATGAATAATTATCTTTTTACTTCTGAATCGGTTTCAGAAGGGCATCCTGACAAGGTTGCAGATCAAATCTCTGATGCTGTTTTAGATGCAATTCTTACGCAGGATAAGAATGCACGGGTAGCATGTGAAACGTTGTGTAGCACGGGCTTAATCGTATTGTCGGGCGAAATCACTACACACGCATCGGTTGATTACAATATTATCGCGCGTGAAACAGTCAAGAATATTGGCTATACCAGTTCAAATGTTGGCTTTGATTCGACGACATGCGCGGTTTTAACAGCTTTTAATAAACAATCTCCAGATATTGCGCAAGGCGTCAATCGCTCTAAAGAAGAGGAAATGGACCAAGGAGCAGGTGACCAAGGCTTAATGTTTGGTTTCGCTTGTGATGAAACGCCACAGCTCATGCCAATGCCGATTTTTTATGCGCATCGCCTTGTTGAACGGCAAGCAGAATTGAGGAAAAATGGCCATCTGTCTTGGTTGCGGCCAGATGCAAAATCACAGGTTTCTGTTCGTTACCAAGATGGCAAACCGAAAAGCATTGAGACGATTGTAATTTCAACGCAGCATGACCCTGAAATTGCTTATCGAGATTTAAAGTCCGCAGTGATTGAGGAAATCATCAAACCAGTACTGCCAAAAGAAATGATCGACTCTAACACTCAATATCTGATCAATCCAACCGGTCGTTTTGTAGTGGGTGGTCCAATGGGAGATTGCGGTTTAACGGGGCGTAAGATTATTGTTGATAGTTATGGTGGCACTGCACATCATGGCGGAGGAGCATTTTCCGGAAAAGATCCTTCAAAAGTGGATCGCTCAGCTACTTACGCCGGACGGTATGTTGCAAAAAATATCGTTGCTGCAGGTATTGCCAGTAAATGCGAGGTACAAGTTGCGTATGCAATAGGCGTGGCAAAACCAGTTTCATTAATGGTAAATACTTTTGGAACGGGTAAGATCGATGATGAAAAAATAGTACAACTGATCGAAAAACATTTTGATCTGCGCCCACGCGGGATTATTTATGCGCTCGATTTGTTGCGCCCTATCTACACTAAAACAGCAGCTTACGGACATTTTGGCCGTGATGATGCTGACTTTACATGGGAACGTATCGATAAAGCGGAACAACTTCGCGCGGATGCGGGACTGTAAGTTTTGATTATTTTTATCACAACCTATCGAGATTATATTTAGTGCAATAATTCCTGAAATTTTTCTGACATGCCAAGGAGCGCTGCAACGGT
>Ga0073904_10003575_pt1 | contig 11693 bp, 11 predicted proteins | sample KloWWTrecipitate_FD_66668 | JGI IMG/M metagenome (GOLD analysis project Ga0073904, IMG submission 66668) | Active sludge microbial communities from Klosterneuburg, Austria, studying microevolution and ecology of nitrifiers - Klosterneuburg... | ecosystem: Engineered > WWTP > Aerobic digester >... | reverse complement strand
GCCGCGTCGAAAAAGACTCGATCAAACGGCCAAACACATGGAAGGAAAACTGGGCAAAAAGACTAGCGCAACCAATGACTTCCGCTTTGGTGTCACCTCAACTATGAATTGTGGCACTAGGGTATCGTCACTGGTTGGTTAAAGAAAACGTGCCGTCATTTGTAGGCAAGCTTTTAGGCTTTGATCCCGAGCAAACGGGTGTCATTATCGAGGTTGCAGGGATTAACGACTACTTCATTCCATTCATCGAGCTGTCGTCATCGGACCGTAATTGGTTGGACTTTGCAGTCAAGGACGCACTGGCGAAGGCGATGGTAGATGCGGATGAAGAAGTGGTACAGAAAAGGTTTGAGGAGTTACAACTGTTGTGGCGGGATTACTCGATTGTGACCGATGACAGCAACGGCGTATCAACACCACCCGTCGATCGTCAGCCCTTGGATCATAATAAGAAGTGAAGCGGAAGTATCATAGTTACCAGCGAGTGTATACCAGAGTACTCCGGGTACGGCCTGATGACTTGCCAGCCCCTGATTCGATGACACAGTCCCGTGCTGGTCGATCCGTTTGCTGCTGGAAGCCGAACAAGCGGAATGCAAAGCGGACTTCGTTCACCAGATCGCCATCGCACTGAAAGAAACCAACGAAACAGACTACCGGCTCGAACTGCTGCACCAATCCGAATTCGTCACCGACAAGAGTTTCGAATCGATCCAACAAGACAGCGAATTTCTGATTAAACTACTCGTCGCCATCGTTAAAACTTCCCTGTCCCGTCAATAACTTTCATTTCTCCATTTCCGCATGAAACGCCGTCTCATCTTCATCAGCAGTGTTCAAAAGGAACTTGCCATCGAGCGGGTTGCCATTCGCGACTACGTGCAGGCTGATCCGCTGCTGCGAAGGTTCTTCGATGTCTTCCTGTTTGAAGACCTGCCGGCAGCCGACCGTCAAGCGAAAACGGTTTATCTCGACAAAGTCGCAGGCTGCGATATCTATCTGGGCATCTTCGCCAATGAATACGGCTGGGAGGACGACGAGGGTATGTCTCCCACAGAACTCGAATTTGATGCGGCAACTGTCCTTCAGAAACCGCGATTGATCTATGTGAAAGGGGCGGATGACAAAGCAAAGCAGCCAAAGATGAAGGCTTTGATTCGTCGGGCCGGGAGTGAATTGATCCGCAGACGATTTGAAGATTCGGCGTCTTTGCTCCCTGCTGTATACGCTTCGTTGGTCGAATACCTGGAAGAGCATCAACTGATTCTCAACGGACCATTTGATGCGGCCAGATGTCCTGGTGCGACGATGCGCAGCCTGGACACTGAGGCGATGAAAGCCTTTATCCGTGATGCCCGTGCCGTTCGCGGGTTTCCTTTGAAGGAGTCAGCTTCCGCCGATGAACTGCTAACGCATCTGAATTTGTACCATGACGGGCGGCCCACTCATGCGGCAGTTCTGTTGTTCGGTAAACAGTCTCAACGATTTTTGCCAGCGTCTGAGATTAAGTGCGCTCACTTTCACGGGACGGAAGTGGCCAAGCCAATTCCTTCGTATCAGGTCTATAAAGGCTCGGTCTTTTCGCTGGTGGATCAGGCGGTCGATTTTGTCATGTCGAAGCTGGCCCTGCACGTGGGAACGCGTGCGGAAAGTCCTCAGGCTCCTGTCAGCTACGAAATTCCGCGAGAAGTGGTTGCCGAGGGGATCGTTAATGCGGTCGCCCATCGAGACTATTCCAGCAATGGCAGTGTGCAAGTGATGCTGTTTGCCGATCGACTGGAGGTCTGGAATCCCGGTCGTCTGCCTGGTTCGCTGACGATCGCCCGCCTGCGCGAACCTCACGGATCGGTTCCCCACAATCCACTGCTGGCCGAACCGTTGTATTTGACGCAGTACATCGAACGACTTGGAACCGGGACGGGCGATATGATTCGCCGCTGCCGAGAGCAAGGACTCAAAGAGCCTGAGTTTGCTATCACCGACGGCTTCAGGCTGACGATCTGGCGTGTTGCAGGGGCCGTAACTTCGGGGAAAACTTCGGGGAAAACTTCGGGGAAAACTTCGGGGAAAACTTCGGGGAAAACTTCGGGGAAAACGCCTGCGAGAATCGTCGAGTTGATGCGAAATAATCCGGAAATAACAATCCCTGAGATTGCAAGCAAACTGCGACGCACAACTCGGGCGATTGAGCTGCAGATTCACGATTTGCGACAACAGGAAATCATTGGCCGTATCGGACCCGCCAAAGGTGGACGCTGGGAGGTATTCGAGTGAGCACAATCGGACTGACACGATTGCCGAAGAAGTGACGCTGAACGGCAGTACGTGAAGATCGACGGCATTAGCAAGTGACTCCGTCGTTGCTGTCGAGGCTGACGTATAGCCAGTACAAATCAGCCAGTTATCAAAGTACGCCCGTCGCTTGCCTTACGTACGGCTCCGGATATGCTGGCGCACCTCCGATTCCTATCTCTTAAAACCGACGGTGCTGCGTGTCCGCCAAATCTCTCTACGAAATCCTGCAGGTTCATCCCGAAGCGTCGCCGGAGGTGATCAAAGCGGCTTACAAGAGTCTTTCAACGAAGTACCATCCCGACAAGGACAAGTCTGCAGACGCCGCCCAACGATTTGCAGAGATTCAGAATGCGTTCAACATCCTGTCTGAACCGGACAGGCGACGACAGTATGACGCGAACCTGGCTCGTGGATTGGATAGTACAGAAGCGACGTCCGGTTCCTCGGTCGTCTTCCGAGTCGATGGTTCCAGTACGTTTCTTACGCTGGACGAGCATCATCGAAGAGGCTGGCAGGAATCAGCCGCATGTGATCTGAGCAATCATGATTTCTCAGGCGTGTCATTCAAGGGTGCCAAACTGGCCAAGGCGAAGCTCGACGGCAGTCGATTCAATGGGTGTGATTTTCGCGGGGCGGATCTGACCGATTGTTCGGCGAAGGATTGCCAGTTTAACAAGGCTGACTTTGCGGGGGCGAAGCTGATCAGCACTGACTTTTCTAACAGCAAGATTCGGGCGGCAAAGCTCTTTGGCCTTGGGCCGGTATGGCAATCGGAATGTAAGAGTGAAGCCGATCGATTCGGCATCTCAGACTATGAGAAAACATTGGTATCAAATGATGAATACGAAAATACAGTGGCTGTGAAAGCCAATTTCAACGGGTGCGACCTCACCGCCTCACTCTTCCGGGCATCAAAGGAAATCACAAATCAACAGAGTCGATCTTCGAAATCAGCTTTTGGAAGAGTCGGCGAAATTACAGTCTGGACCAGACAATTGTTCCGAAGCTGCAAGGTAACCGACTGCGATTTCTCGGGGGCCTGTCTGATCGACTGTGACCTGAAGAGCATCGACCTGCGTCAATCGGTCTTCCTGAGGACGAACGTGCAGCGGGCACAGATGCAGGGTTGCAATGTCGGTGGCGTCGATCTGAGTTCCAGTAACCTCATCGACACAGATCTCACTGGTTGCATCCTTAGCGACACGACCAGGTTCCCGGAGGGCTACGCAGTGCCGAAGGGGGCGAAGAACAGTGACGCACAACAGCGGCAGATGGACAAACACTTGGCTTCGGAACATAACACCATTAGGGGCACGATCGTGGTAGTTGCAGTTGTTTTTGTGGTTTTCATGCTTCTCTTCGCATTAAACTGACGGCAGATCCTGAAAACCGATGCTGATACACAATCTGGACTTGTCTGGTTTTTGGAAGATCGGAATCGGCAACGGAGGATCTCCACTGGAAACACCCGCAGTCTACACGGGCTCATTCTAAATACGGGCCGACATCGGAGTGACGACCAGCAATATCGCGATGGTTTCGTCGGTCACGTAATCGCCAGGGGGCTTACTTTTCCTGTCGCGAATCGAGTGCTCAGCCCCTGCCGCAAGTAGCAGTGCCACAATCGCACGGGCCTCAGAGTCGCCAAAGAAACCGGTCTCGCACAAACAACTTCAGTGCGACCCGCCAGCCTCGCTTTACCGGAAGCACTCCAACACCAGTCCAACAGGCCACGATATTCTACTCCGGAGGACACAGGATGCTCTCCGCCCCACCAGTGAAATCACTGGCCGGTTGTCAAACCCTGACCTATGTTTGCCTCAGGCAAGCCTTCCGATTCTGGACTCACTGTGTCCAGCCTGCCAGTCAATTCACACTTTGCTGCGTCAAGATCGCGGACCACGGAACCGTACGATGCTGCCACTTTTGCGGACACTCAATCTCTCTGGCATCCCCGTGACGGACTCGGCTATCCCGGATCGGAAGCAAATGCAGGGCGTGCGAGTGTTTCAATTGGACCGCACCCAGATCACGCCTGCCGGTGCCGCCGAACTTCAGGCGGCTTTGCCTGAATGTGTCGTGATCCATGAGTCGCTGTAGGAAACGCCGTGGCGAACACTGGTGATTGAGTCGTCCGCTTCCGGTACTGCGGCCACGGTAAATCTCGTTGATCCCTTACTCGTCCAATGACAACAAGAATTGGAAACAAGTCGCCGCTGGCCCACGTCAGGTTCACGCGACTGGGTTGCGTTCAGTCGATGGCGAGTACTGTCAAACCGAAACGACTGCCGAATCCGTGACACGTTCGCAGAAGAGAATCGGCAAATAGACTGAGCAATACCGCGTATCTAAAGGGTTGGGCGGCTTGCCTTACGTACCGCTGTGGATATGCTGGAGGAACTGTTCCCAGCATCCAACGTTTCGTCCTCCTGGATGCGTTGGCAAATGTTCCTGGACACGCCGAGCCTGTAACGCAGAGGTGAAATGATGGACGCATCGTCAAACAGTACTTCACCCCCATATGGCAAGTTCGCATTTTGGGCAAGCCCCGCAGCCGCTGTGACCGGAATACTAGCGATCCTCAGTGCCCTTTTCGGAGGGGGTGGCAGCGTTCCGGGAGTCGCAATTGCATTGATACTGAATCCGTTCGCATGGCTGGCAATTTGGTTCTGGTTCAAGTCTCAGAAAATGACTTGCCCTCACTGTGGAACTGGAGTTCAGGTGACGAGTCAAATTGAGTCACAAAAAGCCGGATCGGTCATTCGATGTTCCCAGTGTCGCAATGAATTTCGGAAGCCTGCCATGAGCGGTCAGGCGGTCCCAGTTAATGAGCCAGTGGTGTCTCGTGCTTCCGACGCTGTAGTGAGCGAGGTACCGAAATCTCCCGGAGTGGAAGTCCTTCGCCCGTCAGTTTATGTTGTCGAGCCGGTGTCAAAGGCTGTCCCAGTGCCGGAGCCGGAAAGAGCTGATCCTGACACTGGCTCCATGCTGCCGATCGAAGTTGCTCCAGTTTCACTTACTCCACGCCAAAACGGCTTGATCGCCGTTCAGACATCTGAACCCAAGCCCGACCCGGTAATCATGCGGGTAGACTGAACAAGTTCATTTGTGACTCTTCAGGAACACCTGCGGCGAGGCTGGAAAGATGCTGCGGGATGTGATTTCAGTGACTGGGATTTTCGTGGCTATTCATTCGTCGGGGCAAACCTCGAAGGGGCGAAACTTGACGAGTCAAACTTCTCTGCTTGTGATCTTCAAAAGGCCGTACTGACAAATGCGTCAGCCAAAGATTGTGATTTTGAGGCGGCAGATTTTCCTCGCGCAGTGCTGCGGCAGACGAATCTTGGAAACAGTAATCTCAGGAAGGCCCGATTCTGCACCTACAAAAATGATCGATTCATGTCTGCTGCGGTTGACCAGGTGAGCTTTGCAGGCTGCGACTTGTCGGGAGCCATTTTTGTCCAAGAACTTCCCAAAGGGGTAACAGATGTCGGCAGATGCAGGGTCACTGACTGCGACTTCTCAAACAGCGACATGTCAAACTGTGATTTGCAGGGAATGGATTTTCGCACCTGTCAATTTGCCGAGACAAGTTTGTTCGGAACATCACTGCAACGCTGCAACTTTGAGGGCGTCGATCTCTCCAGTGCCAACCTGATCAACGCAAATCTGTCTCAGGTTGTCTACTCGGATAGTTCGAAGTTCCCTGACGGATATGTGCTTCCGGCTGATGCGAAGAATGCTGATGTGGCGCGACGGGCTGCGAAGGAGGCGGATGCGAGGCGACGGGAAGCGGATGAAGAGGCTGGACGGGTGATCAAGCAGATTGTGATAGTCTTAACCTGCATTGTTGTCTTCGTAATAATCGCGACTGTGGTATCGAATTTGTTGGCGTCGGGAAGGAAAGGGCAATCTCACGGTGACAGTCCAAATCTGGATAGCCCGGTCTCGGACAGCCCGGTGACTTCGCCAACTGACGCAACAACGCCGAAAACCACACGCCGATCGGTTGAACCAACATCTGCTCCTCGCGAGCTGATCACAAACAGCATTGGTATGCAGTTGAAGCTGATTCCAGCAGGCGAGTTTTTGATGGGTGCTGCTGCCGATGAAAACGACCGCGATGCAGACGAAGGCCCACAGCATCGGGTACTAATCACGAAGCCATTTTACATGGGCTTGACGGAGGTGACGCAGGGCCAGTGGATTGCGGTAATGGATACGATGCCGTGGAAGGGAAAGCCGACTGTCCAGGCAGGGAACGATTATCCGGCGGTGTATGTGAGTTGGGATGATGCTGTGGAATTCTGCACGAAGCTGAGCATGAGGGACGGTCAGACGTATCGGTTGCCGACCGAGGCAGAGTGGGAATATGCATGTCGCGGGGGAACAACCACAGCGTACAGTTTTGGCAATAATGCGACCAATTTGAGTGACTACGCATGGTGGCAAGGGGACTCCTCCAATGGCAGTACGAAAGCAGAACGGTATGCACATCAGGTCGGCACGAAGAAAGCCAACCCGTTTGGTCTGTACGATATGCATGGGAACCTGTGGGAGTGGCGTGCGGACGTTTACGCCCCAACAGCGTATCGTTATCGTCGCAGTATCACGGTCGATCCGCTATTGTCGAGTGGTTTGGAGTATCGAGTGTTGCGTGGCGGTTCGTGGGTGAACGATTTTGGGCATGCACGTTCAGCCAATCGCGGCTGGGGCCTGCCTTACGTCTGCAACTTCATCAACGGGTTTCGAGTGGTTCGTTAGCGTAGTCTGAGGACTTTGACGTGACGGATGTCTCATGAGTTGCTTTACTGCTCCACGCCATCCTGCGATGCCACCGGGTGGCGAAGGTTACTCTCGATATTCATCACCCTGTCATCGACACCCCTCTGACCTGTCCAGCCATCGCAATGAGCCTCTCGTACATTCGGGCCAACCGAGTGCTCGACCGGCGTTTCTCCGAGAGCCTGAGACACTCGACCCGCCAACTATCCACCAGTTGCTGCGGGCATCCACCACACTCCAGGGACATGTTCATTACCCGCCGGGCAATCGAACCTCGCCCGACTGCTTCGAACACAGTCATGCATCCTCCACACTCGCAGGGTATTTTCTTTTCCGAGTGTCCCGACCCGGATTCGAGCCAGGACCTGAACCTTGGGAGGGCTCAATGCGATCCACTACACCATCGGGACGTTATGTTCCTCAAAGAGCCGACGACTGGATTCGCACCAGCATGATTCCCCCAAAAAAGCGAACATCGCAAGGCGGACGCCTTTCTCAATCGAGCCACGTCGGCAGTTCGCAGCCATCGCTGCAGCACAAGCGTGAGGATTCGAACCGGGCACCGCCCGGCAGGGTGGTCGGCGTCAGTTTTGGAGGCTGACTGCTCTCCCACGAGCACTCTCGTGTAGAAGCCGCCCATGAGTTGTCTCATGGGCAGCAGAAATCACTCATTCAGTTCCACTGTCCAGTACGCTTCGCTGATGAACCGGGACCAGCTGTCGATCCGCGATCCACGTGAGGCGTATAGCGGTTTCCAGACCGGCCGCACCGGCTTGTGACGCAGTGGCATATGCGTTTGTTCCGGCGTTCGGTCGGCTTTACGAGAGTTGCACTCGATGCAGGCCAGCACACAGTTTTCCCAGGTAGATGTTCCTCCCTGGGCTCGTGGCAGAACGTGGTCAATCGTCAGCTCTTCGCTCACCGGCTGTTTGCCACAGTACTGACACGTGAACCGGTCTCGCTTGAAGATGTTCCTGCGACTGAATGTCACGGCATTCGACGGAAGTCGATCGTAGGACGTCAGTACAATGACCTCAGGAACACGCAGCCGCTTGGACTGCGTGCGAATTGCCGGTTCGTCATCATGCGGAATCAGACGAGCCCAGTCGGACCATGAATACTGCTGATAGTCATCAGGATTGACGATCCGAGCGGTGTCATGCCAGGCTTACACAAGTTTCTCTGGGCCGCCCATCGCATTGACAAGGTTTTCCAGCAGAGCCACTGTTCGGTTCAGGTCGGGCGATCTTGCAATCTCGGAAGCTGTTTTGTGAATAGCCCACCCCTTTTCCCTGGCTCGCTTCTTACGATTTCGTTCCCGTTCGCGCGTGGTATAGCAGGCATTGCATTCCGTCATTCGAACGCCGGTTGCTCGGTTACGGAAGCGGAAGTGTGATGCGGATAAGTATTGAGCACAGGTGTAGCAGATCTTCTGCGGATCGGCAGGGGAGTCTGATGATCCGTGCAAATCCTCTGACACGGATTCGCCGGGTGATCCGGCTCGGCTGCGTTCAAAAGCTGACGATGCCTGACTGTTGGGCTGGTCAAGCCGGTGTGGCTCGTCAATCCAGTGTGGCTAGTCGGACGGATGTGTCTGGTCCAGCCGGGGGGGGGGACGACGTGGCTGGTCTCGCTGGTCCGGTGATAGGCTGGGTTCGTGTCGCTGGTCTTGCTGGTCAAGCCGGTGTGGCTCGTCAATCCAGTGTGGCTGGTCGGACATGGTTGTTTACTCCAGGCAGGCGGTGGCAAATCGTAAAACATGCACACGTATGTCCATTTACAAGATCTCTGTCTGGGGAGCCTCATTGTCACAAATCTTTGCTGCCAGGTACTTGCCAAATGGTCGACAAGATTTCGATATTGCGGCAGTGCTGACAAAAATGACATTAATCAGTCTGCGTCTTTGAACAGATGATTTTTGTCATTTTTGTCAGCAGATGGAGACTTTGTCGATCTGCGAAACTGGCGTCGCCTGTGACCGGCCACTCTGGATGCGGAGTTTTGTCATTTTTGTCAGCAATATCAGCAGCTCCGGAATCTGCATTCATCTCCCACTGGATTCATTCAAACACAACGTCGTTACATTCAATACCAACGTAGGACATCTACCTCTGTCACCGCTAGCTCAATCCCGATAGACAGTCAAGCTGTAGTATTGTCTTCCAATAGAGGAGCTGCACCACCATTTAACTCGCTTGATCTGAGAATGGATCACACACATTACGTGTTGATCCGGAAGAAGACTCACTACATGCTTCAGATCCGAATGTACAGAACATGCTGACAAAAATGACAATAATCCGTGCGGTAGATTTTATTACTAAGTTTCATCGAGCAGGTCAGCGGTTGCTAAAAACCAGAGGATTCACATCGAACTGAATCGAAGGTCGTCCTTTACCCCTCACATCAGGTTGGGGAGTGGGCCGAATCCATCCAGAATCAATCAAAATCGCCAACGCTTCATCGACGCCGTCATTCGACCTGCCTCCGTTCAACGCCCGGACAACGTCTCGACTAGTAAACAACGATAACCCATTTCGCTGGATCCATTCGGATACCTTTACAGCCATCTGCTGATTTGCATCCATTTGCATTAACCCAAACGCCTGGAGTGAATGCTGTTTGATCTTTCTGCCCAGTCGGATTGCATTGTTCATACCCATATGGCCAATTGTGCATTCCTCGGGCGAAACTCCCAACGAGACCGTGTTTGCTATGTGCATGATTGCCGCAATACGCAGAACAGCACCAGGGTATTTGGAAGCCCAACCAGGTGCTGAGCCCCAGATGTTGCCAGGACGCATGTCAATCTCATTTGCGGCCTGCTCTTGTTTCCACAAATGGTATGCTGCCGAATCCAGCTGAAGCGCGTGCGGCACCAGATCACCCCATTCGTTCCGTTGTTGATGTAGGTCCAGGGTGTTCCGGATGAGTCGATTCCACTCGGCTGAAATTTCCACGGGGATAGGTCGAGACTCAAGTTTGCGACTCCCCAGTTTGGAGTTCGGTATCGCGAACAGAAAACGATCGAGTAGTCCTCGACCACTGAAGGCCGAATTCCCCCAAAATTGCCGCAAATGTTCAGGTTGAACACTCAATGCAATCGTGAGGCAAGGGTTACGAAGTTCAATATCTTCACGACTGCTACGATGAACCCTGACCGATGAACCAGCATGCGACTGTAGGTATACTTCCAGATTGGGGACACCGCGAGAATATCGTCCCGACATCATATCGAACACTCCCCCTTCGTCGGAGATGAATGACAACTTTTCGTCATGTCGGCTTAGCATGATCGCAACATTCTCGGGGGTGCAATCATCGGTCAACAACACCGGGGCGTAGCGCACAGCTGGAAGTTCTTTCTCCAGCTGTCGTATCTGCAGAAGTATCTTTTGCTTCACGGCATCATCGTCCTTTCTCGCCGCTGTGGCACGTAGAGAATCGATCTGCTTTTCCATCGACTTCCGATGGCTGTTATTCTGTTCGATCTCGGGCCTGAGTTTGTTTCGACGGGCATACTCCCAATCGTGAAGTGGTTTCGCTAAGGTTGTCACGACAGAAGTTTTCCGATTGCCAGGCCCCATCGCGGGACATACCCAGAGGTTTAGAGGCTCCGAGTGGCCGTCCGGCAAAGAAACCCTGTACTTCCCCTGGCAGGCGGTAGCCATAACGCCAAGAGCCATGAGCCCCGGTAGTTCAATTGGTGTTTCAGTCTGCTCTGCGACTGCTCTGACCATATTTGTCAGAGCTGGATAGAAATCGTCCGCAGACATTTCCTGTGCAGTTGTGGTCAGGGGCAGACGTTCAGGCCACCCAGATGATGAAGTGCTGACAGAACTGACAAAACTCGAAAGTACTGGTGTGGTCATGGCAGTTGAGTCTTGTTGAAGTGATTGATTGGGGTAAACGGCCGGTAACATAGCGATGGGGATTTGAGCGTCATTTCGAGCCTTGGCTTCCAAGAATTTTTGAATTATGCATACATAATTCAAATCCCCTCTTCGATCCTGCTTCCTCCCAGCATCTTTCAATTTGTGCGTGAGGTCAGCGTCGCTCCACGGGGGCTCACATGTTGTGTTCCAGACAGATATCAACTCCATGGACTGCCGGAAAGAGAGGGCATAGTGGATCATCAGTTTGCAGGCGACAGCAAACGTTACGTCGTGACCACCGCTCCTGCTGACCGCACCATCTACGGTCTCAAGATACTCACGAGCCTTTTCTACTGTCACATTGTCAGCGTCTTCATTATCCTCAAAATCCCGCTTGTCTGTAGAGCCAGGTGAGCTGGAAGTAGACCTCACGCGGGGAAGGTATTCAGCTACCAAGAGTCGAGTTGCTTCGGTCCGCTCCTCAATACTCTCAAAACGATAAGGTTGTCCCGTGACCGCCATGAATTGGTTCATGGTGAAGATCTCCATCTTCGGCTCTTTATTCGAGACCCACTCAACTGGCATTGGTACAGTGATTCGGGTGAAAGGTTCGTCTGTTGAGCACACGAAAATCTTTAGACCCGTTCCGGAGGGGCTCACCTCCGAGTAGCTCTCTAGGCGGTTTACAATCTTCTCTGCCCACTCAGCGACAACACAAGTGGTGGGGTTCCGGCAACC